>Ga0129301_1000156_pt1 | contig 35189 bp, 45 predicted proteins | sample ConPoolayeHmetaG_FD_94489 | JGI IMG/M metagenome (GOLD analysis project Ga0129301, IMG submission 94489) | Hot spring microbial mat communities from California, USA to study Microbial Dark Matter (Phase II) - Cone Pool mat layer H metaG ...
CCGTAGTCAGCACTTACTCTGCCTAAGCCGTCACGTTCAATCCTGTAAGAATGCCCAGAAGATGCAACATAAATATAATCTACCCCACTCCCATCCTTGTCAAAGTAAACAGGCAAAACCCTAACACCACTGACATTCCTCAGATTATTATAATACCAAGTAACCTGATTAACACCAGGACCACCAACAACAATCAAATTTGAAGAGACATCCCGAAGCTCAACTCTTGCCGCCCCGAAATCATATGTAGAAACATAATCATCCATAGTTGCATCCAACATGCCACCATCTGCCTTTAAACCAAATTTGCCTCCCACCATTATGGCGCCCATGACATCCATGGTGTGAGCGCCACCGCAAGGACCATGCCCAACGCTCGAAGCAACAACAACAGAACAATTCAACAAACCACCAGAAGAAACAAAAGGACTTGGAAGGCCCTCAAGTCCAGCAGAACTTCCATGAACTCTAACAATCAGCCCAGAAAAACCAAAAAACAGCAGATAAACCGCTAAGATCATCAGCAGGGACCGCATAACCTTTACTGAATTGAAGTTTATAGGTGAACTGCCTACTTGCATGAGGGGACCTCAAAGTTTGAGTGTTCCAAAAATGGAAGTATCGCATGTCTTAATAAACCTTATTTCATTCTCGTCCAACAGAAATACGCTTAATAATTGACAAACATCTTATATGCAACCATAATGTTCGAGGCTTGTGGAGGTGAAATTTATTGAGTAAGGATCAAGCAATCGGTACAACAATATGCATAGTGTGCGCAATAGTAGGCGCACTGTACAGTGTTGGATTGTTTTACTTCGGCAATCCCCTTAGTAGCTGGTCACTAGAATTTTGGCTCATTGCGATTCCAGTGTTTCTTGCGCTTATCGCTATATTGGGTATTGGCGCATGGATAGGTTGGACTATGGCTACAACACCACCGCCAAAACCAATAGAAGAAATAACAAGCGAAACTGAAGAGAAAACCGAAGAAAAAGGAAAAAGTCAACAGTAAGCCCAAACTTGTAATTCACAATTTTCCCAAGTGTTGACGGCTATTCAGCCAGCAAATTTAAGCTGCAGCTGCTCCACACCTAAAGGGAAGCATAAACTTTTCAATCATGCATGACGTCTCCAACAAAAAAGGATTCTCAACATGACATAAACCGCTTCTTCACTTTGGGCTTTGCTTGAAAACCTCTTCAACTTTTTATATCTGCTGATTTATCTCAAAAACCCTTTCACAAAAAATAAAAATAAAAGTCACCCTTCATACTCTTTCTCACATTTTTCGCGTTCTTTGATTATTTTCTTCAGCCGTCCATCTTCAACAGCCTTAATAACATCCTCATAACTCGTAACGTCAATAATACTCGGCTCACCATAATGATACCACTTCATCTCGTCTGCAGCAGGCTTCATAGTTTCAGTGGGATTCCAATGAGTATCATACCATTCAATTTGACGCCAAACAAACGTCGCTAATTCTCCATACTCGACTAACTCATTTGCCTCATCACCGTAAGGACACTTATACTTGTTCTTAACTTCGCAAACCTTGCCTTCAGCGCCTCCCAATTCCTCATAAAGCCTAAGCTCAACGTACATCATCTTATGTTTTCTAACAACTTCAGGTCTTCTATAATACTCGTACATTCTTTTAGTAAAATATGGAGGCTCTGGCTGTTTCATTTTCTCATTGATGTCCCTGATGTCTTCTTCTATACGTTTTATGTCTCCCCTAAGCCTCATAGAATCGGGAACAATGCAGCCCCAGCAAGCCTTATCTCCATAATTTTCAAGGTCTTCATTAAACCCTTTAGCGTCAAAACCTTCCAAGCTTATGTTTTTCCTCAAACATGCGACCCTGAAACGTTCACACTCCTCATTGTGATTCTTACCACCTTTAATGAAGTTCAAATCTGCATCATTTAGGCCAAACGGCTTATCCTGCTCTTTAGACCATGGTTCACTGAAGAAGTAATCCGCATATTTTTTCATCAACTCTAAAAACTCCTTGAAAATTTGAGCCGCAGGCTTTCCAGTTTCTCCGCTAAGTTTTTGACAATACTCCACTAAAGGTTTGACAGCTGCCTTAGGAATTTTCTTTTCGATGCTCATTTCTGCCGCCTTTAACAGAGGATAACAGCATTGGTTTTTCATCAGTCCAATCTTTCACTATTAAGCCAAAGAGGGAGGGCTTTTGAACTTTAAAAGTCCTAGCTTCAACTTTGCCTTGCTTGGCTAAACTGTTTAGAAGCCGATCAACATCAATTAGCACATCTTTCTCTTCAACCTTTTTACGCTCACCTCTGGTTAAAGCCAAATCCTTTAACAAATTCCGCAACATTTTATCCAAACTCGTAATGTACTTGCCACAAATAGTGAACGTGTCAGAAAACCCAATGTTAGCCTCATAAACCTCAGCCCTCACAATGCGAATCAAATACATTGCAACACGGCCAACTAAAATCTCATCGGCTAAGCCCTCTAAACCATACTGCCCCATCAGTTCAGAAACCAAACCATCATAAGCCTGCTTCTCAACGCTGCACTCTCCGCCTGGAACAAAACTCTCACACTTTGCATTCAAAACGCACCGGTCACAAAGCATAAAACCACGCCTAAAAAACCCATGCTTCAATGCACTCACTTAGTGCCCCTCCAAATCAGCCACATAGGCCCGGACAATTAAGACCTTACACTTACAAGCCATCTTAAGCTTTTCTACATCTAAAACAGTTGTTTAACTTTTTCTCATGTATGCAAAATTCAGAGTTTAATTGTTATCTCTGAAGGTTCCATTACATGGAGCTTCGGTATTTGCTGAAAATGCTTCTTATTGTGGGTAACCACTGTAAAGCCTTTGCTGAGGGCTATGCACCCTATGAAGAGGTCTCTAAAATCGACACTTTTCCCTTCAGCTTCCATCTCTGCTAATACCTGACCAGCCAGCTCTGCAGAACCATCATCAAACTCTAAAAGCTTAACAGTTGAAAGAAAACCCTTCGCAGAAGCAAGATTGCGTTCAACATCCTTTGATTTGTATGCTCCATAAAAAATCTCGAACGCATTCACAGTGGTTGTTGCAAGCTCAGCCTTGGCTTCAACTTCCTTGACAAGCTGCACGTCTACTGGTTTATTCCGAAAAAGCCCAATGATAACCGTTGAGTCAATAATTATTCTTTTTGGAACTTCCAACCTGACCAGCCCTTTCTTAAATTCTTAAGAATATTCGCCTCTTCCTTTTCACTCATACTCCACGCCCCAGCAAAATCGCTTACCATTAACTTTTTTTCTTTTAACCAGTACGCCATAGCCTCGTCGAGAGATACAGGACGTTTCAACTTAGTTTGAAGCTCGCCAGCAACCTCGCAGAGCCGCTCATACATTTCTCGGCTAATCTTAACAGTTTTAGACTCCGTCACTAAAATCACCAAGAACATAAAGTTACAAAGTAACATTTAACACTTTCGCTAAGAAACAACTTTCCTAACCCAATCGCCACTTTCATTCTTCTTCAAAACTTCAACCAAAGCAAGCCTAACATAGTCGCCATCCTCCACTTTAAACAGCTCCCTCAAACGCTTAGGAACCGTAACCTTTCCACCTTTAAACACTCTAACCACAAACTCTTCCACAACAACCACCAATAACCAAACAACAAAAAGCAACAAGCATTTAAAAATTACCAAATTTGCATTTGCGTACTCAGCCATTTAACTTTTCACAAGCTCTCTTAACGTTCTCTCAATACACTTAAGCACTATATTAGCTAACTGATTTATCATAAAGCGCTTAAAACTCTTGGCAACCTAATCTAACGTCTTTTTAAAAGCTTTTGTAACCCGTCCTTCAATGAAACTTTAGGATTATAACCAAGTTTTTTCTTAGCTTTTGAAATGTCTGCAACACTATGCTTTATGTCGCCTTCTCTAGCTTCAGAATGAACAATCTTCACACCGGTTTTATTTGTAACTTCCAAAAGTGCACTAGCCAACTGATTTATCGAAGTGGCAAAGCCAGTTCCAATGTTAAAAATCTCTCCAACCGCGGCTATTCCACACTTTAAAGCAAGCATATTCGCTTCCGCAACATCTTGCACATAAACAAAATCCCTCGTCTGTTCACCATCACCAAAAACAACCAAAGGAAGATCCTTTGCCAAACGATTCAAAAACTGTGTTATAACACCACTGTAATCGCTGTAGACTTGCCTCGGACCATAAACATTAAAATACCGCAAACAAACCGTTTTTAAACCAAAATTCTCATGAAAAGCCTGCACATGATTTTCCGCAGTCAACTTTGAAACCCCATAAGGCGACATAGGCCTTGTGGGACAATCCTCCCTTATAGGCAAACGCTCAGCCTCACCATAAACCGCACAAGAAGAAGCATAAACAAAACGTTCAACACCACACTCCACACAAGCCCTCAACAAATTCAAAGTCCCATTAACATTCACATCATTAGTCAAAACCGGATCCCTAAAAGATCCAGGAACACTAACCAAAGCAGCCAAATGCAAAACAGCATCCACACCACCAACCACATCCCTAACAACACGCACATCCCTAACATCCCCACGCACAAAACGAAAACACCCATCCACAACATGCCCACTAACATTCTCCAAACAACCACCACTCAAATCATCCAAAACAACAACCTCAAAACCCCCACCCAAAAGCCAATCAACCACATGACTACCAACAAACCCAGCCCCACCAGAAACCAAAACCCTCACACAACCACCCAACAACCAAAAAAACAACCACCCTCAAACCTTTAAACATAACGCCCACAACCACAACAAAAAACAACCAAACCAAACAACACCACAAACCTAAAAACCCACCACCACACCTAAACACAAAAAAGGAGGAAAACAAATCGTTCGCAATCGGACACTTCGCCTCCGGATACATTCTCAGCAGATTAACAGCACAAGCAACAAAAACCAAGATTAACATCCCACTCATCCTAACACTTTCAGTAATCCCAGACATCGACATACTACTAACACCCATCATTGAACACCGCGGACCATCCCACTCAATAATAACAGCAACAATAATTTTCATTCCAATATTCACCATATACCACAAAAGTGCAATTCCCTACTTCACAGCCCTAATTCAACACTCACTCCTAGGCGACTACATTGCAGGCGGAAAAGTACAACTCTTATGGCCAATGACATCACAACCATACGGTATAGAAACAAGCATAACAAGCCCAACAAACATAACATTAGAATGGCTAATTTTCATAACAGCAACAATCATAATGTTAAAAACCAAAGATACACAAAAACTGCTTCAACCCCACAACTCCAACTTAATCCTAATCATACCAACATGCACTGTGCTTCTTCCCACATTCTTAGCCTTCCCGCTAAATGTCCCAATAGCACTAATGCCGCCACACATCATATACCTAATCCTTTTCATCACATCAATACTAATAGACATAAGAAAAATCGCAAAACAAGCCTTCAATAAACATTGAAAAAAATTAGAAACTGTCACATAGTTAAAATACTGGTTTATAAAATGAGTCCCTCACCAATACAAGAAAAAGGCTACACACCATGCAAAAAACATTAATCTTCACCGAAAACCACGAAATCCTCAGGTTTATCTCAGAAAACAACATAAAAATCCTCAACCTATGCCACATCCCAGAAGATGGAAAATTAAAAACCTTAAGTTTCTATGCTGAAAACAAGGACAAAGTGCTTGAAATCTTGGAATTCGGCGAAAGAGTCGACGGATCAAACCTGTTCTCCTTCATTGACACAGACAAAAGCGACATATACATAACACCTAAAATTTCCAAAACATTCCCCAACCCTTTTTCAACCATTCCCACACTGAACATTTTATGCGACTATTTAGATGAAAATGGAAAACCATTACACATAGCACCAAGGAACGTATTAGCAAGAGCTGAAGAAAAACTGCATTCCTCAAAAGGCATAACACTCAAGGCTCTAGCTGAACTTGAATTTTACATAATAGCAAAGCAAGAAAATGAACCACTTTTCAAAGGAGCACCAGACAGAAACTATCAAGAATCTTCCCCGTTTGCAAGATTTGAAGAATTGAGAAACGAAGTTATAGTCACAGTGGAAAGCATGGGAATTTCAACAAAGTATGGACACAACGAAGTCGGTCAAATATTCACTAAAGACAGCCTTTTCATGGAACAACAAGAAATAGAACTAACTCCACAGAATCTTGCAGATACGGCGGAGAACATTGCAATTGCAAAATGGGTCATTCGCAACGTCTGCACAAAATACGGCGTTTCTGCTTCATTTTCCCCTAAAGTAGCTCTAGAACACGCTGGAAATGGAATGCACATCCACTTATGCGCCGTGAAAAACGGAAAAAACATAATTGCAAACCCAAACGGAACCCTAAGCACCGAAGCCCTAAAAATGATCGGTGGAATATTAAAATTCGCCCCAAGCCTTTCAGCCTTCGGAAACCCAACACCAGTTTCATACTTACGGTTTATTGCACGCAAAGAATCTCCAATGCACATTTGCTGGAGCGATCGAAACCGTCTAGCCTTGATACGCATACCCTTATGGCGGAGCCCCAAAATAGAAAATGAAAAAAGAGACAATTTTAAAGAAACCTTTGAATATAGAGCACCAGACCCATTTGCAAACGTCTACCTATTATTTAGTGGAATAGCTATTGCTATAAATTATGGATTAGAAAACCCTGAAGAAGCATTAAAAATAGTTGAAAAATTGCACACTGAAGAAAGCGGCAAAAGAAAAAGACTCAGAACTTTGCCACGTTCATGCAACGAATCAGCAAAAAACCTTAGAAAAGACAGGCGCTTCTATGAAGCAAACGGCATTTTCCCAAAAAAACTAATCAACAAGACTATTGAGACGTTAAGAGCATACAACGATAAGGATTTATGGAAAAATTTAGCCGACAAACCTGAAAAAATCGACAAGATACTAAGACAATACTTGCACTACAGCTAATCGCATAAACCATCCATTTCTTATCCAATAATGTGGAGCATCTCCAGCAGCACTGAACAACCCTTTTTTAACAGCAATGTGAAGGTTAACCGCTATAACCGCTATTGAAGCCAAGGCAAAGTAAAGTAAACTACACCAAAACGTGCTTCAACAAAAGAGAACAAAAACGCATAGTTCACCCAAATTTGACCGAAACCGGCAAGAGCAACGAATAAAAAACATAGGGAACAGCCACTGGAAAAGGCCAATCAAAAATAGAGGTTAACAGGCTTAAAGCTACAAAGACGTTAACGGCTAACAATGTGAACAGCTCTGGAGGAAACAACAGAAACCATCCTTGTTTAAACTAAGGCTTTGCCAAGTATGCTTAAACTTCTAACTTGGATACAAAATAGATTGTTAACTATGGCAACTATTCCAGCACAGAAAAAACATAGCAACGGCTACAATCAACTTGTAGTTGCAAACTGCAGGATTAGAAAATCGGCAAGTTAAATGACGCCAATATCTTCAGAAAACCTAAAGCATTTAGAATATTGGTGACCCCACTGAAATCACTGACCAAAAGCCTTAAGTGTTAAGTTTTAATGTTATGTGTTTTGTCAAAATATAAGGTGTTGAAAATTTGGCTGTTGAAGGATTCTCGAGAAATAGACAACCAGTAGATGTGAAAGTGGCTGAATTAAACCCCTCTTCAAGATCCGTAAACGTAAAGGCAAAGGTTGTTTCAAAAAGCGAAGTTAGAAGCATAGCAACAGGAAGAGACGGAGCACCTCACAATGTTTGCGACGCTCTAGTAGGTGACGAGACAGGTTGCGTTTATTTAACACTATGGGACGACAACATTGAAAAAGTAAGCGAAGGCGACACAATAAACGTAGGAAACGGCTACGTAACCCTTTTCAGAGGCAACATGCGCCTGAACATTGGCAGATATGGCACATTAGAAGTTGCAAAAGAAGCATTAGCAGGAGAAGTTAATACAGAGAATAACCTTTCCACCAAAGTGTATGAACAAGAAAGACGCCCATTCAGAGGACGAGGTAGAAGAGACTTCGGCGGAAGAGAAAGAAGAGGCGGATACAGGCAGAGAAGATACTAGCGTGGGTTTCATCCTATAAAATAACCCCGCTCATTTTCTTCTAAGCACAGTCATTGGTCTATTAAATCTCGTTACTTTTTCTAGCGATTTTCTTAAGTCAAAAAATTGTTAAACCCAACATATAAACTCGAATTTTCCATTCTCTTCGATTAACCCTAATAACTTGGCGCGCGCTGGATATTTCGCACAATTTAGCTTTTAAGAAACAAAAGTCATTATTACAGTTCTTGATTCCAGATAAAAATTAAGACGCTACTTCTCAAGAAGTTTTACCTTAATCTTTACCGTAACCTTTAAAACTTCAACCCTAAAAAGCATCTCGACAAGAGGAGAGAATGACCATGTCTAAATCTAAAGAAGAAAGAAAACCAACAGTAGAAGAATTGTTAGCAAAAGCCAAAAAACCCGCAATGCTTGCTTCACCCATGCATAGATTTTACGAAGGCAAAGCTCAGATCATGCCAAAATGTGCAATAACAAGCCCAAAAGACTTTGCAATATGGTACACACCAGGTGTTGCCACACCATGCAAGGATATCCAAGCAAATAAGGACTTATCATTCGAACTTACAAACCGCTGGAACTACGTAGCCGTAGTATCAGATGGTACACGTGTTCTAGGCTTAGGCGACATAGGACCAGAAGCAGCCATGCCAGTGATGGAAGGCAAGGCTTTGCTGTTCAAGTACTTAGGCGGTGTAGACGCATTTCCCATATGCTTAAAAACCAAAGATCCTGATGAAATAGTTAGAGCATGTGAACTTATCGAACCGTCTTTTGGCGGAATAAACCTTGAAGACATAGAAAAGCCAAAATGCTTCTACGTTTTGGAAAAAGCCCGAGAACGCTTGCAAATACCAGTCTGGCATGATGACCAACAAGGAACAGCCACTGTAATACTAGCTGGCTTAATGAACGCTTTCAAGATAGTTGGCAAAAAACCCAAAGAAAGCCTCATAACTTTAGTAGGTGCTGGCTCAGCCAACCTAAGAACAGCCTATGTGCTAATACGATGGGGAATAAAACCTGGCAACATAATGCTTGTAGACACCAAAGGCATAATCTACCCAGGTAGAAAAGACATAAAAAAAGAGGAGGACCCATGGAAATATGAGTTATCCCAGAAAACAAATGCAGAAGGCAGAAGAGGCGACATACCAGAAGCCTTCAAGAATGTAGATGCAGTAGTAGCAGCGTCAAAACCCGGACCAGACACCATAAAGAAAGAATGGATTTCAACAATGACAGACGATTCAATAATTTTCGCTTGCGCAAACCCCATACCTGAAATATGGCCATGGGAAGCAAAGGAAGCAGGAGCCCGCATAGTAGCAACAGGCAGAAGCGACTTTCCTAATCAAGTTAACAACAGCTTAGGTTTTCCAGCCATATTCCGCGGCGTTTTAGATGTTAAGGCTAAAACAGTTACGGATGACATGTGCATCGCCGCAGCCCAAGAACTTGCAAAATTTGCTGAAGAGCGAGGAATGCATGATGATGACATCCTGCCAAGAATGGAAGAATGGGAAGTTTATCCACGAGAAGCAGTGGCATGCGCATTAAAATCTATCGAGCAAGGTGTAGCGAGGGTAAAGCTGAGTAAACAAGAGTTGTATGAAAGGGCTTCAGCAATAATTAAGAATGCTAGAGACTCTACACAATTATTAATGAAGCATGGACTGATAAAGCAACCACCGCCAGAAGAAAAACTGCTGAAATAGTTTAATAATCATGCATTTCAAACGAAGATAACCATTTACCAATTTTCCATTTTTTGTTTTAAAAGTGTAGAAAATTATTTAAACTATTCCATAGAACATAAAGGGTTAGGGAGAAAAATGAACATGCGGTCAGATTATGCCCTCTACGCAGTAGCAATAATATTTTTCATTCTAACAGCTATTGTACTTGCATACCAAGTAGAAATGACACCGCTGTGGACTATCACAACCACTGTGCTTGGACTCTTCTTCATAGGACTAGGCTACACACTGAGGCCTAAACCACAACAAATTCAAATTGAAGCCCCATCACATACCCCCCCAACACCTCCTACAACACCCACATCAATAGTGACAGAGGTTGCAAAGGAAGAAAAAATTGAATTGCCACCACCCGAAAGTGCACCATCAATTTTGGAGCTTACCAATGTAAAGGGGATAAAAACGAAACGATCTGAGCAACTGAAGACATTAGGCATAAACAATATTGAAGATTTGTCAAAGGCTTCTGCAAAAGACTTAGCTGCAAAATTGAAGATTTCGCCGAAAATCACTGAAAAATGGATTGAAAACGCAAAACAATTACTTGAGAAATCCTAATTCGGAAAAAACGAAGCAGAACACTAGTTTACGATTCGCAAGATTCTTATTATATTCCTTCTTTCCAATCGTTTTACAGCATCCAAAAATTCGTTCTTTTTCTTACCAGATAAGTTAAAGTTTCGGATCATTTCTTTTATTGTTGCTTCTGGCTTTCCAAAACCAACATTTCTCCTATGAAGATGTTTCACTATAAGCCTTTCCAATTTACCACATCTCCAAGTAGTGTTTCTAATAAGAACTATTATCGCCTTAAGAAGCCTTTGTGTTTCACTTTTACTTTTTCTGGTCAAAATCCATTCACAACAATAGTTATGTTCATAAACGCTTTTAAGAGTTTTCATTAAAACTAAACAAGGCGAAAAATATGCTGAAAGGAAAAGTTGGAAAAATATTTTTCTTCCGTCTGCAAGAAGGCGAAGATTTGGCTGAAGCCATAAAAAGAAGAACAGAGGAATGTACGGTAAAAACTGGAATCCTCCTCCTCATTGGAACACTAAAAGAAGCAACCCTTGGATACTATAAGGCTGGACAATACGAGTTGATTCATCTAGATGGACCATTAGAAATAGTTTCATGTATTGGAAATATTGCCGTTGATGAAAAAGATGAAGTTGTCATTCATGCACACATAGTTGTTGCTAACGAGAAGGGTGAGGCTTTTGGTGGTCACTTAATGAAAAATTCTTATGTTGGCGTAACAGCGGAATTAACCATCATAGAATCAGTTGGAGTAAATCTGCAGAGAATCATTGACGAGAAAACAAAACTGAAGTTACTGAGATCAGGTTAAATCTTTCTTCAAGTATATTCCATGAGCATTTCCATAATAATTCTCAAGTTTTGTAATTTTTTTGTAACCAAGCTTTTGATAAAGCCGTAAAGCTGCAATATTATCTTCCCTCACTTCAAGATGAACTGCTCTTAAACCTCTTTCTCTGAAGATTTTTTCAATTCCCTGCAAAAGTTTTTGTGCAATTCCTCTTTTACGATAAGTGAGCGCAACATCTATTGTAAGAATGTGGCCAACAGGCGTGTTTCGCTCATAATATACCATGCCAATAATGAAACCTACAATTTCACTGCTTATTTTGGCGATTAGACTTATTGAATTATAATCTGATAGCAAAGACGCAATTTGCTGCTTTGTGAAAGCCTCTTTGTCAAAACATTCTTTTTCAATAGTATACAGCCTATCCAAATGCCTAATCGATGCACTTTCTATAGTGAACCCCATTTAAAACATCTTTCCAGCAATCTAAATAGTAATGAATGAAGATTTTTTGTTTTCGGTTCTGCGTCCATGATCTAAAGCAGTAAGCTAAAGATAATTGCGATGAATATCGCAAGAAATAAAAGCATTGCTTTTGAAAACAATCTCTCTCATTCAGAAATCTCAACTATGCAATAATTACTCAAGTTCATTAGTGAGCATCTCAAGATTTAACTTCATTAATGTAATAATATTTGATTGGTGTCATTGTTGGAATTAAGAGGCATCCATTTTCTCCTAACATACAAATGTGACTTGGAATGTGACCACTGCTTTGTTTGGGGAAGCCCTAAAGCCAAAAGTACTTTCACCCTCCAACAGGTAAAAAGTATTTTGGCTGAAGCAAAAAAGCTTGGAACTATGAAGTACATTTCCATAGAGGGCGGAGAACCATTCCTCTACTATCCTATTATGGTTAAAACTGCAAAAGAAGCTGTAAGCCATGGTTTTCATGTTGAGATTCTTTCAAACTGCTATTGGGCCACATGTGTAGAAGATGCTGTAGAATGGCTTCTTCCAATAGCTGAGGCTGAAGATGTTGAATTAAGCCTAAGCAGCGACCTTTACCATGGAGAAAACTGGGAAACTGAAGAAGTGAGAAACGCCGTAAAAGCCGCGAAAATTCTAAACATGAAAGTTGGGATAATTGCCATCAAGTTTCCAGATGCTGCAGTTCCATGCCCAAACACAGTTGAGGGAGCAAAAGTTGATTTATCGGAATTAATGTACAAGGGCAGAGCATATTCAAAATTAACCGAAAAAGCAAGAAAAAAGCCTTGGCATGAATTCACAAAATGCCCATACGAAAATTTCTCTAAACAAGAAAGAGTTCACATAGACCCATTAGGCCATGTCCATGTCTGCCAAGGCATATCAATCGGCAACACATGGCAAAAACCCCTCTCGAAAATAATTGAAGAATATAATCCATATGAAAATCCAATTCTAGCACCATTGGTTCAAGGTGGTCCAGTGGCGCTAGTGGACAAGTTCAGTTTGCCACATGATGAAGCTTATGCTGACGCATGCCACATGTGTAGCGCTGCAAGGTACATGCTAAGGGAGAAGTATCCAGAAATATTGACCCCAGACCAGATGTATGGAAAGATTTAGGATAAACTATGTAAGAAACCTTAAAGAAGACATGTTCATGATAAAGAGTTTAGGTGAAGCACGATGTTAACTCGAGAAGAAGCTTTGAAACTGGTTAAAGAGAACGTTACAAAAAGAAATGTTGTCTACCACATGCTTGCAGTTGAAGCCATAATGCGAAGCGTCGCCAAACATTTCAGAGAAGACGAGGAAAAGTGGGGATTAATCGGCTTACTTCACGACATTGATTATGAGAAAACCGAAACCACACCAGAAAAGCACAGTCTTTTAGCTGAAGAAATCTTAAAGGGAATTATGCCAGACGAGCTTATAAAATCTATAAAAACCCACAATTTTCGATATACAGGTTTAATGCCAGAAAATTGCATGGAAAAGGCACTAGTTGCCTCAGATGCAATTTCTGGTTTGCTTGTAGCGTGTGCTTTGGTCATGCCTTCAAAAAAGTTGATAGATGTGAAAGTGGAAACTGTTGCTAAAAAGTTTAAAGATAAAGATTTTGCAAGAGGCGCAGAAAGGGAAAGAATCCTTGTCTGTGAGGAAATTGGAATCCCGCGAGAAAAGTTTTTTGAAATCGCCTTAGAAGGACTGAAAACTGCAGCTGCAAATATAGGTCTTTAACAAGCGAGTTTGGTGGCTGAATCATGTCAGAAATTAGGAAAATTGAAATCAAAAAGATTCGTCCAAACAAGCTTAATCCACGCTTGGAGATTAACATTGAAAGACTTAATGAGCTTGCAGCAAGCATACAAGAGGTTGGACTTCTTGAGCCTATAATAGTTAGACCAGCAGGCGACGAGTATGAGGTTGTCGTTGGTGAAAGGCGTTACAGGGCTTCGCAGCAAGCTGGACTTGAAAAGATTCCAGCAATTGTAAGAGATTTCAGTGATGATGAAGTAGTTCAGCTAAACCTTATTGAAAATGTTCAAAGAGAAGAGCTTAACGCAATTGAAAAAGGAAAAGTGTGCAAGTATCTTTTGGAAAATTGCCCAGATAAATATCCTTCGCAATCAGCAATTGCTGAGAAAATTGGTGTTGGAAAAAATACAGTTTCCCTCTGGCTTCGTTCAGTCGAAGTTGTTCCGCAAGAAGCACAAAAATACGTTGCACCTTCGACAATTTCTGGACAAGTGCCAGAGGGCAAGATTGATTATCAAACAGCTGTCAAAGTAGGACGTACTGTTGAGGAACAAGCGAAACGTGTCGAGGTTATTAAGGAGTTAGCTGAGAAAAAACTTCCAGTGAAACAAAGGGAACAGGTTATTGCAAAGGTGGCTCGTGAACCAGAAAAGCCAATACAACAGATTATTGAAGAGGTTAAAGAAGCACCTTGCGAAATTCAGTTTGTAGCAGAAGACAAGAAAGCTTTACTTGATGGCACTAAAACACAAACTTCCAGAATTAGTGTTCCAGACCCAAAAATAAAAGCTGGAGCAATAGTTCACGCAACCATTCTGGAACCCCACATAGCAGATTTGCGCATCAAATCTATAGAAAGGAAAAAGCTAAGATATTTTGATGAAGAGGATGCAAAAAGAGAAGGTGGATATACTCTTGAGCAGTTTAGGCAGAGATGGCGAAAAATGTATGGAGAATGGGATGAAAACCAACTTGTCTACATAGTAAGTTTCGAAAAAATCAAATAGACTTTAATAGTTAACCGTTCAAACTGTTTGAGACTTTGCTTTTTCCACATGTTTGACATCAGTAAACAGCCAGGATAATGTGACTGCTAGTATGCCTATTATTGACTTTTCTACTTTCACTTTTTTCTTTGGCGTCTTTTTCAATAAAGGATCAATAGACTGGGTAACATAGTTATTTGTTATGGAAAAGTGACCAACAACTCGATCATTCAACAACAACGTAATCGCTGTTAGTGCGAACGCCTATTCCCAGTTCTGCAGCTCTGCAAATCTGTATATAACTCCAAGGGTTCACTGTCAGGCTTGCACCCTCAAAGCTTTCAATAACCTTTATTGCCTCAACGTCTATCGCTACTCTGTCCCCAGAAGCAAGAATAAGATTAGGAGTTCGTTGTTCTCCAGATGCTGGTCCACCACTTATAAAGCATTTTCTGCCATCCATAATTATAAGATTGGGATGCACAACAAGGTTTAGATCAGCAATTTTCTCCTCCAAATGTCTTGCATGCAAAAGCAATCTTTCTCGAGGCTTCATAAAACCCACAGCCAATTTTAAGCTTAAAGTAAACTTCGCCCACCTATGCGTCTTCATACAACAAACATAAACAAGCTTATTTGCTGTCAGAGCTCTTTTTGGCAAACTTACATTACCGAGATATTTACCTCCAGTGTCCACCTTAACCCATTCGCCTTCGTCAAAAGGTACAACCTCAGCTCCAGCATCTTCAGCCTCGTGAAGCATCCCAGTGTCTTCCAAAACCTTACGAGTGCAAAGCGAAAGCATTGAAGATTCGCCTAAAATCACTTTAGAAGCGCCGTATTCATAGAGCAATTCGATAACAGCTTTAACAAAGCTTGGATCATTTGAGCCTGGCGGGGCATCACTAGTGTTAAAATTTGGTTTCAACCATATCTCATCGCCTTTTTCGACAATTCTGTCGAAGCCACCAATTAAATCCACACTTTTCAGAATGCTTTCCTTCATATCTTGCCTATTAACAAAAAGTTTACTAACCAAAACCTTGTCATTTTTCTCAAATCGATTATGTGTAACCTGTCCAATTCCCATTTTAGGAATCAAGCAGAGCACCCAATACACAGTAAGTTGACTGAAAATTTAGGCTTTCCCACTTGTGGTTACTGTCGTATAATCAACAAGGAATAAAACGTTATAGCCTTGAAACTGAAAATATCCTCTTTGAAGGCGAAGCTTCAGAATGTTAATTGCTGGTGTTGACGATGCAGGACGCGGCTCAGTAATTGGCCCATTAGTTATTGCAGGAGTCCTAATAAAAGAGGAGGAATTACCAAAGCTTATTCAATTAGGCGTCAAAGACTCTAAGCTTCTTTCTCCGCATAGACGAGAAAAACTGGCGATGAAAATCAAACAACTTGTCCAAAAATATAGTGTAATCAAAATTTCGCCAGAAGAAATCGATGAAGTTGTTGAAAAAGGCAGAAAGCTTCACAAGCTGAATCGTTTAGAAGCACAGACCATGGCAAAAGTCATAGAGATGCTTAAGCCAGATACGGCTTATGTGGATGCTTCAGACGTTTTAGAAGAACGATTTAAAGAGCACATTTTGGAGTGTTTACCGTTTAGAGTGGAAGTTGTTTCTGAGCATAAAGCTGATAGAAAATATCCTGTGGTCTCAGCTGCATCGATAATTGCTAAAGTGGAAAGGGACATGGAAATTGTAGAATTAGCCAGTGTACATGGAGATTTTGGCAGTGGATACCCGTCAGACCCAAGAACAATGAGTTTTCTGCAACAGTGCCTAGAAAAGAAAGGAGAATATCCAGAGTTTGTGAGAAAATCATGGAAACCAGCTAAAAAAACGGAAGCAGAAAATGATTCATGCCAGAAAAAGCTCATTTAAGCATTAGAGATCAAATCGTCTGGGTCTTTAATTTTGGAGAATTTTTCGCTGGTAATGCATGGAATATTCTTGTTTGAAAATTCCTGCTTTTCCGTTACAAGAATTGGATGCGCCTTAACGACTTTGCTAACACTCAAAATTTCATCAACCCTTATATCCAATTCTCTTTCTCTATTATTAGCCACACCGCCAATAATCCGCATTTTCTCTTCTGGAACATTAATGACAAAGTCGAACGGCGCTCTTTTCACAGTTGTAATGCGGCAATGTGCAAGTTTCTTCAAGAGTGTCTGAATAAACCTATGCCGTGCAATTACATGTTTAGCCTTTTCAAATATGCATTTCCGCTGGCTTCTTGATTCTTCAAACACGTTTACAGGTTTAGCTATGGGAATCCCTAAGGTCCAAATTAAATTGTATGCAGCTGCAACAGAAGCCTTTGCCATTCCCCGCTCATAACCGTAAAGAGTTCTTCGTGATATACCTATCATTTCCGCCATTTTACCAACTGACAACCCCAATTCTTGCCTTCTACGCTTTACAGCGTCACAGTCAATTTCAACATAATATCCTCCAGGTCCAGCTTGTATCAGTGGATTCACCATTTGAATTACTATGTTCTCAAAGGTTTTAGAAGTGATGGCAGAAACATTATATCGTGAGTAAACAGTATCATCTTCTAATGGTTTTTCCCGAGTTTTCTCAGCTATCAAAAGCGAAGCTGCTGACATGCATTTAGATATTGTGTTCAACTCTATGGAATCATTATGTGAAAAAGAATCAACATCCGATTCTACTTTAATGAGAACAAGATTTTCGTTCTTTCTTGCTGCAAAGTCGAAACAACTTGGTCTAGAGCAACATCTTTGAGAAACTGTGAAACCTGCCTCCTTCAGCGTTACTTCAATAGCCTTTAAACTCTCCACCTCCCTGTAAGTCATTGAAGTGCCACAAAAGATATCATTGCACTGTTAGATATAAAGTGTACTTATCTTCTATAACTTTAATACAGAAAAATACTATCAAACAATAAATTCATTAAATCTGAGCCACTATCATCGCGTGAGCCTTGTCATAAGGTTCTAAATGAACAATTTCTTCAATGTGAAAATCGCGATTTTCTAAAATCTTAACCTCCTGCTTGTAAACTTCTGAAGGTTCCTTGGTTACATCTATGCTTTGAGCTTTCACTGTAAGCATTATCCAACCAGAGCTTTTGAGAAAAATGTCAGCGTTATCAGCTAGAATTTTTGCTTGTTCTGGCTGTGCAATGTCACAATAAATATCGTCTACTTTTGAGCCAATGAACATGGCATATTTTTCTGGAAAACGTGCATCTTCAAGTATTGGAGTCATGTTAAGTCTGTAAGCGCACACATTATTTACAAGCTCTCTTAGGGCGCGGGGCGCAAATTCAACACAGTAAACATGACCTTTCTCGCCAACTATGTCGGAAACATGACTTGCGGTTGTTCCAGAAGCTGCTCCAAGATAAAGAACCCTATGATAAGGTTTTATTGGAACAGTTCTTAGATTTTTCAAAATAGCCGCTGCTAATTTGCTTCTAAAAGCATCCCAAACCCTATATTCAACTCTTTCAAAATGTATTAGTCTCTCACCATACACGTTTCTTCCTGGCGTGAGATTTCGTGTTGCAAGCCTTTGAGCGCCATCTTCAAGTGTTATTTGATATATTGCCGAAAATTGCGGATGTGGCTTAAGCTTAACCTGCACGTCTGCCCTTTCTCCACTTCTTTCTCTCTTTCTTAGGTTTCCTTACAGGAGTTGTTGGCGGTGGTGGTTCAGCATATTTTTCTCGAATTTCTTCAATTCTCTTTTCCAAATCATCCTTCAACTGTTCACCCATGTATCTTCCACCAAAAGCATCCATCCTTGCTGCTATGGCTAATTTTCCAGCCAAAGCTCTGGCAATTTTTCCCCTATGCCACTTTTTAGCATCATGTAAGTAAATGTGCTGAAATATTATTCCATGTTTTGGCGGTCGTGCCCCTGTTTTCAAAGAACGGAACAATGCCTTTTCAGCTCCTAAAACCTGTATTGTGCTTGCAGGACGCCGAGCTAGGTTTGTTAGACCTCCGGAAATTGCAATTAAACGAGCACCTAATAAAGCGCCTGTTAAAGCATTTACATTTGGTGCAACCTCTTCCATGGCTTTATCCAGATAAACTTCTAATGTCTGCCTCAACTGGTATAAGTCAAGCACGTTTTTGCATAAGGCTTGAATTTGCATCAAATCTGTCTCGGCAAGATCGGCACCCATAGATACCTCTGCAGCTTTAGCTATTTGTTCAGTTTTTATGTTTGGAATATCGCCCTTCAAAAGGTTTTCAGCTATAAAATTGTCTCTGCTGCCTAAATTTAGCACTAAACGTGCATAGGTTTCATGCTTGTCTACCAGTCTATCGAGCTCTGGAAAGTGTATGCCATACCATTCTCTGATACGACCCATGAACAAATTCAAAGCCTTATCTAAATCATCAAGAGTCAGAATAGCCTGAGCAATAAGCAGGTCTCTCTTTTCAACAGCTCCCTTAACCCGAAGTTTAGCTATTTCCATAGCCAAGTTGCGTGTCCAAAAAGCAAATTCTTCGGCGTCTCTAACAAAACCTGTTTCAATAGCTAAATGTTCAATATTAGAGCGAAGTATGTCTCCAGCCTTAGATGGCTTAGAAACCTCAACTTCTACGTTAAATTTTTCCTGAACCTCATTGGCAAGGTTTGCATTCTCAAAAATAAAAACATCATAATTATTTTTAAGCTTACCGATTAATTCCGCAAGTTCATTAGTTATTTTGCCATTTCCCATTTTAATCAAAGATTCAGCAGCATTTTGCGGTTTTTTAGAAAACAGAACCTTTTCTATTAGCTTGTTTTCTTCGTCAAAAGCTATTAAGCCGAATGGGCATTCAACTATTGTGGTTTTCATCGTTATATTCCCCAATCACTGAATTAGTGAGCAGTAATTAACTATTCTAATCTTTTTATCTTAATAAATAGTTGCTGTCGTATCCAATCATTTTTTAACACGTCGAATTTCGAACACGACGGGGTTTTCTGCATCCGGACAAGCAGTAGTTATTATGTTTTTGTCTTTAGCCCATGGAAATTCTACGCCATAACGCATAGCATAAACTTTAGGAAGCAAAACCATTAATGCACTGTAGCAAATATCGCCTTTCACAGATTTACCATCAAAAACTATTCTATCACCAACCTTATGTTCAAAAGCGCATTTTCCTTTTTGACTTTTTACGATAACTTCAACTATAGACATACAAACTTTTCCCCAAATTTCTAATATGAAGAAAGATTCACAGAATAAATTTTGCGTTAATGCAATTGAATAGCTTGATCTGATTTTTGCTTTTGCATAAATCTTAAGTGCTCTAAATCCGATACTAATAAATGTAAGATGGCAAGGTTGAGGCCCATGAGTAATTTTAAAAATATAGTAGAGAAAATTAGAACTTTAGAAACTGAAAGAAGAAATCTTGTGCTGGAGATCGAGGAACTCAAGAAGATGGCGGATTCTAAGGCTAAAGCTTTGGAAAGTGAAATTAGCATGCTTAGAGAAGAAGTGAAATCACTTAGAGTGCTTTTAGGGGCTGAAGATGAAACAGAACTTGGACAGAAAAAGAAAAAATAACATTTAAACTATGTAACTGTCTGTTTTCTCAAAATCCTTTACAATTTCCATGACTCTGTTGGGCAAATTAACCGCTTCAAGTGGAACACCCTTAAGCAAAGCCCAAGGACTCTTTTTGGCAACAGACGTGACAATATAACCTTCACCGAAACATTTTTTGGCAATAGTATAAACTAGGTGTCTGACATCAATTTCAGAATATTTGCCTAAAGCATGCAGATACTCATGCAGAAGTAAATTGTATATCAATGCGTTAACTACACGCCGCGACTTAACTGATACTTCAACAATCTGGACTAAGCGTCTATTCAAAACAATATTGTTGGTTCCTAATGGGTGATAAGCACCTAATTGAATCGGTAAATCATCAAGAAAAAGCATCATTCCACCCCTGCGCTTACCTAAAGAAAACTCCACACTATCCTTAACAATTTCCCAAACTTCACCATAACTCTTGGCATTTTCCAGCCTTTTGCGATATTCGTCAACGGTTTTAGAAGTGCTCATTTCCACTAAACCTCTTACTGATGCTGAATCTGCACAATTGTTTACACCTTAATATCTTTAAGCAAGCCAAAACACATAAAGAATAGAAGTTGAAAAGGTTTAGTGTGTTTCGGAGGTAAAAATAATGGCAAGCATAGTTCTTGTTAGAGATGTAATGTCAAAAGATACAAGAGTTGTGCGCCTTGACACAAGTGTGAAAGAAGTGGTAGCTACTATGAACAAGTTTGACATAGGCTCCATAATAGTTGTACAAGGCGATAGACCTGTGGGCATAATAACTGAACGTGACATTATGAGAAGACTGGTTGAGCCATGTTTAGCGCCTGAAACCTTGAATGCTCGTCAAGTTATGACCAGCCCATTGCTTACCATAAATGAAACAGCCAGCATAGAAGAAGCAGCTAAGCTGATGGCAAGGAAGGGGGTTAAAAGGCTTCCAGTTATGAATAATGGCAAATTGGTGGGTATAATAACGTACACGGATATTGTATCCAAAGTGCCAACATTACTGTCTATACTTGAGGAACTTGTAAGGCCACATCACCGCTCCTACTGAAACTCTGCTTTAGGCTTGCCCGATTTTTTATCTAAACATGCCTTAATAAAACCATAATATTCTGGGTCCGGTTTGCCTGGACGACTTTTGAATTCTCCGTGAAATTGGGATGCAAAAAAGAAGAAGTGGTCGGGTAATTCTAAAATTTCCATTCTTCTTCCATCAGTGCTTTTGCCAGAAAATACTAACCCATTCTTCTTTAATACACCAGAATAGTCCAAATTAACTTCAAATCTGTGACGATGTCGCTCATAAATATCATCACTTTTGTAAAGCATGTATGCGGTTGTGTTTGGTTCTATTACTATTTTGTGAGCCCCTAATCGCATTGTAGCGCCCTTTATCTCTATTCCGCGTTGTTCTGGCATTAGGTCAATTACGCGATTAGGCGAATTTGGATTAATTTCTGTGCTGTTTGCATCTTTTAAGCCGCAGACATTACGTGCAAACTCTATTGTGGCAAGTTGGAAACCATAGCATATTCCTAGAAATGGAATGTCATTTTCCCTTGCAAACTTGATTGCAATTATCTTTCCTTCAGTGCCTCTTGGACCAAAGCCGTAAGGAACAAATATTCCATCATAATTTTTCAGAATTTCCACATTTTTCGGGTTTTGCTCAAATTTTTCAGCTTCTATAAAATTAATGCAAACATTAGCTTTACACGCTGCACCGCCATGTTTTAATGCTTCATTCATGCTCACGTAACTATCAGTTAAGCCAGCATATTTGCCAACTAATGCAATTTTCACTTCATGTTCCGGATTTAATACAGCATCTACAAACTTTCTCCATTCCTTAAAATCCTGTTTGCGGTCTGAAAAGCCTAGTCGTCTACAGATAAATTCACCCATTCCTTGCTCATCTAAAATTAGAGGGACTTGATAGATTGATTTTACATTGTAGGAGCAGAAAACAGCATTTTCTGGAATCGTGCCAAACAGGGCTATTTTTCTCAGGGCTTCTGAATCTATCATTTGTGGGCTTCTTGCAACGATAATGTCTGGTTGAATACCAATGCGTCTTAACTCGTTGACACTATGTTGCAGTGGTTTCGTTTTCATCTCTTGTGTAACATCTAAGATTGGAACAAGAGCCACATGCACATACAACGTGTTCTCATAACCCTCTTCCAAACGCATTTGCCTAATAGCTTCAAGAAAAGGCAAGCCTTCAATGTCGCCAACTGTGCCGCCAACCTCGGTTAAAACTGCATCAACCTCTGAAGCCTTTGCAACAGCGCGAATGCGATGTTTAATCTCGTTCGTTACATGTGGCACAATTTGGACACATCTTCCCAAGAAGTCGCCATGCCGCTCCTTCTCAATGACGGCCCTATACACAAGTCCTGTGGTTATGTTATTTTCTTTTTGCAGATTCAAGTCAAGGAAACGTTCATACCAACCTAAGTCTAAATCAGTTTCACCGCCATCATCAGTTACATAGACTTCACCATGCATATAGGGATTCATGGTTCCAGCATCAACATTCACATAAGGGTCAATCTTCACAGCGGTAACTCTTAAACCTCTTGTCTGGAGCATTTTGCCAATAGAAGAAGTTAAAATTCCCTTACCAACGGAGCTTAAAACTCCACCCGTGACAAAAATATACTTAACCATCGCTTTCTCGCTCCTCACAATAGCAACACGTTAAACCGAAATTAGCATTTAAATTCTTTCCCTAATAGATATTGATAAGGAAAAGTCGATGTCTCGTAAGAAAAGCCCGTGTGTTGTTTACTGGCTTGGAAACAATTTATATCTGAATATAACCAACAAATGCTCAAACAACTGTTATTTTTGCATAAGAAACTTCACTGAAGGCATAAGCGATTTTAAACTTAAATTAGAAAAAGATCCTTCAATAAGCTATGTGATAGACAAGCTTCAGGAGGTTATAAACCTGAAATATTGGCAGGAAATCGTATTTTGCGGTTTTGGTGAACCTTTAGAAAGATTAGACTGCGTTTTAGAAATCTGCAAGTGGATAAGAAAGAATTATGGCAAAATTGTCAGCCTTAGAATCGACACTAATGGTCAAGGGTTCTTACTTAACAAGAATCGTGAAGTAATTAGGGAGTTAAAGGAAGCGGGTGTGGATAAGATAAGTGTAAGTTTAAATGCTTATGATAATGAAATCTATGCACAAATTTGCAGACCAGTTTTCACTAATCCTTTTGAAAGCATACTGGAGTTCATTAAAAAAGCAAGGGAGACTTTTGATGTTGAAATAACTGCCGTGGCGATTCCAGAAATCGACATCACTAAAATGAAAAAGATTGCCAGAAAAATGGGAGTAGAATTCAGAATAAGAAGGTATATTCCTTGCTCTTGGTAAAATTCTAAGAGTGCACTTGTTCAGCTTGCTTTATAATTTCTTTCACTTGCGTATCTTTAAGTGGAAAACCATGAAGAGACTTACCCCGAAGCTTCAATTCCTTGATAAAAGTTTCTTTTACAGGTAATGACTTGTCAAATCTCATAACATACTTGAATTCCAAAGCTTTTTGCCAACCCCATTTTTCACATTGCCTTTTCTCCTCTTCAGAAAGTTCATTTGAAGCATAAATGTTCCCTATTTCTCCATACCCAACAAAAGCGTCACCTTTGCTGGTTTTGCTCACGAATATTATGCTTTGCCCCTCTTTCCAATTTCTATGGGTACTTGTGTAATAAATGGCAAAGTTGAAAACTTGATCCACCCATTCTTTTGTGGCTATTCTTAAAATGTAACCATTAGGTTTAATCATTTTGACTAACCCATTTGTTACTTAAAGTGATGATTTCACGCATTTTGAACCCACGGCTAGTAGGTGTTTAGGATTTCTTAACTCTTTTTCGAGAGGAGGCTAACTTGACGGCTTTTCCAATTAATTCAATCCAAATTCCATCAGGATCTCTAACAAATGCTAGAGTATAGCCACTTTCATTCCACGGTTCTATAGCGGAAGTTGCCCCACCCGAAAGAACTTTCTCGTAGCTTTTGTTAACATTCCCACACCAAAAAGCCAAGTGATCAAGCTCAGAACCTTCCACATACGTCTCATAGAACTTTCTTCCCGGTGGATAGTAGTTTAACTCCAAAATTTGCGGTGATTTTTCACTTTTAAGCTGTATGTATACGCCACCTGCTTGCATTGTTCCTCTTCGCATTATTTTCATACCCATTGCTTCTGTGTAGAACGCTAAAGAACGCTTTAAGTTTCTAACACGAATACCAGTGTATGTAAATTTCATTTTGACACCTGAATAAGAAAATGTGTATATGCTCCCTAATAACGCTTGAGAAAGTCATTTGCAATGAAGTTTTTAAGGGATTATAGCTATCTTGATCTCTTTTTTGGATGTAGCCAAAATGTTGAATGCTTCGCCTATTTCTTCTAGCTTCATTTTTCGCGTTATTAGCGGTTTCACATCAATTGCTCTGGATGCTATTAGGTTTAAGGCTTTTCTAAAATGCAAAGGTGTTGTATGAAAAGCGCCCATCACTGTTACTTCTCCATAATGAAGCATTTCAGCATTAACTTTAATTTCTGTTCCAGGTGGGCATCCTCCAAATTCAAGAATTCTTCCGCCTTTTCTTACAAGTTTTAAGGCTTGTTCCCAAGTAGCTGGCAACCCTATAGCTTCAATCACAACATCTGTACCATAACCACCCGTAAGCTTGCGGACAGTTTCTGCCACATCTGTCTTTCCAGCATTAATCGTTTCATCTGCCCCAAGCTTTTCAGCAAAATTCAACCTTTCGTCCACAATGTCGATAACAATTGCTTTTTCTGCACCAATTTTCTTGACAGTTAGAAGATGCAACAATCCTATTGGTCCTGCACCAATTATTGCAACAGAATCACCCAACTTCACTTTAGCCTCTTCAACACCATGTAAAACACATGCCAAAGGCTCAGTTATCGCCGCCTCCTCAAAAGAAACATGCAGTGGAATTTCCTGCATGTTTACGAGAACCATTCGTGCTGGAACTTTAATATATTCAGCATATGCGCCCCAAAGCCAAATCATGTTTTCGCAAAGATTATACTTACCTTTCTGACACATTGCACAGCGTAAACATGGTGCACTGTTGCCTGCACGAACACGCATCCCCTTTACAGGCCAGTCTAAGCCATTGCTAGCTTCAACCACTTCACCAGCCCATTCATGACCAAAAATTGTTGGAAGTTTGATAACCTTTTCAACATAGCCTCTTTGAAAAATTTTAAGGTCTGTGCCGCATGTTGTTGCTGCTTTGACTCTGACCAGAACTTCTCCAGCCTTAACTGTTGGTGTTGGAACTTCTTCAACTTTGAGGTTTTTTACGCCATAAAGCATTGCCGCCTTCATTTTTTATCACTTGTTGAGAATTATGACTTTCAAGCTTTCCTTACTTTCCGAAGCAGTTTTAAATGCTTCGGCTGCCTCTATAAGCTTAAATCGATGAGTTATCAAATCTTTAACCTTTAACTTTCCAGAAGTTATCAGCTTCAAAGCTAATCTAGTCTCTAAGTGAGATGTTGAATAAGACGGAACTATTTGAATCTCGGAAAAAAACAATTCCCTAGGGCTTATTTGCAAATATTCAGTAGGCTTTGTTGGGGCGAAAACGCAAAGCTTTCCACCTTTTCGGCAAATGCTCAAACCAGACTTGTAGGCTTCTAAGCTTGGTGCAGTGACTATGGCAATGTCTACTCCTAGACCATTAGTTTCAGCTTTAACAATTTCGTCTAAATTTTCATTTTTCGTATTGACAGTAACATCTGCTCCGAATTTTTTTGCCATTTTAAGGCGATAATCTATTAGATCGCTTGCAATAGTTTTTGCGGCACCGTATATTTTAGATAGAGCTGTATGAAGTATTCCAGTTGCTCCAACACCAATTATTGCTACAAAATTACCTGTTTGAATGTTGCACTTTTTAAGCGCTTTTAAACAACATCCAATAGGTTCAATAAACGTAGCTTCTTCAAAAGATACTCTTTCTGGAATTTTTAAACTGTCTATCTGAAGGTTTGGCGCTGGAACTTTAAAATATTCTGCAAACCCTCCAGGTTCGATATGCGTGTTGTGGAACTGCTCGCATAACGTGTAATCGCCATATAAACAGTAGTAGCAAGTTAAACAAGCTACGTGATGGTGAACAAAAACCCTGTCGCCTACATCGAAGTTCTTAACATCATTTCCTTTTTCAACAATTATTCCAGCTGGTTCATGCCCAAGAACCAGAGGCGCCCTATCTTTCAGGTACCAGTGCATCAAGTCGGAACCACAGATTCCACATGCTTTCATTTTAACAAGCACTTCATCTACACCTATTTTTGGCGTTGGAATTTCTTCTATTTTTATATCTGCTTGTCCATAGTACATAGCAACTTTCATTTTGGTCAATCGCTTCTACGTTACTAAGCACTTAAGATTTTCCAAAAAAACAATTCGGATTCATGTAGTCTTTTTATATTAGTTCTAAGACAGTTATGCTTTTAAAAAGGTAAAAGGTGTAGAATAATGAAAATTGAGAGAACAGAATTAGTTGCTTATTTGCTAATAGGCATTGGTGCTGTGCTTTTGATGTTGACTTTCGTCATGGCGTTTATACTGCTTACGTCAGAACTAAACCTTCAAGGCGGTGGCAACCTCTCAGAATCTATTGGGAACATTCTTGGACCAATAGTTGAGGCTTTGATAAAAATCATGTATTTGGGCATTATGGGTTGGGTAGGCTCTGTCGCAACAATAAGAGGCATTCAGTTACTAAAAGAAACCAGACAAACGCAAGCGGTTCTACCTTCAACACCAGAAAAAGAAAAGAAATAGCTTACAGCGTTAATCGAATCTCATGTATGTATGCTAGACAAATGGCGTGAGGAAAGGGGCTCTTGTGGCAAACAATTAGAGCTTTAGGTTGGTCAATCAAGATTCTGTGGATTGTTACGTTACTTCTACCAGTTACAGTCGCAATTTCAATGTGGGAGCTTTTAGGTTCGAAAGCCATAGGCATCGAAGAACCAACAGTTTCTTTCTATGACAGAACATTGCACATGTCGACGCCTTTCTACATAAACAACAATGGATTTTATGATCTATCAGACATTAATGTAACAATAAGGATCATAAACAAAAACAACTTGGTAACCAAGTTTTCTAAACTCTATGCGAATGTTCCAGCAAAGAGCATGTTAAACACCACTTACGATGTTTCTCTCAGTTTAGAAGAGTTAGGTGAAAAGAATAAGGAGCTTTTAACTCAGAACGCTAACTTAGACTTGACTATAACTGCGTCACTAAGAGTTGCTTATGCTATAGGATTTGAAATCGCTGCAAACACAACTATTGAGTGGGGTGCTCCATTCAACAATTTAACAATTTCAAACATAGTTTATCTTGTACCTAACCATGAGTTTTTGCTGTTCCTAAGCTTCGAAAACGCAGCTAGTTTTCCAGTAAGTGGAGAGTTGGTGATGGATGCTGTAAACGCGAGAGATGAAGTGATCGGAACGAAAATTCAGCCTGTAAACGTGGATTCAGGCACTCAATTTCAATCAAATGTAACAATTCCTATAGACCCTTCAATGATGATTGGACCCGGTGTTTTTCATGTTTCTTTTTTAAACTTTCTAATTTTAGAAACGGAGTGGAGCTGAAATGGTTGAAGCTAATGAAAAAAGCTGGAAGGAAAATTTAAGAGGTAGCGCCCATAGAATTTTGAAGGCGACAATTATAACTGTGTTTCTAGGTATCTTCTTGCTTGTATTATGGGTTTTTGTTGTACAACTTTTTACAGATTATCCGGAATATCAAAAGCTTTATGCAATTTTGGCTTGGGCAATAGTCTTTTTTACCTTCGCTACGAAAGTTACTGAAGAAACGATTTACAAGTTTGTACTAATTATTGCACGTGCATTATTCCTGATAATATATTTTATTTACTCTACTAACGGTGGTGTGTTCACAATTAATTTTATGGATATGCGTCTTACGATTGAATTTGTGTCCATATTGGCTTTGATGGTTCTAGTGAACTTTTTAGAAATGGTAAGAGGTGTTCTCCAAGCGATAGAATTCACATCTGCCAGCCCAAAAGATTAGGTTTCCAACAATTCTGGATTTTCAATGAAATGTTTAATTTTGCTTAGAAACTCTGCTGCTGGGGCACCATCTATGATTCTATGGTCGTAGGAAAGGCTAAGCATCATAACCTGTTTAACTTCAATTTTTCCATCTACAACAGCTAGTCTATCAGTTATTTTTCCCACACCGAGAATTGCTGCTTCTGGAGGATTAATTATTGGTGTAAAGAAATCAACTCCATACATGCCTAGATTTGTAATTGTGAAAGTACCACCAGACAATTCCTCTTTTACCAACTTACCTAGTCTTGCCTTTTCTGTTAACTCGTTGATAAGCGCATCAATTTCCATTGAGGATTTTTTGTCAGCATCATGAATTACTGGAACAATTAAACCATATTGGGTGGCAACAGCCACACCTACATTCACATTCTCAAAGACTTTTATTTGGTCGCCGTCTAGTGTGGAATTAATTATTGAATGTTCAAGTAGCGCTTTTGCTGCAGCTTCAACGATTATAGCTGTATACGACACTTTCTGCATCTCATGTAATTCCTTAGCCTTAGAAACATTAACCTCAATCATCAGCGTACTATGTGGCGCAGTTCTAAAACTCATAGAAACACGTTCAGCAGAAGTCTTTTTGAAACCACTCAAAGGAATGATTTGTTTAATTTTGGGCAGAACACCATGAGCCTCTTCCATAACTCGTCTAACATCCTCTTCCACTATCCTTCCTTCAGGTCCACTGCCCTTAACACTTGACAAGGCTATTCCAAATTCTTTTGCTAATCGTTTTGCAGCTGGCGAAGCCAAAATCTTCTTTTTCTCTTCCTCAACCATAGTTGGAGTTTCTTCTGCAAGAATTTTCGTTTCTGAAAAGGCTTCATCTGGCGCCGTTATGACTGCCAATGTATCATTGACCTTTGCGTTGGCACCCCCTTCTACAAGGATTTTTCGAATTACCCCTGAGGCTGGTGCTTCCAAGTCATATGTCGCCTTTTCTGAAATAACCTCTACTATAGGTTCACCCTTTTCTACAGCGTCTCCTTCTTTCTTATACCATTTGCCTACTGTTCCTTCTTTCATTGTTAAGCTTAATTTTGGCATAACAACTTTTGTTACCATTTTCAGATCACTTCCTTAACTGCTTTAACTATAGCTTTCTCATCTGGAATCACGTACTGTTCTAAAGGTGGACTGAATGGAATTGGCGTGTCTGGCTCAGCTACACGCTTTATTGGTGCATCCAAATAGTCTATTGCTTCTTCAGCCACCACTGCAGCAATCTCAGCACTTACACCAGCTGTCTTACAATCTTCGCTTACAATCACTAATCTTCCAGTTTTCTTGATAGATTCGATCATGGCTTGCTTATCAAAGGGTGTCAGAGTTCTTGGGTCAATTACTTCCACACTTATGCCCTCCTTTTCAAGCAATTTAGCGGCGTTAAGGGTTTTATGAACCATATACAATGTGGCTACGATTGTAACATCAGCTCCATCTCTTTTTATGTCTGCAACCCCAAAAAGGAACTGTGTATTCTTCTTCTGGAACTTCACCTTCAATCGAATATAAGAGTTTATGTTCACAGAAGAAAACTGGGTTGTTTCCATGTATTGCTGTTTTTAAAAGTCCCTTTGCGTCATAAGGTGTTGAAGGCACAGCCACATACAAGCCGGGAACATGCATGAACCATGCTTCTAGACTTTGCGAATGATGGGAAGCTATGTTTACTCCAGCGCCAAAAGGTGTTCTAATGACGAGGGGACATTTTGCTTGACCCCCAAACATATAGCATATCTTTGCTGCTTGATTCGCGATCTGGTCCATGGCTAAGGCTGTCAAGTCTCCAAACATTATCTCTGCCACTGGGCGTTTTCCAGTTATTGCGGCTCCTACTGCTGTACCGATAATTGCTGATTCTGATATTGGAGTGTCTCTGACCCTTTCATCTCCGAATTCTTCTGCTAGGCCGTCAGTTACTTTGAAGGCGCCTCCCCAATCTCTACCAATATCTTCGCCTAAGAGAAAAACATTTGAGTCCTTTCGCATTTCCTCTCTTAATGCTTCTCTTAATGCTTCCCTAAAAGTTATTTTGCGCATATGCTTCCCTCCAAAATTCAAGCGTAGATATCCTCCAAAGCTTCTTCACGCATTGGGTAAGGACTTTGCATGGCAAATTCAACAGCTTCTTCAATTTTAGCCAAAACTTCACTTTCAATCTTCTGAATTTCGGATTCTGTCAAAATGTGTGTTTGCAGTAGCTTTTGCTTAAACCGTTTAATAGGGTCTTTAGCAAGCCATTCTTCAACCTCTTCTTTTGATCTGTATCTCGCTGGATCCACACGAGAGTGCCCCTTGTGCCTATAGGTTTTGCATTCAATAAGCGTTGGTCCTTCGCCTCTTCTGGCTCTTTCAACAGCCCTCTGTGTTACTTCTAGAACTGCTAAAACATCGTTTCCATCAACAACTACGCCGGGAATTCCGTAGGCTATAGCTCTGTCTGCAATATTTTCTATTTTCATGGCTTTTGATTGACGTGTCCCCATGGCATAAAGATTGTTTTCGCAGACGAAGATCACTGGCAAATTCCACACGGAAGCCATGTTAATTCCTTCGTGAAATGTTCCCTGGTTTGAAGCTCCTTCACCGAAAAAACATGCGACCACTTGGTCTGTTTTATCGAGTTTTATGGACAAGCCAGCACCAACAGCTATGGGTATTCCTGCACCAACCACGGCAGTTGCGCCTAACATGCCCACACTAAAGTCTGCAATGTGCATTGAGCCACCTTTGCCTTTACAATATCCAGTCTTTTTGCCAAGGATTTCAGCCATAATTCGCTTCAATTCTGCACCTTTGGCTATGCAATGTCCATGTCCTCTGTGCGTACTTGTAATGTAATCATCTTTTCTTAGAGTGCTGCAAACACCTACTGCTACTGCTTCTTCTCCAAGATAAAGGTGAATTGTGCCGGGAACAAGGTTTTGGGCGTATAGTTCGAAAACTTTTTCTTCGAAAAATCTGATTTCAAGCATTGTTCTATGAATTTCTGCAAACTTTTCCTTTGTTAGATTCAAAGTCAACTGTTCTCCCTCGATGAACTAAATCTCTTCTTATGAACTTGCTGCTTTTATAATATTTCATTACAATTAAAAGAAAGAGATTGCTATGAACCATAAACCAACCTGCTCCACTGATTCTATCTATTTAATCAGCATTTTTATTAGCTGTCTTTCAATGTGTTTACTTTAAACAAAAGTACAAGAAGAGAGTGCTGATGTTTTTAAATACGAAGTTAAAGAAGCCTTTTTTGAAATCCTAAAACATAATGTTCAGATCACTAATCCAGCAGTTAATAATGTTGTAGGTAATTTTTCAGTTCCATTAATTAGGAATGAAACTGCACGCCATTATGTTATTCTTTGCAATATCTCTTCATCAAATGGAAGACCAGTAACTACTAGAGATGGTTCTGGAAAATATGTGCGCAGTATGGAACTTTGAGCAATTCTCGTTTGCTTGGGCACTTCCTGTAGCCTTTTCTACTAGCCGCTATCGTCAGACTCAAATTCAAGAAAGGAGATAGCACAAACCATATAGCGACACTTCCATTAATTTAATTTAGGTTATGACTGGAATTTTGAGGGAAAACAAAATGCAAAAATCCTATTCAAAACTGTTAGGCATCGTGGGAAAACCAAACACTGGAAAATCAACATTCTTCTGCGCTTCTACTCTGGTGCCTGTTGAAATTGCAAACTATCCCTTCACAACGATAAAGCCGAATAGGGGTATAGGATACGTGCGAACACCATGCGTACATGAGGAATTCAATGTGAAAGACAATCCAGTTAATTCTATATGCATTGACGGAGTCAGACTTATCCCAGTTGAATTTATAGACTGTGCAGGACTCGTGCCAGGAGCATGGCAAGGAAGGGGGTTAGGCAACCAGTTTCTAGATGAAATCAGAAAGGCAGACGCGCTAATTCATATAATTGACGCTTCGGGCGGAACTGACTGCGAAGGAAGATTATGCAAATCAGGCGAGCATGATCCACTGGATGATGTAAAGTTTTTAGAGCATGAAATAACAATGTGGATGGTTAGCATACTGAAACGTGACTGGCCGAAAATTGCCAGAACAGTGGAATCAGAAGCAAAAGACCTTTTCACCATGTTGGAAGAGAGATTAAGTGGTTTAGCAATAAAACGAAGCCATATCTTTGAAGCAGCAAGAAGAGCAGGGTTAAACGCCGATAAACCTACAGCATGGAACGAAGAAGATTTTTTAAAATTCGTTGACACACTGAGACAAATTGCCAAACCAATGTTAATCGCAGCTAATAAGATAGATATGCCAACTGCTGAAGAAAACCTGGAGAGATTGAAGAAGTTAAATTATCTGGTAGTTCCTTGCTGTGCTGAAGCTGAACTTGCTCTGAGAAGAGCTTCAGAAAAACAACTAATAGACTATAGGCCTGGTGACTGCAATTTTAAAATAAATAATCCTGAAAAATTGACTGAAAGCCAAATTAAAGCATTGGAAACGATAAGAGAAAAAGTTCTGTTGAAATATGGTTCTACAGGTGTACAGGAAGCTGTTAACATGGCTTTTCTTGAACTGTTAGGCATGATTACTGTTTATCCTGTTGAAGATTTGGAGCATTTGGCTGATCACAATGGAAGAGTTTTGCCTGATGCTTATCTTGTGCCTTATGGAACAACAGCCCGCCAATTTGCTTACATAATACATACGGAATTAGGAGAAGGCTTTATTTATGCAGTGGAAGCGAGAGAGAGAAAAAGAGTTGGAGAAGACTATGTACTTAAGGACAGAGATGTCATTTCAATTGTAAGTGCTAGAAAAAGAGCTTAGCGTCAGTATCGATGTCTTTTATGTGCCGTACCGTCTTTTTCTGTTTTTGAATGTTCTAACTGCTCTTAGAAGGTCTATTACACGAAAATCAGGCCAATACACATCTAGGAAACAGAGTTCACTGTATGCTGATTGCCAGAGTAGAAAGCCGCTTAGTCTTTCTTCACCTGAAGTTCTAATAATCAAGTCAGGGTCTTGTTTTGGCAAGTGAGAAGTGTACAAGTATTTTTCGAATGTTTCTTCATCAATCTTTTCGAGATTCAATTCTCCTCTTTGCGCTTTTTCTGCAATTTTTTTGGCAGCATCCACAATTTCTGCTCTTCCTCCATATGCAAAGGCTATGTTTAGAAAGTGTTCATTATAATTCTGCGTGGCTTTTTCTACATCCACCATAAGCTGTTGCAAGCTTTCTGGCAACAGTTTTACTCTACCAAGAAATTTGACACGTACTTTATTTTTGTGTATGCGCTCATCTGTTAGAACTTTTCTAAATTCTTCCTCTGCAATACGCATGATTTCCTTAACTTCGTTTTCTGGACGTTTAAAATTCTCTGTGGAGAAAGCATAAAGTGTTATTGATTTAACATCCAGTTTCAAGCACCAATCAAGGAGTTGCTCGACTTTCTCTGCGCCTTTTTCATGACCGAACCATGGGCCAAGCTCTTTATTTGAAGCCCATCGTCTATTTCCATCAAGAATAATCGCGATATGCTCTGGTTTGGTGCCATTCCTTACTTGGTGCCACAGCCACTTCTCGTAGAACTTGTATGCACCAATATAAGAAAGGAATGTTTTAATCATTTACTTTATCCTCGAATTTCCAAGTGCTTTTGCGCATGGGCAGTTGCCTTTGCGTTTGGTGGGCAAAGTCTTGATGGTATGAATTAAAACTTGCTGCAGCTTAGGCATAATCTTTTCGGAAATCGCTGAGACTTCTGAAGGTGTTAACTGTTCTTGTATGCCTGCTGCCATGTTTGAAACAAAACAAAGAGATGCATAACAAATTTGCAGCTCTCTTGCCAGTGTGACTTCTGGGATTCCTGTCATCCCGACAATATCGCAGCCTAGTCTTCTGAACATTTCAATTTCAGCTGGTGTTTCAAAACGTGGTCCTTCAGTGCAAACTAATACAGCTTTATCCCATACGTGTAAACCAATTTTTTTGGCATTTTCAACAAGTCTTTTACGCAGGTCTGGGCAGTAGGGCTGGGAAAAATCAACATGTGTCACTGGAGCTTCATCATAAAATGTTGAACAGCGAAGTTTAGTGAAATCAACAAAATCATGTGGAACAACAATATCGCCTGACTTGAGATCACGTTTTATGGCTCCAACAGCATTCACAGCTATTATTCTTTCTACTCCCATTTTGTATAGTGCAAAAATGTTTGCTCTGTAATTTATTTTATGAGGGGGGATCGAATGATGCAGTCCATGTCTTGGAAGAAAAACAACTTTCCTCCCATCTACTTTTCCAACGGATAATGTTGAGATAACTCCGTATGGTGTTCTTAAGCGTGTTTGCCTAGGATTCTTAAAAAAGTCTTTAAAACCAGTTCCGCCAATCACTGCAATTTTAATTTTCTCCAAAGTCTTCAACCTGCTTTTCAGTTTTTCTGAAAAAGCCTTTAGCAGACCTATGGATGACAAGAACAATTAGAATTGACGCTATGCCTATTAGGATTCCGATGATTATGGAGAAGATGAGTTTTTCATATCCTAAAAATGGATTAATCAGAACATCTGACGTAGCGTCAAGGATTTGCCTAGACCAGCCAACACTGACTATTAAGGCTGCGTTGCGCAATAACTTGACATCATGTTCAAAATACCACCGCATAGCCCTTCCCAGCAATATTAAAACAATGCCTATTACCATAAGGTCCATGGAGCCTTTGATGAACTGCCCTGCAAATTGTGGTAATACATTAAGCCAATTAGCCCAATCTATCAGCACTGCGGTTGTAGCAATATTCCATCCTAAATAGATGCTGACTCCTACACAAAGAACCCCAGCAACTGCAGAATAGTTTGAAATTTGCACATGTAATGGTGGCGGTGAATATTCCCGTGCCCATTTGATGAAGTTTTCGGCTGCTTTGTCAACTCCAAAGCCTTTCACAAGCATAAATGCACTTAGAACAAAAATGAAGGCTATCCAATAGTA
>Ga0129301_1000157_pt1 | contig 35158 bp, 29 predicted proteins | sample ConPoolayeHmetaG_FD_94489 | JGI IMG/M metagenome (GOLD analysis project Ga0129301, IMG submission 94489) | Hot spring microbial mat communities from California, USA to study Microbial Dark Matter (Phase II) - Cone Pool mat layer H metaG ...
AAGAGTAAATCAAAGTGTAGATTACTTTATTTAAGTATTAAGCTTACTGTCTCAGTTTTTCTAGAACCTTGTCAACATTATCAAGTCCAAGCCTTCTAAGGACCTGAGACTTCGGTATGCCTTTTTCATCCCAACCAGCCGCTTTATAATAGCTTTTCACTCTCTCTTTGATTTCTTTTCTGTCTACCGTTTTTCCTTTGTAAGGACCAGACGGTAGAGGCTCATAGAATCTGGGAGGATTATCATCATCAATCAGAGGCTTCCAACTCACGTCTGGACCGCCTAACAGCAACATAACTCTCTGCAATTGAAGTATTCTCAAACCCTTCGTGTGCGCCCACTCTTTTGCAGTTAGTTTAATTCCAGTGACGGCTTCGTAAAATTCGAATCGCAGATTTTTGCGTAAACCAAAACTGTTGAAGTTGCAGTAAACTCCGGAATCGTTGAAAACTTCTCCTAACTCGCTTCCCGGTCCATCTAATGGCATTCCAGCGGTTGAAGTGTGGTCTCCACCTTGGACAGAGCATGCATAAGAAATATCTTCTGGATAGTCTTTTCCACTGCGGATTCCATGTGCGCCTATTCCTATTCCTTTAGCCACAACCGCATACCGCAATACATCAATCTTCTTAATCTGCCCTATCCTCAACGCAGCGCGATAGGTTCCTTCAGCCAGAACATCGCCAAAGCCTTCTCTGAAAGCGATTTTTTTAGCCATTTCTGCAAATGCCTCAGCATCTCCCCACTTCAGTTCTATGCCATCCAAATCTTCTCTTGTCAATATCTTCTGCTGAAACAGCTCAGCAGCAAAACCCAGCACGTTTCCAGTTTGTATGCCGCATAAACCTAAATCATCGATAACTGACGCTAGATACACGTTTTCTTCTGGAGTGAAAATTCCAAGATTTGGACCTAAATAAGCCTGCAATTCATAGTCCGGGTTATCTGTTATTGCGCCTTTGAACTTGCCAGTTTTGACTACAGAAACTTTTAGGCAATTAGTGGGACAGCCAAAATCGCTCCAGCACTGCTTTACCCAAACCCTATTCTCAAACTGGTCAACGCCGTAGCTTTTCTCATCATGCCACTCTTCCTGCCAATTCCTAACAGGCTCAGAACTCGTGTCTGCACCAACCTCATAACCAGCAGCTCCTGTCCCCCACCGCCTCCATAACACTGCACTGTAAGCATTATCACAAACTTCCTGCATAAGCTTCTCCGCTTTCTTTATATTGGCAGCTTCGGGCAACGGTCCAGTGCCTTTGACTGCAATTGCCTTCAGCTTTTTTGAACCCATGACAGCGCCATACCCGCCATAGCCAGCTGCATGAGCCCATTTTGCTGCAACCACAGCAGTTCTAACAATATTCTCTCCAGCCGGACCAATGTACAGCATCGCTGGCTCTCTCCATTCGCCAAAAAGAGGATAACGCTTTTTCAAAAGCTCTCTGCATTCTCTTGTGAGCAACGTCATTGTCTGCTTTGCATCTTTACCCCACAAGCGGCTGGCGTCTCTTAGCTCCACATCTGAGTCTTTAATGAACAGGTAAACAGGCTTCTCAGATTTTCCAGAGACAATTATGCCATCATAACCTGCACATTTTAGCTCAACGCCAAATTCTCCGCCGACAGTTGAGCCTACAACGCCATTGCATTGAGGAGACTTGCCTGAAACGCATATTCTTCCGCCTGGAAAATATCCTGTCAAAGGTCCAGTTACGAATAATAGCAAATTATCTGGTCCAAAGGGGTTTATTGTTTCCCATCTGTTTCCTAATCTGTCCCAAAGGATTTTCGTTGCTAAGCCTCTACCGCCAATGTAGTTTTTTAAAATTTCCTCAGCAAATATTGTTTCCTTTGTTTTCTTTGTTGAAAGGTCAACTTCTAAAAATTTTCCAGCATATCCTCTAATCATAGAAACTCTTCTCCTTTTTCACCGTAGAATTTGATGCACAAGTCTCGTGTAATCTCTTCTGGTTTGCGAGCATAAAGGTGGTAAGCTTGGTTTTTTCTGGTAACCTTTTTCAATACGTTCCATTCTCCTTCACGGCAGACTTTCACGCACTGGGGGTTTCCGTTGCATAGGTCGCAGATTAGGATGTGCTTCTCTGTTGGGTGCATGTGTGGTATTCTGCCTGGGCAGGCGGTGATGCATTTTCCGCAGGCGGTGCATGCTTTTTTGTCAACGAGTACTGCTCCGGTTTCTTCGCTTATTGTTAATGCTTTGGTTGGGCATGCTTTTATGCATGGATAATCTTTGCATTGCGTACAGAAGTGTGGAAATTCGACGCCTGGAACAAGCATGAAAACTCTGATTCTTGAGGCTTCAGGCCATATGCGTTTTTCGTGTGAGAGTGAACATGCTATTTCACATTTTCGGCATCCGCTGCATTTTGTAAGGTCACGGGCTATCCAGATTGGGTTTTTCTTTGCAGCCATTTGTGAGTCGCCCAGAAGTTTCTTTTTTTAAAGGTGTAAGATTTAAGTGTGGTGTTTTAGATTGTTTTTGGTAGGCTCTTTAAGGCTGAGAAGTTATATGATGCAGAGATGAAGAGGTTGGAATTTGGGAGTTGAAGAATTTCTTAGGCAAGTTAGCGATTGGTTGTGGAACTTTCCTGCACAGTATGGGTATTTTGGCATTTTCCTCATAAGTCTGATAGGTGCAATGTCAATCTTTTTTCCTATACCTTATACTGTGGTGATATTTACTTTAGGCAGCACATCCACGTTTGACCCGCTTTTGATTGCTGTTGCTGCTGGCTTTGGCTCTGCAATTGGAGAATTTTCAGGCTATTTGCTTGGCTTTGGAGGCAGAAAAATCATCGGTGGGAAGTATAAGCGCAAAATGGAGTTTCTCGCAAAAATCTTTAACAGATACGGACCTGTGACAATATTTATTTTTGCTTTAACTCCTCTTCCTGACGATTTGCTTTTCATTCCGCTGGGTGTTATGCGCTACAGTTTGTGGAGGGCTTTTGTTCCTGCATTGATTGGAAAGTTTTGCATGAATCTAACAGTGGCGTACAGCGGACGCTTTTCTGTTCAAATTATCAAAGACATTTTCGGCATAGAAAGCGAATGGGCATCTGCGCTAATTGGCATGGCACTTGCTTTAATCTTGCTCTTAATAGTTTTTGTCATCATGTTCAAGGTTGATTGGGAAAAAACTTTTGAAAAATACGCAAAAGAAGCAGATAAGAAAAAGAAAAGGTTTCAGCAATAACCAAAAAATCCGTGCATAGCAGGTTGCGTGTCCTTTAAAAACTATCTAAACTATACCTTTTAACGGCGAAAAACTTGCGAGTAATAGCTGACCTGCACATTCACAGCAAATACAGTAGAGCTACAAGCGAAAAAATGAGCATAGAAGAAATCGCCCGCTTTGCAAAAATTAAAGGACTAAATCTCGTAGGCACCGGAGATTTTACACACCCAAAATGGCTTAAAGAGCTAGAGGAAACACTAATCCAAGAAGCTGATACATGCCTGTACAAGCCTGCAAAGGCTCCAGAACTCTCCATAAACTTCATGATAACAACAGAAGTAAGCACAATATTCAACTTCGAAAAAGACGCTAAAAAAGTTCATCATGTCATTTTAACTCCAAGCATAGAAACGGCATTACAAATTAACGATAGACTGGCAAAGTACGGCGACTTGGTTGCAGATGGAAGACCAACACTAAACATGGATGCACCGCACTTGGTCGAAGAGGTCATGGAAGCCTCAAGCCAGAACATGGTTTTTCCCGCTCATGCATGGACGCCTTGGTTCAGCATTTTCGGAGCCTTCAGCGGCTTTAACACCGTGGAAGACTGCTACCAAGACATGACAAAGCATATTTACGCTCTAGAAACAGGATTATCTTCTGACCCGCCAATGAACTGGCGGCTGAGCAAGCTTGACCGTTTTACGCTGGTTTCTAATAGTGACAGCCACAGTTTTTGGCCTTGGCGCATCGGAAGAGAAGCAAACGTCTTCGAATTGGAGTCTCTAAATTATGGCGAGGTTACAGATGCGATTCGATGCAAGGATGGAAGACGATTCAAATTCACCATAGAGACCGACCCAGCTTATGGAAAATATCATTGGACTGGGCATCGCAACTGTAAAGTTTCGCTTTCTCCGCAAAAAGCCATAGAATTTGGTAATATTTGCCCAGTTTGTCGTAGAACTTTAACGAAGGGTGTGGAACAGCGTGTCGAAGAATTGGCTGATCGTCCAGTTAACTTTAAGCCTGAAAATGCTATTGGGTTTATGCATTTGCTTCCGCTTTCCGAGATTATTGCAACAGTGTTGGGAGCAGATTCACCTTCTATTCAAAAAGTGTGGAGTATCTATAATAGGCTTGTCGAGAGATTTGGCGATGAATATTCTGTGTTGATTGATGCCTCCAAGGATTCTTTAAGCGAAGTTGTTGACGAGAAGATTGCAGATGTAATTGTTAGGGTTAGAGAGGGTAACGTGAAGGTTGAGCCTGGGTATGATGGCGTTTATGGAAGCCTTGTTATTTCTGAGGAGGCTGACGGTAAGAGGTCTTCTGAAAGAGTTCAACAGATGAATCTGACAAGTTTCATGTGAGCGTTTTTTTCATGGTTGTTATGTGTATTTGCGTTGTGCATGTATACGAGAATCCTTATTAAGTCGCAATACTCAAGATATGTCTGGTTGTAGACATGGAAACCATACTTCAAACAAACAGAGAAAAGGAAAGAATCTCGAAAGTTATTAATCGAGTGTTGCAACAGGTCTTCGGTGAGGAAGCTACGCGTTTAATCTATCAGCATTTGGAAGTCAATTATTCAGTGAAGCCAGATGAGATTGCTGAAAAGATTGACGTTTTTGCTAGGGGACTTGAAGATTTCTTGATGTCAGGAGCGCAGGTGGTGGAGCGCAAAATCCTAGAAGACATATACTCTAGCTGTGGTTTGCTTAAAAGGCTAGAGTTGGAAAGAACGCAGAACTCTGATTTTGTTAGACAAGTTAAGATGTTCATGCACGAAGCCTAAATGATTTTTAGCCTCAATTTTCCAATAGCTTCACATTCTTCAACATATTTCGTGGCTAGAGACCAGCCATAACATTATAAACTTGTTTCTCAAATAATCCCTTTCTAAAACTTGCTGGTAGAGAGGAGAAGCATTGAAAAATATTCTCGCCAAAGTTGCCGATATGGCTTCTGAAAAATTCAATGCTGAATACGTGGAAATCCGTGCACAAAGACTTTTCAAAACAATGCTCACGCTTAAAGAAGATCGTGTGGAAGCAGCAAAACAGGGAATCGAGAATGGTGTTGCCCTTCGTGTACTCGTGAATGGAGCATGGGGTTTTGCGTCCATAGGAACTTTTAACCCTGAAGTTTTGAAAAAAGCTCTTTCAGACGCATGTAAAATGGCAAAAGCTGCAAGTTCTAAAATTAAAACTCCCATAAAGCTTGTAGAAACTAAAGCTGTTGAAGACAAAGTCAAAGCAAAGCCAAAGAAAAATCCCGCAGATGTTTCAGCAGAAGACAAGATAAAAATGACAATGGAGATAAGCGAAACCATTTTGAATCATGACAAGCGTGTTAAGAACTGTACAATAGATTATTTGGATTTAACTGGCACAAACTTCTTCATAAACAACAACGGGACATACATTGAGCAAGATAAGCTCTATGTTTGGTCAAGAATCACCGCTACAGCCACAGAGGCTGGAGTTTTGGCTTTCAGCCGCGAAGAAATTGGCTCCACTGCTGGCTATGAGATATTTGATGTTGAAACGCCTCAAAATGTAGGCACTCAAGTGGCAAAACGTGCGATTGAACAGTTGAAAGCAAAATCTCCGAAAGGCGGCGCTTTTCCTGTTGTTTTAGGACCGAATGTTGTTGGAGTTTTTGTTCATGAAGCTTTTGGACATTTAGCAGAAGCAGACTTGACGTTAGCTGGTTCTGTGTTGATGGACAAAATGGGAAAGAAGATAGCTTCCGAGAGCGTAACTTTTTATGATGACGGCACAATTGAAGGCGCATTTGGCTCTTTCAAATATGATGATGAAGGTGTTCCAACACAAAAAACGCTTTTAGTGAAAGATGGAGTGGTTGTAGGTTTGATGCATAATAGAGAAACAGCCAAAAAATTCAACACTGAAGTCACGGGCAACGCAAGAGCAGAAGATTTCCGATATGAGCCAATAGTTCGAATGCGCAACACTTTCATTGCTCCTAAAGACCACTCATTCGAAGAACTAATTGAAGACATAAAGTTCGGCTATTACTTCAAAAGCTTCAGAGGCGGACAAGCAAATTTGGACGGAACTTTCCAAGTAGGTATCCAAGAGGCATATGAAATAGTTAAAGGAGAAATAGGCGAACCAGTACGAGACGCCTCGATAAGTGGAAACACTCTTGAAACATTACATAAGGTGGAAGCAGTTGGAAAAGACTTCACGTTATGGCCAGGTCGTTGTGGAAAGGGTCAAACAGCGTTTGTTTGTGAGGGCGGGCCTCACGTTAAGGTGAAGGAGGTTCTTGTTGGTGGCAGCGCTTAAACAGGAAGAAATGTTAAGCTTCGCTGAATATGCGGTGGCGTATGCTTTAAAGAAGGGATCTGAAGAAGCCGAAGCCTATGTTTTTCAAGGACTTACAACCATGGTGGACATTGATCGAGGACAAATTGCAAAAAGTTCCAAAAGAATTGACATTGGACTTGGAATTAGAGCTGTGTTGAATAAGGCTATAGGGTTCTCATATACAAACATTCTAGATACTAAGACGGCAATAGAAGAAAACGTTCTAAAAACATTAAGTTCTGCCAAAGCAAGCAAACCTGACAGAAACTGGAAAGGATTTCCAAACAAAAGAACGTTTTCTGCTACAAGGAACATTTATGATAAGAGAATTCTTGAGCTTTCTTCTGAGGATTTGGTTCAAGTGACTTCAGTAATGTTGGACGCTGCAGAAACGACGGACAAGCGAGTGTTCCCAATACAAGGCGAAGTAGGCGCATCATACCACTCCAGAGCCATTGCCAACTCCAATGGTGTTTCAGGCTTTGATGAAGGCACTATGATTGAATGCAGTTTAGCTACAATTGCACGCGAAGGCAACGAAGTGACTCCAGTGTGTTTTGAGTTTAACGGTGAAAGAAGCTACAACATCGACCCTAAATGGGTTGGTAAAGAGGCAGCTAAATTGGCTGCTTCTGCCTTGCATTCTAAGATTGTGGAGACTAAAAGCATGAGTATAGTGTTTACTCAGTTTGCTTTGCATGAGCTTTTGTATTATACTTTGATGAATGCGGTGAAGGCGGATTATGTTCAGAGAAATCAATCGGCATTAAAGGATAAAATAGGTGAAAAGGTAGCTTCAGATGCTGTGACAATTTGTGATGATGGTTTGCTTGAGGGCGGAATGAGAACATGGAAATTTGATTCTGAAGGGGTTCCTCAACAGAGAACGAAAATAATAGAGAAAGGGGTTCTTCAAGGCTTCATCTATGACAATTATACCGCAAACAAAGAGGGAAAGGAAAGCACTGGAAACGCGGCAAGAAACGCTTATCTTTCAACTCCAAACTTGGACGTTACAAACTTTAAAATAATGGCAGGAAAAGAAAGTGCAGACGCGCTCATCAGCGAAGTGAAAAATGGGCTTCTGGTCAGCTATCTTCAAGGAGCACACAGCAGCAATCCTGCAAGCGGAGACTTTTCTGTGGTGGCTACTCCAGCGTGGAAAATTGAGAACGGCAAAATCGCTCATGCTACCAGGGGAGCTATGATAGCTGGCAACATTTTTGAAGTGTTAAAAAATGTTTCTGCATTGGCAAGCAACGAGAGAAAGGTTGGACCGCTTGTGGCGCCTTGGATTTTGGTGGAAAACGTTAAAGTTATAGGGAGATAATTTACTCTGGATTTGCGTTAACATGCAAGAGGGCAATTGACTTTGCAAACTAAGATTAAGGAAATGCTATTCAAGTTTAATACTCTAAGACGGATTGTGCAGTTTCTTTCCTTCATATTCTTTAGCGCTATAATCTTCAATTTGGGACAGCTGCCTATTTTGCTGCCTGTCCTCTGGACTTGGGGGCTTCAGCAAAACACAGTTGGAGACGCCTTTAGTGCCTTGCAGTTTTTCTCCAGTGGATGGCCGAAGGAAAGTCCTGTTATTTTTGCGTTTCCATGGCTTGCGTTAGCCTCATTTCTGATAGTTGGAATATTGCTTGGCAAATCGTTGTGCGGTTGGGTTTGCCCGTTTGGTTTCATTCAAGACTTGTTGAGCTTTGTTAAGCGTAAGCACAGCGAGTTTTCGGTTAGAACTCATGAGAGTACACTTTACGTGAAATATGCTATTTTAGGTATCGCCTTGTTTATCAGTGGCACTTTTGGAGTTGCAAAGTTTCTGAAAGTAAGCAAAGGCTACGAGAGCGGAATGGGAATCTTTGCTTATGCGCCTTTTTCGACTTTAAGCCCTTCAGAGACTTTGTTTGCAACTCTGCCAAGGATGATATTGAATTTCCGTAATGATGTTGTACAGATGCCCTTCGAAGCTGTTTTAGGTGGGCTTTCAAAACTATCTGTTCTCTTCTACGTTCAGTTTGTCATAATGGTCGGAGTTTTAGTTTTAGCCGCATTTGTTCCTCGAAGCTGGTGCAGATATTTCTGTCCCCACGGCGCTTTTATGGCAATATTGAACAGATTTAGCTTTCTAGGCTTGCGCAGAGATTTGATAAAATGCGGCAAGACTGGATGCAAGGCCTGTGTAGAGGCTTGTCCGATGCGTGTGCGTATTTTGGATTTGCCTTGGGAAAAATTCAGCGATCCAGAGTGCATTTATTGTTTGAAGTGTGTGGATGCGTGTAAGAATAAGGCGATTAAGCTGAAATATCCGTGAGAAGACTTGTTCTCTAAGACTTCTAGACCTCCCTTATATATCTTGAATTGACGGTTAGAACTGTAATGGTGATGTTTTGGTTGAGGTTTGTTTTGCATTAATCTAACCTGTGATTTTGTGGATTATGGAAAGGGGGCAAGTAGTTGCTTTGAGCTTGTTGCCTGAGTAGAGCGTTCAACTTCTATTTGGGAAATCGGAAAAATCGGCGAAAAAGGTTTGTAACTAGATGATGCGGGTTTCTGGTTCTTTTCCAACTTCTATGATTCTGCCGCTGTAGTTCCAGACAAAAGCTTTTGGGAAAGCTTGCCAGAGTTTTGCCATTGCTTTAAATCCTGTGCAGTGACAAGGCGAAATCATAGATCGTATTGTTTTAGCTCTTTGATGGTTTGTTGAATGTACTCATCAGATCGTCTCATAAGATGAGTGCCGCCTATCAAACTGCGTATCTGCTTGAAGTTGCCGAGTTTTTGCACATGTCGAAGAGTGTTCGCTATGCCAGCGTGAACGCAACCAGTAATAACTACGGGTCCTGCTTTATCTACTACTGTGCATAATGCTTGATCGTCTAGGATTTGATCTTCAACCTCTTTTTCATTGACAATTATTGCAAGTTTTTCTCTTTCTAAAAGGGGAAACGGCTGTTCGAATGATGTTACTCTGTTGATTTGTCCAGTCGTCCATAAGCCTGGAACGATTTCTGTGGGCTTTGTTGTGAGTACAATTTCTGCTCCTGCTTTTTCAATTTCTTTTTCTCCTTCTCCTCCAAATTCATTTTATGTATAAGCCGTTTTTGACCTTGTAGCTTGCATTTATAATTAGTATTCTATGAAAATAATTTGCGTGCAAATGTTTCATAATATTTGAAGAGTGTTTTGATCAATTAGCAACCAATAAATATGCCGAAACTGTTACATGCTCTATCGTTGAAGTGGAGGAGAAGCAGAATGCCGCAACGAGTAACCTGCCATGAATGTGGTCATGTTTTGTATGAAGGTCCTGAACTGAAACCTCCGGACGAAATTCTACACTCGTTCGATGGGAAATGTCCAAAATGCGGAAGGAAACTTGCTTTAATTCCTCAGAATGTTGAAGTGAAACCAATAAAATAGACGATACGCCTCGAAGGGGAGAAACTTTATGGAGAAGGCTCTAAAAACCCAACTTTACGAAGTGTATAAGCAAAAAGCTAGAATGGTGGTTTTCGCCGGCTTTGAAATGCCTCTTTTCTTTAAGGACATAACTCCTGAACACTTGGCTGTTCGAAACAGCGTAGGCTTGTTCGACATTTCGCACATGGGAAGAATCATAATTGCCGGAGCGGATGCTGAGCACTTCCTAAACCATGTAATAACAAATGACCTTTCAACCCTAGCGCCCAACAGTGCACTGTATTCAGTTATGTGCAACGAAAACGGCGGAATAATAGACGACTTCGTAATATACCGTCTAGATAAAGAAAAATTCATGATGGTTTCAAACGCTTCGAACAGAGAGAAAGACTACAATTGGCTGGTTAAGAACGCAAAAGGCTTCAACGTGAAACTTGACGAAGTCTCAGATAATGTGGCAATGCTGTCTGTTCAAGGTCCAAACGCCGAAAAAACTTTACAAAAAATCTGCAGCATTGACTTAAACAAAATTGAAAGGTTCAAATGCTTTCCAGCAAGCTTAGCTGGTTTAGAAGTTTTCATTTCCAGAACTGGCTACACTGGCGAGGACGGCTTTGAAATTTTTGTATGGAACGCTCCCTTGGCAAAGCCTGACAACGCTGTGAAACTGTGGAATGCGGTTCTTGAAGCCGGCAAGCCCTTTGGAATAGAGCCGTGTGGTTTAGGTGCAAGAGACACCTTAAGGCTTGAAGCTGGGCTGTGCCTGTACGGAAACGATATTGATGAGAGCATCACGCCCTTAGAAGCAAGATTAGGGTTCGTGGTGAAACTGCAAAAAACTGATTTTATAGCAAAAGAATTGCTGCAAAAACAGAAGACTGATGGCGTGAAAAGGCAAAGAGTAGGAATAAAAATGGCAGAACAAGGAGTTCCAAGACAAGGAGTCAAGGTTTTCAATGATAGAGACGTTCAGATTGGAAATGTAACAAGCGGAACATTTTCACCGTTGCTGAAATATGGTATTGCGATGGCTTACGTTCAAACCGAGTATGCGAAAGAAGGAACCCTTGTAAAACTTGAGATACGAAATAGATTGGTTGAGGGAAAAACAGCTAATTTTCCACTGTACGACCCAGAAAAATACGGTTACAAACGACTTAAATTTCCATGACCATCTTGAACTATTAAGCTAAATAATGGTAAAAATTGTGTCGATTCCAAGCATCAAAAACCACAGCACGCATACAGAGAATAAAAACCTTTAATTAATCGCATGAAAAATAAACACTCTATCTCTATCAAGAAAAGGCAGGGCTTCAATGGACATAAAGAATCCAATAACAAAAGAACGCTTAGTAAACGGCTTCAAAAAACTCGGCAACCTCCGCATAAAAGTAGACCACAGCACAATATTAACAGTATCCGCCTTAGCACTTATTCTCTTCATCGCCTTTGGAGTACGCATCCTCCCCTTAAAATGGGAAATCCAGTCAGGTTCACTTCACCTCTCAGAATTTGACCCTTACCATCAATACCGCTTCACTGAATACATAGTTAATCATGGTTTCCTTGCTTGGATTTGGCCTGAACCATGGATAGATTATCAAAGATGGTATCCGCAAGGAGCGCCAGTTGCTACAACGGCCTTGCCAGGATTACCACTAACGGCAGCCTTCTTCTACAAAATAGTTTCGCTATTCGCCACTAATCTCAGTTTAAGAGATTTCTGCGTCGTTTTTCCAGCCATAATGGGAGCGCTTACTTGTCTGGCTCTTTATTTTCTAGGAAAGGATATTGGAGGGAAAAAGCTGGGCATGTTTGCTGCGCTTCTGCTAGCCTTAAGTCCCTCCTATATACAGCGAACTTCAATTGGATTTTTCGACGACGAAACTGTTGGAATCTTTGCGCTAATACTGTTTTCACTGTTCTTTCTCAGATCACTTGACGAAGACAAGCCGATGTCTTCTACCGTAAAATATGGTGTTGCAACTGGACTGGTTTTTGGCTACTTTACTTCTGCGTGGGGTGCAGCGCTTTATCCTGTTGGCATAACTGGAATCTTCGTTTTTGTGATGATTCTTCTCAAAAGATACTCTCAACGCTTGCTTCTATCGTTTAGCATAACCTTTGGATTAGGCTTGCTAATAGCGATAAATGTTCCTTCTTTGAGCCTGAGATATTTGATGACATTTACAATACTGCCTATCGTTGGCTTATTTGCCCTGTTATGTGTGGCTGAGGTTAATCGTGTTACTCAATCTACTAAATGGAAACTCACCTTTGTAGTTCTGTTCTTTATTCTCTTGATAACTGGCTTTGCTTTGCTTTGGCAGCTTGGCTACATGCAGTCTGTTGCTGGAAAATTCATTTCAGTTTTGAATCCTTTTACTCGGGAAGCTTCGCCTCTCATAGAATCGGTAGCTGAGCATCGAATCTCTTCTTGGGGCTCAATCTATTATGATTTGGGCATTGGAATAATCTTCTTTGCAACAGGGCTCTTCTTTGCTATTGGAAACCTTACCAATCGAAATCTATTCCTCTTAATCTACGGTCTGACTTCTCTATACTTTGCCTGCTCAATGGTGCGTTTGCTTGTACTGATGGCTCCCGCCTTCTGTCTATTAATGGCGGTAGGAGTAACAGGCTTACTGAAACCGTTTAGCACATTACTAAAGGAGCCGCCTAAGATTAGCGTTAAGAAGAAGCTTGGCTTGGAGTATGTTGGGAAAGAGTTCAGCGGGATCGCTGTAGTCTTAATTTTCATAATTTTAATGTCTACGATGGCATTTCCTTCACCCAAAGTTTTCAGACAAGCTTATGCACCTATAACAATTACCGCTGGAAGTCTTTCTATTGCGCCTAACGAGCCTGTGGCGGAATGGTTGAACATGCTTGATTGGACTAAGAACAATTTGAACTCGAAAACCGTGGTGTGCAGCTGGTGGGATTATGGCTATTGGCTAACAATTCTCGGAAACACAACATCCCTCGCTGACAACGCTACGATAAACAGCACACAAATACAGAACATCGGCTTCATATTCATGTCAAACGAAACACAAGCACTAAAAATGCTGAAACGCTATAATGCCTCCTACATCCTAGTATTTGTAACCTTTGATGTGAATGGAAACTGGATTGACTGGGCTGGAGGCGACAACGGAAAATGGACTTGGATGGCACGAATTTCCGGCAGCGGACGCGACCGCCTTGTGAACACGGAGAAAATGATTGACGCACAATCAATGTGGGTTAACGAAACACGATTCGGATTCTTCAACACCTCTGCAAACAATGGCCAAGGAGCTTGGCAATGGAACGCCACCACAGGAATGACCACAGTAATCTACAAGCTGATGGCTTGGGGAAAATACCGATGGTGTGAGGGTAAGGTCAGCGACCCTGAAGAACTGCAATGGGCATATAACAATTTGACTGCTGCAGACATTAAGCCCGTTTACTTTAAAGAAGCCTACTTCTCTGGTGTAGACCTTTCGGCAAATGATGGAAAAACCAAGTACGGTGGTTTAGTTCCCCTTGTGTGTCTGTACAAAATTGATTGGGCTAAGTACTATGCGGATTATCCGAACTCTTAACGGAGAAGCTTGATTGTTTCCAAAAGCCATAGACTATCACAAGCCAAACAGACCATCAATTCCAAACGGCTTAGGCATCTTATACGTCTTGGCAAGCGTGATTTATCTATTCCTTCTTCACCGTTTTAGCAACAACCATACAGGCTCACCAGAGCTAACATTGGCTGTCTGCATATTATTCGGAGGCTTCTTAGGGTTGATTGATGATTGGATGGATTTGCGTTGGCGTTACAAGGCTTTCCTGCCAATAATTGCCAGCCTGCCAATAGCTGTCTTGAGGCAAGCAACACCTGTCATGTCGACCTATTTTTGGGGAAAAATAGATTTCAGAGTGATACATTTTTTCGGCATACCAGGCGAATACATCTTCTACTTTGGAGTCATTCCGCTTATCGTTACTATAACCACTAATGCAGTTAACCAGCTTGGCGGGTTGAATGGGCTTGAAACCGTGTGTCCTTCCATAGCCTTGTTTGGGCTTCTTGTTGCTGCTTCTCCAGAATTTCAAGTAATGCTGTATCTACCTCTTATAGTGTACGCAATACTAGCATACTTTAATGTTCGAGGAAAAATATTCGTCGGCAATACAGGCTCATTCGCCATTGGAATTACTCTGGCTTCTTTTGCTTTAGTTGCTAACATTGAGCAGACTCTTGTAATTTCAATTCTACCCTTTGTGCTCAATTCTTCATTAATATTGATCAACGCTTTATTTTTTGGAAAAAAAGCAAACGTCTCGTTCGATGGTGAAAAACTCTCCTCCGATCATAGAAGAAGCTTAGTAACGCTGGTAACATACAAGAAAAGGTTAAGCGAGCGCCAAGTAGTTGCGATAATTGCGCTAATGATGACTGCTTCCACATGTGCAGCTCTGCTTGTCGAGTGGTTCACGCTTTAATCCTGCTGTCTGTAGCAACGTGTTACACACAAAAAGCAAAAATCGAATCTGAACGGGCTTTATTGTGGAGGTTTTAAAAGCAGAAGTCAAATTCTAATTTGATGTGGGGAATCAGCTATCAGTCCGGCATTGTACATTCCAAACGTTTCAGTTAACGTAGACATAACCAGTATTGTAGGAGCTAAACTAAACGTCAAAGGCAGTGCTGGAACTGTAAATTACGACGTGAAAGCAAGGTTGGAAGAGAAGGAGCGCAGAAGCCAAAGAGTTGTTGTAGGCTTCAGCCTAATGCTCTCAACAAGACCAAGCGTCGTAAAATTCGAAATCGAAGGTAACGCTACATTAGATGGAAAGGATGCTGAAATTAGCAAAATGTTGGAAGTTGACCCTGAAACAAAAGTTCCATATGTTTTTCAAGTGATTTATCAGAACGCTTTCACCGCTATGTATCTTCTCTCTACAGTTATGAATTCTCCACCCCCTCCAAACGACCTGTTCTCCTCAAAAAAGGAAGGCGTGCCAATCGAAGATATTAGCGTGGAAACGCAATCCACAGAGACTGTAGCAGAGGAAAATGTGGCGAAAGAAGCTGAGAATCAAAAGTCAAGTGGCGAAAGTCAATAGTTCGCATTGCTGTTTGAGCAGAATGTTTATAATGTGAATAAGCGGCTATAGATTTTCTGATGGCGGGTGAGTGGACCTCCACCCGTTCCGCCACCAAAATAAACCCCGGGATTAGGAGGTGAAAAATTGAAATTCGATTCGAAGGACATAGCGTTAATGGTCGTTTTCGCTGCATTATACTCTGTGCTGGTGATTGTGCAAGGATTAAGCGCTGCAGCTACTGTTCAGCTTCGCTTCGCTGATTTCCTCATTCCATTGGTTGCGCTTTTTGGGTGGCCTGTGGTTTTTGGAGTTACTATAGGCTGTTTTGTTGGAAACACTTACACATCTGCTGCTTTATCAAACGGCGTCTATGACATTGCTTTTGGACCTTTAGCTAACCTAGCTGCTGCAACTTTAATCTATCTTTTCAAAAATAGAAAACTAGTCGGCTGCATCATAGGTTCGTTGGTCATCGGCTTGATCGTGGGCAGTTATGTTTGGTTGATATTTGGTCCACCTTCTAATGTTTTTGGCGTTGAGCTTCCGTTGAGTTGGCCCATATGGGTCATAAGTATAGTTAGTATAACAGCAAGCAGTCTAGTGGCTATAGCGATAGTTGGCTACATCCTATTAACTGCGCTTAGTAGACCAAGCATTATAGAAGCACTGAAATCAAAGGGACTGAAGGTAGCAAAATAAGATTTGCTCGGCAGATAAGATTGCTTGGAGATTTGTGGCTTGTCAAAGGAGGCGAAGATTGGCTAATCAAGTTTCACATTCTTTTTTATACACATAGTTTGAATTGATTGCCTTTTTTCTTAAAGCATCAAAAAAAGAAAAGCGATAAGCTTCAAAAGCTTAATCCTTTCCAAAAAAATAATCCGTGTTGCATCTTTATCTGAATCTGATATAGTCTATGGGTGTTTGGCTCTCTGTGTGCGTCTAGCCTCTCTCTAGGGTGTTTACACCTTTTGTTAATACAATTGTTAGGATGTTGAACTGAGTCTCTTGAGGCTGAAATGGCTGTTTGCTCGAGTGAAAGTCTCTGGTTTTGTCTTGATAGCTTGTGTTTTGCAAAGTTAGAAAGTGTGCTTTGTTAACATTTGAAAAGATTATGGTGATCAAGTAATTGGGTTTCTTTCTGTAACCTTGTTTTCTAGCACGCCAATTTTTTCGATTTCTATTTTAACAGTATCGCCTGCTTGGAGAAATTTTGGTTGTGGTTTTATGGCGAAGCCTACGCCTGCAGGGGTGCCTGTTGCGATGATGTCGCATGGCTCTAGAGTCATTACTCGGCTTATGTGGTGGATTAGTTCATAGACGCTGAAGACCATGTTGCGGGTTGTTGAGTTTTGGCGAATTTCATTGTTAACCCATGTTTTAATCGAGAGATTGGAGTTGTCTTTCATCTGATTTGCAGTAGCTATGCATGGTCCGGTTGGGGCGAAAGTGTCGAAGCTTTTTCCTCTTGTCCACTGCTTGTCTTTGAATTGGAGGTCTCGTGCTGAAACGTCGTTGAGGATTGTGTATCCGAAGATGTAGACGTTTGCCTTTGATACTGGGATGTTTTTGCCCTTTTTTCCTATAACAATGGCTAGTTCTGCTTCGTAGTCAAGTTGTTTTACGAAGCTCGGCTTAATGATGTTCTCGTTGGGTCCGATTATGGTTGTGTGGGGTTTTATGAAGATTACTGGCTCATCTGGTATTGTGGCTTTTTGCTCTTCGATGTGGTCTCGATAGTTTAAGCCTATGCAGAGGATTTTTGGAGGAAAAACTATTGGAGCCAGCAAAACTGCATCATCAATTTTTACGTGAACATCTTCCATACCATTTGTAATCTTTTCCAGCAAATTCTCTGCTTTTCGAACTCCATCCATTCCAAGAGCTACAAAGTTTTCCAAGCGCTTTGGAATTTGGGTGTTTAGGCATTTTGCCAGCTTAGGCAAGCATACTATTTTGTTCTCTTGCATCGCTCCATAGCTTTCTCTATTGCCAATTCGATAGTGGACAAGTTTCAAAGTCTAAACCATCATTTAGGGCGGTATTATTCCTATCCTTGTTACTTTGATGTTTCTTTTTTCTAACTCTTTAATCAGCGGGTTTATGCCTACAGCATCACTTGCAATGTGCCCGGTGACTATCAAGTTTCCTTTGCCATCTGCTCTCAGTCTTTGCAAGTCTCCATAGCTCAAGTGAATATACACCACTGTGCCTATGCCCTGTTCAAAGTATGCTTTTGCAACATCATAACCGCCGTTTGTTCCTGCTCCATGCGAAACCACAACCTTTCCTGCAGAGTTCTCAGGCTTTCCAAGCCTAACCTTAATTTTCGTAACTGCCTTTTGGAATTCTGGCAACTCTTCTAAAGCTAAAACAACATCACGCACCTTAGCTCTTCGGTCAATCTTTCTGTCTATTTGTTCTTGCATTGTTCTCCGTCCTATCTCATCCAAGGGCGTGTGAATGTTCATGTAAGGCATCTTCAAAAGCCTTGCAACATCAATGGCGTGGGCGTAATTTCGAGTGTGGTTTTCTAACTCCAAATTCTCAAGCTTGCTTTCTACCGCTTTTTCCGCTTCATGCTTTGGGATTCCAGCGTTAATCATTTGTTGAACATGACGCTTGAAGACTTGGTAAAAGTTTATTGCGGAAACTCCGCCTGGTGGATGGTGGGCGATAACTGCATCATAGCCTAACTGTTTTGCAAGCCAAAGCTCTGGGGCTTCTGAATCAATTCCAAACAAAACTTTTCTAATTTTCTTTCCGCTTACGTGGATTGCGCTGTCTTCCGGCACTTCTTTTAGCCCTGCAAGGTTTAAAGCTAATTTCATAATTTCCTCGGTGTTCAAAGCATATCTCCCTCAAACTTGTCTGCAATGTTAGCAGATGTTACTTTTAAGAATAAAGGTTTGCCCACGGTTCTTTTTAAGCTCGGTTGATGACTTATTTTATGCGAAAATGTGCATAAGCTTAACTTATAAAAAAGCTTCAATTTGACTACAACAGAAAAAAGGGTCATCGCTGATGCACGTTCGGACAAGAAGGTTAGCATTAACAGAAGGCGTCTGTGCTGGAACACTTTTTGGAACAGCCTCAATTTTCATACGTTTCATGCAGGACATAGATACCTTCTACATTGCTTTCTGGCGTCTCATCATTGCATGTGCTGTTCTAATCGTAATACTTATAGCAGTTAGAAAGGCATCTAGTTTGAGCGTTGTAAAAAGTAATTTTAAAACTCTATTACTTTTAGGCGTCTTTCTCGGTTTACATTTCATATTTTTCGTTTCTGCAGTAAAAGACACAACAATTTTGAACGCAACTGTCCTCGTAAACACTACCCCGCTTTTTTCAATGATTGTTTCCAGTTTCCTTTTCAAGATTAAGCCATCACGCCTTGCAATAATAGGCTTGGCAATAGCGTTTGCAGGAATATGTGTTATTGGCTATGCTGAAAGTACAACATCATCAAGCGATGCGTCTTTAACAAGAGTTCCAACTTTGAAAGGAGATTTGGAAGCCGTCTTAGCTGCTGTTGTTGAAGCCTTCTATCTGAATCTAGGCAGAAAAACAAGAAAGGATATGCCACTGTTATCTGCGATGCTTCCCATCTACCTGTTTTCTGCAATTGTCATCGGCATAATCAGCTTTCCAGCAGGAGGGAAGATTTCAACAATTCACACCGAATACAGCGTGCTTCTTCCTTTAATAGGCCTGGGAACCCTTCCCACAGCTATGGCGCATACGCTGTATTTCTCTTCTCTATCAAACTTGAAATCGTTTGAAACCGCTGCAATGGCTTTGCTTGAACCCATCGGAGCAACAATTTTAGGCATAGCAATATTTAGTGAAACACCTGCTTTTCTTTTCGTTCTTGGAGCCAGCTTAATTCTTGTGGGATTGGTTTTTGTTGCCAAAAAAGAAGCATGAGAAAGACTATTCTTCTTCCTCAATCTTTAACTCCTTAAAAATTAGTGTGTTTTCTTTTCCGCCAATCACTCTGAAGAACTCTTTCAACTCTTTTTTGTGCAGAAACTTTCTTAGGAGCACTCTCAGATAGGTTTTGGAAACAGTTTCGCCTTTCACAGCAATCTCGCTTGCCGCTGTCTCCACCTCTGCTTTAGTCTTTTCTTTTACATAGTCCGCAAGGTCTTTGACAACATCGCCTCCCTCGCCCTTCAGCTCTGATATATCAATTTTAATTTCTACCATGCGCTTTCACCCCCTATTTTCGCACCACAATAATTCTCACCTGATCACATACGTCTTCGCAAGAGTCTGCAACCATTTCCAAGGTCTCAAATAATTGGCTTACCAGAACTGCTGTTCCTGCTCTTGGAAAATCTTCTTTTCCTAAAAGAATTCTTGCTTTTTCATGTAAATCATCAATTTTTTCTTCTGCTCGCTCTACTTCATCAGCAGCTTGCAATGCTTCCTCAGTTCTTGTCATAATCTTATTTACGCATTTTTGGGCTAGAATCGTTATTTGCTTTACTCCTTCAACCATTTCTATGCACTGGTTTTTGATGGAAACGGGCATATGCTCCATTGACAAAGCTCCTAGAATGCGTGTAGATTCTCTGCACCAATCAGCAATCATGTCAACCCTTTTCACGAGATCCATCAAATCTACTCTGTCTGCAGGTGGCAGTTCGCCTTTTGCCAGTTCATCCATGACTCTTCTTCGTAGCATATCCGCCTCTTTTTCGCTGCTTGTCACTCTTTTGACACATTCTTGGAATTCTTTTTCGTTTCCGTTCACTGCGGTTTTAACTGCTTTTTCCAGTTCTTCAGCTATCTGTGTTGCTATGGCTAGATGATGTTTTACGGTTTCTAATGCTTTAGTTTCTCTTCTTTTCTCAAACCATTTTATTAATTCACTCAACTGCTATTTCCTCCCTCAACCCTATATCTGGATACTTAAACACGTGGGCTTTTTCAGGCGGAAAGCTTACTGCAACCTTGTCGTCTATGTTAAGCCACTCTCCGACTAATGATGGTTTAATTATAGCTATTAAGTCTTGATTTTCAAGTTTAATTTCATAACGTATATTTGTTCCTTCGAAAGTTATCCTTCCCACGGTTCCAAGAAGCGAATTCCTGCTCTTTTTAGCTTCCTTCTCGATTGTCAAAGTTTCAGGTCTGATGGCGAGAACCACTTTCTCTCTTTCTTTCAACCCCTTGTTTGCTGCTTTGACCTTTAATTCGCCACGCAACTCTATTGTTGCCTCTCCATTAGTTACGTTTTGAACGTAGCCTTCCAGAAAGTTTGATTCTCCTATAAAATGCGCTACAAACACTGTTTGCGGATTCATGTAAAGCTCTCTTGGAGTCCCAACTTGCTGAACCTTTCCTTTTCTCATGACCGCTATTCTATCTGATATTGCCATTGCTTCAGACTGGTCGTGAGTTACATGGATAGCGGTCAACCCCAAGTCCTTAACCATTCTTCGCATTTCGTATCTGAGCTCATTCCTCACTTTCGCATCAAGCTGTCCCAAAGGCTCATCAAGAAGCAAAGTTTTAGCACCAGCAGCCAACGCCCTAGCAACAGCAATTCTCTGCATCATCCCACCGCTTAACTCGCTCGGAAAAGCATCAAGCCGCTCATGCAACTTCACCATTTCAAGAACCTCATGGCCGATAGTTGAAGCTTTTCCCATGTCAAAACCTTTCACTTTCGGTCCATAAGTAACATTATTCCAAGCATTCATATGAGGAAAAAGCGCAAAAGTCTGAAACACAAAACCAATATCCCTATCTTCTGGCGGCACATCATTAACAAGCTTATCCCCTATGTAAATCTCACCCTTATCAGGCTTTATCAACCCTGCAATAAGCCTTAGCAGAGTAGTTTTTCCACATCCACTAGGACCAAGCAACGAAAAATATTCCTGATCATGTATGTGGAGGCTTACGTTGTCCACAGCCGTTATTTTTCCAAATCTTTTTGTGACATTAACTACTCGAACATTCGGCAATCTTTCTTTCCCTCCACACTTTTAGAGTGAGTAAGCGTAGGTGTGTGTGGATAAATATTAAGCACTCTGCCTATCATGCTAATATCTTCCTTTTCCTTTTGCAATAAATCTTAATGCCAGAAGAATAATGAAGGAAAATAATATTAGCAAACCACAGCCTAAGCCTATATCAAAAGATGATGCTAGGCCCTTAGTCTTAACCCAGTTCACTATAACCACAGGGGCCGTTTTCATCGTTGAAACAACAGCAAGAGTTGCACCTGTCTCGCTTACGCTTCTTGTGAAAACAAGTATTGCTCCTGAAAGAATTGAATACTTTGTCAACGGCAAAATTATGGTTCGGAAAACTGTAAACGGTTTAGCTCCAAGACTCCTCGAAGCTTCTTCCAAATCCACACCAATTCTCTCAACCGCTGCAGACATCGACCTCACAAAATATGGATAAGTTATCGCCAAATGCGCAAAAATCAACAGCCACATCTCGGGAATGAATGAAAAGTTTTCTTTCCAAAAGAAAGCAAGCGACGCGCCCAGCGCTATTGAAGGAACAATTAACGGTACGTTAACCAGCAAATCCAACGCTGTCGAGAGAAATGAACCGAGCTTTTTTCTTGCTATCAATATCGCCATAGGCAATCCTATCAGAATATTTAGCACAGTAACAACCGCCCCTAAAAGATACGATGTAAGAAGGCTCTGCCAATAATCACTCCATATACCCGTGCTTGAGAAAGCATCAGAAAGAGTCTTCGTGAAAAGTGCTTCGAAAGCTGGAAGCGCTACAAACAAAGACGGAACAATAACTATTAAGAAAAATATAAGCAACGTAACACCGTTTCTTGATTTCTCCGCCTTTGAATAGCTCAACCTTCTCTCCATGCTTGGCCAGACCCTGTTCTGCGGCACCTTCAATTTTTGCCCCGCAATCCTAACTATCGCAAAGATCACAAATGAAATTATTATAAGAATAAGACTTGCGAAAACCGTGGCTCCTTCATAGGTAACCTTACTTAATACTCCAGCACCATAGGCATCTTTAATCTTCTGAATGTAAACTGGCCCGTTCTCAAAAGCTAAACCCGCAACAATCATCGTTGCACCAGTTTCAGAGATTGACCTAGCAAATGCAAGAATAAATGCCGCAATAATGGAAGGCTTCAGCATGGGAAACGTAACTGTTCTTGCAGCCGTCAATGGTGGCGCACCAAGCGTTCTTGACGCTCTCTCATACTCCATCTTATAATCTAAAAGAGCCCCAACCATCACTCTTACAATAACAGGATAAGAAAACGTAAAATGCAAAAGTGCTACAAGAAGCCATCCAGGCGAAATCAAAGAAGCCCCAAAAAATGATGAAATTCCGTCCGGTTCACTCCAGAAGAGGAGAAGCGAGTATCCTAAAGCCGCTGTTGGAACAATGAATGGAACATCTGCCAGCGTGTCAAGGACGTTTAGCCATTTTGATTTTCCACGTGCAATAAGCCAAGCTAAGGGCATTCCCGTTGCAATGTCCAATAATGAGACTAGGATCGCTATTATGAAGGAGTTCTGGATTGCAGTTAATGCCCGTGCAGTGAGGTCAGGTTCGTTTAGAACGTTTTGCATTGTGCTCCATTTTATAATTATCCCCAGAACTGGCGGAAGCAGAATCAATGCGATAAATATGATTATAGCGATTAGGTATACACTGTTTTTTACAGAGGATTTTAAGGAAAGTCCATCCAAGGCTTCTGCAAGTCTAAGCTTAGGCAACAGCATCCTCGCCTACGTTCTTCTCCCAACTTTTGTATCCTTTTTTTGTTCATACTCTTAATTGATAAGGCTTCTGTGCGAAAAGCTGTCAGTTCGCCCGTCGAGTCATATCACAGCCCAGAAGGCTCTGTTGACTCTCCTGCTCATCATCCACGCAAAAAAGAGTTTATAGCGCACTTAAGGTTTTTGAAAAAAGGCTAGTAGCTTTGTATGGTTACTGTTTGATTGAAATGGAGGTATTCGAGACTTATAGTGAAGCAAAATAAATTGCTAGTAAGGCTATTCCAGTTATGATTAGTGTTAGTCCTAATCGTTTGAAGCCTTTTGTTTTCCACACGTCCTGCCTGTATATCTTTCCAGGTCCGATGGATTGTTCGTCTGATATTGCGCCTGCTGTGGCAGCGAGCATTGCCGCCCTTTGGCTTCCTCGTGTTATTCCTCCGGAGCCGATTAAGAATAGTGCGCCCATGCTTGCGAATATTACTCCTTCGAGGAATGAGGCATCTGCTGGTGTGAAATGTTGGTTTTGTGAGAGAAGCAGCACGTTTGCGGCGTAGACAACGCATGTTAACACTGTTGAGGCTACAGCAACTAGTACTATGGATTTTTGAATACTTTTGTTCATTGCTTTCAAGTTATCTAAGTGAAACTTGGCGTATAAGCTTTGTGAGTTGTGTAAAATTTAAAGCTGTAGACCTGCTATTTGCTGATGGTGACTAAAAAGTTATGGATGTTCTCGAGGCAATTAAGGGAAGAAGAAGCATAAGAGCCTTCAAAAACACCGAGATTCCAGAAGAAACCATAATGAAGCTGATTGACTCAGCTCGATGGGCTCCTTCTGCAGGAAACATTCAGCCTTGGGAATTCGTGATAGTGCGAAAACCTGAAAACAAGAAAAAATTGGCTGAAGCTGCCCTAAATCAGTCATTTATTGAAGAAGCTCCTGTGGTGATTGCTGTTTGCGCTGACGAAGCAAGCTCTTCACGTAGCTATGGCCTAAGGGGAAAAACCTTGTACTGTCTACAAGATACAGCCGCAGCAATACAAAACATTCACTTAGCTGCCTATTCTTTAGGACTAGGAACCTGCTGGATTGGCGCTTTTAGAGAGGAAAAAGCAAGAGAAGCCCTAAATGTTCCCTCCGCACTTAGACCTATCGCAATTATTCCTATTGGTTATCCAGCTGAATCTCCACAACCACGAAATAGAAGAAGCGTTGACCAAATAACACATTATGAGAGTTTTTAGCTGATGAAATCTTAATATCTACACGCCAATTATACTGTTGAGGCCTTATTATTGCTGTATGCAGTAATAGCTGATGCTTACGAAAAAATTGAAGCCACTACAAAAAGGCTTGAGATGACAGATTTCCTAGTTGAGCTTCTAAAAAACACTCCAAAAGACTTGATTGACAAAGTTGTGTACTTAACGCAAGGCAGAATCTACCCAGAATTTATAAGTCTCGAGATTGGTGTCGCCGAAAAACTTGCAATAAAAGCCCTTGCACGAGCCTCTGGAAGAAAAGAAAGCGAAATCGAAGAAGACATAAAAAAAACAGGAGATATAGGCGAAACCGCACAAAAATTCATTGCCAGCAAAAAGCAAGTAACCTTCTTCCAGCAACCTCTAACAGTTCTGAAAGTCTACGAAACACTTGATAAGATGGCTAAAGCCTCAGGCTCTGGCGCCGTCGACATGAAAACTGCATTTCTCGCTGGCTTACTTGCAGATTCCACGCCAAAAGAAGCAAAATACCTGATGCGAACCGTCACAGGAAACCTTCGCCTAGGCATAGCTGACATGACGGTTCTCGACGCTCTTGCCATAGCTTATGGAGGCGGAAAAGAAGCCCGTGAGCTGATAGAGCGAGCCTACAACATTTCCTCTGACCTAGGAAGAGTCGCTCATGTAGTAGCAGAAAAAGGACTAGAAGGCATTAAACGGTTCGAAGTCTCTATTGGCGAGCCCATACGACCGATGCTAGCTGAGCGCCTGTCCTCTCCGGAGGAAATTTTGGAAAAGCTTGGCGGAAAATGCATAGCCGAATACAAGTATGACGGCGAAAGAATCCAAGTTCACAAAAAAGGAGACGAAGTAACCCTATTTTCCAGACGCTTAGAAAACATCTCAGACCAATACCCAGACGCCGTTGAACTTGTTAAAAGGTTTGTAAAGCCCAAAGAAGCTATTCTAGAAGCTGAATGCGTCGCCATAGATGTTGACGCAGGAGAAATGCGGCCCTTCCAAGAGCTCATGCACCGCAGACGCAAATACGAAATTGCCAAAGCAGTAGAAGAATATCCTGTATCCCTCTTCATGTTTGACGCACTCTACGTAGCTGGAAAAGACTTGACTCTAGAATCTTACCCCATCAGACGAAAAGCCCTTGTAAATGCAATAAAAGAAAGCGAAAGGGTAAAAACCGCAAAATATCTAATCACAAGCAACGCGAAAGAGCTGGAGAAATTCTTTCTTGAAGCTATAGAAGACGGCTGCGAAGGGCTCGTATGCAAATCAATTGCGCCAGATTCAGTTTATCAAGCTGGAGCTCGAGGCTGGCTTTGGATAAAATATAAGCGCGATTACAAGAGTGAAATGACCGACACTGTTGACTTGGTTGTTGTAGGCGCCTTTCATGGAAGAGGAAAACGCGCAGGAACCTATGGTGCACTGCTTCTAGCCACCTACAATTCTGAGAGCGATGTCTTCGAAACAGTTACAAAATGTGGAACAGGCTTCACAGACGAGGATCTAGCAAAACTGCCAAAAATGCTAGAAAAGCATATAATAAAACACAAGCATCCAAGAGTAAACTCGTTTTTAGAAGCTGATGTATGGTTCGAACCAGTTATAGTGATTGAAGTTTTAGGCGCAGAAATTACACTAAGCCCAATCCACACGTGCGCAATGGATGCAATTCGCAAAGGCAGCGGCTTGGCAATCAGATTTCCAAGATTCACAGGAAACTATAGGCTTGATAAGGCGGCTGAAGATGCAACAACTAACAGCGAAGTTGTAGAAATGTACCAGAAGCAGTTAAAGAAAATCGCTGAAACATAGCATCGCTTTAATACTGGTTTCACGATGTTGATTTAGACCATGTCGATTCTGGTGAACTAGTAATATGATTCATTTTAAAAGATATCTAAACTTTTGGCGCATTTTTATAGAGCATAGGAAAGATTTCCAGAAAACTTAAAGGTGATATCATTTATATTATTATGCATAGAATTTGTTCCTATGCTTAAAGCTTGTATGGAGAAAGGAAAATGAAAAAGAGAATACTTTGTGTTCTTTTGCTATCGTCATTTCTTACAAATACATTAACTGCAGTGTTTAACATGAAGCCTCTTTTTGCAGAAGGATACAAAACTATGCTCACAAGTGAGAATTTTTCTGAAGATTTGAATGATGCGCCATTACCGAGTATAAAGGGCTTTGAAAATCAGCAAAGCGCACTTGAAAACTTTAATCGTCAAGGCTTCGGTGCAAATGAGTGGGGTGTGCTTTCTGATGTTGAAGGCAACAAAACAAGGCTAATAGTAGGAATAGATAATGAAAAACCTGGGTCTTTTGCTGAAATAAAAGCATTGGTTGTTAGGCACCGAGCAACAATCGTGAGCACGGTCTCGATTCGTGGTGCTCCTATAGCCGTGGTTGTTGAATTGTCCATAACTTCTGTTTCAGATTTCATAGAAGACCTACGTACTAACGAGTTGGCAAGTTATGTGGAGCCTAACATGAAGGTTCAGGCTCAGCTTGTTCCAAATGATCCATATTGGAGCTTACAGTGGGGTCCGCAGAAGATAGAAGCTGATTGGGCTTGGAACACTACCGTCGGCAACTCTTCCATTCTTGTAGCTGTTGTGGACACTGGTATCGCTTATTCTCATCCCGATATAATAGCGAACTATGTTCCGCTGGGCTATGACTGGGTTAACATGGACTCAAACCCGTGGGATGATCATGGACATGGCACTCACTGCGCTGGCATAATTGCAGCAGCTCAGAATAATGGTGTTGGAATAGCAGGATTGGCGCAAGTTCATGTTATGGCTGAGAAAGTTCTGAACGCTGATGGTCAAGGTTACTCTGACTGGGTAGCTGAAGGAATAATACATGCTACAGATATGGGCGCAAAAATAATCAGCATGAGCTTTGGAGGATACGAAGACAGCGAAGTCATGCATGAAGCGATCAACTATGCATACAATGCGGGGGTCCTCCTAGTCGCTGCTGCTGGAAACGAAGGCACGAATGTAAGATTATACCCTGCAGCTTATGATGAAGTAATCGCCGTAGCTGCAACCGACCAATATGATAATCCCGCTTGGTTCTCAAACTGGGGCGACTGGATAGAACTTGCAGCACCCGGAGTTGACATACTCTCAACTGTACCTTGGGGCTACGAATCGTGGAGTGGCACTTCTATGGCTACTCCTCACGTTTCTGGAGTGGCAGCGCTTGCGTGGAGTCACTTTTCTGATAGGAAAAGAGACTGGATACGCTTATGGCTGCAACGTACTGCTGATGATCTAGGTAAAGTAGGTTTTGACATTGACTATGGATACGGGCGCATAAACGCTAGAAGAGCAATTGAGATGGCTGCGCAAACTCGTGACCTAATAGTGTATGAGTGGGAAACTCCACCGTATGTGAAGCCAAATTCAACAGCAGTGGTAAATGCAACAGTGCTTAACTTCGGATTTAACAACGAAGCCAATATACCGATACAGCTCTTGGCAAACAGCACACTCATAGCGTCTGAAACTATACTATTTCTCAACAGCGGAAGCACAACAGCAATCTCCCTTATCTGGAGCCCGACAGTTGAAGGAACCTACAATCTTACACTTTTTATAGTGCCAGTAGACAACGAAACCGACTTAAACAATAACTTCGTGTGGAGATACATTGATGTTGGACATCCACTGAAGGCTGTTGTTCTACATTCTGCAGGTAACTCGCTGAGCGAAATCATTGCCAACTGGCAAGCGCTGAACAGTAGGTGGCGCCAATTTGGTAAAATCATGATCTACATAGATTACATAAGTCTGAACAAGGCAAGCATAACTTACACTGACATAGCTTCAACAGAGGCGGATGTTCTAATAATCTCCGGCGCCTACAATAAATCAGCAGGCTGGCAGTTCACAGACTCGGAGATTGAAGCAATAAGGCAATATGTTTATGAAGGGCATGGGCTTATAGCTACAGCGGGAACATTCAATTATGATGTTCCAAACAACAACAAACTTGCACCACTATTCGGATTAAGCGAAACCACGATTTGGGATTCAGCCCCAACGAATCTCCTAAATCTTCTAGACATTACTCACCCACTACTCCATAATATCCCGAACCCTTACGTCTTCCCAAGCGTCGGTACAACAGTCCCGATTGACAGAAAATGGGATTCAAACGAATTAGCTGGTGGTGAGTACCTTGCGATTGGAGAACTTAATGAAAGCGCAATAGTCTTTCACAGAAACCTTGTGTACATTTCTCCGTGGCTCGAAACTATACCGCCCTACTATGATGTTCATCTTCAACTATTGTACAACGCGATAACTTTGACGCAATACAAGAAACCGCAGCATGAACTTGTGGTATCGTTGGATGCCACAAAATACCTTCAAAAAGGCCAGTCATCGATACTTCACGCAACTGTCTACAACATGGGACTTAGCAATGAAACCAACATCCAACTTTACCTTACGATTGACGGCTATCCAGTTAATTCTACAATATTCGCAGAACTGCTTGCTGGAGAATCCAGAACTCTCAGCTATCTATGGAAACCTACCAGCGAAAAAGCCTACAACATCACATCCTATTCTCCGCCTCTCTCAGACGAAGAAATCATGGATAACAATGTTGACTTCACCATTGTTTACGTTCGTTCAACAATGTTTGTCCTATGGGACTACACGAAAGACACAGATTGTGATTCGCTAACAAGAAAATACAAACGCCTATACCTATTACTGAAAGACAACGGCTTCATAATAGAAACGCTAAACGAAGGACCAATAGATTATGCAATACTTGCTAACTATGACATATTTGTATTAATGGATCCAGAGATAGATTTTCTGCCCTCCGAAATATCCGCTATACAGACATGGGTTGCCACAGGCGGAGGCTTAATAATACTGCCCGACGGAGGCTATTCTCCAACAATAAACACATTATTAGCACCTTACGGGGTTCAGGTGACAGGGCGTGCAGGCGGTTATGGAGTTACTACAAACTTTATCAACCACCCTATAACACAGGGCGTAAGCCACATCTGGATAAATTTGGCGCAAGAAATCAAGGTAACCTCTCCTTCTGCAACTATAGCATGGACACCAGAATTTTTACCGTTTCTCGCGACAACAGACAACGGTGAAGTGGTGGTTCTTTCAGAAAGCAACATCATGGATAACGAAGGACTCGTGGAATATGACAATATTCAGCTAACACTAAACATTTTTAACTGGGTAGGCAGCAAGCCTCAGCATGACCTCTCTGTATGGCTAGACACTCCAAAACTCCTCGGCGTAGGCGACGTTAGCATGTTAAATGCAACTGTGCGAAACAAAGGATTAAACAACGAGACAGATTTAGAGCTTTGTTTACTAATCAACGGCACTCAGATGAGTTCAACATCAATTTCTCAATTACAAATTGGCAAATCCTATACGCTCAGTTATCTTTGGGCTCCAACAATAGATGGAGTCTACAATATTACCTGCTACGTCTCTCCAGTGCCTGAAGAAACTATCGTAGCAAACAACATCTTAACCAAGCAGGTTTTTGTCTCGCACACAGGCGGCACCTACATCTTCATAGACCCGCCAAAAAGTACACAATCAATAGGTAAAACTTTTGCAATAACCATCAAAATCGGCTATGCCTACAACCTTTTCGCTTGGCAAATAAAACTATACTACAATTTCACACAACTGCAATTTGTAAACGCCACATATCCTCCAGGTCACATTTTCGACGGCACTCAATTCGTCCCAGTCGTTCCTTACAACGGTAGTGACGAGAACGGAGCATTCATACTATACTACGCCGGTCTCATTGGTACACCAATCGGTTTTAGTGGTAGCGGGACACTTTGTCAAATAACTTTTCGAGCAATCAAAACTGGCACTTCTAGCCTACTTTTTTCAAGACCTTTAGGGTGGGAAGGAGACACTTGGCTAATCGATCCATATATTAATGATATTCCATTTTCCGCTTTTGAAGGCGCAGTCGAAGTGACAGAGACACATGACGTAGCTCTCATAAGCATCAAACCTTCAGTTGATCAAGCTTACAAAAACTGGGTTATTCAAATTAACGTTACAGCACAAAACAAGGGAGATTTAAGCGAAAACTTCACAATTGCAGTTTACTACGATAACACTACAATCGCGCAACAAACCATCTTTAACCTTCTGCCAAATGAAAATATAACTTGCACGTTTGATTGGAACTTGTCCAGCTTATCACTTTACGTTAATTATACCATTTGGGCTGAAGCAAGCCTTGTCCCAAATGATGTGAATGCTACCAACAACAAGCTTTTCGACGGTACCATTGTTGTCAAGAAAATAGGCGATATCAATTGTGACGGCGACATTGATGGTCTAGACCTAGCAATTATCTGTAAAGCCTTCGCTTCTAAACCCACTAAACTCCGCTGGAATGTTAACGCAGATCTTAACCAAGATGGCAAAATTGACGGACTAGACATAATTATTTGCGCCAAAAACTATCCAAACTAGCTTATTTGTACCTACGCACCTTAATACATCTATTATCACTATTTTTTCCTTCAAAGCGGTTTTCAAAACAAAACTTTTGCAAACAAGTTAAATTTCTAACAAGATAAACGAAACAAAACCTTATTTAATCCTAAAACAGCTTATAAAATGGAGACTTTATTATGTCTTCACCCTACAGAGAACCATGGCTATGGATCATCGTCTTCTCATTAATCCTAATAATAGTTCTCCCCTTCGCCATTATATGGTTTATCCTAACATTACCGCCAGAACTGAGTTTCACCGCAACCATAATTATAATAGTTATGTGGGGAGTCGCTGCAGGCTACAAAGACTGGACCATTCAAAAAAGGAAGGATGAAGAGAAACAGAGAAAAGCTTCTGAAGGCTTTTGAAAGCGTTAAAGCTTCCTGCTATTTCTTTGTGAATGCCCCTATAAGCACTCCAAATGCAAGAATTGCAAAGATTCCTAACAGCATATACTCCTCTGGATAAATCAACAGACTGATTGTTCGACTTATCCGAATTGCTGTTTCCGGCTTGATGAACATGAAATAATTTATTAAATAATATGCTGAACCTGCTGAAGTCACTATTCCAAATGCCTTTGGAAAACCGATTTCCATAATTTGTTTTAATCCAACCATAAGTATGATTGCCACCCACACATTTGTAACAATAAAAACTATCGATGGCCATAGGTTAAGGTACGCGTCGCTAGTGAAGACGAATGGGATGAAGAACTGTAGGGCAATAGGTGCGTAGGCAAATGCTACTACACGGCCGATTTTTTCCCCGCCAGTCTTAACGCCCAAGCTCAACGCAGCTATATAGAGAAGTCCTGTAAGAATTACCCATTTTATGATTGCAATTCCCATGAACACTATTGGCGGAGTGAAAATTGTAGCATCAAATCTCATTTCTCCAAACAATAGAATTCTCTGAAGCAATGTATTCGGATTGTTAACCATTATCGAACTGTTATAAGCATATAACCCAATACCTATTCCGCTTAGCAAGTTAACAAACATCAAAGTTAATACTGCTTGCTTTGAAATTGTTGGGTCATCTCCTACCGACTTGAACACGCTTGAATCAAACCTTGCTGCTCTGTAGATTCGGCCGAAGAACGTTTCTTCTGCTTTCTTTGGAAATTCAAGAGCTAATAAACCACTGCCCACAGCAAGTATCATCCCTATGATAAAACCGCCTCCAGAAACGAGACTTATAATTCCGCAGATTATCGTAGAGATTCCAAGCATCTTGTTATATCTAGGTTTCATGAAAAACGCAATTGCGCTGAATACTATGACAACCGCAGCTACTAACAATATCATCAATGTTGTAAAATTAGCCAGCCCTCTATACCCAAAGCCTAATCGCCACCACAAAGGTTGTTTCGCACCCGTCAAGTTTTGTGGTTGAATTGCGCTAGAACTCCAAATAATTGCGCCTCCATTCGAGGCGAAAAGCAATGCATTCAATAAAATGAGAATCCCGCCTATAAACATCATAACTGTTATTCTCATCGGACTCTTTTCCCGTTCCATTAGAACTCCTCTTGTCTGTTTGTAAAAAACAGATTGCTATATAAGATTTTGCTCATTAATTAGGAGAGAGCAAACTTTCTTCTTTCAGTTAATGCGAAGTTTACAATCACCGTGCTTGCAAATAGCATGAATGATGCGGTCAAAGCTAAGAAGAAACCACTAGTGGCTCCCCAAATCCAGAAAGGTTGTCCTTGAGCCCAAGATGGATAGGTGCTTGCTTTTGGAATAGTCATATTTCCAAAAAAGGTTGAGACGTTTGCTGGTTTGATTGGAATGTACTCTTCTGGAAGTGTAACTGGAGTGAATTGGTCAAGCTTAGAGATGCTCGGAACAAAATTATACATAAAATACAGCGGAGCTGCAAGAACAAGCGTTGCCGAAATGAGCATTCCAATAACCCATAACGTCTTTAATTTTTTCCTGTCAATCACTATTGCAAGAACAAACACAACTGCTCCCACGACTATGCCAGAAACTTGCAGCCACATAGTCATATCAAACACTGAGTATATCTCGTTAAAAATGTCTTGATTGGAAGTTACATTGACCATATTAAGGTAAAGGTAGAGAGAAAAAACATCGTTACCTGTCCGCTTGTAAAGCAAAACTGTCTTCAACAGTCTGTACTCAGTCCTAACTCCCACATTTGTAAGAACTTCTGCTTCCGGTGAAGTACCTACAGACCACCATGGCAGAAATATACTTAAAAAGCCACATATCAAGGCTATGGATACAAACACTATTGCTGGAACCCATTTCTTTTTAATATACATTCTTTTTCACTCCATTAAGAGTATAAGTGGCATGCTACCTCTCTATCATTCTCCATCTTCACAACTGGAGGCTCTTTCAAGCGGCAGATGTCCCCGATGTATGATGGGCATCTTGTATGGAACCTACAGCCGGTGGGAGGATTAATTGGGCTTGGAATTTCGCCTTTTATCACGACTTCAGCTCTTTTCGATTCTGGGTCTGGCACTGGTACAGCCGCCATTAAAGCTCTCGTGTAGGGATGTAATGGATTATATATTATGTCTTCTGTGTAGCCTTTCTCCATAATTTTTCCAAGATACATTATTGCTAGTCTATTACACAAGTGTCTTGCAAGTGCAAGGTCGTGTGTGATATACAAAAATGCGACATTATGCTTTTCCATTAAACTTACCATCAAATTCAAGACTTCAGCCCTAATGGAGACGTCTAGCATTGATACAGGCTCATCTGCAACAATAAATTCAGGCTGAAGCACAAGCGCTCTAGCTACGGCAACTCTCTGTCTTTGCCCTCCACTCACCTCATGCGGATATCTGGAAACAAACTCCTCAGGAGGCGACAACTCAACCTCCTCAAGAACCTTATAGACTTTTTCTTTAACTTCCTTGTCATCTTTGCAAATTTTCTGAACATGCAACGGCTCAGCTACAATGTCTCCAACAGTCATTCGTGGATTCAACGATTCATAAGGATCTTGAAATATTATCTGCATCTTTCTTCGATAAGGATTAAAAGCATTAGCTGGAATGGCTGCAATTTCTTTATTTTCAAAAAATATTTTTCCGCTAGAGGGCTCAATTAATCGAAGAATAAGTCTTCCAGTTGTTGTTTTGCCACTTCCACTTTCTCCAGCCAAGCCATAAATTTCTCCGCGTCTAATGTCAAAGTTTATACCGTCAACCGCTTTGACAAATAGTTTTTCTCCGCCGATCATGCTTTGAATAAAACCTGTCCTGACTGGGAACCATTTTTTAAGTCCTTCAACCCGAATTAATTCTTGTTCCATTCATCTCACCTTAAGCCTCGTTAACTAAGTGACATGCGACAAAGTGATCTTTCTCAATTTCGAGAAGAGGCGGATCCGTCTTTCGGCACACTGCCATAGCATATTTGCATCTATCAGCAAATTTGCATCCGATAGGTGCATTCAAAAGATCTGGCGGAGATCCAGGTATAGACACCAGTCTCGTCTTTGCTGCTCGTATGCCAGGAAACGCACTGAGCAAACCTTGCGTATATGGATGAAGCGGTCTCTTAAAGATTGCAACAATATCTCCATATTCAGCTATTTTTCCACCATACATTATAGCTGCTTTCTCACATGTTTCTGCGATAATTGACAAGTCATGGCTAATAACAATCAGAGAAAGATTCAATCTTTCTTTAAGCTGCCGCAAAAGCTTGAGCACTTGAGCTTGCACAATCACATCCAAAGCTGTGCTAGGCTCATCAGCTATCAAAACATCAGGATTGCTTGCCAAAGCCATCGCAATCATTGCCCTTTGTCTCATTCCACCACTAAACTCATGTGGATAATGTTCTAATCTTGTAGGATCTACACCTACAAGTTCAAAAAGCTTAACTGCCCTTTCATTAGCATCTTTCACTTCTACTTCAGGTTCATGAAGTCTGATTGCCTCAACAATTTGGTCTCCAACCTTGTACACTGGGTTAAGCGCATTCATAGCGCCTTGAAAAACAAGCGATATTCCCTTCCATCTAACATCACGCCTGAGTTCAACATCGTCAAGTGTAACAATATCGATGTCCTTAAACAGAATTTGGCCCCCCACTATTTGGGCGTTTGATGGAAGAACTCTCGTTACCGATAAAGCTATTGTTGTTTTTCCACAGCCAGATTCTCCTGCGAGTCCGAGAGCTTTTCCTCTTTCAATGTCAAAACTTACTCCATCGACAGCTTTGACGAAGCCACGCTGAACTTTATAGTATGTTTTTAAATTTTTTACCCTTAAAGTGTACATGTTTCTGCCCTATTTAGTTCTCTATGCTTGGACGCTAAGTTATTAGGGTTACGAGAATTGTTATATAACCTTTTGCTCTGCAACACAAGCCTTTTATTTTGTCTTTCATTTCATTTTTTGAGTGATTTTTGCATGAAGATGATATTGTTTAAGGATGAAGTGAATCTCTCAGACATGATAAGAGTGGCTAGAAAATTCTTTGAGGAAAAGGAATTTCAAATTTCAGAATCTCCATTCAAGGATGGTTGTAGACTTGAAGTGTCAACGAAAGAAGC
>Ga0129301_1000158_pt1 | contig 35141 bp, 32 predicted proteins | sample ConPoolayeHmetaG_FD_94489 | JGI IMG/M metagenome (GOLD analysis project Ga0129301, IMG submission 94489) | Hot spring microbial mat communities from California, USA to study Microbial Dark Matter (Phase II) - Cone Pool mat layer H metaG ...
CTCCTTAAGCCAATTTATCGCCCAGATTTAGCCAAACTCAATTGAGAAAATATTACTGTCAGTAATATTTTTAGAACTCGGATTTTTCATCTAAGTATTTGATTTGACAAGACTTATAGGATTTTTTCGGTAAGATACTGGGTGGTATAGGGGGTGCTATTAGGGATGCTATTAAAAGCCCTATTCTCTTTCCTATTCTCTTGCCTATTCGGGGTTCTATTGGGGATTCTATTCTCTTGCCTACTCTTAATCCTATTCTCTTTCCTACTGAAAGTTCTATTCCTTTTCCTATTTAGGGTGCTATTCTCTGTCCTATTCGGGATGCTATTCTGGGTTCTATTCTCTTTCCTATTCTGAGTGCTATTTTGGGTGGAGGAAAGGTCTTATTTCCGAAGCGGCCCTTAGCCCGAGAGGGGTTTTGGATTAAGTGGTCGACTTTATCCCAAAAAGAGAACATTTTTAGGTCTTAGGGCAGGAGGATTATTTTGCCTTTCTTTTTTATGTCCCCTTTCTCTAACCAGAGGAAGTAGATGCCGGCGGGTAAATTCCGGGGCTCTACGACTTTTCCCAGGGCATCATAGAGGGTAATTTTTACCTCCCCTTTTTCTGAGAGGTGAGGATTTAGTTTATGGCTCTCTTTAAGAATGGTGGGTAGGATTATAAGTCTATCGCTAACTTTTGTTATCTTTTTCTCAAAAATCCCGACCTGTGGTTCACCGGTCCCAAAGGCAATTGCCCTTTTGGGAACTAATGGTGCCTGGGCACGGTGATAAGTGCCGTTATAAAGCCCACATATCCCACGGGTTGAGTTATTATTCTCTATCCCAACCGTATTGCTCGTATAGTTATTCGCCGAATAGTATTGAAACACGATGCGATTGTCGCCGGTCGGTGTTGGGATGGTTGTATCATAGACGATAATCTCAAACTTATCCCAACGTTCTCTTGGGCTATAATAATGGACCGAATCCCATTCAATTGTGAAGCGGTAGGAATCCGGTTCGTATAAATACCAGATTTTATTACCATAACGCGGGTCTAAGTCATCCCAGTTCACACATATCATTGAATGGGGGTTGTTAGAAGTTGGGTCAGGTAATGGTTGATTGGCGTTAACGGTTGATGTTACCCTTCCCGGAACTATCCAGCCATTGCCGCAGACCGAAAGGGAATCGGTAAATCTCTGCCCATAATATTTGAAGACGAAAGGTAAGGGAATTCTTATCGTCTGGTCATCAGAGGTTATTGGCAGTTGCGTCCCCCGGTTTCTTAATTCAATCCATTGGTATTGGGGTCTTTGTTGATAGAGGCTATCAATATTATCGTAGGCCCAATAGATTGCCGGGTCGCCATCCGGAATTGGGTCGGTAATCATAAATTCACCAACCTCTAAGGTGAAGGTTAAAGAATCTCGGTAGCCCTGACCAGAGAGATAAAGGAGGAATCTTACCACCCGACCACGTGGGGTAAAAGGACTGGCATAAACAACAAATCGGTCTGGGTCATTTCCCCTTTGGGAATCCGGCGGGATATTCCCGAAGGTGCCAATTGAGTCTAAGATGGTTAGATAAGGGTCTTGGGTGCGCAGAATTCCGGAGAGATTATTGGCGCTTAACCGACCAATATTTTTTAGGATGGTTACCAACTCCACGGTCTCACCCGGGTCTAATTTACGGTTATTATTTCCCGAAGGGTCATAGATGACTTTATCCTGCAGGATTAGAAAGGGTGCATTGGTAACAACCCCTTCTATCGCATCTAAATCAAAACCACCAGTTGGACCATTGGTGCCGTCGCCGTCATCCGCAATCCTGATGTAGCGGGCACTGCTCACTCCGGCTCTTGACAAGTCATAGGCAGTAGTTCCGGTATCAAGTCCACAGAAATTCCAGGGTCCGTTCCAGGTATTGGAGACAAATACCGAGCAGGCCTCCGGGTCAGAATCATCTTCATAGATATAAAAGTCAGCACCCGGACCATTAATTATCGGTTTCTGCATATCAAAAGCGGCCCAACCTTTTACGCCCAGGGATAATCTTCTACTATCTCTTCTATTTAAGGCAAAGGCGGTAAGCGACTGATTGGAATGGTCCGGAGGGTCTTTAATATTGCAGAGGACACATTTGTAGGCAAAGAGGGGAATTGTCGTATCCCGGACCAATGGGACATTACAAACGACATAACTATCAGCCGGCACTTGGATATTGGTAATTGTCTTTTCTTGATAGCCGTTGGCAATCACCTTTATATTATAAGTTCCCTGATGGGCGTAGCGGAAATAATAACCACAAGAATCGGTATAGATGGGAAAGTTTGGCGGTTGCATCTCAACAATTGCCTTAATCGGCTGGTTGGTTAGTGAGTCGTAAACCCTTCCGCGGATGCCATAGGCACACCTCCTCAATAGTTCTAAATTGGCACTCAGATTCTTCTTACAGATTGTATCAATCCGGGATGTATCCGGGACATGGGGTGAACAGAGTTCAACCGCCAGACAAAGCATACCTTCCGCACCATAGGCATAATCAGAAGAAGAGCCATGGACCTCATATAGACCGCGACAGATTTGGAATGCCGGATATCTGGTATAATAACTATATCGTGAGCATAAGAAGGACATAAAGAGGCTATCATAAGGGGCATTTTTTGAATATGCCCAAGGCCACATCACCGCCTCGGTTCCGGAGTGGTAAGTGGTATAAATAACAAATGGTGCCATCTGAGTAAAATTCCTGATTGCTAAGATTTCTGGTTGAGAAAAAGGGCCGGGACTTCCCCAACCTGTATCCCAGAGATAACCATAATCCCGGTTTAAGTCAACGCCATTGGCATTCCCTCTCGTCCTGGCCACCATCCCATCCGGGTTGACAATTGGCACAACCCAGATTTCTCGTGAGTTCACCAGTTGGGTGATTAAAGGGTCTATCCCGTAATTCAAGAGGAGATGCCTCACTAAATAGAAACAGACCTCAGTGCCAATATTTTCATTACCGTGGGTTGTTCCATCCCAGATGATTCTTGGTTCGTGTTCATCAATCCCGGCATTATCGGTAATCTTCATCGCTAATAATACCCGGTTCTGCACCGAACGACCAATCGTATCCAATCGGACTAAATTCGGGTTATTCTGGGCGATGATGTTGAAGGTATCAACTATCTCCTGATAAGAATGAAAACGGCCAAAGTTTACCCCAGGGGCCTGTCTCTGGTGATAAGCCTCCATATCCGGAATAAGAATCTCTACTGGATAACTTTCCGTAAAATAAGAGGCCTTATCTTCAGTCACCGCTCCAATAATGTAATCATCGCCAATTTCGTAGATATAGAGACCGGCCTTTTGCATCTCTTCAATTCTCTCCCGGGGAGAGGTTAGCGTCACCTTTATCAGTTTTTCCCGTCCCGGCGGCAATTCAACCTTTTCGGCAATTGCCGGTTGGATATTGAGTAGAAGGAAAAGAACGATTAACCAAAATGGGTAGTTAGTTCTTCTACTACTCATATTCCACCTCCCAATAGAATTTTTTTCATAAATAGATTATACCTTAAAATTATAAAAATTCAAATACTTGACAGTTGATATATTTTCCCTATTCTTAGATATTGAAGATGAGAATAGGAATTATTAAGGAGAGGTGTCCGAGTGGCCGAAGGAGCACGACTGGAAATCGTGTGTAGGGTCAAAAGCCCTACCGTGGGTTCAAATCCCACCCTCTCCGTTTATGCTATACGCTCGGCCCGAGTTTAGAGGAGAAGAAAGAATGAGCCGAAAACAGAAAACCGGGGTGGTCTTTGCCGCCTCCCGATTGAGCAAATTGCCACCCTATTTATTCAAACAATTAGACGAGTTGAAGAGGAATTATCGGGGCAGACGTTTGCTTGACTTCGGTGAGGGCAATCCTGACTTACCACCAGAAAAGGAGATTATCCAGCATTTTATTCAGGCATTAAGGAAGGGAGAAAATCACCGCTACCCCAATTATGAGGGGTTAATAATTACCCGCTTGCAGGTTGCGAGATGGTATAAGAAAAGATTCGGTGTTGAATTAGACCCGGAAAAAGAGGTATGTATGTTGATTGGTTCAAAAGAAGGGATTGCGCATCTCTTCTGGGCAATCTGTGGTCCGGGGGATACGGTGGCGGTTGGCGACCCTTCTTTTCCCATCTACCGGAATTGTCCACTGCTCGCTGGTGCCAAGATAAAAATCCTGCCCCTGGTGGAAGAGAATAATTTCCTCCCCGAACTTGGGGAGTTAAAGGGGAAAAGAATAAAACTCCTGGCGCTCAATTATCCCAATAATCCGACCGGTGCTTGCGCGCCTAAGGAGTTTTATAGAGAGGTTGTTGACTTAGCCCATAAAGAAGGGTTTTTGGTATTTAATGATAATGTCTATTCGGAGATATACTTTGCATCCCCGCCGCCTTCCCTCTTAGAGGTCCCCGGGGCTAAGGAGGTAGCGGTGGAATTTCATTCTCTATCTAAGACCTTTAATATGGCGGGCTGGCGCTTAGGATTCGTTGTTGGGAATAGAGATATAATTTCCGCGCTTTTGCGCATTAAACAAAATGTTGATACCGGTCCTTGGAATTGTGTCCAGGAAGCCGGGGTTTATGCCCTAACTTATGCGGAAAGAATCGCTAAGAAAATAAGAGAGATTTATTCCCACCGGCAGGAGATTTTCTTCTCCGGGGTTAAGGAACTAAACTGGGAGATAAGGAGACCACAAGCAACTTTTTATGTCTGGGCAAAAACTCCCAACGGTGAGGACTCCCTCTCCTTTTGTTCGCGTCTTCTGAAAAATGCCGGAGTTCTCTGTGCCCCGGGGGTTGGTTTCGGGAGATACGGCGCGGGTTATCTCCGTTTTTCCCTCACGGTTCCGGAAAGGGATATAAAGGACGGGCTGGTGCGGCTTAATAAGTTTTTAAGTAAAGTTTAGAGATGGTCGTCTTAAAATTTGGGGGCAGTGTCTTATCTTCTCTTGCCAAGATAAGAGAAGTCGCTAGTCATATTGCCAAAAGAAAAAAGGCCGGCGAGGCAATCTGCGTGGTGGTGTCAGCCATCGGTGGCACAACCGATAGGCTTCATAAATTTGCCCTGGCCTTTACGCAAAATCCTCCGAAGAGAGAGTTGGATATGCTTTTGACGGTTGGGGAGAGGATTTCCGCCTCTTTATTGTCAATTGCCCTCGGCGATTTAGGGGTAAAGGCTCTTTCTCTTACCGGTTCTCAGGTTGGGATAATAACCGATGCTACGCATACCGATGCCCGGATTTATGAGATAAAAGGGGGGCATTTAAAGCAATGTCTGCGGCGGGATATTATTCCAGTCGTTGCCGGATTTCAAGGTGTCTCTTATAAAAAGGAGATAACAACCCTTGGGCGAGGCGGTTCGGATATAACCGCGGTGGCACTCGCCGCCTTTTTGCGAGCAAAACGGTGTGAAATCTACAAAGATGTCTCAGGTATCTATACTGAAGACCCGAAGGAATTTAAGAACTTAAATCAAATTCAAGAACTCTCTTATGAAGAAGGATTAGAACTCACTTCGTCAGGTTCCGAGATTCTCCATCCCCGGGCCTTGGCTTTAGCCAATAAATATAATATAGAGATAGTAGTTCGGTCTTTAAAAAATTCAGGAGGGACGATGATTAGAGAAAAGAAGGAAGTGGAAAAGGCAAATGTCTTAGCATTGACTCATCGCAAGAACTTAGTTCGCTTCACCTTGCTTTCGGTTCCCAAAGTTTCCCGCTGCCTTTCTCAGGTTGTTTCTCAGTTGGCAATTAATAAGATACCGTTGCTTTTCTTTGCCCACGGCGTTCCTTACCATAATCGCTTTGACCTTTCTTTCATTTTAAAGCAGAGCGAAGAAAGAGTTGCCCAAGGGGTTCTCTTACGGCTAAAAGAAAAGGTTAAGGGAGAAAAATTAGAGGTGAAGCGGGATATTGGTTCAATCTCACTCATTGGACCACAGGTCGGGACGGACTTGGAGATATTGAAGACCGTCTTTGATTGTTTCCAGAAAGAAGGGATTCATATTGATGCCTTTACGACCACCGCGACGAATATCACTCTCTATTTAAAAAAGAAGGATATTAGAAAAGGGATACAGAGGCTTTTAAGGAAATTTCGCCTGAAAAGATGAACCCCCGAGATGCGAAATGTTTTTCACCACCAATCTCATCTACCTTTCCCCAGTTGCGTCAGGAGTTCTGGGGGCAGAAGAAGGCGATTGAGAAGATATTAAACCAAGTTAAAAGTTTTAACTCTTCACCGCCTGACCCGAAGCGCATCATTGAGGCAATTCTCTTCTGTGCCAATGAGCCGATTGGTCTTAATAAAATCTCTGGGTTACTGGCCATTACCGAAAAGGAGGCGATTGACTTAATTGATGCCTTAAATCAGGAATACGAACGTGATAAACATGCCTTTCGGATTTACAAGGTGGCCGGGGGGTATCAGTTTTATACCTTACCCCAATATGCCAATTGGATTAGGGGTCTCTTCAAAGAGAAGCGGCCGCGTTTGTCAAAGGCGGCGCGCGAGGTTTTAGCGATAATCGCCTTTTCGCAACCAATAACCAAACCGGAGATTGAGAAATTGCGGAATGTTGATTCCGATTCACCAATCTCGCTTCTTCTGGAACGAAGGCTGATTAGGATTGCCGGGCGGGCAAAAAAAATGGGTGCCCCTTTTCTCTATTGCACAACCCAAGAATTTTTAAGATATTTTGGATTAGCCAGTTTAGATGACCTACCCAAAAAGGAAGATATTGAGACCTTTCTTTCCCAAGGTGAAGATTCCGGAGAATGAATTTTTATGTTAGGAAAAATAATCCTTGGGATTTTGACAAAAGAAGTTGAAAGGATAGATTTGCCGATTAAATTGTTGGAAGAAATCTGGGGCGAGGAAGAGATGCGGAGTGAAGTCATCCCTTTTGACTTCACTGATTATTATGAAAAGGAGATGGGGAAAAATCTCTCTCGGCTCTGGGTTTCATTTTTGCGGCCATTCCCGGCTGAGGCGATGCGGGACTTAAAACTTCAATCATTGGCAGTAGAAAAAAAATTCCAAAACCCATTGGGTGGCCGGCAATTTAATCTTGACCCAGGATTGCTTACCCTCTCTAACCTTTGCCTCTTGACCCATAAGAATTATGCCCATCGGATATATTTAGGCGCGGGGATATTCTGTGAGGTTACTCTTTTATATAAGAATAAAACCTTTGAGAAGTTGCCCTGGACTTATCCTGATTATTCATCAGCGGTGGCAATAAATTTTTTCCAAGAAGTGAGGCAAAGGCTTCTAAGGAAGTCAAGATGAAATCAGGGACTTGCAAAATTAAAAAAATAATTTATGATATAAAAGATGCGTTCTAAGTTTATTAAAGAAGAGATGAATTTTACCGGCGAGCAGGTTCGTAGTCTCTTCGCCTATGATACCTTTAATATCCTGGGCGATTCGATTGTTGCCTTCATCGGAACCTGTGATGTCTCCCTAAAGGAGATTGTTGATTTAGAACTGGCGAAAGGCGGCAAAAGACCTCCCTATTGTTCAAAGATGCTTCATTTTATTGCCGAGCATTTTGAGTTAGATTTGGAAAAGGCAATTCTTCGGGAATACCTTCTGCTCAATATCGTAAAAGACTTGATTAATGAAAAGTTGGAAAGAAACGCCATCAAGAGGGTCGGCACCGAACTTTATGAAAATGATGCCCGAATCGCCTTTTCCCTTGCCTCCTCTTCTCCGGTTTCTTCTCTGGTCTATGTTGGGGTGGCGCTGGTTTCTTCCGAAGAGGGGAAGGTGAATGGTTTGGAGAATTATTCAATTGATGCGGTAAGTTTCGCCAACGAGGTGATGGACCGCTATACGAAAGAGAGCGAGCGGATTTCTCAACTCCGTTGCCGCACCCGCTGGGTAGAATAAGGCTACCATTTGAACATTAGAAAAATTTCGCCCGAGGAAAAAACTAAATAGTAATGAAGCGGCTAAGAAGATATTTCCTGAGTGGCATCGCTACGATTCTGCCCTTAGGTCTAACGATTTTAATCCTCTGGTTTTTGGTATCACGATTTGGGTCACTTCTTTCACCATTCATCTCCCTTTTACCTTTCCTTTCCTATTTACCCAAATCGGTTCTTTCCTTTGTTGGTTTTATCGCCCTTTTAATTCTAATAATCGCCATTGGGGCACTCACTTCGGGTATCTTGGGCAAATGGCTCTTTGGATTTTTTCAGGATTTATTTTCCAGTCTGCCGATTGTCAAGTCAATCTACGGCTCGGCAAAGATATTGACCGATGCGGTTCTCGTTGACCGGAAGAGTTTAAAGAAGATGGTAATTGTTGAGTATCCGAGGAAGGGGATTTTTACCTTCGGGTTCTTGATGCTGGAAGAGAAGATTTTATTGCCCGATGGTAAGGAATACAAGGTAATCTTTGTTCCGTCAACGCCCAATCCGACCAGTGGCTGGTTAATACTCGTTCCCCAAGAGGAGGTAAGGGAGGTAGCAATTCCAGTAGATGAGGGTTTACGAGTAATTGTCTCCGGCGGGATTGTTTTAACCGAAGCGGTAAAAAAGAAACTTGCCGGTAACGGTTTACCATTGCCCAATTCGGGTTCAGCGGATAATGGGTAATCAATTATATGCGGCTGATTGTTAAATTTGGCGGGACGGCAATCAAAAATCCCGCCCGCATCAAAAAGGCGGCAAATTTTATAAAACGGATGGTTGATGCCGGCAACGAAGTAGTGGCGGTTGTCTCGGCACCCGGTGATACCACCAATCGTCTTATCAACCTCGGCAGTAATTTTCAAAAGGAGCGGAGTTTTTCTCAGGAATTTCTCTCTCTTCTTTACCAGGGCGAGGAGCAGTCAACCATCTTATTAACCCTTGCCCTTAATGCCATCGGTCAGCCAGCCCGGGCAATCACCCTCCACTGTCCGGAATGGCCGCTGATATCGGAAAATTTAACTGCGGGACCGGTTTTTCTCTCAAGAGAAAAGAGCAATGACATTGAAAATATTAAAATAGATGAAAGGCGAACCAAGAAAAAATTTGCAACCGAAATTGAGCCGCTAATCAAACGAGGAATCGTTCCGGTAATTAGCGGATTTTTCATCCGCAGCCGTAGCGGGGCAATCGTCTCACTAGGTCGAGGAGGCTCGGACATCACCGCCTTTCTGGTCGCCGCCTATCTGAACGGCGACGAGGTTCTGATTGTAACTGATGTCGCCGGCGTTTATACCGCTGACCCCAAGACCGTGGCAAATTCACTGCTCTTGAAGGAAATCAGCGCTGATGAAATCACCCTGCTTTCTATTGCTGGTGCCCGCGTGCTTCACCCCAATGCCCTGCGCTTCAAAGATAAGAATACGACATCGCGGATTGTTAATTTTAAGGACTTAAATAAATTACAACTTAAAGGAACAAAAATCGGTGGTGCGGCAAAGACAAAAATAATTGCCGGCCCGGCAAAACTGATGATGGTTACCTTAATTGGTAAGAACCTCTCCCAAAAATCAATTCTCCTGCCCCGGCTATTTACCTTAACATCAGCAAAAGGTATTGCCATCCATTCAATGAGCCAGAGCGATTCCTTCATCAACCTCTATCTGAATGAAGAAGCGGGCAAAAAAATATACCCGGCCATCCACGACGCCTTCATCCGGAAAGAAAAATTGCTTACTGGTATAAGCAGTATTAAACCAATCGCTGAACTAATCGTTCGCAACTATCTCTTTATTGAATCCCCAGGCGTTATCGCCGTCATCTCCCAGATACTATCCAAGAATAACATAAACATCATTGAAATGATAACCAGCCATACCGATGTGATAATCTATGTGAAATCCGAAATGCTCTCACCGGCAATTGAACTGCTTAAAGCGAGCCTGAAAATCAAAGATGCATGATTTTAATTACCAGAACGGCATCTTATTTTGTGAAGGGGTCAGCGTTCAAAAAATTGCCAGGACAGTCCCAACTCCATTTTATCTCTATAGCCGAAAGACGATTGTCGACCATTACTTAAAATTTGCGGCGGCATTTTCCGACATTCCCCATCTCATCGCCTATTCGGTAAAGGCCTGTTCCAATATTCACATTATTAGAATTCTCGGCGAATTGGGCTCTGGTGCTGATATTGTCTCGGGCGGTGAACTTTATCGGGTATTAAAAGCCGGCATCGCCCCGGCAAAGATTGTCTATTCTGGCGTCGGCAAGACCGATAAAGAAATCATTGAGGCAATCCAGGCTGGAATCTTAATGTTCAATGCCGAGAGCGAAGCTGAGGTTCTCATTATCAATCAAATAAGCGGTCGATTGGGCAAAAAGACTAAAATTGCCCTGCGGATTAATCCCGCAGTAAGGGTCGCTACTCATAATTATTTAAGCACCGGCAAGCCGGGAACAAAATTTGGTATCGGGTGGGAATCGGCAAAGGCAATCTATCGCCGCGCTACTGAATTTAAGAATATTGAATTTGTTGGGGTTGCCTGTCATATCGGCTCCCAGATACTTGATTCCCGTCCTTATATTGCAACAATGAAGAAACTGCGGAACTTCATCACCGAATTGAAAGCCGAAGGAATAAATCTTTCCCATCTAAATATCGGCGGCGGCTTTGGCATCATCTACGATAAGGAAAGGGCACAATCAATAAGCGAATTTCGCTCAGCAATAAACCACCTGATGGAAGACTTTAACTTATTTCTGATAATGGAGCCGGGGCGATTTATCGTTGGTAATGCCGGCGTTCTGGTGAGCAAGGTCCTCTTCGTCAAAGAAGAGGACGGAAGGATATTTATCATCCTTGATTCCGGGATGAATGACTTAATCCGACCTGCCTTATATAAGGCATTTCATAAAATCCAACCGATTGTCTTGAAAGAGAGGAAAAATGTTGTCGCCGATATCGTCGGACCAATCTGTGAAACCGGTGATTTCTTTGCCCTTGACCGGAAAACACCCCTTTTAGAAAGAGGCGATATTGTGGCAATAATGAGTGCCGGCGCCTACGGGTTTTCTATGTCCTCCAATTACAACTCCCGGCCAAGAGCCGCCGAGGTATTGGTTGATGGCAAAGATTTTAGAATAATCCGGCGAAGAGAAGAATACGCTGACCTCATCAAACCAGAGATAGATACTTATTAAGACTAATCCCCGCGGTAGAAAGAGGAAAATCCAGAGTTAATCCGCTTGCCAAAAGCTTTGTCTCGCCCGACTCGGGCGGATAAGGATTTTATATAAATCTTTTAACTGGGTTATTATCTTATCCCAATTGAAGTTATTCCGGACAAACTGGTATCCGTTCTCGGCAAGGGTTTTCCTTAAATTGCTATCTTTAAGCAGAAGCAAAATAGCATCCTTTAATTCCGCCACCGATTTTTCGCTGACTAAAATTCCGGTCTCTTTATCTTTGATAATATCAACGATACCGCCGACCCGGGAGGCGATTACTGGTTTTTTATAACTCATTGCCTCTAATAAGACAACCCCTAAACCTTCGGCATCTCCCTTAGCGTCAACAATCGCTGGATGAACAAATATGTCGCACATCTGGTAATATCTTGCCAGTTCTCGTGAAGGGACGAAACCAGTAAAATTGACCTCTCCGGCAATTCCTAATTCCCGAGCCAGGTCGGTCAATTTTTTTTTCTCCTTTCCCTCACCGACGATTGTGAGAAGAACCTTTCTTTTCTTTCTGACCTCGGCCAGTGCCCGGAGTAAATAATCTAAGCCTTTTCTTTCAATCAATCGCCCAACAAATAAAATCTGAGGCGTCTTATCTTCCCTCTTTTCCGGAATCTCAAGCTGTTTGCTTTCCATTGAAATGGCCGCCCCAAAAGGAATTATTTCTATCTTCTTTTTGATGCCTAAGGAATTTATCTCCTGCGCGGTATAAGTAGAGATGGCGGTGAGGGCATCCGATTTATTAGCCAAGAAGCGGACAAAAGGTAATAAGCACGGAAGGCTTTTCTTTAGCCATTTTATCTCCAGTCCGTAAAAACTGGAAATCAATTTAGCGCCGGATACCTTCTTTCCAATGTAGCCAAAAAGGGAATGAGGCAAGGGCCAATGGCAATGGATTATTGAATATTTTTCTCGCCGGCTGAGTTGATAAATCCGCCAAAGGCCAAAGAATAGATAGAAAGGAAGGAGCAATTTATAGCGGAAAGAACCTTTTAATCGGTCGGGAACACTCTCCTCGTGAGTGAGGTCTTCCCATTTTTTCCAGAAATACCGGAAACGATGGACTTTGATTCCCCGAATCTTTTGGTTTGGAAGTCCTTTATAAGAAGAGGTGAATACTTCTACTTCAATTCCTTGGTTTTTAAGTTTTTCAATTGTGGTGACTAACCAGGGGGTGATGACATCAGTTTCGGAGCGGGGAAAGGCGGTAACGACATATAAGACTTTCATAAACCCGCCGGGGAATCTTCGCGAATCGGTCTGGAACTCTTGGCGATTTGGTGGTTAAGTAGTTTCGGTTAGCGATTGGGCAAGTTTTGCCTTTAATCTTGCCGCCTTATTTTTGTGAATTATTCCCCATTTGGCGGCTTTATCAATAATGCTCTGCACTTTGGGGAGTAAGGCACGGGCGGCTTCTTTATCCGGAAGAGAAGCGAATTTTTTTATCGCCTTTTTGAGAGCTGACTTCCGCGCTTTATTACGGAGGGTTCGCGTCTTTGTCTGCCAGATTCTTTTTAGAACCGATTTTGACCTTTTTGCCAATTTAATTTTATGCCAGGGGGCGGAATCGAACCGTCGACTCCCGGATTTTCAGTCCGGAGCTCTACCTCTGAGCTACCCTGGCTAAAATTCATTATATAGATTATTTCTTTAATGTCAAGTTGACTTTAATGGATACCCGCTTATAATTAAAAGATGCTTGCCGGACAAAAAGAGGCTTACCGCCGATTTCTCTTACCGGCGGTTATCGCCAAGATTAAAAGATTAGATTTAAAGGCCCGTCTGGTTTGTGAAGGGTTTTTAACCGGATTGCACCGCAGTCCATTTAAGGGTTTTTCTGTGGAGTTTTCCGAGTATCGCCCTTATATCCCAGGTGACGAACTGAAGCGGGTTGACTGGAAGGTATTTAGCCGAACCGATAGATTTTATGTCCGGGAGTATGAGGCAGAAACTAATCTGAGGGCCTATATCCTCCTTGATGCCTCAGGTTCTATGTCCTATTCCTCCCAAGGGATATCTAAATTTGAATATGCCTCTTATCTTGCCGCCAGTCTTGTCTATCTCCTTTTGAAACAGAGGGATAGTGTTGGTCTTGTCACCTTTACCAATAGGATTGAGAATTTTATCCCACCAATTCAATCAGCCTCTCATCTCAATAATCTATTAAGGGTGATTGACAAGACAAAGCCAGAAGGTGAGACCAATCTCTCGGAGACCTTCTATCAGTTAGCCCCCCGGCTAAAAAGAAGGGGTCTGATTATTATCCTCTCCGACCTCTTTGATGATAAAGAGAGGGTAATTCATAGCCTTCGGCTCTTTCGTTATAAGAAACATGAGGTTCTGGTCTTTCAAATCTTAGATAAGAATGAAAAGGAGTTTAGTTTTTCCCAGCCCCTGGTCTTTAAGGACTTAGAAACCGGAAAGGAGATTACCCTTGACCCCCGTCAATTAAAGAGAGAATATCAGAGACTTTTGGAGAGATTTCTCCTTGACTTCAAACGGAGATTACAAGAGGCCTATATTGATTATAACTGTATCACGACCGATATGCCTTTTGACCAGGCGTTATTTGCCTACCTGGAGAAGCGAAGCCGGCTATTTTAGTATGACCTTTCTTGCCCCTAACTTCTTATACCTTATTCCGATTTCTCTTGTGCCACTCATTATCCATCTTCTCCACCGGATGCGATTGCGTAAGGTATATTTTTCTTCCTTCTTCTTTCTCCGGGAGACAAAAAGGGAGCGATTCAACTGGCTTAGGATAAGAGAAATCCTCCTTTTAATATTCCGCATCCTATTTCTATTTCTCCTTTTTGCCTCTTTATCTAAACCGCAATGTGCCCGAGGCATAATTAGGGCAAAAACCGAAAGGAGTATTATAATAATCCTTGATGATACTTATAGTATGCAATATGGAATGGTTAATACGGTTCCGGAGTTAACTCATAAGCCTTTTAGCCAACAAGGTGGAAGATGGAGTAAGGCAAAGGAGAAAGTAAGAGGGTTGCTGAATAGTTTATCGAAAAATAGCGAGGTAGCGCTTTTTCTTTTATCCGGGAGACTCTCTACTCCATTCTTAGTGCCTGATTCTATCCAAAAAATTATTGATACCCTAAGAGTTTCTTATCTTTCTTTAAGACTAAAGGATGGGGAGAAGATAAAACAGGTCTTAGAAACCGCACGATATGAACGAGAGATATATCTCTTCACCGATTTGACGAAGGATTGCTTCTCTTTATTAAAGGAAAGACCGAAGGCTTCGGTTTTTATCGTTGATGTCGGGGAGAAAGGTGGAAAGAATTGCGGGATAGAAGCCGTCTACTTAAAAGAGAAATTGGCCCTGCCCCAAGAAGCCAATCACATCGCCGGCCGGATTAAGAACTATTCCGAAGAAGAGATGGGATTGCGAGTAGAACTTTTCTTGGGGGAAAGAAGAGAATCTCGGGAGATTGTCTTGAAACCAAAAGAAGAGAAAGAGATTACCTTTGCCCGAGAATTAAAAGAGCCAGGAAGATATTCGGGAAAGGTGGAAATCTTTTCGGATTCGCTTGCGGTGGATAATGTTCGGTATTTCAATTTTAAGAAAATGGATAAGATTCCACTCCTTTTGCTTTGGACGGATAGGGGAGAGGTATCTTTTTTAGAAAAGGCATTAGCCCCCTCCGCGATGTCTCCTTTTGAACTAACCACTTTGCCCATCTCTGGAATAAGAGGTGTTAATCTCAACTCTTTTAAGGTGGTTATCCTGACAAACCCGACAAATCTCTCCTTGGAAGATAAGCGGCGGGTTGATAAATATTTGAGCGAAGGCGGTTCGGTCTTTTTAATCCTCTATTCACCGCTAAAAAATCCTTCGTTGTGGGATAGATATTTTTCTTACGAGGGGAATAAAGAAGAGGAGGGCTTTTTACGGATTGAGAAGGTTGATACCCAACATGTGATATTTGAAATCTTGAAAGAAGATATCAAAGTTCCGAAAATCTTTTCCTACTCAATTATTAAGCCAAATCAGGCAAAAGTCCTGGCTCATTTAACCGGTGGTATTCCATTTATCTTAGAAGGGAAGGGGGATAAGATTTTAGTCCTGACAACCCTTCTTTTGCCCAAGAATTGCGATTTAGTCTTTCGGGGGGTATTCATCCCATTTTTATATCGTTCCCTTTTTTATCTTACCGGTTATGGTTTAGAGAAAGAATATCTTTGCGGCGATACGATTAAGGTTGCGATTTCTTCGCCGGTTATTTCAATTAAGACACCACAGGGTGTCCGGACCGAAAGGGGTGAGATTAAAGAAGGGAGAATAGAGTTTGGTTTTGGGCAAACCGAAATCCCCGGTCTTTATGAAATAGGAAATGAGGTCTTTGCGGTAAATCCTGACCCAGCGGAAGGGGATTTAACCCAACTTTCTTGGGACTTAATCCCTAAGTATTTTAAGGTGATTAAAGAACTCCCTACCAGTCGGATAGATTTAGCACCAATTTCATTATATCTGGCCTTTATCTTTTTGTCGTTAGAATTTCTCTTTTTGATTTTATAAATCTGCTCCTCGGTTGCTTCATCTTCTTTTTGGTTTTCATCCGACCGCCCTGGTTTTTGATTTCTTGGAAGTTAGAGAGAAAATTAGGCTTTGAATTAGACTAACGATTTGACTTTCTTTACTCGGGTAGATGCTCCTTCATATAATAATGAAGGATTGACTTTTGCCAATTATTGATTAAACTTAAAGGATGAGTATAAAGGCAGGCGAAACAATTTATCCCTTTCCCCTTTTAATGGCCGGCCTCCTTCTATTTTCCTTACTTACCTTCAGTAAAGAGAATCCACTAAAGAAGGAAAACAAACGAGAGGCGATGTTTTATAAAAAACTCGAGGGTAATAAGGTCGCCTGCCAACTCTGTCCCCGCTATTGTATAATTGAACCAAATAAAAGAGGCTTCTGCCGCAACCGGGAAAACCAAAACGGAATCCTCTATTCTATCGTCCATTCCTATCCCTGCTCAATGAACCGAGAACCAATTGAAAAAGCCCCTTTCTTTCATTTCCTACCGGGCGAACTCCGTCTCACCATTGCCACGGTTAGTTGTAATCAGCGGTGTAAATATTGCCAGAACTGGGAGATCTCCCAACGGAGTTTAGAAGAGGTCCCAAATTTTTACGCGCCACCCGAAGAGGTTGTGAAGACGGCAAAGAAGTGGGGGGTGAAGATAATCTGCTTCACCTATACCGAACCAATTGTCTTTTATGAATATATGTATGACATCGCTAAACGGGCAAAAAAGGAAGGGATAAAATCGGTCGTAGTCACCGCTGGTTATATCAACGAAATACCGCTAAGGGAGTTATGTAAAGTGGTTGATGCGATAAAGGTTGACTTAAAGGGTTTCAATCAGGAGTTCTACGAAAACACCTGCTCTTCCACCCTCCAACCGGTTCTGGATGCCTTAAAGATAATAAAAGAGGAGGGAGTTTGGTTGGAAATCGTAAATTTAGTTGTCCCTTCGCTTAACGACGACCCAAGGGAGATAGAAAAGATGTGCCGATGGATAAAGAAGAATTTAGGTGAAGATTGCCCACTCCACTTCACCCGCTTCTACCCCAACTATCGTTTAACCCAACTTTCACCCACACCAGTGAGCACCTTAGAAAAGGCAGCAAAAATCGCGAAAGGGTGTGGGTTAAAATATGTCTATTTAGGAAATGTCCCCGGACATCCTTGGGAAAATACTTATTGTCCAAGGTGTTCCCGTCTCTTAATCAAACGGGTGGGAATCGCCATGACCGAAAATTATTTGAAAAATGGGCGATGCCCCTTCTGCGGGGAAAAGATTTCCGGTATTTTTAATGGGAAAGAGTAAGGTCTATTTTCTGTCTTATCAGGAGACGAAGAATCTCCAAAGCCCGGATGCGCGACTTCAATCCTATTTCCGTCAGGTCTTCAAGGAGACGAAGTTCTTAACTCAGATTCCTTACCGGCGAAAAGTGGGTATAAAACTCCACTTTGGCGAAGAAGGTAGAGAGAATTACTTAAAACCGGAATATTGCCGAGAGGTCGTCCTCATATTAGCCGAAAGCGGAATTCAGCCTTTTCTAATTGAAACCTCTACTCTTTACCGAGGGGCAAGACAGGAAGCCAAGACCCATTTTGACCTTTCCCAGAGACACGGATTCCTGCTGAATAAGGTATTAGCTCCGATTCAATTTCTTGACGGCAAGAGGGGAGAATTTTACTACGAAGACGAAGGAAAAAAGATCGCCGGCGGGTTAAGAAAGATTCAATTTTTGGTTAACCTCTCTCATTTTAAGGGACACTTTGTTTGTGGATTTGGTGGCGCCTTGAAAAATATCGCTATGGGACTGGCGGCCAAAGGTGGAAAATTGGATATGCACTCCCTCTCCATCCCCTATATTGATGAGACGAAGTGTGGGAATTGTGGCATTTGCGTTGATTATTGTCCGCACGGTTCTATTGTTCTTCATAAAGGCAAATATCTAATTAGCGCCGCTTGCACCGGCTGCGCCGGCTGTTTGACGGTCTGTCCCCTGGCCGCGATAAAAATTGATTGGGGGGTATCGTCCCAGGAACTATTACAAAAAATGGCGGAATATGCCCAGGTAATCTTAAAGAACCGCTATGCTCTCCACTTCAATTTCCTTATTAACATTACACCAAACTGTGACTGCTTCCCACAGACCGAAAAGCCGATTATGCCCGATGTCGGTATATTAGCCTCCCTTGACCCGGTCGCCTTAGACCAGGCAAGTTATGATATGACAAAAAATGAACTCAAGGCACTTTATCCCCACTTAAAACCCGAGAGAATTTTAGAGCGGGCTAGTCAATTAGGTATCGGTCAGAGAGAATATGAGTTAGTAACAATATGAAATCAATTTATGAAATTTAATATTACCCTACCTCTATTCTCCGGTCCGATAGAACTCCTCCTCTATTTAATAAGAAAGGATGAGGTGAGTATCTTTGAAATCCCCCTCGCTTCAATCACTGCTCAATTTTTGGCCTACATTAAAAATCTCCAAAAGGTCGTTGATTATTCTGGGCTTTCTGATTTTATCCTTTTCGCCTCGGTTTTGCTTCGGATGAAACTAAGAAAACTGCTACCCTTTCCCAAAGAAAAGCCCGAGGAAGTCACCGCCTCCTTATTTGAAATCTGTGAGGAGTTTGAAAGGTATAAGAAATTTGCTAACATTTTATCTCATTTGGAGGAAGAGCGACTTGCCCTCTTTCCGCGTCCCGGACACTTACCAATCGAAGACGACGGCCTGGATATTGACCTGATTGATTTATTAAAGACCTTCCGACAAATTTCCTTAAAAAGGCACGCCGACCAATTTTTAATTGAAAAACCACCCTTCCGGTTAGAAGATAGAATTAAAGCGGTGAGAGATAAGATTAGAGAAATGGAGAGCTGGGACGACACCAACGAGCAAAATGAGAGTAGCCGACCAAAACGTTTCTTCACTTTCTTCTCTCTGCTCAAAGGTATCAAGGATATAAAAGAAGCGGTGATAATATTTTTCGCCCTTTTGGAATTAGCCTGGATGGGTGAGATAAAACTGATTCAAGAGAAGGAATTTGCTGATATCCTAATAATACCGATTCGCCAGGGATAGATATTTTATGATTGAGGGAACCGGTTTTGGTTGGATTGTCATTGATGGTAAAAGATACAATTCCGATGTCCTTATCTTAGCCACCGGCGAGATAAAAGACCGCTATGAGAACTTTTCCGGTTCCAGCCATTCCCTCTCTAAGATAGAAGTGGACATTTTACTCACCGGTTCACCGGAGGTGATAATCGTTGGCACGGGACAAGCCGGTTGCCTTGTGATTCCCAAAGAGATAAAAGACTACATTAAAAAGAAAGATGTCTCTTGCCTCCAATTCCCTACCCCGGAGGCAATAAAGGTATTCAACCAGGAAAAGAGAAAAAAATCGGCCCTCTTTCACCTCACCTGCTAAATGAGAGCTCTCCCCATGTTTCGCTCAATCGCCGCTAAAAAGGTCCTATGATTAAAATCGGCTGTTGTGGTTTTCCGGTTGGTCGGGAAAGATACTATAAAATTTTTAACTGCTGTGAGGTTCAGATAACTTTCTACACCTTCCCCAAAATCTCGCTATTGGAGAAATGGCGAAAAGAAGCCCCAAGAGACTTTGAGTTCATAATCAAGGCCTCGCAATTGATAACCCATCCGGCTCCTACCCCAACTTATAAAAGACTTAATAAGGAAATTCCCTTGCTCAGTTATCAGCCAAAGAATTTCGGCTTCTTTCAACCAACCCAAGAGGTGAAAGATGCCTGGGAAGAAGTATTAAAAGAGGCCCAGGCCTTAGCCGCGTCAATAATCCTCTTCCAAACACCGCCCTCCTTCTCCGAAGACCCCAAGCACCTAAGAAATATCTATTCCTTCTTCACGACCATTGAACGAAAGGGATTAACCTTAGCCTGGGAGTATCGCGGGGAGTGGCAAGAGGCGACCTTGAAAAAAGTCGCCAGAGACTTAAACCTCATTTTAGTCGGTGACCCCACGGCGCCAGAACGAAGTCCAGGTCCTAACCTTAAAGTGCTGGTAACGAGTTTGTCTTCTAAAAAGGAAGGTCCTTTTATTGATTTCTATTTCCGACTCCACGGCGGCAAGGGCTACCGCCATAAATTTACCGACGAGGAATTAATGGCCGTCGCTCTCTTGACGAAGAAAAAGACCGGCTACATTATGTTCAATAATATGCATATGTTTGAAGACGCCCAGCGAATGAAGGAAATCATCAACACGGTTAGAAAATGAGTTACGAGGCGATAAAAGAAGAGATATTAAAATTAAAAAAAAAGAAACGGGCCACGATTTTAGTTCATAACTACCAAAGACCAGAGATTTACGATGTTGCCGATTTCATCGGCGATTCCTTAGATTTATCCCTGAGGGCAAAGGAGACCGAAGCCTCGCTCATCGTCTTCTGTGGCGTCCACTTTATGGCCGAGACCGCCAAGATTCTTAATCCGAGAAGCAAGGTGATTATGCCGGAGCCGACCGCGGGTTGTCCAATGGCGGATATGGTAACCCGGGAAGCCCTTTTAATGAAAAAGGAAGAATTGGGTGATGTCTATGTTGTTTCTTATGTGAATACCACTGCCGCGGTCAAGGCCGAATCTTATATTACCTGCACTTCGGCTAACTGTGTTAAAATAATCGCCTCTTTGCCCAAAGAGAAAAAAATCCTATTTGTGCCCGATAAGAACCTTGCCGAGTATGTAAAAAGGGAAACCGGCCGGCAAGATATTATCCCCTGGGAAGGCTTCTGTTATGTCCACGCCCTCTGGTTTGAACCAGAAGATATTGATCATGCCCGAATTAAATATCCCAAGGCAAAGATTCTCTGCCATCCGGAGTGCCGAGCGGAGGTAGCAAAAAAGGCAGATTTTGTCGCCTCCACCAGTGGTATGGTCCAATTGAGCCGAGACTTAGAAGAGGTTATCCTCGGCACCGAAGTCGGATTGGTAAATCGGGTAAAAAGGGAGTATCCCGGGAAGAAATGCTACCCTTTGAAAGAGGGTGCTGTCTGCGCTAATATGAAAAAGACGACATTAGAGAAAATCCTACGGGCCTTACAAGAAGAAAATTATGAAATTGAAGTTGCGCCCGAAGTGAGCAAGAGGGCGAAAGAGGCGCTGGACCGAATGTTTTCCATCCAGTAGAAGATATATGAAAATTGGCATCGGTCAATTAAATCCAACGGTCGGCGATTTCACCGGTAATCAAGAGAAGATGCAGGCAATGATTCAGGAGGCAAAATCTAAGGGCGTTGAACTTTTGGTCTTTCCGGAACTGATCACCACTGGCTATCCACCCAAAGACCTCCTCTGCCGGCGGGATTTTATTACCGCCAACCTCAGGACCGCCCAAAAGATTATAGATAAAAGTGAGGGGATGGCTATAATCTTCGGCTATGTGGAAAAGGGAAAGGGCAGGAAAAAATGGCAAAAGGGGCTAAACCTTTACGACAAATCCCTCACCCCCTTCTTTTCTCATATCCTTTATAATTCCGCCCTTTTTGTCTATAATCGTCGGGTATTGGGTAAGATAAGAAAGATAAACCTCCCTTCTTATGATGTCTTTGATGAGAAACGGTATTTCACTCCCGGGGAAGTTGTTCAAACCATTAAATTCAAAGGAAGGAGATTGGGAATAAATATCTGTGAGGATATCTGGGTAGAAGAAGTAGTAGAAGAGCAGATAAAAAAAGGAGCAGAAATCATAATCAATATCTCTGCCTCCCCTTTCTATATTGGTAAGCATAAGATAAGAAGCGAGATGATAAAAAAGAAGGCAAGAAAGAATGGCTGTTATATCATTTATTGCAATATCTGTGGCGGTCAGGACGATTTAATTTTTGATGGTGGTAGTTTTGTGGTTCATCCCCAAGGCAAGATGATTGCCGAAGGCAAGAGGTTTGCCGAAGAACTCCTGATTTTTGACTTACCGCCCGAGGCAAAACCAAGCCAACTTTTCCAGCCATCTTCTCTTTCAAGTGAGGAAGAAATCATCTCGGCCCTATCCTTAGGTCTTGCCGATTATGTGAAAAAGAATGGATTTAGAAAGGTCTGCCTTGGATTATCCGGAGGGATTGATTCTTCAATTACCGCGGCCATTGCCGCTCAGGCATTAGGCAGTGAGAATACCTTAGGGGTGATAATGCCCGGACCTTACACAAAAAGAGAAAGCATTGAAGATGCCCGACAGGTAGCGAGAAACTTAGGGATACCAACATTAGAGATTGATATAAACCCTATCTACCATTCCTATTTAGCCATCTTAAATCAGTCAATGGGCAAAGGTATTGAAGTGATGAAAGGAAAGGATGCAACAGGAGAAAATATTCAGGCACGGATTCGGGGTAATCTCTTAATGGCGATCTCCAATAAATTCGGCCATCTGGTTCTTTCTACGGGCAATAAATCAGAGATGGCGGTTGGTTACACAACACTCTACGGCGATATGGCGGGTGGCTTGGCGATAATCGCTGACCTGCCCAAGAGTTTAATCTATAAACTTGCCGTCTACCTAAATAAAAGGGCGGAAAAAGAAATAATTCCCCAAAGGGTTATTACCAAACCGCCATCGGCTGAATTAAGACCAAACCAAAGAGACGAAGATGACCTTCTGCCTTATTCGCTCCTTGATAAGATACTCTACTATTATATTGAAGAAAATCTCACCCCTTCGGAAATTATCAAGAAGGGGTTTTCTGAGAAAGATGTGAAGAAGGTAATAAGATTATGTGATAAATCGGAATATAAGAGAAAACAAGCCCCACTTGGTCTAAAACTTACCAATAAAGCCTTTGGTTTTGGTTGGCGCCTACCAATCACCAATAAATTTATTGACCAGTCAATCGGTTGTCGGGTTAAAACTTAATATCTCCGTTTTTGTTTATTTTTTAAGTAGGCAGAGAATTAGGCGCTCAATTAGGCAGAGAATTAGGCAGGGGATTAGACCGAGAATTACTAACTCTATTAGGTAAAGAATTAGTTTGACGATTAGACACTCAATTAGCCTTTCGGTTAGGCAGAGAATTAGAAAGAGAATTAGGTTCTCAATTAGGCTTTGGATTAGGTGAAGAATTAGGTTAAAAATTAGACTAAGGAGGTGACCCAGAGGGCTACCCCCTATAATTCATAAAAAATCCCATAAGTTATGCTTAATCAAAGACTTAGTGGTAAAAATTAGGCTTTGAAAACTATAACTATAGTTATAGAACTTAAGTTTGGGTATTTGAGAGGGGGGTAAATTCTATCTTTCATAAAAAATCTTGTAGCCCTACCAAAATCAGAGGCTTATACCGAAAAATAGGTATTTGAAACCCGCGATAGAATAAGAAGCGAGTAGCTGGTTGCTTTTTTGAGTTTTATAGTATAATAAAATAGATAAGTTATGAAGGACCGAAATATCTTAAAACTAAAGAATCACCTCCTTAAGACTTAGATAAAACACCAACGAGGTTAGAATCCCCAAAAATATAACTTATTGATTTAACTATACTTAATAAAATTGGTCTTTTTCTTAGCGTAAAAATTAGGGCAAAGTGTTTTCTGAAATTTAAGGTCTTACTGAGCGAAGAGGGGTTGACAGATAGATAAAATTCCGTAAATTTATAAAAAGTGAAAATAATAATAAGGCTATTTTTAATTACCTTAGTCGCTTCCTCTTCGCTTTTCTCGGAAGTAGGACTAACTCCCGAGGGGTCTTCTTATAAAACACTTATTGATAGCCTAATAAAGACAATAGGATTTAATCCCCAAAAGATTGGCATTACTATCTACTCAATTGATGCCGGCAAATTTATCTTTACCCATAATGGAGAAAAACCACTCATCCCGGCTTCTAACCAGAAATTGCTAATTAGTGCCTGCGGGCTTTCGTTATGGAACAAAGAATTTCCGAAGAGATTAGCCCGACACTTAAAAGGAAGGCGCAGCACCCGGCGGCGATATGTCCTTTCCCGTCTCAATGCCAAAAGTGATAATCTTTTAGCCGAGGCGCTCTTCCGAACAATTGGTGAATACAAAGGGACAAGACCAGAAATGGTTATCCGCCGTTATCTCAAGACCAGCAATATCTCGACATCCGGACTAATCATTGCTGATGGAAGTGGTCGGTCAAGAAAAAATCGGGTAACGACGAAAACCCTGGTCGAACTTCTCAATCACCTCTACTTCTCACCACTCCGAAGAGACTTTCTGGGTAGTTTAGCGGTTGCCGGGAAGAGAGGGACATTGCGTCGCCGGCTCTTCTCGTTAAAAAATCGAGTTTACGCCAAGACCGGCTATATCAGAAATGTTTATGCCCTCTCCGGTTATCTCTTTACCAATAATTCGGTCTATTCCTTTTCCATTATCATCAATCACCCGCCGAATAAAAACTTCACTCACTGGGAATTTATTGAAAGGCTCCTTTCACTCCTCGCTCACCATAGTTGACTTCTTGCCGACATTAGGTAAAATAGGGGATGATTTCTTTTCACAATGTCTCTAAGATTTATGGCCATTCCTGGTATGCCCTAAGAGATGTGAACTTAGAAATCGCCCAGGGCGAATTCGTCTTTATCCAGGGACCAACCGGGGCCGGCAAGACAACTTTGCTCAAACTCATCTATCGGGAAGAACTGCCCACCCGGGGTGAAGTAACGATTGGTGGAAGAAATTTGAGGAAACTCCCCGCCAAAGAGATTCCCAAGTTACGGCGCCATATCGGGATTATTTTCCAAGACTTCAAGTTACTTCCGGACCGCACCGTTTACGAAAATTTAGAATTTTCTTTAATGGCGATAAATTTCCCCCGAGACCGAATTGAAGACAAAATATTCTCCACCCTGACGAAATTAGGGATGATGAATAAGATACACAACTTTCCCCATCAACTTTCGGGTGGCGAGCAACAGAAGGTGGCGATTGCTCGGGCAATCGCCAAAGAACCGGAGTTAATCTTGGCTGATGAACCAACCGGTAATATTGACCACGAATCGGCCGAGGAAATCACCAAGATATTCTTGGAGTTAAATAACCAGGGAAAGACTTTAATTATGGCCACCCACGATATTGAACTGCCAAAGGTGCTCAAACGGCGAACAGTAAAATTAGTTGCTGGAAAAATAACCGAAGACACTAAGGGAGAGTAAAATTGAATGAGTATCACCTTCGTCCTTAAAGAGACCTTCCGCACAATAAAATTGAATAAGTTAAATTTCTTCTTTTCCGCCACGGTTCAGGCACTCTGCCTTCTCCTCCTTTTAATATTTGTCACCATTACCCTTAATCTTACCTCCGTAGTGAAGGAGGTCCATAACCGGATTGAGATTTATGCCTTTTTAGACGAGAAGAGTTCCTATCAGAAAGTGGCTGATAAGGTCTTTTTAATCGCCGGTATCAAGGAGGTGAGATATGTCTCACAAGATGAGGCGCTGGAAGAATTAAAAGATGACTTAGGAGAAGACGCCTCACTGCTCAAAGGGATTGATAAAAACCCTCTGCCCAACTCTCTACGAATAAAATTAGAGCAAGATTTTCAATCTTCTTTCAAAATAAGAGAGGTGGAGAAAAAAATATCGGCGATTCCGGGAATTAAAGAGGTCTGGTCGGGTCGTGAGGTCTTAGAAAAATTAGAGCGATTATTAAGGATTGCCTTCTTTTCCAATTTTCTCCTCTTGGCGATTGTCGGCCTGGCGGTAATCTTCATTATCTTTCAGAATATCGAATCAACTATCTTCCATCGGCGCCGGGAGATTGAGATAATGAGATTGGTCGGTGCGACCGATTATTTAGTAAATGCTCCTTTTTACGGACAGGGTTTCCTTCAAGGGATTCTCGGCGGTTTGATTGCCTTTCTTATCCTCTCGCTTCTTGCCTACCTTGCCTCCTTTGCATTACCCAAGTTCCTCTTCCCTCATTTTTATCTTTTCCTCTTTGCTATCACCCTGGGCAGTATCTTAGGAATCTTTGGCTCTTATGCCGCCCTAGCCCGAATTAAAGAGAGGAAAAATAATTAGGATAATGACTTCTATCCCAAATTTTCTTATCCTTTTACTTTCGCTTTTTATTACCTTAGGGGCCCAGGAGACTGACGAGTTTGAAAAACAGAAGCGGGCTTTAGAAGAAACCAAGAAGAAGTTAGAGAAGATAGAAGAGAATATAAAAAAACTCGCCACTGAGGAAAAAAATGTTTTGAAGCGAGTGGAGATGGTGGAGGAAAAAATCGCTCTGACCCGACACTATATTCAGCAGTTAACAAACTCCATCAAAGCAAAAGAGAGAGAAATGGTAGTGGTCAAGCAAGATATAACCAATACCAAAAGGCAGATTACAAAAACCAAAGAGCGATTATCATCACTCCTCTTAGTCTTTTATAAAATCAACCGCCCTTTATCCCTGGAACTCTATCTGGGTTCCAAGACCTTACCCGAGGTCTATCGGAAGGTAATCAATTTGAAATACCTGGGAAGAGAACATAAGCGCAATATTGAACATCTCGCCGTTTTACAAAAGGAATTGGAAAAAAGAGAAAAGAGTCTATCTATCGCCTACCGGGAATTGGCGAAGATGCAGTCGGAAAAACTCGCCGAGGAAAACGCCCTGAAAAAGACGAAGGAATTAGAAAGCAGGCTTCTTCACAAGGTCAGAACCGAAAAAGAAAAAAATCAGGCGCTGGGTAAGGAGTTAAAAGAGGCAATGGCAAGACTGGAAAATCTGATTAAAGATTTAGAAAAGCGTCGGGAGGCCCGTCGTCTTAAACCAGGGACTCACTACCTGGAAATAATGAAAGGTAATATCCCCTGGCCCTATCGGGGGCGGGTAATATCTTATTTTGGTAGTCAATTTCATCCCAAGTATAAAACCCGAACCCAAAATACCGGAATTGATATTGAATGCCCGGTTGGGGCCAATGTCTCCGTAATCGGCAAGGGGCGCGTTGTTTACGCTGACCGATTTATGGGCTACGGCAATATGATAATCGTTGACCACCGTGAAGGCTATTACTCAATCTATTCTAACCTCTTAGAGATTAAGGTAACCGTTGGCCAAGAAGTAGAGACCGGAACCGTTATTGCCAAGGCAAAAGAGACTCTCCATTTTGAAATCCGAAGAGAGGGAAAACCGGTCAACCCCTTAGAATGGCTGGCTAAGTAAAATCGGAATAATTGGTTAAATCCGCTACATTATGGGCTTTAACGAGATTTTAGGTCAGGATAAGGTAATTGAGCAGTTGAAAAAATTATCTTCTCAACCAACCTTTCCCCCATTAATCTTCTGGGGAAGGGAGGGGGTTGGTAAACGAACCACCGCCCTCATTTTTGCCCAGAGCCTAAACTGCGAAAAAGAAGACCCTTGTGGTCAGTGTCGTTCTTGCCGGGAGATTGCCCGCCTCATCCATCCCGATCTAAGAATTCTCTTCCCAACCCAGAAGAAGAAGTCCGAGGGAGAAAATGAAGATGATGTAAATGAATCAATGGCTAAAATCCGGCCCAGTTATTCCCTATATCAAAAAAGACCGACCACGCCGAAAAACTATTCCATCCATATTGGTGAGATTAAGCAAATTTCTACGGAGATGCGCTTTCAACCGCTCAATGCCCGAAGACGCGTGGTGATAATTGTTGATGCCGAAAAGATGACAATAGAAGCGGCCAACGCCTTTCTTAAGACCTTAGAAGAACCACAGAAGGAGACGGTCTTCATCCTTACCACTACCCGTCTATCTTTTCTTCCCACCACCATCCGCTCCCGTTGCTTCCCGATTTACTTCCCACCCTTAAAGGATGAAGTAATTGAAGGATATTTAAAAAGAAAGGGCTATAATGAGGAGCAGAGAAAGAAATCACTCATCTTTGCTTATGGTAGCCTGCGGCGGGCGATAGAATTTTCCGAAAACCCTTCCCCAATCCCCAAGGCTATCCTCTCCCTTCTCTTTAATCCACGTCTCTCTTCATTTCTCTCAACAATGGAGGTTCTCCGCTCGGTTGATTTAGAAGATATAATCCAAAACCTCATCCTCCTTTTTCACTCCCAGTTATTAAAGAGACTGAAATTAAAAGATTACGAATCTCTCTTGCCCGAAGAGTTTTCAACCGATACCTTAATTAAGCGAATGGAAAGTCTTTTAAACCTCCAATTAGACCTGGAATACAATCTCAACCGCCACCTCTTTCTCTTTTCCTTTCTCTATTCTTTGGTAAAAAAGCCGTCGGAGAAAGAGTAGTCCAAGAATCGCCGATACCGGTCATTCAATTAGGTTATGAGGCGGGCGCTGCTCGTCAATCCCTGGATTTATGACTTCAAGGCATTTGATTTCTGGTTAAAGCCCCTGGGTCTTTTATACTTAGCCGCTTATTTACGTCAGTTTAATTTTGAGGTCATTCTCATTGATTGCCTTGACCGCTACCATCCTAAATTAGCCGAAAAGCCCAAAGTGGATGTCTATGGCCGAGGGAAATTCCCTGCCACCTTTATTGAAAAGCCCAAGGTTTACCAAAATATCCCCCGGCGCTATAAACGATACGGCATCCCCCAGGAACTTTTTGAGTCGCTCCTTTCCGAAATTAAAGATATTGACTATATATTTGTCACCTCAATAATGACCTACTGGTATTTAGGGGTATTTGATACGATAAAGATATTAAAGAGACACTTTCCCAAAATTCCTCTCTTCTTAGGCGGCATCTATGCGACCATCTGTAAAGAACACGCTCGGCGATTTTCTAAGGCCGATATTGTAATTAGCGGTCGGTTTGAAGAAAATATCTTTAAGTATATTCCTGACTTAAAACCCCAGCCATTTTTCTCTCTTCCCTTTCCGGCCTTTGACCTATACCCAAAACTTGATTATGCCTGTATCCTCACCTCTCGGGGGTGTCCATTCCATTGCACCTATTGTGCCGTTCCCCAATTATCTCTTGATTATTCATATCGCTCTTTGGCTTCTCTATTAACTGAGATTGATTATTACCGAAGTTTGGCAATAAAAAATATCGCCTTTTATGATGACGCCCTACTCAGCAATCCGAACTTTAAGGCGCTTTTAATTGAGATAATCAAGAAAGGTTGGCATTTAAACCTTCATACCCCGAATGGGCTTAATCCCCGATTTATTGATGAAGAGATGGCCTTTCTCCTTTATGCGGCTAATTTTAAGACAATCTATTTAAGTCTGGAGACGGTTTCACCGGTGACTCAAGAGGCAACCGGTGGAAAGGTGAAAACTGAGGAATTTTTAAGGGCGGTTGAGTTATTAAAAAAAGCCGGCTTTAAGAATCAAGACCTCCATGCCTATCTCATCTTTGGTCTACCCCGGCAGACATTAGCGGAGATAAAAGAGAGTATTGACTTTGTCCATCGTTTAGGGATTAAGGTTCATTTAGCCGAATTTTCGCCCATCCCCAAAACTAAGGAATATGAAGAGGCCGGATTTGACGAAAATACTGACCCCCTTCTCCATAATAACACCGCCTTTCTTTTTCTTAAAGGAAGAGAAGAACTTTTAACATTAAAGAAATACCTATCCCAATTACCGTAATTAACTTCGGCGGAAGGCTGAGAAGTGGATAATTTTTTCGTTATAAATTAAGCACCGACCGAACAAATCTCTGGTCTCTAATCTTAGCTCATCGCCCAGAGCAAAAGAAGGGAATCGTTTCCCGGGTGTTCTCTTTACTTCTTCCCATATCTCTTTGACCCGCTCAATCCGGGGAGTAGTCGGGATTCGGCTTTCTAAGGCATCCAAGGCATAACTCGCAATTAGTGCTTCTTTTAATTTTGTGAATAATCGCTTAGAACCGAAGAGGTCAATACAAAGTATCTCCTTACCAATTAAAACAATCACCCCATTCCAGCCTTTAATCTCCTCTACTCCCTCCTTATAACTCAGAAGTTGCTTTCTCGCTTGGGAATAGACATCGTGCATGGAGGAAGTAACCGAATTTACCTTAAACCGTTTAATCTTTTCCGTTATACTCCGCCAGACCCTATTCTGGTCGGCCTGAAATCTTCGGTTCAAAGAGAGAGATTGGGAAACACTTTGGCTGATAATCGCCCGCAGAGAAGGATAAGAGATTGTCCATCCGGAGAAAAACTCTTTATCACCGCTCCATCTTCCTGACTCCACACAACTGACTGGAATTTTCACTTCACTCTTTTTCGCAATCAGCGCCGAACTATTTATCACCCGGTCCTGCCAGGCACCAATCAGTCCTTCACCCTCCAAGGCCAATACCGGTAAATCAGAATTATTTTTAACAACTATTGTATCCATCCGCGGCGCTTTTAACTCTTTAATCTCTAAATGATTTTTTGCCAGTGCCTCAGAAAGAAGCGAAATTCGACCTAAGTCAGTATCGCCATCGGTTAAAGGAAAAAGGACGAGATTTTTCAAAAATCGCGGCTCGCCCACCTCAAACCTTTCCATTGCCTTAAATCTCTTTTCCATAACTTATTCTAATCCCCAAAAATCTCCTGTCAATATTACCCAAAGAGAAGGATTGACAAAACTTAATTTATGAGGTAAACATAAGAAATGGGAAAGAAATTTTTCATCCAGACTTATGGCTGTCAGATGAACCTCTATGACGAAGGGATTATAAAAGAAATTCTTAATCAAGAAGGATACGCGCCAGCCGAAAAGGAAGAAGAGGCATCGCTACTTTTGGTCTTAACCTGTTCTGTTCGGAAACACGCCGAAACCCGGGCCTTGGGTTTTATCTCATCCCTCCGTCGCCTAAAATACAAAGACCCGAAAAAAAAGATTGGTGTTCTCGGTTGTCTGGCAACAGCCTTAGGGGAAAAACTCTTTTCCTATGGCGTTGACTTTATCTTAGGACCGGATGAATATAAGGAATTGCCCAGGGTTCTAAAAGATTCGGGATGCCCGATTCGTCATCAGGGATTTCCCGGTGAGACTTACCAAGACATCCTACCCCGAACCGAAGGGATAAAGGCATTTCTCTCAATTATTCGCGGCTGTAATAACTTCTGTTCCTACTGTATCGTCCCCTATGTTCGGGGTCAAGAAAGGTCAAAAGATTTTCTTGCGGTTATAAAAGAGGCGGAAATATTAGTTGGTGCTGGAGTAAAAGAGATAACCCTTTTGGGTCAAAATGTCCTGGGCTATAAGTCTAATGGATTCACATTTTTAGATATCTTAAAGGAATTGAATAAGATAGATGGGCTGAAAAGGATACGTTTCTTAACCTCCCATCCCCGAGATTTATCTTTTCCCCTAATTGAAGAGATGGCTAAGTTAATTTCGGCAGGAAAGCTCTGTCCAGAGTTTCACCTTCCCCTACAATCCGGCTCAAATAAGATTTTATCCTTAATGCGCCGGGGATATACCCGAGAGGAATATCAGAAAAAGATAAATTACCTCCGCTCGCTAATTCCTGATGTTGCAATCACTACTGATTTAATGGTCGGATTTCCAGCCGAAAGGGAAGAAGATTTTCAAGAGACGATGGCCCTGGTTGAAGATATAAGATTTGACTTCGCCTATATGTTCAAATATTCCGAAAGACCAAATACTAAGGCAAGCGAGATCGAACCGAAGGTGGCAGAAGAGGTGAAGAAGCAAAGACTTACCCACCTCATTGAAGTTCAGAACCAGATAACCAAGGAGAGAAATGAAGAGATGGTCGGAAAGGTCTTTGAGGTCCTGGTTGAAGATAGGATTGGTGAAGAATTTAGAGGTAAGACCCGGTCGGGGAAGATGATAATTATAAAAAAACCCGCCCTGATTTTGGGGGAGGTCTATTTGGTAAAAATTGTCAGATTAAATGGCTGGACACCCGTCGGCCAAATAATTGATAATCAAATGGAGGATTTATGACCGCTTTAAGAGTTGCCTTAACAATTATCATTGTCATCGCCGGCAGTGTCCTGGCGATACTCAATGCCCGGGAAAATGTCAATGTCGTGCGAGTCTTCTGGCAGAACTATTTCAATGTCCCCTTAGCTGTGGTAATGCTTTATGCCTATGCCTTAGGGTTATTAACCGTTGGCATCTTTGCTGCTATCTCCGAAATAAAACTGCGCCGGGAAATTAGGAGAGTAAAGAAAGAGAAAGAAGCCCTCTTGGAAGAGTTGCAGGGATTAAGAAATTTACCTCTTAATAAATAAGGAGATAAAATGCCACTGCTTATCATATTAATATTAATTGTTCTCTTTTTAGCCGTTTACCCTTTAATTCGGGATGCCTTAAAAAGACGCCGTCCCCCCGAATTAGATTTCTCTAATGCCCTGGAACTGATAATTGAAGGGAAAAAAGAACTGGCGATTGAGCGGTTGAAAGAAATTGTGAGGCGCAATAGTGAATTTATTGATGCCTATCTCTATCTCTCTCGCCTCTATTTAGAAAAAGGCGATTTCAATACGGCAATGGCAATTGGTGAGCGACTCGCCTTGCGCCGGAATCTGCCCCAAGAAAAAGAGAAAAAAATCTTAAGACATCTCGCCCGATTATATATCCAGGAGAAAAGACACTTAAAGGCAATATCCATCCTTGAAGAGTTAATCAAGATGGATGGTGACGCCGAAAGTTTAGCCACTCTTTTTGCCTTATATCTCCGAGAGGAGAATTTTTCGGCCGCCGAAGAACTTCTTGGAAAACTGGCAAAGGTTGCTAAGGATAAATTGCCTCTTTTCTACGCGGAGTTAGGAAATGGTTTATTGAAAAAAGATACTAAAAAAGGCATCGCCTATTTAGAGAAGGGCGAGAAATCCGAATTACCCATTCCTTCCCTTCTCTACCTGGCTGAGCATTATTCCCAAACCGGCGAAAAGGGAAAAGCCATCCAAACATTTTCTACCATAATTGAAAAGGATTCTCGCTACTTTCCCCTTCTCAAAGAGAAAATGGAGGGATTATATTATTCGGTTGGCCGGTATAATGAATTGGAAACTATTTACGAACGATACCTAAAATCTCACCCCGAGACATTAGAATTTTTCCTCGCCTTGTCTGAAATCTATCTAAAAAAAGAGACACCCGAGGCGGCGATTAAAGTCTTAGAAAGATATAAGGGAGATGAAGACCTTTATCTGCTAAATCTCTTAAAGGCCTATCTTATGGCGAACCGCTGGGAATCGGCCCACCGCATTTTAATTAGATTGATGGAGAAAAAAGAGAAGAGAGAGTTTTTCTGTCCCGCCTGTGGCAAAAGCCTAGCAACCTATTCTCTCTTCTGTCCTAACTGCTTTTCCTGGAAGTTTATAATTGCTTGATTGATAAGGTTTAATAAGTAGAAGTGAGCAACCAACTGCAAACCAATAGAACATCCCACAAACTAATCTTTGGGGATTCCGAAAATATGGAGGAGATAGAAAATGGTTCTATCCATCTTGTTGTAACTAGTCCCCCTTATTTTAATGCCCCCTTTGACTATCCTGACTTTTTTCGGAGTTATTCGGAATACTTAGAAAAGATGAGAAGGGTGGCTAAGGAATTAAAGAGGGTTGTCGCTAAAGGAAGAGTGGTTTCTATTATCTGTGATGATACTTTAATCAGAGGGGAAAAATATCCCGTAGTTGCTGACCTCACTAAAATCTATTTGGAGGAAGGCTTTCTTTACCGAGATAAGATTATTTGGATAAAGCCGGAGGGTTATATCCGCATCAGCCGAAGGAGCGGAGTTATTTTACAACATCCCTACCCGATGTATTTTTACCCCGACAATATTCAAGAGACAATCTTAATTTTCCAAAACGGCGAGTTTAATTATCAAGACATCCCAAAGGAGATAAAGAAAAGTTCGAAAATTGATATAAAGGAATATCAAGAAAATAAGTGGTATTTAACTACCTGGCATATGGTTAATGTTTTACCATTGAAAAACCGCTTGGAAAATGGGGTCGCGGCTTTCCCTCCGGAGATTCCTTACCGATTAATAAAACTCTTCTCCCATATCGGTGAGACTGTCTTAGACCCATTTACTGGTTCTGGGACAACGAATAAAGTGGCCGCCCTCTTAAAAAGAAATAGTATCGGATACGAAATTGACTTAGAACTCTATCCGATAATTAAAGAAAAGATGGGGTTAGAAGAAAACTTATTATTTGAAAGAGATTACGATGTCTTTTTTACATTTAGAAAGGATGCCAAACGACTGCGAACCCAATTGCAAAAAAGAGTAGCGGTTCAAAAATCGGTAGTGAAAAATGGCGAAGGAAAAGCAAAAGGCTTTATCAAACGAAGAAAGAAATAAACTCCTGGGCATCTTAGAAGAGCAGGGAAAAATCAAATGGAGCAAAAGGTGGCCGAGGCATATGGCTTTACCAAATAATTTATCGCCGTTTTTTCCTACTACGGAAAGCCGGGAAAAAATACTTCGCTATTTATTACTGCGGGTTTTGATTAATCAACAGGCAAAATTTGAAAAGGTTAGAGAAATGTCTATAAGAATCTCGGAGGAGTTTACCGATGACCTATTATTTAACCCCGATAAGATTCCCGAATCCAAACTATTTAAACTCTTCAAAGACGTTGCTGGCGAAAAAGGTTCGCTTCTTTATAAAGTTGGCGCCTTAGGGGGAATAAAACCACTATCGCTTTTTACCTACCGTTTTAAGGCCTACGAGGGTTTTATCAAGTGGCTAAAAGAAAAAGACCGAAATTTTCTTGAAATCATAATAGAGCAACTCAAAAAAGGAAAACCAATTCATCTGTTTCAATTTCTAAAAACTCACCTAATTTTGGAAGCCGGTTGGGTTGGAAATGACCCAAAGGCTTGCCGGATGTTTGTCAATTGGGTAGTTTTTCTCTTTAACGAAATATGGCGAGAAGAAATAGCAAAGATGAAAGAAACCTTAATGATTGTGGATGGCCATGTCGGAAAGATATTTTGCCGAAGCGGTTTATTAGAGAGCGTGGAGTATGAAGGAAGACGTCCTTATATTGTCCTGGCGAGCAAAATGAGACCTTTGATTGAAGACGTTGTTTCTCAGTCCGGAAGAATTCCATTTTATGTTGATAATGGAACATTCTATCTCTTTGAGGAGGGGTTTTGTACTGATTTAGACCCAAGGTGCCAAGAATGCGGCATTAATAAGATATGTAAAAAATATAAGAAGTGGACCGCTTATCAGATGTGGAAGGAGTAAAATAATTTATCTATGGCGACTTTAACCCCGCTCCTTTCTCAATACCATCGGATAAAAAAGAAATATAAAGACTGCTTGCTTTTATTTCGCCTCGGTGATTTCTATGAGATGTTCTACGAGGATGCCCAAACCGCCTCCCAGGCCTTAGGCTTAACCTTAACCTCCCGCTCCTATGGCCAGAATGCCAAAATCCCATTAGCCGGTATTCCGGTAAGGTCCTTAGAGACCTATCTCCGAAAGTTGGTGGAAAGTGGTTATAAGGTGGCGGTCTGCGAACAACTGGAAGAACCTTCTCCTTCCCGCAATC
>Ga0129301_1000160_pt1 | contig 35098 bp, 33 predicted proteins | sample ConPoolayeHmetaG_FD_94489 | JGI IMG/M metagenome (GOLD analysis project Ga0129301, IMG submission 94489) | Hot spring microbial mat communities from California, USA to study Microbial Dark Matter (Phase II) - Cone Pool mat layer H metaG ...
GCCCTGGTCGCCCGGCGGCCGTGCCGGTTCGCCCCCCCGCGGAGCCGCAGGCGCGTGGAGGTGTGCCCGCGGCGCGGCCGCCGGCGGCGAGAGCGCCTCCCTCACCGCGCGGGAGACCAGGTGGTGGACCTCCCACTCCCGGCTCAGGCGCACCTCCGATTTGGTGGGGTGGACATTGGCGTCCACGGCCGCCGGGTCCAGCGCCAGCAGGAGCACCACCACGGGGTAGCGGCGCTCCGGCAGCACGCCCCGATAGGCCTCCTCCAGGGCGTGCGTGAGCGCCCGGTGCCGCACCCAGCGCCGGTTGACGAAGAGGTGCTGGCGGGCGCGGCTGCCCCGGTGGAGGTCGGGCGGCGAGACCAGCCCCCGCACCGCCATGCCAGGCAGCTCCAGGTGCACCGGAAGCAGCGCCTCCGCGAGCTCTCGCCCCCACACGCTGAGGGCCGCTGCCCGCAGGTCTCCTGCCCCGGCGTGATGGATAACCTCCCTCCCCTCCGCGCGCAGCCGCAGCGCCGTCTCGGGGTGGGAGAAGACGAAGCGCACGGCGACCTCGGTGATATGGCCCATCTCCGCGGTGTCGCTCCTGAGGAACTTCAGCCTGGCCGGAGTGTTGTAGAACAGCCGGCTCACCGCGACCTGGGTGCCGGCCGGCGCGCCGACCTCCTCAAGCTCGATGATCTCACCGCCCACCGCCCGCAGGCGCACGCCTGACTCCGCGCCGGCGGCGCGGGTGACCAGGCTGAGGTGGGAGACCGCGGCGATGGAGGGCAGCGCCTCGCCGCGGAACCCCAGGGTGGTGATCGAGAACAGATCCTCCGCGGAGCGGATCTTGCTGGTCGCGTGGCGCTGGAGGGCCAGCACCGCGTCCTCGCGGTCCATGCCGGCCCCGTCGTCGGACACGCGGATCAAGGCGCGGCCGGCCTGCTCGACCTCCACCTCGATCTGCCGGGCCCCGGCATCCAGCGCGTTCTCGATGAGTTCCTTCACCACGGAGGCCGGGCGCTCGATGACCTCGCCGGCCGCGATCTTGCTGGCGACGGACTCGTCGAGGACTACTACCTTCACGAGGCCCTGCTTCGCCAGGGCCGCACGGCTCCCTGCCCGGCCGCGCTAGCCGGGAGCGGCCAGGCGCTGCAGCGAGACACCGAGGCGCCGGAGACGATCCCTCAGCCGCGGGTGTCGGCCCAGGAAGCCGGCCAGCCGGGGGTAGACGGAGGCGAGCGCGGCCGCGGGCGTCTCCTCGGCCCCACCCTCCCGGATGCGCAGCAGCCTGGCGGCCAGCACCATGGGGTGGGGGTGGTGCTGGAGCAGCGGGCGGCCGACGAAGAGCGCCCAGAGCACCGGGCGAGGAATGAAGGGCTGGCTGGCGAGGTAGATGAGGCTGTGCCAGTAGGCGGTGCGCCGGCTGCTGATGTTGAGGCCCGACTGCCAGAAGTGAGACTCGAAGCGGTCCACGAGAGGCTGGTCGGCGCGCGCCACCTGTCCGGGCTTGATCACGCCCGCGGCCAGTGCCCGCCGCGTGACGGAGGTCCCCGGGAGGTAAGTCAAGCTGTGGAGGTGGACCGTGAAGGGCCGCGGCAGCCTCATCAGGATCCCGAAGCTGCCCCGGCAGTTCTCCTCCTCCAGCCAGGGTAGGTCCAGGATGAACTCGTAGCCCACCGCCACCCGGTGGCGGTGTAGGATGCGGGCCGCGGCGAGCACTCGCCGGTTGGTCTCGGTCCGGGTGAGCACCTGGCGGCGCACCTGCTCCGACCCGCTCTCGATCCCCACCCAGGCCAGCCGCAGCCCCGCCTGCCTCAGCCCGCGGATGCGCTCGTCGGTCACGAAGGACACGTGCAGAAACGTCTCGAAGGGCAGCCCGACCTCCCTCGGGAAGCGCTCGCAGAACTCCTCCAGCCAACCCCTGGGCGCGCCGGCCCCGAAAATCTCATCCCAGAACCAGACCAGCTCGACGTTCGGGTTGCGCTCGCGGCCCCGGTTGATCTCCTCGATGATGCTGCTGACGCTGCGATACCGGGCATGCCGGCGGTGGCCGGCATACAGCTCGCGCTGGAGGTAGTCGCTGGTGCAGAACGAGCAGCGGAACGGGCACGACATGCGCGAGACTGTCGTGTGGTAGATGTTGTGCCGCAGGGCCGGGTCGCAGACCTGGAGATGGTTCTCCTCGATGAAGTAGGAGTCCGGGTCGCCGTAGGTGACCGGAGGCGTGCGGTCGAGGTCTGCCATCGGGGCCCTGACCTCGTTCCGCCAGACGCGCCCATCCACCCGCGCCCAGATGTTGGGGATGTTGTGCACCGGCCCGCCGGCCGCCAGGGCGTCGGCCAGCTCTGCCGCGGCCTCCTCCCCCTCCCCGCGGCAGACGAAGTCCGCGTGCTCCAGGCACTCCTCAGGGCACACCGAGGGGTGTGTGCCTCCCAGCAGCACCGGCGCCCCGAGCTCCGCTCTGATGACCCGGCTCAGATGATAGGCGAGGTCGGCGACGAATGAGGTGCCGACGCTCATGCCCACCAGGTCCGGCTTGAGCCGGCGCAGGAGGGAGATGAGCATCTCCTCCTCCCGCGGGGTGACGGCGACGAACCTGCCCTGCCGCCCCTCCTTGAAGAAGACCAATGAGGTCTGGTGCCCCCGCGCCCGCAGGGCCGAGGAGATCAGCCGCAGGCCCAGGGGCTGCACGAGGTACAGCGACAGCAGGCAGATGCGCAGCCGGCGACCTTGCGGCTGTATCGGTCCCGCGGACGGGCTCACCTGCACAGGCGCTTCATCCACCACCGGGCGCTGCTCTAGATGCGTCTGGCGCGGTTCTCGGGAGGGGAAGGCCGGACATGGCTCACCGGAAGACCCACGGGCGAGCTTCGCCGCGCCGCGCCCACGCTCCTGCCCGGGCCGCGAGCATTCCGCGCAGCCGCGGGGCCGTGTTGGCGTCGCCGGCAGCCGCGCGGCCCTGCCCGGGGCCGCGGGCCGCGCGGCCCGCGGCCCCGGGCGCGGGGCGAACACGCGCGAGCGCCCACTTGGGCGCTCAGATCACCAATCCCGGTAGTTCGTCCCGTCGAGCGCGACCAGGTCGCTGACGCTGTGCACGGTCCCGGTCGCGTTGTCGTAGCTCCAGTCGCTGGCCCCGGTGAAGACATCCTTCGGGAGCCCGCCGTCGCCGGTGAGCAGATAGGGCCCATCGTAGGCGCTGCGGTCAACCCATCCACCGCGGCCGTCGAAATCCGCGCTGATCGCGTCCCCGTCGGGCGCCATGATGTCCGTGAGGGCCGGCGGCCAGGCGCCGGTGGCGGCCTCGAACCGCTCGATCCCATCCCGGATCTGCTTCAGGTTGCCCCGGAACTGCGCCTCCTTCGCGCGGCGCGTGGCCGCCAGCAGGCGCGGGATCACGATCATCGCCAGGATCGCGATGACCGTGATGACGATCAGCACTTCGACCAGAGTAAACGCTCGGCTTCGACGGGAGGTCGAGCCGAAGATCATCACTTCGAGTACCTCCGAATCCACCGCCTACCTGCTCTATTCCACACCGGCCCCGCCGATCTACCAAGCGGTTCCCCTTCGCACCCACGTCGTCCCCTCCCCCAAGGAAGTGGAACGCTCCTGCTCGAACCAAAAGACTCACCCCCTTCGGAGGTGCGAGCGATGCCCCGCAGCGGCTTCCAGAAGGCCTGTGAGCTGGTCCTGGCCGAGATCACGCAGGTCCTCCCCCGCCTCCCCGCGGGGCAGGCAGAGGCCCTCGAGGAGGCGCTGCTGCAGGCCCCCGCCGTATTCGTGACCGGCGAGGGCCGCTCCGGCATGGTGGGCCGGTGCTTCGCCATGCGCCTCATGCACCTGGGCCTCAACGCCCACGTGGTGGGCGAGACCGTCACGCCGCCCCTCCACGCCGGCGACCTCCTGCTCGCCATCTCCCGCTCGGGCCGCACCGACACCACGGTCGCCCGCGCCCGGGCGGCCGCCGGCCTTGGCGGCCGCGTCGCCGCCCTCACCGCCGCCGAGCAGTCGCCCCTCGCCGAGGTCTCCCACCTGCTGCTCGCCCTCCCCACCTCGCGGCCGCGCCCCGCCGGCGAGAGTGCTCAGTATGGGGGTTCGCTCTTCGAGCAGTGCTCCCTCATCGTGCTGGAGGCGATCGCGCTGGACCTCCAGCGGCGGCTGGGGCGCACGCGGGAGGAGATGGACGCCCGGCACGCCACCATCGAGTGAGGCCGCGGCCGATGGCGAGCCCCGCCCTCGGTGGGTTGGCAGGCGGAGCAGGGGCGCACCACCAACTGGCAGGGCAGGGCTCACGAAAACCAGAACGCCCCCGCACATCCGCAGCGGAGGCGTCCCTGGCCCGGATCCCCGTCGCGCCGCCCGGAGGCGGCCCCGACGGTATCGCAAACACGGGGCCGAAACCCCGTGACGGCGCCATCCCCAGCTAACCACACCAGCTCTGATGTCGCAACACCCCGCCGGCCGCTCGTGTGTCACTCCCTGACCGCGTGTCGCGCCGCCGCAACACGCGAGGTCGGGGTAGGTCATGCCCCGCCACCCGTCGTACTGAAGGCGGGTGGCCAACACGCGCAGGAGCGATGGCATGAGGTTCGTGGAGCGATATCCTGAGATCGTCCAGCGCTTCGACCGCTTCTGGCGGGGGGAGGACACCGATCGCCCAGTCATGTTCGTGTGCGCCCCCAGGGAGGAGCCCGACCGCAGCGTCGAGCTCCCCCGCTATGCCAACCCGGCGGACCGCATCCTGGCCCACAACATGGTCGCGCAGGCGAGGCACCAGCTCGCGACCACGGCCTACTACGCAGAGGGCTTCCCGCACTTCTTCGTCAACTTCGGGCCCGGCTACCTCCACGCGTGCATCGGCGGAGAGGCCGACTTCAGCTCCCCCGACACCACCTGGTTCCCCCCCTTCCTGGCCGACATCGAGGAGTTCCCCAGCCTCCGCTTCCAGCCCGAGGGCCGCGCCTGGCGGCAGGCCATGGCGGCCACCGACGCGCTCCTGGAGGAGCTGGGCGAGGAGCTCGTCGTCAGCTTCACCGACCTCGGCGGCGTGGCCGACATCCTGGCGAGCGCGGTGGGCACCCAGCAGCTCCTGCTCGACGTGATCGAGCGGCCACAGGCCGTCAAGGCGGCCGTGGATCACTGCCACGAGTTGTGGATGCAGGCCTATGAGGCGAACTACGCGCGATTCGCCGGCCGGCAGGATGTCACCACGCCGTGGTGGCCCGTTCTCTCCCGGGGCCGCACCTACATGACGCAGTGCGACTTCAACGCCATGCTCGGCCCCGGAGCTTTCGCGGAGCTCTTCGCGGCCGAGCTGGGGCGGGAGTTCAGCGCGCTCGACGACGCCGCCTACCACCTCGACGGCATCGGCACCGAGCCCCACGTGCCCGCGCTGCTCGCCCAGCCGGCCCTCAAGTGCATCCAGTGGGTCCCCGCCCCGAGCGCCCGGCCCTTCGACCACGGCGACATGCTGCGCAGCATCCTGGAGGCAGGGGTCTCGATCACGTTCCTCGTCCGCCCTGACGAGGTCGAGCGCGCCTGCCGGGAGTTCGACCCCCGGCGGCTGCTCCTCAACACCTGGTGTGAGAGCGAGGCCCAGGCCCGCCACCTGGTCGAGAGCGCGCCCCGCTGGTGTGAGCGAGGTAGGTAGGGTTCTCAGCCGGCGGGGCGGCGCCGGTCCTCACCCGGGGCGGGGGCGCCGGCGGGAGGGCGATGAACAGCCGGTAGAGCGCCCACATGGCGAGCAGCATGAGGGCGATCAGCCCCACCAGGCGCGCCGCCGCCGCTCGCCGCCGCCTGGGGCTCACCGCAGCTCCCCCGACCAGCGCCGCGGCGCCGGCGCCGACGGCGCCGGCCCCTCGGAGGCCGGCTCCGCGGCCGCGCGCCGGCCGATCACCTCTCGCCTCACCTCGACCCCGTTCTCATAGGTGATCCGCACCACCTGGATGCGCCCGCCCACCCGCTCCTCGACCTGGCTTCTCGCCACCACCGTGACGGGGGGCAGCTCCCCGGGCAGGCGCAGCTTGTCCCCCACCCGCAGCCGATCGAGGTCAACGCCGGGGTTCGCGTGTCTCAGCCGGGTGAGCGAGACCCCGTGCTGCTCTGCGATCTTCCAGGCCCTGTCGCCGGGGCGGACGGTGTGTGTCTCCCGCGACTCCGCGGCCTGCTGGAGCTTCTCGATCAGGTCCTCGGCGCTGGCGCAGAAGCGCTCCACGGGCACCCGCTGGCGCACCACCTTCACCTGCTCCCGGAAGAAGGCGCGAGCCTCCGGGTCGGGGGGCGAGAAGTGGCGCAGCAGCATCGAGAGGGCCCTCACCGCCTCCTCCTGGGTGGGCAGCCCGACGACCAGCTCCCCGTCGGCGAGGATCGCCGCCGCCGGCGCCACCACCTCCAGCCTCTGTGAGAGCGCCCGGATCGCCTCCGCCTCGGGCTGGACAGGGTGGCGCACCGCGGGGGCTGTGTGGAAGGTCACCTTCTGCGCGAACTCAGCTACCTCGGGCGACAGCCCGGAGGCGGTCTTGATCTCGTCAAGGATCCGCTGCGCCTCTGCCCGCGACGGCAGCACGGCCACCGGATCGCCCTCCACCGCGACCAGGCAGACGCGCCGGCCCCCGGGGAGCGCGCCCGCGTAGAGCCCGACGAACACGCCCACGAGCGCGAGCAGCACCAGACGCTCGATCCACAGCCGGCGCCGGACCCGCCGCAGCTTCCTCTCCATCTGCACCGCGTCAGGCAGGTGCGACATCGCGCGCCACTCCCCGGCCTTGCCTACCGCCCCCTATAGGTATGACCCCGAAACAGCCGGTTTGTCCAGAGCAGGCGGGCGCGCCTTGTCAAGGAGCGGCCGGTCGCTCCACGCGGGACCACCACGCCAGGTCAAGGTCGGGAAAGAGGGAGTCCCGGCGCTCACACTCGCCGAGGAACACCTCGTCCTCCGGGGCGACGGGCTCTCCCGCCGCGCGGCGGCGGGCCATCTGCGCCAGCCGGGAGAACGCCTCGTGGTGGAAGGCGGCCCGCGCCTCGGCGTAGTCCCTCGCCGTCCAGGTCGAGATGAGGAAGGGCCAGTCGGAGGCCTCCAGCAGCAGCAGCTCCCGGGCCGCCTGGGAGACGATGCGCGCGAGCAGCGGGTCGGAGGAGCCCAGGGCCGCCTGGGCCAGCCCGGGCATCTCCGCCTCCGCCTGGTAGATGCGCCTCCAGATCCACGTCGTCCACTCGTTGAGCCAGATCCAGTGGAACCCTCCCTGCCCCCACGAGCCCTCCGGCAGCGAGACTGCCGCCTCCGGCGGGTGGGTCTCCAGGTACTCGGCGCAGGTCATCAGCTCCACCGCGGGGTCACTCGCCAGGCCCCGGAGCACCCGGTAGAGCCAGCGCGGCCCCTCGAACCACCAATGGCCGAACAGCTCGGCGTCATAGGGCGCGCACAGGAATCCCCCCCGCCCCGTCGCCGCGCGGTGGCCCGTCAGCAGTTCGTCTACTAGGCGGCAGAAGTGATCGGCGTTCTCCGGAATGCGCTCCTCGGCGCGCGCCGGCTCGTAGATCTCCTTGGCCCCCAGGTCAGACTGCGCGGAGGTCACCCGCCAGTAGCGGTGGCCGCCCGGGAAGCGCTTCTTGTGGAAGTCGAGGTACCAGCCATCTCCCGGGTACCCGTGCTCGCCGCTCCAGACCTGGATGCCGGTGCGCTCGTCCCGGCAGAACACCGCCACCGGCGGGCGATCCTCGGGCGCGGAGGCGACGAAGTAGACCTCATAGGGCGACTTCTCGACGCTCGCCGGCCCCGGCCGATAGGAGGCCCGAAAGCGCTCCCAGAGCTGCTGCAGCCCCGGGAACCGCTCCAGGTAGACGCCCGCGGTGGCCCCTCCCATCAGTGTCTGCGTGTCCACGATGAAGTACTGGAGGCCGTTCTCGGCCAGGAACTCCTCCACCCCCTTGCGCAGGACGGGCTGCCCCGGGCCGGCCTCCGGGATCGGGGAGGCCCAGGGGTAGCGGGGCCGATAGGCGCACTCCGGCAGCCAGAACCCTCGGGGCGGCCGCCCGAAGTGCCGCTGGTAGGCCCGCACCGCCTGCTTGACCTGGGCCTGGAGGCACTCGTCGCTGCCGAGCAGAGGCAGGTAGCCGTGTGTGGCGGCGGAGGTGATGACCTCAATGTGCCCGCCGTCCTGGAGGCGGCGGAAGGCGCCGATGAGATCGCCGCCATAGGTCTCCTGGAAGGCGCGGCGCGTCGCTCGCAGGTGTGTCTCCCACCTGTTGGCGAGGTCCGCGAGCTGCCCCTGCCCCGCGCCCTGGAACTGCGCCCGATCCTCCGCGGCGGCGCGTGCCCGCAGATCCAGGTAGGCCGCGAACTGGGACTTGAACTCAGGGTCGGCGAGCTGCTCGGCGAGCACCGGCGTGATCCCAACAGTGACCTTGGGCGAGACGCCCTCGGCCACCAACCGATCGAGCACCTCCAACAGCGGCAGGTAGCTCTCGGCCGCGCACTCGAACAGCATGTCCGACCCGTGCGGCCAGGTGCCGTGGGTCACGACATACGGCAGGTGCGCATGGAGCACGAAGGTGAAGGCGCCTTGGGGGGATGCGGTCACGCCTGAGGGCTCCTCTCTTGGTCTGCGGGCAGTTGGTCGAGCATAATGGCGGCCATCACGAAGGAGGCCATCGTCCAGGTGTGGGGGGCGGCCCAGTGCCCGCCGGGGCCGGCGCCCATCACCTCGGGCAGCAGGCCTGTGGTGGTCCCCGCTTGCAGCACCGCCCGCATGCAGGCGACCGCGCGGGCGCGGTAGCCCATCGCGCCGGCCTCGTCGCCCTGCCCTCGCACGGCCAGCGCGAGGCGCAGCAGGGCGCGGGCGAGCCACATCGTCGTCAGCGCGCCCGGGCCGCCGCCCGCGTACTGGTCGCCCTCGAAGCGCCGGATGGCCTCCACGCCATCTCCCCGGCCGAGGCGCCTCACCAGGGCCTCGACCATGGTGCGCGCCATGCCCAGCTCCTCCTCGACCTCAAGATCGAGGAACTCGAAGGGCGTGATGAGCCCGAGCGTGGAGGCGTCGGCCGCCAGGTCGGGCCGCCCCTCCTGGGTCAGGCCGCGGGCGAAGATGTCGCCCCGCCAGAGCCGAGCCATAACCGCCTGCTTGATCGCGGCGGCGGTGGCTTCCCACTGCTCGCCGATCTCGACCTCCCCCGCGATCCGGGCGAGGAGGCCGGCCTCCCGCAGGGAGGCGGCGATGGCCGCGTTGGTGTAGGTGAAGCTGCCCCGGAAGGTCTCCCAGAGGTCGAAGCCGACCCGGTGCAGGTTGGTGTCCGGCGAGAGCTGTTCGACCAGGTAGCCGGCCGCCCTGCGGGCCGACTCCCACACCTGCTCGATGAAGCTCACCCGCTCCGCCTCGCCGAGCTGGCGCGCCCGCCGGCCCATGGCGAACAGCACCGAGGCCGTCTGGTCAATCTGCAGCCCGTCGGCCGCCGTGCACCAAGCGGGGCCGCGCTCGCCGCTGAGCCAGTAGCGCTGCTCCCAGTAGCCCTCCGGGCGCTGGGCGCGCCTGGCCCAGGTGAGGAAGCGCGCCAGGTACTCGGGGTAGCCTGCTGACTGCATGCCGAGGCAGACCTCCACCGCGTCTCGCGGCCAGCAGTAGCCATAGCCGCCCGAGAGCTCGAAAAACGGGTCGAACTCGGGGGCCGCCAGGATGGAGCCGGTGTCGGGGTCGGCGAGCAGGTCTATGACCAGGAGGCAGCGCCCGTAGGCCTCCTGGAGATCGCGCTCGATACGCACAGGCCGGGCCCGCGCGAGGAACTCCCGCCAGCGGCTGCGGCACCAGCGGGAGAGCGCCTCCCAGCCCAGGGCGAAGGCGGCCTCCGCACGCTCGACCGCAGTGCGCTCGTTCGAGCCGGCGGCGATCACCAGGTCGCCCGTCGCCTCCTCGCCCGGGGCCAGCGACAGCGACCAGCCCAGCGCGAGGTCAATGTCGCCGATCTCCTCCGCCTGACGGTTCAGCGCGCCCCGCTCCATCTGCCGCTTCGCGGAGGTCTCGCTGCCCGCCGCCGCGCGGCCGCAGCCCCAGTCGTCGAATGGCCGCGCGCCGATGGCGAAGCAGATGTTGCGCCAGTACGCCGCCGCCACCCCCCGCTCGGGGTGGAAGTGCACCGCGTTCTTCAGCTCCACCTCGCCGAGCTGGAGGTCCAGGTACTGGTACAGCTTCGCCTCCAGCCTCCCCCCGCCCGTGTTCGAGGCCACGAACCGCCTCACGAACAGCGGCTCCTCCGGGTGCACGAAGTCGGTCACCCGCAGCGCCAGCCCCGACTCCCGGTGGCGTAGCTCGGTCTCGACGATGTTGGTCTCCGGCAGGTAGCGCTGGCTCGACTCCCACGAGGGATGAAAGGTCCACACCAGCGTCCCCCCGCTGCCCTGCCCGGCGGGCAGGTACACCGCGGGCATGCCCTCGTGCAGGTTCTGCGGGAAGTCAATGTGCGGGTAGAAGAACGACATCACCTCGGCGTGTGACCCCAGCGAGACCAGCACCCGGGAGTTGCCGACCACCGCGTTGGGCTGGTAGACCGGCACCCCTAGCCCCCCCGCCGCTCGAGGGCGCGCTGATACAGCCCCGCATACTCCCGCGCCGCGCGCTCCCACGAGAAGTCCTCCGACATCCCGCGGCGCACGAGCGCCGACCAGGCGGCCCTATCCCGGTAGGTCAGCAGCCCCCGCGCCAGGGCCCCCAGCAGCGCCACCGACGAGCGCTCGCGGAACGAGAAGCCGTTCCCTTCCCCCCGCTCGGGGTCGTAGTCGCTGACAGTGTCGGCGAGCCCGCCCGTGTGGCGCACCACCGGGATGGAGCCATACCGCAGGCTGATGAGCTGCCCCAGCCCGCAGGGCTCGTAGTGCGACGGCATCACGAACATGTCCGAGCCCGCGTAGATCTGGTGCGCGAGCCGGTTGTCGAAGGTCAGCGCCACCCCCATCGCCCGCGGGAAGCGCTCCGCCAGCCCCGACATCAGCTCATGGTAGCGCGGCTCCCCCGTGCCCAGCAGGGCGAACTGCGCCCCCAGCCGCAGCAGATGCGGCAGCGCCTCGGCCAGCAGATCGAGGCCCTTCTGCGCGGCCAGCCGCGACACCAGCCCGAACAGCGGCGCCTCCGGCTTCTCCTCCAGCCCCAGCCGCCGCTGTAGCGCGGCCTTGCACTTCGCCTTCCCCGCCAGATCGTCCGGGCCGTAGCGAGCCTCGATCAGCTCGTCGTGGCCCGGGTCCCATTCGGCGTAGTCTATGCCGTTCAGGATCCCGTAGAGGTCGCCTTTGCGCGCCGCTAGCACCCCCTCCAGCCTCTCGCCGTACTCGGGGGTCTGGATCTCCTCCGCATAGGTCTTCGAGACCGTGTTCAGCACATCCGCCCACACGAGCGCGCCCTTGAGGAAGTTCACCTGCCCGTAGAACTCGAGCCCCTCCATCGTGAACAGCGCCCGGTCCACCCCCACCGCCTCCAGCGTCTCCGGGCCGAATATCCCCTGGTAGCCCAGGTTGTGGATGGTGTGCAGGGTGGCGATCCCGCTCAGCGCGGGGTCCCCCGCATACTCGGACTTCAGCAGCACCGGGATCAGGGCGGTCTGCCAGTCGTTGCCGTGGATCACCTGCGGCCGCCAGTCCTCGGCGCGCAACAGCTCCAGCGTGGCGCGGCAGAAAAGCCCGAAGCGCTCCGCGTCATCCGGCTCCCCGTAGAGCCCGCCCCGCGCGAAGTAGTCGGGGCTGCCGACCAGGTAGGTGACCACCCCCCGGATGGCGTCGCTGGTCTCGATCATCACCCTCACGGTGCGGCCGCCCAGACACACCGTCAGGTCGCGGAGCCTGCGCGCCTCAATGTCCTCCTTCATCGTATCGTACTTCGGCACAATCAGCCGGACGTCGTGCCCCAGGCCGGCGAGCGCCTTCGGGAGCGCGCCCGCCACATCGGCCAGCCCGCCGGTCTTGGCGTACGGCACCGCCTCGGGAGTGGCCAGCAGAACCCTCAGAGCCATCATCACCTCACCCCTATGTAGTGTGCAGCGCGCGCCGCCTGGACGAAGGCCTCCAGGAGCCGCCGCTGTCGGGGCGCGCGCGGCATACGCTCCGGGTGCCACTGCACGCCCACGGCGAATCCGCCGCCCTCCGCCTCGATAGCCTCCACCACCCCGTCCGGCGATCGCGCGACCACCTTCACCCCCGGGCCCGGCTCGCCGTTCGCCTGGTGATGGGCGGAGTTCACTCGCACCCGCCGCGCGCCCAGGATCCGCGCCAGCAGGCTGTCGGGCGCGATCTGGACCCAGTGCCTCGCCACCTCGCCCCGGCCGCGGGGCGCGTGCCTCTCCGCCCCAGCGACCTCGGTCGGGATGTCCTGCACCAGCCGTCCGCCCAGGGCCACCCCCAGCACCTGCGCGCCCCGGCAGATGCCCAACACCGGCATCCCCCGCCGCAGCGCCTCCCTCGCCGCCGCCAGCTCCAGGCGGTCTCGCGCGACGTCCACCTCGCGCAGCGCCGGGTGAGGCGCGCCCCCGTAGCAGGCGGGGTCGAGGTCACCGCCGCCGGTGAGCAGCAGGCCGTCCAGGCTATCGAGCGCGTCCGCCCCCGCGTCAGGCCGCAGCGCGACCACCGCGGCGCGGCTGCGCGCGAGCGCGCGGCGATACGCGGCGGCGCTGCGGTCATCCCGTCTCCTCTGCTGCGGGTCGCGAGCGCGGGAGCCCAAGGTCATGCCGATCGTGGGGGGAGTGGATCGCCCGGCCACTGGAGAAGCCCGGGCGATTGTACCAGCCAGGCCGCGGCGGGGTCAACCGCGGCGCGTTCGCTGCGCGCCCAAGCGCTGAGCAGAGGGCTAGCCCTCGCCGGCTGAGCTGAGCCTGACCAGCCGTTTCGCGAGGCGCGACTTGCGCCGCGCCGCCTGACGCCGGTGGATGACGCCCTTCTGAGCCGCCTTGTCGAGCAGCCGGCTGGCCTGCCGACACAGCTCCGTAGAGACCATCGCGTCACCCGCTTCGATGGCCATCCGGGACTTGCGCACCGCGGTCTTAAGGCGCGACTTCCACGCCAGATTCCTCAGTCGGCGACCTCGGGAGCGGAGGATGTCCTTCTTCGACGACTTGATGTTGGCCAAGGGATGGCACCTCCAGACGAACGCCCGGGATTGTACCATGCCACCCCCGGCCAGCACAAGACCATCGCGCCCGCCTATTGGGCCGGGCGCTCGTGCGCGCCGCGGTCCGGCCCCGCGCCGCTGGGCACCGGATTCCCCCAGTAGCACCGGCCCCCGTGGTCCGGGATCGTGAGTCCTGAGTCCACACACGGCGAGTCCGCCCGGAGCTGCAAGCCCTCCAGCCGCTCCCGACTCGTCGCCTCGCCAGGCTCCATCAGCCTGGGGTCCTCCGTGATCTTGTGGGCGTCCTCGGGCTCCGTCCGGCGGTCGCCGCCGTAGAAGACATTGTGGTCGAAGACCACCCCCGTGCTCCGGCCGAGGTCGAAACCGCCCTGCCCCAGGTTGTAGAAGATGTTGTTGGAGTAGCGGATCCCGTCGGGCCACATGCGGTCCCGGTTGTGCCAGACCATCAGGGGATCCCCCCGCCCCTGCCCCACGTAGATAGTGTTGTTGTAGATGTGCGCGTTCGTGACCTTGCCGCCCACCTGGAAGATGCGCGCCCCGTCGTTCACACTCAGGTTGTAGCGGACGATCGCGCCGTCGTTGAACCGCCGCGGGCTAGGGTCGCCCTCCTCGCACAGCAGGATAAAGCCGCCCTCGTTGTCGTGGCTGTAGTTGTACTGCACGATGGTGCGGCGGCTCAGGCCGTCAACGTCAAAGCCCTGCCCGTCCTTGGTGGTGCGGGTCAGGTAGGCCTCGTTGAACTGCATGAGCGCGTCGTCCGTCTCCCACACCCAGATCGCCACATTGTAGTCGCCCGAGCGCCGGTTGCAGTTGCTGGCGACGTTGTGCTCGATCAGCGGCGCGTCCGCCATGCAGGCAATGATCCCGTCGCCGCCGATGTCGTCCACCACGTTGCCGCGGATGACCAGGCCGGTGTAAGGCTGCCAGTCGTCCCCGTGCGCGTACCGGCCCCAGTCGCTCCAGGTCTTGATGGCCGAGCGGTCGCAGGCGCGAACCGAGCAGCCCTCGATCAGCACGTCGTGGAAACGCGTGGGCGCCGAGCGCCCCTCGACATCGAAGAGGATCCCCGCGTTGCACTTGCCGCTGTCCCGCCCCTGGCGGAGGTGGCCGTTCACATCGTGCACCTCCAGAGCCCGCAGGTGGACGTGGCTGAGCACCCCCGCGTCCTCCCCCAGCACCCTCACGCCGGCCCGCGGCGCCGGGCCCTGCGGGCACGTGTTCGTCACCTCGAGGTTGGCGATCTCCCAGTGCTGCTGGTTGCGGAGGTGGACGGCCTCGAAGGCGCGGCCGCCGCCCGCGATCGCCGGCTTGGGCCCCTCGCCATAGCGGTCCACGACGATCGGCCGGCCCGCCTCCCCCGACCCCTTGGGCCACAACTGACCGCTCCAGCGACACCCGGCCCGCAGCAGGATGTGGTCGCCGGGCGCGAACGTGGTGGCGTTCACCTTCTCAAGCGTGCGCCAGGGCGCGCCCGCGCTCACGCCCGCGTTCCCGTCATCGCCCCGCACCGCATCCACGTAGTAGCTTCGCCCGCGGTCTCTCACCCTGATCTCCTGGGCCTGGGTCTGCGTCCGCCTGCTGCCGAGCGCGCCGCCCACCCCCGCCGCCAGCGCGGCCCCCGCGGCCTGCCGCAGGAATGCGCGCCTGCTAATGCGCCTCGCTCGATCCTTCATCGGTCGTGCCACCTCTCGCGGGTCACGGCGGGCTGTCCCGCGAGCGCGAGGGGCGCCGGCAAGTGGGATGGAATGAGCGCTCGGACCTCGCCCGTGCCTGCAGGCGCTCGCCGCCCGCGGCCCGACGGTACCCCGCATCGCGAACGCGTGTCAAGGGGTACCCTCGCCTTTCCCGCTGGTGCCGGGACCCAGAATCGAACTGGGGACACCCGGATTTTCAGTCCGGTGCTCTACCAGCTGAGCTATCCCGGCACCCGTGCGCGCTGGCGGAGCCGACGGGACTTGAACCCGCGACCTCTGGCTTGACAGGCCAGTGTGCTAACCAACTGCACCACGGCTCCGCGCCGCCCTCCCCAGTGGGCGAAACAGGGCTCGAACCTGTGACCTCTTGCTTGTAAGGCAAGCGCTCTTCCGCTGAGCTATTCGCCCGCGAGCCCACCCCGCTGGTGGGCGCAGCTGGGTTTGAACCAGCGACCTCTTGCGTGTGAAGCAAGCGCTCTTCCGCTGAGCTATGCGCCCCCCATGGTAGCCCCAGGGGAATTCGAATCCCCGTCTCCGGCTTGAAGGGCCGGTGTCCTAGGCCTCTGGACGATGGGGCCCCCGGCCAACCGGCCCCTCCCGGGGCGTCACCCGTCGGCGCCCCTCCGGGCCGCGCCATCGCCGCGATTCTAGCACGCGCTTCTTGGGGGTGTCAAGCGAGCCGCAGCCTCGCGGTTGATCCCTCGCCGCCCCAGGTGTATCATGCGGGCGGGAGCCAACACCATGGCCGACTGGCGCTACCCCGGTGCCCCGTCCGAGGCCGACGACAACCCCTGTCACGGCTGCCACGAGTGCGGCCTGCGCTGCTCGGCCGGCATCCAGATGGCCCGGGATGAGTTCGAGCGCATCCTCGCCCACCTGCGCGCCTCAGACCCCCACCAGGTCACCCGCGTCCTCGAGCAGGACAAGACCGTCGTCTGGTTCGAGGACATTACCACCGAGATGTGCCTGTTCTACGATGTGGCCCGCCGCCGCTGCATCGTCTACCCGGTGAGGCCCTTGGTGTGTCGGCTCTTCGGCCGGGTCGAGTGGCTGCCCTGCCCGCTGGAGCGCCCGCTGCCGCTGCTCCCCGACGGGCTGGCGGTCGTGCGCGCCTACGCGGCCCAGCGCAGGCTCACGTTCCCGGAGTGGTGCACCGAGCTGGGGCTCTTCGACCTGCGCCAACTCACCGGCGAGCGGCCCTGAGCCGCGCCGGGCCCAGCTCCTCCCCCATCCGCCCGCACACCGGGCAGCGCCCCCGCGGTACGGTCCACCACCCGTTGGTCCAGGTGCCGCAGTCGAACTCCACCCCCTCCTCGGCCAGCGCCACCGGGCACTCGTCGTATACTGCGTGGAAGCCCTCGAAGGTCTGGCAGCCGTCGCTAGTGCGGCCGCACTCGGGGCACTCGTACTTGGGCGACAGCAGCGTGCCGCGGGAGAACTGATAGCCCAGGAACCGCACCGGGCTTCGGCAGTGGATGCAGGTGGAGCCCTCCAGGCGCGCGAAGTTGACGCGCAGGAACTGGTAGCCCTGCCGCACGCCGGCCAGCTCGTCTCGGTAGTCGGTGGGGAGTTGGACCAGCTTGGGCAGGGGCATGCCCGCGGCGTCGAGGTTCTCCTGGAGGCGCGGGATGACCATTACGATTCGCGGCGCAAGGGCGGATTGCGAGACCGGCTCCGCGGCGCCCGGGATGGCGCCGGAGGCGAGCACCAGCACCGCCGCCACCATTACGCCCAGGACCAGCCCGAACCCCGCCCCGGCCAGACGGCCCGCCGGACTGCTGAGCTCCGCGCGGGCGGCCAGTCGGGCGCAGCCCCAGTCCACCGCGAGCACGGTCGCCACCGCCACCAGACCGAGCGAGAGGGGCCCCGAGACCGTCCGCGGCAGCCCAAAGGCCCAGCGCAGGGGCGCCTCCGCGAGCGGGTAGGCGAGCGCGGCGACCATCAGGCCCAGCAGCAGCGCGATGATGTCCCCGGCCGCGCTGACCACGCCCCGGCGCGCGCCGGAGAGGCCCGCCGCGGCGACGACCACGATCACCAGCAGGTCCACCTGGTTCATCGCGCCGGGGCCCGGCCGCCGGGCAGCGTCACTGCTGGCCGCGCTGGCAGGACATGGGGCTGACGCGCACCGAGACAACCACCTCCGCCCGGATGCGGTCGCCGGTCCTGCGGATGCAGTTCAGCGTCTGCTCCGGCCCCCAGCCCACGGGAATCACCAGCCGGCCCCCGTCGTCGAGCTGCTCGATGAGCGAGCGGGGCACCCGCTGGGCCGCGCACGTGCAGATGATGGCGTCGAACTTCGGCGACCCCGGCGCTCCCGAGCACGCCTTCGCCTCCTCACACCTCACCGATGAGAGGTACCCCAGCGCGCGCAGCCGCTCGCAGGCGCTCGGCCGCACCCCGGGCCTCCCCTCGTAAGCGCGGACCTCTGCCCCCATCTCCGCCAGGACGGCCGCCAGATAGCCCGACCCCAGGCCCACCTGCAGCACCCGCGCCCCCGGCCGCACATCGGCGATCTGGGCCATCATCGCCACCACGTAAGGGGACAGCATCGCGTGGCCGCCGCCCAGAGGCAGCTCCTCGTCCTCGTAGGCACGGGAGCGATGCTCCTCAGGCACGAACTGATCGCGCGGCACGCGGGCCATCGCCCGCAGTACCCGCTCATTACGAACCCCCTGCTTCCGAAGCCTGGCGACCATGGCCGCCCGCTCGGCGGCGAACTCACCGCCCGCGTAGGCCAGTCCCATCAGCGCGGCCAGGGCCACCAGACCCGACAGCAGGGGCCAGCGGCATATGACGCGGCCCGATGCCATCGTCCTCCACGACAGGGCGAAGCTACCCAGCCCATACCCGCCCTTGCGCTGCCGTAAACGTTCGAAGCGCTCCAGGGGCGTTCCTGCGGCCGGCCCGGGGCAGGAGAGGAGGAACGCGCGTGCAGGGCGGGGAAGGGATGGCAGATGGCTGCCCCGCCGGCGAGGGGACGCTGCGCGTGTGGGTAGGCTACAACGGGAGGACAACCCCGAAGGCTATGGCTGGCTATCGCATCGCGTCCAGGAAGGAGCTCGCCCCCTCCATCGTGCAGCTCGAGGTGGAGGCCCCACGGGTGGCGCGGAAGGCCCGCGCCGGGCAGTTCGTGATCGTCCGGGCCGACGAGCGCGGAGAGCGCGTGCCGCTCACCGTCGCCGACACCGACCCTGAGCGGGGCCTGATAACGCTCGTCATCCAGACCGCCGGGTACTCGACGCGGCAGATCGCCGCCAGGGGGCCGGGCGAGTCGGTCAGCGACGTGCTGGGCCCCCTCGGTCGGCCCACCGAGGTTCGACGGCACGGCCGCGTGGTATGCATCGGCGGAGGCGTGGGGATCGCCGTGCTGCACCCGGTGGCGAAGGCCTTCCGCCAGGCAGGCGACGAGATCATCTCCATCCTGGGGGCGCGCAGCGCCGACCTGTTGATCTTCGTGGACGAGATCCGCGCCCTCAGCGCCGAGCTCCACCTCGCCACCGACGACGGCTCGCTGGGCCGCCACGGGCTGGTCACCGATGTGCTGCGGGACCTGCTCGCGCGGGGGGAGAAATACGACTACTGCGTCGCCGTGGGCCCGCTGCCGATGATGCGGGCGGTCGTGGGGGTGACGAAGGAGCACGGCCTGCCCACCCTCGTGAGCCTGGACCCGATCATGGTAGACGGCACCGGCATGTGCGGGGCCTGCCGGGTCACCGTCGGCGGCGAGGTGAAGTTCGCCTGTGTAGACGGCCCCGATTTCGACGGGCGCCTCGTGGACTTCGACGAGCTGGCGCAGCGCAAGCGCGCCTTCGTCGAGGAGGAGGAGCGCTGTCGCCTGGAGCTGGCCGCCGAGCGACTCGAGGCGGAGCGCCGCGCCGAAGAGGGCCGCCCGACCTGAGGCAAGCATGACAGACAAGGCCAAGACCGTCAGCAAGACCGCTCGCGCGCCGCGCCAGCCGCTGCCCCGTAGAGAACCCAAGGACCGCGCGCGCGACTTCGAGGAGGTCGCCCTCGGCTTCGAGCTGGAGGCCGCGCTCGCGGAGGCGAGCCGCTGCCTCCGCTGCAAGCGGCCCTCCTGTGTCGAGGGATGCCCGGTCGGCATAGACATCCCCGGCTTCATCGCCGCCCTCGCCGAGCAGCGCTTCGAGGATGCCGTGCGCATACTCAAGGACCGCAACAACCTGCCTGGCATCTGCGGCCGCGTCTGCCCCCAAGAGACCCAGTGTGAGGCCGTCTGCGTGCTCGGCAAGCGAAGCGACCCCGTGGCCATCGGCGCCCTCGAGCGCTTCGTCGCCGACTGGGAGCGCGAGCATTTGCCTCTGCGCGCCCACCACCAGCCCGACCCCGACGCCCCCAAGGTGGCGGTGGTCGGCTCGGGGCCGGGCGGGCTCACCGCGGCCGGCGACCTGGCGCGCTACGGCTACCGGGTGACCCTCTTCGAGTCCCTGCACTCCCCCGGCGGCGTCCTCCGCTACGGCATCCCCGAGTTTCGCCTGCCCCGCGACATCCTCGACCGGGAGATCGAGTACGTGCGCCGCCTGGGCGTGACGATCGAGACCAACGTGCTCGTCGGCAAGACGGTCACCCTCGAGGAGCTCATGGGCGAGGAGGGCTTCCAGGCGGTGTTCATCGCCACCGGGGCCGGGCTGCCCTACTTCCTCCACATCCCGGGGGAGAACCTCTCGGGCGTCTACTCCGCCAACGAGCTGCTCACCCGCGTCAACCTCATGCGGGCCCACCGTTTCCCCGAGTACCGCACCCCCATCCGGGTGGGGGCGCGCACCGCGGTCATCGGCGGGGGCAACACCGCCCTCGACGCCGCCCGCTCCTCGCTGCGGCTGGGCTCGCAGGTCACGCTGCTGTATCGGCGCACGCGAGCCGAGATGCCGGCCCGCGCTGAAGAGGTCGAGAACGCGCTCGAGGAAGGGGTGGAGCTGCGGGAGCTGACCATCCCGCTGCGCATGCTTGGCGACGACAAGGGCCGGGTGCGGGCCATCGAGTGCCAGCGGGCCGAGCTGGGCGAGCCCGACTCCAGCGGCCGGCGGCGGCCCGTGGCGGTGCCGGGCAGCGAGTTCCTCGTCGAGGCCGACACAGTGGTGATCGCGGTCAGCCAGTCGCCGAACCCGCTGCTGGCGAGCAGCGAGCCCCGGCTGCGGACCCGCAAGGACGGGCGCCTGGTCACCAACCCCGAGACCGGGGAGACTAGCGTGCCCGGGGTGTTCGCCGGCGGCGACATCGCCAACGACTCCGGCACCGTCATCGCCGCTATGGGCGACGGCAAGCGCGCCGCCCGCGCGATACACGAGTACCTCAGCCGCCAGTAGGGCAGGCACCCCGCCTGCCCGGCATAGGTCGGCCGCGGCCTCGCCCTCTGCCCGCCCGGAAACACCGTGTCCGGTGGGGCAGACGCCCTGTCTGCCCGAGACTGGACAGGCTGGGAGCCTGTCCTACCCGGGAGACCTGCGCCACCGCCATGGCAGCGCGGCGGGGTTCGGGCACCCCGCCCTGCAGCGGGAGGAGCAGCGGCGCGGGGCGCCGAAGTGGCCGGGCCGGGCGCGCCGTATGGGCGCTCAGACCGCGCACGGGCCGCGGAAACGCGGCCGGGCGAGGAGGGTGTGCCATGGCGGAACAGGCGGAGCAGACCGCGCAGGTGCTCAGGGCCGAGCGCTTCGAGCTGGTGGACGCCAGCGGCGCCGTCCGCGCGGCACTCGCGCTCGATGAGGAGGGCAACCCCGGGCTGATCCTGCTCGACAGCCAGGGCGTCCAGCGGGCCTCCCTGTCGCTGATGCCGGACGGCAGCCCGCGAATCACGCTTTACGGGAAGACCGGGCTCAGGAGAGCCTCGCTGGGCTTCGGCACCGAGTGGAAAGTGGGGCTTATCCTGGCCGACCGCCACCAGCAGGTCTTGTGGTCGGCGCCCTAGGGCCGGCTCAGCCTACCTCTCCCGCCTCTGCGGCCGCCTGGGGCAGCGTGCGCGCGATCCCCTCCAGGCGGTACCCGAACCCAGGCCCTCGTATCGAGGAGAGCGTGACCGCGCCATTGCGGCGGCGGTAGAGGCCGGGGTGGACCTGCTCCTCAGGCAGCGAGGCATCCGGGTAGAACTGCATGGCGTTGGTCTCCACGCCCATGATGGTGCCGGCGTGGGCGGCCAGCAGGCAGTGGGGGATCTGGGCGAGCATGGGGTTGGTGAGGTCCTGCACCATCAGCGTCATGCCGTGAGCCTTCGCCCAGCAGAGCATGAGGATGGCGCCGGTCTGAGTCTTGCAGGTCTTCAGCGCCACACCCGTCCAGCCCAGCGTCCGCCCCAACTTCACCAGCCGCCAGTCGTGCGCGCTCTCGTCCATGAACAGGGGCTTGCGGGCCGGCACGGAGTGGACGTCCAGGGGGTGTTCTTCGAGCTCGTAGGGGAAGGGCTGCTCGACGTAGAGGATCATCTGCCAGATCAGCGGGTGCTCGCGGAGGAGCCGGTCCAGGATGTCGGTGACGTAGGCGGGATCGGTGACCGTGCAGTTGAAGTCCGCCGTCAGCCAGCGCACGCCCGTCTCGCGGGCTATCTCGCCGACGGCCACCAGGCGGTCCCAGTCCCAGCCCGGGTCGTCGCCGCGGAGCTTGACCTTGAGGCAGCCGAGCCCGTCGCGGGCGATCCAGTCCCGTAGCAGCACGGGGTAGCCGTCGTCAGGCTCCTCGCCGGTGAGCTCTTCCTCCGAGAGCGGATCGCGGCCGCCCACCAGGTGCCAGGCCGTAAGCACGTCGGCGCGCGGGAACTCCAGGTAGTCGGCCGGGAAGCGCCCCCTGAACGAGATTCCGCTGCGCTCGGCCGGGGTGAGGAACTCCGTCAGGTCGCAGTTCATGTGCTCGGCGTCATAGGTCTCGTAGACGGGCCGGCCGAGGAGGTTTCCGTAGGCGTCGTGGAGCGCGAGGTCGAATGCGGAGCAGCACACCAGCGCGGCGAGCCAGGGCATGGCCGCGCCAGCTAGCTGCTCAGCGTTGACGCGCTGGCGCAGCGCAGGCAGCTGCTCGGCGATGAAGGCCGCCCCCACCTCCAGTGGGTGGCCGGCGCGGGGGAAGCCCGCCCACTCTTCGACCAGCAGCTCGCACAAGCGCACCATAGCCTGGCGCCGTTCCTCGTAGCTCAGCGCCGCTGGCCAGGCCCACTGCACGCTGAGGGGGGTCTCGCCCCACCCCTCGGCGCGCCGGCCGCCGCGGTCGGCGACGCCGAGCCGAACCCGCGCGCAGGTCACATGGGTGAGAGTCTCCGGGCCGAACTTGAGGGGCATGCGGGTCTCGACCGGAAGCAGGTGCAGTTTGCAGCCGATGGGTCTGATATCGGTTGCCTTGGGCATAGACTCCAGTGCCTTCCTTTGGGGGCTCAGAGGGACTCCTCGGCGAGGCGCCGCGCCATGTCGGCCCAGCGGGTGATGCGCTCCGGTTCGTTGCAGAGGGTGTGGGTGTCCTTCATCACGATGTGCAGAGGGCAGCCGCGGGCGATGGCGAGGGTGCCAGCGATCTCCCGCTCCGCGCCCTCCCAGTCGGGCTGGGGTGAGCAGATGAGCGAGGGATTGGGCTTGTAGACGTAGACGTAGCGTCCGCCCAGCCGCTCGGCGAGCCGCTCCCTGTTGGCCCAGGGGCTGACCGCGACCCAGCGCAGGTTGGGCACATTCTCCAAGAGCAGATCCAGAATGTGATCGAGTGGCTCGCAGCAGCCGTAAGCGACGAGGCCGAAGCGCCGCAGCAGCGGCAGTTGATACTGGAGAACGAACTCCCCGAAGAGCGCCGGCCCCACGCCAACCGTCTCCTGCGACTCCCCCCAGCAGATGCAGTCGGCGGCCCGGGGGGTCCCCTGATAGCCTGCTGCGGGCAGGTCGGCGGTGGGCATGAGCCCGCCGGTGCCGCAGATGTAGTGCGGCTGATTGTTGAGGCTGATCGCCCGCTCCCGCTCGAGGAGCTCGATCTCGGCCAGGAAGTCATCGCGGAGGAAGGCCATCAGCCGGTGCACGAGCCCCGGCCGGTCGTATAGATCCAGGAGCATCTGCTCGAGGCCGAGCCAGTGAACCAGCACACGGGTGAGACCATAGCGCCACGCGGTCTTGCCAACCACGCGGACGCGGAGCTGGTCGCCAAACAGATCGTGGGCGAGCTCGGCCGTTCGCTGCCCCGCCTGGGGATCGAGTCGGATGGGTCGGGGCCGCAGGCGAGCAGCGTCCTCCTCGCGCTGGATGACGGCCTGGATGCGATAGGCGCCCCGCGGCTCGGGGCTGGCCTCGGCGCGAGGCGCCAGCCCGTAGTCCTCGTATCGGTCGCCGGTGACCGGGATGGGCACGTCGAAGAGGTCCACGATGGGGTAGTCATCGGGGATATGCTCGTGTCGGAGCAGGCGGCGGCGGAGCTCGCCCTCCATCCAGTGGAGGCCGGGGTCGGTGCACTGGAGCTCCAGCCAGGCCGCCTCCAGCTCCGGCCAGGCCCCCTGCGGGTCGGCGAACACCATCGGGCGCCGCGGCTCGAGGTCGTTGGCGGCCTGCCAGAGCCGGACCTTCTCCTGCTCCCGGGGATCGCTGGCGATCTCGGCCACGCGGCTGGCGAGGTCGTGCAGCAGGGCGCGGTCGCGGGGACTGAACGGCAGGGCGGGCCTCCTTCAGCCTCTGTGGTCGGGGGGGGCCGGGGCGTGGGGCTCAGGTGAAGAGCGACCTGGCATAGGCGATGTCTTCGGCGATAAGCCGGTTGACGGAGGCCTCGTCGTCGTACTCAGCGGTCAGGCACAGCACGCCCCGGTAGCCGCGCCGCTTGAGCTCTGCGGCGACGCGGGGCCAGGAGGCCAGGCCCTGGCGCCCGGTGGTCCAGTAGGGGCGCCACTGGACGTCCTCGGCCTCGGGACCGTTGACGCGGCGCCAGAAGGCGTTCTTCAGGTTGACCATGCACAGGTGGGACCAGATGATGTCCAGCGCCATCTCCGGGTCCTCGCCATTGAGCGCGTTGTGGGCGGCGTCCCAGACCGCGGCGATGTGGGCGGGGTCGTACTTCTCGAGCAGGTGGCGCAGGCCCATGGCGTTGCACACGAAGCGGTCGCAGTGGTTCTGCACGCCGATGGTGACGCCGTGGCGCTCCAGCAGGGGCAAGAGTGCGTCATAGCGGCGCTGCTCCTCGGCGACCGCCTCCAGGTAGGGCCGGTCGCCGATGTGGACCATGACCCGGATGATGGGCACACCGGCCTCGGCGCAGGCGGCGATGGTGGCCTCATCCGTGGCGCCGGCGATGCTGGCGATGCGCACCCCGCAGTCGGCCAGCTGCCGGGCGGCGAGGGGAAGATCGGCGCCGACGCGCTCGGGCTCGACCTGGAAGCCGGGCCGGACGGGCAGCTCGATGGCGCTGAAGCCGAGCCTGCTCACGAACTCGCCCAGCTCGGGCAGCGGCATCTTCCAGGGCTTCGTGAAGACAGAGAACACCACGTTGTTGTCGCTCATGGGGCGCCCTCTTCGCCCCGCGAGATCGGGGTACCTGCCAGGCGGGCGGGGTTGACAGGGCATGCTATAATGCAAGGGGCAGGGGTAGAGGCCAGTTCTCGTGAAGCAAGTCGCCGCCGCCGACATCTCCGCCCGGGTAGCCGACCTCTGCATCCAGGCCTGCTGTGTGCTTCCCCCCGACGTGCTCGCGGCCATGCGGGCCGCCCATGAGCGGGAGGAGTCTCCAGCTGGCCGCCACATCCTCGCCCGGCTGCTCGAGAACGCCGAGCTCGCCGCCCGCGAGCACATCCCCATGTGCCAGGACACCGGACTGGCGGTGGTCTTCGTGGAGCTGGGCGAAGCGGTCTGCATCACCGGCGGCAGCTTGCCGGAGGCTATCGCGGCCGGCGTGCGGGAGGGCTACGCGCGGGGGTATTTGCGCAAGTCGGTGGTCCGCAGCCCCCTGGACCGGCGCAACACCGGCGACAACACGCCCCCCGTGGTGCACATCCAGGTGGGGCCGGGCGAGCGGCTCAGGATCGCGGTGGCGGCCAAGGGCGCGGGCTCGGAGAACATGAGCCGGCTGCGGATGATGGTCCCTGCGGACGGGCTGGAGGCGGTGAAGCGCCTGGTGGTGGAGACGGTGGAGGCCGCGGGGCCCAGCGCCTGCCCCCCGCTGGTGCTGGGCATCGGGTTGGGCGGCAGCTTCGAGCAGTGCGCGCTGGCGGCCAAGCTGGCCCTGCTGCGGCCTCTGGACGAGCCCAGCTCCGACCCCGCGGCGGCCGCGCTCGAGCAGGAGCTGCTGGATCTCGTCAACGCCACCGGAATCGGCCCCCTGGGGGTGGGCGGCCGGACGACCGCGCTGGGCGTCAAGGTCGAGACCAGGCCCTGCCACATCGCCAGCCTGCCCGTGGCGGTCAACCTTCAGTGCCACGCGGCCCGGCACGCGGAGTGGGTCTGGTGAGCGCGCCGGACCGGCCGGTGAAGCTGACCACGCCCCTGCGGGACGAGGACGTGCTGGCCCTGCGCGCGGGGGAGTGGGTGGCCCTCTCCGGCGTCATCTACGGCGCCCGCGACGCCGCGCACCAGCGCATCGTGGAGGCCCTGGCGCGGGGCGAGGAGCCGCCCTTCGACATGCGGGGGCAGGTCATCTACTACGTGGGGCCGACGCCCCCGGCCCCGGGCCGGATCGTCGGCGCCGCGGGGCCGACCACGGCGGGGCGCATGGACGCCTACACGCCGGCGCTCTTGGCGCGTGGGCTCAAGGGGATGATCGGCAAGGGCCCCCGGTCGGCCGCGGTGCGGGAGGCGCTGGCGAGGCATCGCGCGGTCTACTTTGGCGGGCTGGGGGGCGCGGGCGCGCTGCTCGCCCGGCACATCCGAGCGGTCGAGTTGGTGGCCTACGAAGACCTGGGCGCCGAGGCAGTCTGGCGCCTGGTGGTAGAGGAGTTCCCGGCCTTCGTGGTCAACGACTGCTATGGCGGCGACGCCTACGAGCAGGCGCGGCGCCACTGGAGGCGGGAGTGAGCCCGGATATCGCCATTCTCGACTACGGGATGGGCAATCTGCGCAGCGTCCAGAAGGCGCTCGAGCGCGTCGGCGCGCGGGCCCGCATCGCCGCCTCCCCGGGCGAGGTGGGCGAGGCCGACGGGCTGGTGCTGCCCGGCGTGGGCGCCTTCGGCGAGGCGATGGCCCGGCTGTCGCAGGCGGGCCTGGACGACCTGCTGCGGGGCTGGGCGGGGGAGGATCGGCCGCTGCTGGGCATCTGCCTCGGGCTGCAGCTCCTGTTCGCGGAGAGCGAAGAGTTCGGCCCGGTCGCCGGCCTGGGGGTGGCGCCGGGGCGGGTGGTGCGCTTCCGCGGGCCGGCCTTCGAGCCCCACGATGGGCAACCGGGGCTGAAGGTGCCGCACATGGGCTGGAACACCCTGAAGGTTGTGAGGTGCCACCCGGTGCTGGCGGGGCTGGAGCCGGGCGCGATGGCCTACTTCGTCCACTCGTACTACTGCGTGCCGGAGGACCCAAGCTGGACCGCAGTGGTGACTGACCACGGCCTGGAGTTCGCCTCCGCGGTGGGGCGCGGCAGCCTGTTCGCCTCCCAGTTTCACCCGGAGAAGAGCGGCGAGGTCGGCCTGCGGATGCTCGCGAACTTCGCGGCGCTGGCCGCCGGCGCGGGGCGGGGGTGCGAGTGATGGAGATCATCCCGGCCATTGACCTGCGGGACGGCAAGTGCGTCCGGCTGGTGCAAGGCCGCTATGACCAGGAGACCATCTTCGGCGACGACCCGGCGGCGATGGCCAGCCACTGGGAGGCCCAGGGCGCGCAGCGGCTGCACGTCGTTGACCTCGACGGGGCGCGGGAGGGCGTGCCACGCAACCTGGGCGCGGTGGGCGAGATCGTGCGCGCGGTACGGGCGCCGGTGGAGCTGGGCGGGGGACTGCGGGACCTCAAGACCATCGAGCGGGCGCTGGAGTTGGGCGTGGACCGGGTGGTCGTGGGGACCGCGGCGCTCGACCGGGCGCGCGTGCAGCAGCTGGTGGAGGCGGTGGGCGAGCGGCTGGTGGCAGGCATAGACGCCCGGGAGGGGCGGGTGGCCGTGCGTGGCTGGCAGGAGACGACGGAGGTGGAGCCGCTCGCGCTGGCACGGGAGCTGGCGGCGCTCGGGGTGCGCTGGTTCGTGTTCACCGACATCCTGCGGGACGGGATGCTGCACGGGCCCAACACCGCGGCCCTGCGGCGCATCGTGGAAAGCGTGGACGCCTCGGTGATCGCCTCCGGGGGCATCGCCACCATCGAGCACGTGCGCGCCGTGCGGGAGGCGGGGGCGGCGGCGGCGATCATCGGCACCGCGCTCTACGCCGGTCGGCTGACGCTGAGGGCGGCGATGGAGGCGGCATGTTAGCCAAGCGCATCATCTGCTGCCTGGACGTGGACCGCGGGCGAGTGGTCAAGTGCATCAGGTTCCTCGACCCGCGGGACGCCGGCGACCCGGTGGCGCTGGCCCGGCGCTACAATGACGAGGGCGCGGACGAGATCACCTTCTACGACATCACGGCCTCCCACGAGGGCCGCGAGATCATGCTCGAGGTGGCCGCCCGCACGGCCGAGGAGGTCTTCATCCCCTTCACGGTAGGAGGGGGAATACGCACCGTGGAAGACTTCAGGGGCGTGCTCCGGACAGGCGCGGACAAGGTGTCGGTGAATACCGCGGCCATCAGGCGCCCCCAGCTCCTGTCAGAGGCCGCCGAGCGCTTTGGGCGCCAGTGTGTGGTGCTCTCCATAGACGCCAAGCGCGCCGCGCCGGGCCCCGAGGGCAGGCCGCGCTGGGAGTGCTGGATCAACGGCGGGCGCACCGCGACCGGCCTCGACGTCGTCGAGTGGGCCCGCCGGGGCGAGGAGCTGGGCGCGGGGGAGATCGTCCTGAACAGCATTGACGCCGACGGCACCATGGCGGGCTACGACGTGGCCCTGGTGCGGGCCGTGGCGGAGGCGGTAAGCGTGCCGGTCGTCGCCTCCGGCGGCGCGGGCGCCCCCCAGCACGTGTGGGAGGCGCTGGTCGAGGGCCGGGCGGAGGCGGCCCTCATCGCCAGCGTGGCGCACTTCGCGACCCACCCCATAGCGGAGATCAAGCGATACCTCGCCGAGCGATCGGTGCCCGTGCGGCCCCCCCCGGTCGCCCCCTGAGCAGCTCGGCCTGCACGTGGAGAACGGCGCCGTGCCCGAACGACCAAGGGCGATCACCGCCCGCAGCGTCCTGCTCGGCCTCCTGCTGGCGGGCGGGCTGGTCGCGCTGACCCCGTACAACGACTACGTCGTCGGCAACACCTACATCGCCGGCAACCACTTCCCGGTCGGCGCCGTCTTCCTCCTCCTGGTGCTCTCGCTGCTCAACCTCATCGTCCACCGCCGACGGGGCCGGGCCCTGCTGAGCGCGGGCGAGATCGGCGTCATCTACATCATCATCATGGTCACCTCGGGCATCCCCTCCTCGGGGCTGCTTCGCTACATGATCCCGGTCTCCACCGCTCCCTTCTACTACGCCAACCCCGGAAACCGGTGGGACCAGATCCTGTGGGGCTACATCCCGACCTGGCTGGGGGTGGACGGCGAGGCCGCAACCTGGTTCTGGGAGGGCCTGCCGGAGGGCGCCGGCGTGCCGTGGGGGCGGTGGTGGACCTCCCTGTCCCGCTGGGGCATCCTGTTCGGCTCCTTCTGGCTGATGATGGTCTGTCTCGCGGCGCTGGTGCGCAGGCAATGGGTGGACCGCGAGCGCCTCACCTTCCCACTGGTGCAGTTCCCCGTCGAGGTGCTGCGCGCGGATGAGCGGGGCCCCTCCGCGCCCTTCTTCAGGAACCGGCTGGTGTGGATCGGCTCCGGCCTGGTGTTCGTCGTCCACGTCGTAAACGGGCTGCACCAGTACTTCCCCGCCATCCCCGCCGTGCCCACCTTCTGGGACATCAGCGGCACCTTGCCCGGCCGGCCCTGGAACGCCGCGGCTCCGCTCTACCTGGGCCTGTTCTTCTCCGCCATCGGCTTCGGCTATCTGCTCTCGCTCGAGGTGGCCTGCGGCTTCTGGTTCTCGGTGCTCTACATCAAGCTCCAGGGCATCGCCCTGGCCGCCATCGGCTATGAGGGCGGCAGCGCCTGGGGCGGGGCCATCAGCCAGGTCAGCATGTACCAGCAGATGGGCGGCCTGCTGGCGCTGGCCTTCGTGCTCATCTGGTTCCTGAGGGGCACGTTCGCCGACGCCCTGCGCAAAACCATCGGCCGCGCCCCCGAGGTCGAGGACGAGGGCGAACCCGTGCCGTACCGGCTGGCGATGGTGGGCCTCCTGGTGGGGCTGGGGGTCTCCTATGCCTGGCTGCTCGCCGCCGGCATGACCCCGGCCTTCGCCGCGCTGGCCCTGGTGTTCTTCCTCTGCATCGTCATCGTGCTCACCCGCATCGTCGCCGAGGCCGGCATCCTGATGATCCACGTCGCCTTCGCGCCCACCGACTACTTGCTGATGTTCGGCGGCTCCACCGCCCTGGGGCCGGGCAACCTCACCGCGCTCACCTTCGTGGACTGCGCGCTCACCTTCGACCTGCGCGAGTTCCTGATGCCCTCCGTCCTCAACGCCTTCCGCCTCTCCGAGAGCCAGGGCGTGTCCCCCCGCCGGATGGTTCCCATCATCGCCGTCGCGCTGATCGTGTGTGTGCTCATCGCCGCTCCCGTGTACCTGCTCACCTTCTACCGGCCCGGGGCCGCCCAAGTCGCGAACGTCGTCGAGCTCGACTACCACCCCCGGCGCTTCATAGGCACTCTCGCCTCCCGCCTGGAGGCCCCGGTGCAGCCCGGGGCCCTCGGCTACATCTCCGCCGCCAGCGGCGTGGCCATCGTCTCCGCCCTCGCGTGGCTCCGGCTCAACTATGTGTGGTGGCCAGTCCATCCCCTGGGGTTCGTGATGGCGACCTCCTGGGCCAGCCTGAACCTGTGGTTCGCGCTCTTCCTGGGCTGGCTGCTCAAGCTGCTCACCATCCACTACGGGGGCCTCCGGGGCTACGTCCAGTTCCGGCCGCTCGCCATGGGGATCATCATGGGGGACATCCTGGGGGGCGTGCTCTGGATCATCGCGGGGTTCTTCACCGGCATCGGCATCATGGTCACCGTAAACTAGGAGGCGCGCATGGACCTGGACGCGCTGAAGTGGGATGACAGGGGCCTGGTCTCGGCCATCTTTCAGCATCACGAGACAGGCGAAGTCCTCACCCTGGCCTACATGGACCGGGAGGCCCTGGCGCGCACGCTCGAGAGCGGGAAGGTGCATGTGTTCCGCCGCTCCCACGGTCGGGTGATGCTGAAGGGGGAGACCTCAGGGCGCGAGCAGCTCGTCAGGGAGATCCTCGTGGACTGCGACGCAGATGCCCTGGTGGTCCGCGTCGAGCAGATCGGCGGCGCGGCCTGCCACGAGGGCTACCGTTCGTGCTTCTACCGGCGCCTGGGGCCGGCGGGGCTGGAGGTGATCGGGGAACGGGTCTTCGACCCGGCCGAGGTGTACGGTCGGTGAGCAGGCGCCCCTGCATCGCCATTGACGGCCCCGCGGCCTCCGGCAAGACCACCCTCGCGCGGGCGCTCGCGGAGCGGCTGGGCTACCGCTACATTGACTCGGGCGCGATGTACCGCGCCCTCGCCTGGGCGGCACACCGGGCGGGCGTGGCGGCAGATGACGCCGAGCGCGTGGTCGCCCTGCTGGGGGAGGTCGCCATCGCGCTTGTCCCCCGGCCCGGGGGGGAGAACCAGGTGCTGGTGGATGGCCGGGACGTGAGCCAGGAGATCCGCGCCCCCGAGCTGGGGGAGCTGGCCTCGCGGCTGTCGGAGCTGCTGCCCGTGCGCCGCCGCATGGTGTCGCTCCAGCAGCAACTCGCCGCCGAGGGCGGGGTGGTGATGGAGGGGCGGGACATCCAGACGGTCGTGCTGCCCGAGGCCGAGGTGAAAGTCTTCCTCACCGCCACCCCGGAGGAGCGCGCCCGGCGGCGGCACGAGGAGCTTGAGCGCCGTGGCCACCCGCGCCCCCTGGAGGCGGTGCTGGCGGAGGTGAGGGAGCGGGACCGCCGGGACTCCACGAGGGAGCACTCGCCCCTGCGGGCGGCGGCCGACGCGGTGCACCTGGACACCACCGCCCTCCCCTTCGAGGAGGTGGTGGAGCGGGTGGTCCGGCTGGTGAGGGAGCGCACCGGCGTCGCGGCCGACGCGCCGGGCTAGCTCACCGGGCCTGGACGTGCACCCGCAGGCGGGCCTCCGCGCTGCTCGTCTTGGCCTCCCCGGCCGCGAGGACGGTGATGCGCGTCGAGAGCCCGATATCGTAGTCCCCCCGCAACAGCCGGCCCCTCGTGGTGTCGAAGAACTCCGTGGAGGTGATCGTCTGGCGCAGCTCGGGGACCTCGACGCCGCCCGCCAGCGGGCCCGCGCCTCGGAAGCGGACCTCGGTGAAGCCGCCGATCCTGGCCACGCCGAAGTCCCCCTCCCTGGAGTGCGAGTCCAGGGTCCGCGAGGAGGTGATCACGATCGGCGCGGCCGGGCCGAAGGGCAGGAGCTGGCTGACCTCCCGCCAGGTCTCGCCCACGCCCACCGGCCGGTCGGGAAACAGCGGCTGACCAAAGCCCGCCAGCGACCCACCCGCGGCCGCGGGCAGCGCCTGGCCGAGCAGCTCCATGAGGCCGGCGTCGGCGAGGGAGAGCTCGCCCACCCGCCCGTCTGAGGCGACAGTCATCTGCAGCGGCAGATCGAGCAAGGGGAGCCTGAGCGCGTCGCCGGCCGGAGGGGAGTGCTCTCGGCCATTGGCGAACCAGCGGAGCCGGCCGTCCTCGCGGGAGAAGCGGACCTGATCGGCGCCGATGCTGATCTCGAGGTTGAAGCGAGGCGTGGTGGCCTCCAGGCGGGCGGCGCCGTCGGGGCGGACCTCGACCACGCGCGCCGACAGGGAAACGTCGCCGCGCAGGCCGACCGCCGTCAGCTCGCCCTCGGGGGAGTGCACACCGCCGGAGCCGGTGAGGGCGACCTCATAGCGGAGAAGGTCGCCGGGGGCGAGCTTGAGGGCCAGCGGCACGGCCTGGTCGGCCGCCGCGGCCGCGGCGCAGGCGCCGATCAACAGCGCAGCGAGGACGAGTCGCCTCATGGTGTCCCTCCCTGGGCCTGGAGCCCGTGGAGACTATACCACATCCTTGGCCGGCCTTTGGCCGCGGCCGGGTACGGGCATCGCTGGCGGGGCGGCCGGCCGTGTGCTATAATGTCCGCGGCGGGGTGAGGGTTGCGCGCAGCTCGGCAATACCGCTGCATACGGGGAGAACGGATGGAAGCTCAGCGTCGGATCTTGATCGTGGACGACCACCCGCCGACGGTGCAGTTGGTCAAGAGCGCAGTGGAGGGGTTGGGGCTCCAGGCCGATACCGCCGCGAACGGCGCCGAGTGTCTGCTGAAGGTGCACGAGCAGCGCCCCGATGTCATCATCCTGGACATCATGATGCCGGTGCTGGACGGGTTCCAGACGCTGCGTCTCCTGCAGCAGTCGCAGGAGACGAGCGAGATACCGGTCATCATGCTGACGGCCCGCTCCTCGGATGTGGATGTGGCCCAGGGCTGGCGCTCAGGGGTCACCTCCTACATCACCAAGCCCTTCGCTATTGACCAGCTCATGGCCCTCGTGCAGCGGGTGCTGGAGGGCACGACCTTGGCGCAGGAGGGGGCCGGATCAACGTCCCAGCGGTGACCCTGCGACCCCGTGGGGCCGCCGCGGGCTCGTCGTCGAGGAGGAGGAGGCATGCCTGGCTCAGAGATGATGGGCTGCCCTCACTGCGGGGCCCGGAACTCGACGAAGCGCGACTACTGCTATCAGTGCGACAAGCCCTTGCGGGGGCCCACCGGCGCCGCGCCCCAGGAAACCACGGAGTATGTCCCCACCTGCGCGAGCTGCTCTCACGCCTCGATCTTCCCCCCGCTCGGCCAGCGCATCAAGCCCGATGAGGTATGGTGCACAGAGCGCGACGAGGCGGTGCCCAGCGGGATGGTCGCCGGCGACTGCTTCAGCGAGGCCTTCGGCTGGAAGCGGGAGGAAATCCTCGACTGACCGCCTGCTTTTCGTGCTGGTCTCCACCTGCCTGTTGCAGCCGGCGGCCGCCCCCGGCCGGGCCGCGGATAGCTTAGCCTACCACCACCGCAGCGCGGCCGGCCTGGCGCTCCACGTCATCGAGGCGGACCTGAGCGATCCCCGGGTGCGAGTGGCGCCCGCGCTGGCCGGTGGGGGGGCCGGCCGCGACGAGGCCCTGTCCGGCTTCGTGGCCAGGCTCGCACCCGCGGCCGCCATCAACGGCACGTTTTTCGACACCCGCACCCGCCGGCCCATCGGCGATATCGTGATCGGCGGCGAGCTGCACCACTTCGGCGGGATGGGCACCGCCATCGCCTTCGCCCCCGATGGCGTGGACGTCATCCGCCTGCCCAAGAGCCGCACCGTGGACTGGTCCGAGCACACTGCCGCCCTCGCGGCCGGGCCGCTCCTGGTGTGGGGCGGCTTCCCCAAGCCCTGGCCCGGCGGGGAGGGCTTCGGGGACCCCAGCCTCTTCCGAGGCACGGCTCGGCGCTCGGCGGTCGGCGTGACCGCCGACAACCGCCTGCTGCTCGTCACCACCGATCGCGGGGCCTCCCTGCCCGCCCTCGCGCGCGCTCTGCGGGAGCTGGGCGCGCTCTACGCGCTCAACCTCGACGGGGGCAACTCGGCCGCGCTCTGGTACCGCGGGCGCACCATCGTCGCCCCCCGACGCCGCCTGACCAACCTGCTCTGCGTCTACCTGGAGAACCCGGCCGGCCCCGCGCGGGCGTTGCGTCCACCCCGCGGCCTGGACTGGCGGGCGGGTTACCGGCCCCGGCCGACGCTCACGCTGTCCGCCGAGGGCCTGCAGGTGACCGCGACCCTCCCCAGGGAGTGGTGGGGAGAGCGCGCGGTGCTGCTGGCGGCAGACGCCCCCCTGCCCGAGGGCGCTCTGGTCGCGATCGAGCTGGACGGGTCGCTCGTCGCGCTCGCCGGCCTTCTGCCGGCCGAGATCGCGCTCGACTGCTCCGACCTGCGGGGGCCGCGGCACACCCTCAGCATCGTGCTGCGCAACGCCCAGGGCGAGGAGCTGGCGCGCTCCAGCCACGTCTTTTCGCCGGCCCGCTGACCCCGTGAGATACTGCATCATCACCTACGGCTGCCAGATGAACGAGGCCGACTCGCGGCTGATGGCGGGCGTGCTCGAGCGCGCGGGGTGGCGGCGGGCCGGGGGGCCGGAGGAGGCCGACCTCGTGGTGCTCAACACCTGCTCCGTGCGGGAGAGGCCGGAGCGCAAGGTGCGGGGCCGGCTCGACGAGCTGCGCCGGCTGCGGGGGCGGCGGCCCGGCCTCGTGGTCTGCGTAACCGGGTGCATGGCCCAACGAGAGGGCGAGCGCCTGGTGGAGGAGGGCGCGGACCTGGTGCTCGGCACCCGCTGGTTCCACCGCATCGCGGAGTACGCGGAGCGCGCCCGGGCCGGCGAGCGCCCGGCCGTGCGCCTCGGCATGGAGGAGGATCCCTCGGCCGCCCTCGCTCCCGCGGACGACTCCCGGCCAGCGCCCCTGCGCGCCTTCGTCCCCATCATCCGCGGCTGCACCAACTTCTGCGCCTACTGCATCGTCCCGCACGTGCGCGGGCCCGAGGCCAGCCGCGCAGCCGACGACATACTCCGGGAGGTGGGGGACCTCGTCGCCCGGGGGACGCGGGAGGTGACCCTGCTGGGCCAGAACGTGCTGGCCTATGGCCGCGACCTCCCAGGCGGCGCGGATTTCCCCGGGCTGCTGCACGCCCTGGCCCGGATTCCTGACCTGTGGCGGATTCGCTTCACCACCTGCCACCCGCGGGACGCGGGCGACGACCTGATCGCGGCGATGGCCGAGCTGGCCCCGGTGTGTGAGCACATCCACCTGCCCCTCCAGGCGGGGACTGATCGGCTGCTGCAGGAGATGAACCGCGGCTATACGACCGGGCGCTACCTCGCCCTTGTCGAGGCGCTGCGGACCCGCGTGCCCGGGATCGCAGTGACCACCGACCTCATGGTGGGGTTCCCGGGCGAGACGGAGGCGGATTTCGAGGAGAGCCTGCGGCTGTATGAACGCGTCCGCTTCGACGCCGCCTTCACCTTCGCGTTCTCTCCCCGACCCGGGACCGCCGCCGCCGCGCGCCCCGATCAGGTGCCGCCTGCGGAGCGCCTCGCGCGGTTGAGCCGGCTCATCGCGCTGCAGAACCGCATTACCGTGGCGCGCAACGAGCAAGAGGTCGGCCGCACGGCCGAGGTGCTCGTCTCGGTCGGCGAGGGCAAGAAGGATGCGCAGACCCACCGGC
>Ga0129301_1000162_pt1 | contig 35025 bp, 24 predicted proteins | sample ConPoolayeHmetaG_FD_94489 | JGI IMG/M metagenome (GOLD analysis project Ga0129301, IMG submission 94489) | Hot spring microbial mat communities from California, USA to study Microbial Dark Matter (Phase II) - Cone Pool mat layer H metaG ...
CCTTCCACAGGCAAAGACGAAGCAAGCAAAAAGGTTGATTACCGGTTTGTCAAGCTAAAACGACCCCGGATCGTAAAGCGAGATCGTAAAGCGATCGTAAAGCCGTCTCTTCCATGGGCGGAGAGGTTTTATTACCAGTCAATAACAATTGGTAGACCAATGCTACCACTATTTTCACAGACTATTTCACTCGTTAATTATGCGGCTAATAATCGCTAGTGCCTGAAAATTTTCTCCGCATTTTTAGAGCAATCATTGATATTTTCTGATATTATTAATATTACTATCTTAATTTTCGATATATTTAAAATTCGCCCCAAAACCTGTGAAATTTTTTGTGAAATTGAATTTTCTCCTCTTTTAAGGTCCAAAAAATGATTTTTTTCATCCCTGTCTAAATAGGTCAGAAGTGATCAATTTTCCCTCTTGACAAGTTTTTTATAATAGTATATTGTTTATTAAGAGGTATAACTATGTATAATTCGTATAATTTTATACCTAAAAAACACAAAATTCCTTTTTCGCTCATTAAACAACGGCGACTAAGAGAAACCAAAAGAAAAGAAAAATTAATTCAAATCACTGAGGGGTTAACCCCTTTGTTAATTTTGCTCGCCAGTTTTGTTTGGCTATTTTAATTCTATCTTGGCCAAATAATTGGTTTAAACCGAAAAATGAACCTGCTCACTACTTTTAAAACATATCTTAAAACCTCAAAAGATGTCAATGAAATCACCGTAAAAAATTATCTGGTAGACATCCGCCATCTTTTTTCTTGGTTGACATTCAAACTTGCGGCTGAAAACAAAATTTCTTTAGCAACAAAATCAATTTTGGAAAATTTGGAAGAAAAAATAAAATTCCTCACTCCCCGACTGCTTGAAGAATATAAAACTTATCTTTTAGCCAATAATATCGCAAAATCTACTATTAACCGAAGATTAGCAAGCGTAAGAATCTTCTGCCAATTCTGTCAGAACAATGGCTTGTTAGAACAAAATCCAGGAGAAAATTTAACTAATTTGCCAGTCTTTAAAACAGCAGAGAAAAAAATTCAAGATTTGGTCTCTAAATTTGGCAGTTGGCTGAAAGACCAACGAATAAGCAAAAATACAATTAAAAATTATACTGCTGATGTCAGACGTTATTTGTTAGATCAACTAGTTCAACAATAAAATGACCTATCGCGCTCTTGAATCTTATCAGATAACAAAAATTATTTATGATTTTACGGTTTTGCCAAAGATATATATATCCCGTCCCTATCGGACATATGATCAAATGATCCAAGCTGCCAGATTAGGAAAACAAAATATTGTCGAAGCCTCGGCACAAAAAACTTCAAAAAAAACCGAGTTAAAGCTTTTAGGTGTCAGCCATGCCTCTTTACAAGAATTTTTAGAAGACTTTGAAGATTTTTTGCGCCAGCGCAATTTTAAACTTTGGCAAAAAGACTCGCCAAAGGCAAAAGCAATTCGAGCGCTGGCCTATAAGAACAATCGATCCTATAAAACTTATCCGCCTTATTTAGACCATCCCGAAACCGCGGCTAACGCTGCAATTTGCCTTATCAACCAAGCTAATTTTCTTTTAGAACGCCAAATTAAAAGCTTAGAAGAAAAGTTTATCCACAAAGGCGGTTGGACAGAAGATCTTTATCGCCAAAGAATAAGTTTAGGGCCGATAGGACTTATTATAAATGAATCTTGATCGTTGGTTACAACCAGAACAGATCAGTGCTTATCTGGCTCGTTTGAAAGCCAAAGGCGCCAGTGAAAAAACTTTAAAACGGAAAGAGGCGGCCTTAAAAAAATTTGTCTCCTGGTATCAATCTCAATATGGCTGGCAACCAGCCTCTTTTCCAAGTACCACTCCCCGATCTTCGGTATCACTAAAAACCATTCTTCGCCGATCAAGCAGTCTTTATCATCCTTTAAGTTTCACGTCGTATTTTGTCTTCAGCCTGATTGTTATCCTCTGTTCTGCTTTAGGTTTTGCTTTTTATCAGCAGATTTTCCGCCAAGCCAAACCTGAGCTCGCTTACCCAACAACTTTAAACCCACCAGCCAGAATACTTTCTTTTCAAGGCCGGTTAACCGACTCCGCCGGCACACCAATTGAAACCGCAATCGATTTTGTCTTTAGGCTTTATGACGCCGAAACTGAGGGCAATGTTTTGTGGACTTCCAATACCTGCTCAATTGACCCTGATCAGGATGGGATTTTTTCTGTTAGATTAGGGGCAACTGCTGGCGCCGATGCCTGCGGTCCGGCAATCTTAAGTTCTGTTTTTAGTGAAAATATTGGTGTTTGGCTTGAGGTTCAGGTTGACGACCAAACACTTACTCCCCGCCAACCAATTGCCACTGCTGCCTATGCTTTGAACGCTGAAACTTTGCAGGGATATCCTGCCTCTGCTAGCGCTGTCGAAAATACAGTGCCAATTATGGATAATAATGGTGATATTGTTTTGGGGGCTGCCTCGCCAACAATCGAATCAACCTCGGGCAATTTTGCCATTAAAGGCCAGGTGCTAACTTTGCAAACGCCAGACACCTCCAATGGTTCAGTGATCATCAATCCTGACGGCACTGGCGTTTTGGATTTGATTTTTGAGGGCAGTTCTCCTGGCGGCTCAAGCCAAGGATTTGTCAACGCCACCAACGCCAACCTTGCCTCCGGTTCTCTGTATTATGGTGGAGTAGATAATGTCGGTGCTGCTAGCTACAATCTTTTAACCTTGCAATCAAGCGCTGACTCTCCCAGTTTAAAAACCCAGTTTTCTGTTTCTGCTGCTGGTGATATTTTTGCCAATCGGGCGGCAACAATCTCTGGCAGTTTAAAAGTTGATGAAAATACATTATATATAGATGCTGCCCAAAACAGAGTCGGCGTCGGCACCACTTCTCCAGGCCAAAAACTCACAGTTGAAGGCACCTTGGGAATTTTGGAAGGCGGCTCTTCGCCAACTTATCATACTATTTTTCAAGGCGGTGATCAGTCGGCTGAGATCACCTATACCCTACCAACCAGTCAAGGTGCTTCGAGCACTTTCTTGAAAAACGATGGCTCAGGTAATCTTTCTTGGTCAATAATTGATTCTTCGTCGATCACCCCTGATTCTTTAGACTTTACTGAGTTTCAGGATACTTTGGATCTGGATGCTAATTTGACTTTAAATCAATCAACTTATACCTGGACCCAAAACTTTGATGGGACAACTCAAACAGGCTTAACTTACAATGCTAATTCTTTAACCTCTGGCAAAGGTGTCTATCTTTTGTCAACAGCCACTGGTTTAACCGGCAACCTGGCCGAAGTTGTTCTCTCCGGAAGCAATGCTGCCAATACCGGCAATGTTTTGCGGGTGGCTCAAACAGGTGCTTTATCAGCAGCTGTTCCTTTAATGGTGACCAACCTTGGCACTGGTTTGTCATTCCGAGTCAATGATGAAACCGGAGACAATGATTCTACTCCTTTTGTTATTGATGCCTCAGGCAACGTCGGCATCGGGACGACCAATCCTACCTACAAGCTTGATGTTACTGGCACAGGAAGATTTACTTCTACCCTCAATGTTGAGTCAACCAGCAATCCGGGATTAACCGTGGGTAATGGGACTACTGGTTATCTTAAGGTTGGAGGGTCAACCATTTCTGATGCTGCTGGCAATTTAATCTTGGATTCGGATACTGCCTATGTGGGTATTGCCGATGATTTACTGATTACTGGCAATGATATCTATGATTCAGAAACAAATCAAAGAATCAATTTGGGAGCAACGACCACTTTGTATAACACCACCACTACCTTATCAGGCACCACCACCTTGACTGCTTCTTCTTTAACCACCATGGATACTGCCGCTTCCGTTTCCTGGGATGCCACCTCTTTAACCTTGGGAGGAAACTCTACAATCTATGGTAGTTCAGGAGCTTCAGGGACACTAACCTTGTCTTCAACTTCCAATGCGACTAAAGGTAATTTACAGTTCTTTGATGCCAACAACTACATTACTTCCTCGGGTAATATGGTCCTGGCAGGAACATTATCAGCCGCTTCTGCTAAATTTCAGGTGGACAGCAACGGAGACATTACTAAACTTAAGAATCTCACCTACTCCTGGCCTTCTTCTCATACTGCCTCTTCTTTTTTGAAAAATGACGGCAACGGTAATTTAACTTGGTCAACAGATATTACCGCCACTTCAATGAAATGGAATGCTTTGACTGATCCTGATGGCAATCTTTCTTTAACTCATAATGAATATACCACTTTGTTTACCTGGGATACCGCGGCCACTGCTGGAGCATTTACTGGCTTAACTTTAGCCTTAACCAATGATGCCACCACTGATAGTAACACGCAAAGAATATTAGCCTTACAAAATAACTCGGCTACTGGGGGAACCACTGAAACTCTTTTCTATCTTAACAATGCTGACAATAATGCCATCACCACGGCCATTGAGATTGGCAATACTGGCGGAGGAGGATTTACTAACTTTTTGGAGACTCCATCAATTAATATCTCAGGGACAGGCGCTATCAGTGGAGCCACCGGCATTACTTCCTCAGGAACGATCACTTTCTCAGAATTAACTGTCAACCGGCTGGTCGCCACTACCACTGGCGGCCAATTAACCACCACTTCGGCTGGCACTGTTGGTCAACCACTTTTATCTGGTGGCAGTTCTGCTCCTGATTGGGGAACCTTGGGTCTTGTTTACGGCGGCACGGCCGCTGATTTGTCAACCGTAGCCACTGGCGGCTTAATCTACAAAACTGCCTCGGCCTTGGCCGGCACCTCGGCTCTATCTGGCATCCTTCAAGGAAATGATTCCTCTGCTCCTTCAGCAATTACTGGCACGGCCAATTATCTTCCCAAATGGGCATCATCAACTCCTTATCTAACTGCCACTTCCCTAATTTACGACAATGGCACTAATCTTGGCATTGGCAACAACAACCCTCAAGCCCTTCTTCACATCGGCACAGGCGGCACACCGGATTATGCAGGAAGCGGCGATGTTTATATTCAAAACAATTTAGAAGTTGACGGCACTATTTACGGCACCTTAGACATTACCGATGCTGTTTTTGATTTTATCCAAGTTGATCGGGCGGCCACTTTTTCCGCTCAAATCGCCTCTGATATTCCCATTACAGTTAAAAACACTGCAGGCACAGAGGTTGCCCGCATCACTAATGAAGGCAAACTAAGACTTGGTTCGGCCGGAGCGCCAACTGATACTTTGGAGGTTGATGGCGACGCTGATATTTCCGGCAATCTGGATGTTGGCAATGGCTTGGATGTTTTAGGCGCTAATTTCACTGTTGGCGGCGCAAATTTTGTTGTTACCCAAGCCGGCGTAGTCACTGGCGGCACTTATAATGGCCAAACAATTTCCTCAAGCGCTAATTTTACCGGCACCCTCACCATTGCCTCAACTTTAACTGCCAATGGCAATACCATCTTAGGCAATGAGTCCTCAGACACCATTACGGCCACGGCCCAATTTATCTCCAGCCTTATCCCCCAATCAACTGCCTATAATCTCGGTTCTTCGGACAATCGCTGGGGCGCTTTATATGTTGATAATATTTTTGGCGGCGAGGTAGGCGAATTTGATTTTCTCCAAGCAAGAGGCGCTACCCTATCGGCCCAAATTGCTGAAGATAAAACCCTGGTTTTGCAAGGTTTATCTTCTGGCCATACGGCCAATTTAATTGAAGCCACGGCTAACGGCGCCAACGCCCTTATTCTTTCTAAAGAAGGTAATTTAACCTTAGGTGGAACCCTTAACTTGCCTAACAGCAATACCCTAACCGGAGTTGCTTCCTATGTTCAATTTAACAATGGGGTTAGTGTTGGCGGTGGAACAACCTATCGGTTTACCTCAACTGGTGATGCATATATAAATAATGTATATACGGGCGGGACGCAAAGACTTTCTTCAGCTGGCGCTTTGTCAAACATCACTGGCTACAGCCAAACAACAGGCAATTTTTCTTTTACCGGCACTGGCTCGGTTACTTTGGGAAACAACAACGGCACCGTGGCAATTGATTCTACTTCCTGGGATATCACCTCAGCCGGCGTTGCCTCAGGCCTGACCCAATTAACCGTTGACAACTTAAGGCTTGATGGCAATACTTTTTCCTCAACCACTGGCAATATCACGATTGATGGCGCAGGGACTTTAATTATTGCTGATCAAATTGCCTCATCTTTAATTCCTTCAGCCACTAATACCTATGATTTAGGTTCAACAGAAAAATATTGGGACAATGCTTATATTAATAATCTTCTGGCTAATTCTTTGGAATTTGATTTCTTAACTGGCAGAGGGGCGACTCTATCCGCTGAGATTGCCACGGATAAAACTTTGGTTCTTAATGCCGCTGCTGACCAAACGGCTAATCTTTTGGAAATTAATTCCACTGTGGGCGCTGACGGCGATTTGATGGTAGTTAACGCCAGCGGCAACGTCGGCATCGGGACGACGAGCCCCAATTATAAACTTGAGGTGGCCGGTAATACTTACATCAACAGCCGTATGGGGGTAACTCTTGCTCCACAAACTGATTCCTATCTTGTTTCTGGAAATAGCAACTTTACTGAAACTAGTGGGAGTCACTATGGGGTCAATGCCTGGATTCGGTCAAATCCTGCTAGTGCATCATCTGCTTATATTTATGGCTCCCAAGGAAGCATTATAGTACAAGCTGGTAACGCCCAAAACCACACAAACACCTTGTCTGGTGTACGAGCAACTTTTACTCACTATGGCTCAGGAATAGTCTCAAAAGGGAGAGGCATAACTGTCCGCTTGGTAAACGATGGTGGAGGTACAGTTTCAAACCTCTCTGGAATTCTAATAGAGGATCTCTACAGTACAGCAACCATATCTAATACATATGGTCTCTACATAGGAGATCTTACAACAGGTACACAAACAAACACACCCTATAGCATCTATGCCTCTGATGGGAATACGTACAACTATTTTGCAGGCAACGTCGGCATCGGGACGACGGGACCGGAAGGGAAGCTACATATTATGGAAGTGAATGGGTCTCCTCAAATTTTCGTTGAAAACACTGAAAGTTCTGTCGCTCGTTATCCTTCAATCGCCATTACAAATTATCGTGGGGCAACAGCAGGTCATAGTTATCTTGGTTTATTTGATGCCGCTGGAACTAAAGCGGCACCAGCAACAGTAGGAATCAATGCTTCAGTCGGGGCAGTTGGCTGGCGAGCTCACACAGGAACAGATTTTAGAGAGCTTGCTCGAATCGTCGTTAAAACAGGTCCTAATTTCAGCGATTCTGATAGAGAAGGAATATTAACGTTTATGACAGGAGATGGAACGGGCTATACAGAAAAAATGAGGATAGATAACACCGGCAACGTCGGCATCGGGACGACGGGACCGGGGTATAAATTGGATGTTAGTGGTACGGGGAGATTTACAGATGATTTGTCACTTACTGGGGCAAGTTCTTCATACTATGGCAATTCTTGGATTTCCAACGCAGTTAGCACGGGTTTGAGTCTCTTTGGGACAGCCGATACGGGTTTCTACACAAAGAGTGGCGGCGTCTTGCAATTCGTTACTCCAGTCGGTGGCGTGGCGGCAGATGTGATGACATTAAATGCCGGCAACGTCGGCATCGGGACGACGGGACCGGGGGTTCGTCTGGAAGTTGGTGCCGCTGGCTCGGCCAATGAGGTAGTGCGCGTGCGTAGCCAGAATTATTCTGGAATTGAACTTCTGGGTGATACCGATAACGATGCGGGTGAACTTGGCAGTGGATACGTGGTGGTATCTCAAGATAACGGAGCAGTGCAAGGTATTTTTAGTACGGTTCAGTCTGCCGGAGGTGACGGCCGGGGCGGTTCGTACACCGATACGCTTGCTAATAGCGTGCTCATCGGGAACACCTATGCTTCTGGTGCTTTGGTGCTCGGTGCCGGTAACGCTGTACGTATGACGATTAGGGAAAACGGCAACGTCGGCATCGGGACGACGAGTCCGGGAAGCTACAAATTAAATGTGGCAGGAAACACTTTTATTAATGGCGATATAACCGCCAGCAAATTAATAGATGCGGACAACAATACTTATTTCATTGATCCGGCTGGCCAAGACGCTAGTGTAAGAGGCTTAAGACTGGCTTACGGTGCCACCCTGGCCGAGCTTGGTGGCAACGTCGGCATCGGGACGACGGGACCAGAATATAAATTAGATGTACAAGGGGGTGGATTCAGAGTTCAGAATTCAGGATACTTTATTTTCAACGGTGCTGCGGATATTTTATTTGCTTATCCTCCTCGAGGTGATGGTGGGAGAGCAATTGTTGCCGATAGTAATGATACATTAACACTTAATTATGCTGGAGATTTTGCTGGCGGAACAAAGCTTGGATCGAATGTTTTCTTTGCAGCAACTACAGGAAACTCTTATATAAACACTGGCAACGTCGGCATCGGGACGACGGCACCGAGTCAGAAACTTGAGGTTGCAGGCCAGATTAGAGCTACAAGTTGGGGTAGCTCCAACTGGACTCAAAGTGTTACATACACTGACGAGACCGCAAGGTGGGTTAGAATAGCAAGTGGGAATGGTAGACGCAGTGGTCTTTTCAGCATTCAACTTTCCCGGTCAGGCCGGCACGAAACCTATTATTTTTATGCTGCTCAGTCTTATAATCATGTAAACAAATCGTCTGTAGTTTTATTGGGATCAAGTCAATATGGAACACAAACCTTATCAAAAGTTCGTTTGGTTCTCTACAACTCAATAGGAACAAGCGATCCTGCCTACCTCGAATTTTATGATACTCTAGGAGGGTCAGCAACATACCCTGCCACATGGACAATATGGCAAATATGGGGTAACTGGGATATGGTGAGTGCAACTGATGGTTCAGTTCCTACTGGCTATACAGCATATGAATATAGTTTCAGCGATGCAGTCTGGACAGCCGGATATAGCGCTGCCAGTGGGAACCAAGCTATTTATACACGAGGCGGCAATTTCGGCATCGGGACGACGAGCCCGGGCACTAAATTACATCTTGATACTGGAGGTTCAGATGCAGTGCTATCAATTCGTATGAGAAATTTCGTTACAGGTGATGGAGCTGACCAATATAGCCAGATAAATAGTGGCCGAATATCAAGTGGAAATTCATATCTTTCATTTGGTACTTCCTATGGGGGTATATACGGAGAAAAAGTCAGAATAGATAACACCGGCAACGTCGGCATCGGGACGACGAGTCCGGCAACTCAGGTAGAAATATTTAAATCAGCTTCTGGGACAATGGGTCCTATCTTGAGGCTTAGTAATGTAGGAAGTGCAGGCGGAGCAGTAGCCCTTGATTTAGCAAACTACCAACCCACAGGTTCATACGACCCACCTGCTCGTATTTCTGCAACAGATGATGGAAACTACGGTTCCCACATTAACATTATGAGTAAAACCCCAGGCGCAATGGCAAATACGCTTCAGTCACGGATTTATGTTAAAAGCGACGGCAACGTCGGCATCGGGACGACGGGACCGGGGGCAAAGTTACACATTCTCGGTTCTTCTCAAAATACATTGGCTTTGGACTCTCCTGCCTATCCAGAGTTGACGTTAAGGGTAGGGGGAGTAATTAAATCATATGATGCAATTGCAACAACGGCGGGTGGATATTTTGGGACATCAGGTGTTGGAGATCGCATTATTAGGGCTGAAGCCGGTAATATACTATTTGGATATGGTTCGTCGGAAAAGGTAAGAATTACAACAACCGGCAACGTCGGCATCGGGACAACGGGGCCAAATACCAGACTAAGTGTTAGTGGCGGCGCCATAAACTTCATTGATGCCAACACAACCGCCAACGCCAACAATCAACTTCGCTTCGGCGGCAATGCTACTGATGGTAGTGTTACTTTTGTTGGTACTAACAATAAAGATAACGCTTCGCGATTAACTTTATCATCAGCCGGCGATGGAGTTTTCATTGGCAAATACAACTGGGACGCAAATTCCCACACCAATGTGGGTACTATTTGGCTTTATGGATCAAATATCATTCTTAATGCTCAGGCCGATGGAACCAATGAAGCTGTCAGAGCTGACAGAACTATCAGCGCCAGCACAGGCTTATCCGGAGGAGGTAATCTTACCGCTGACCGCAGCTTTTCCGTAGTCTATGGCTCTACCGCCGGCACTTCCGCCCAAGGCAATGTTACCCTGACCGGACCAGGAGCAGGAGGTGGACTCACTGGAGGTGGAGGAACCATTGCTGTTGGAGCAGGTGGAACTTTTAGTACTATCAATGTTGGTGCAGGAACTTGCATCACTGTTAATGCCGATGATGTTGCTGTTACTGCAGACTGTATCGGCGACACCCAACTTGCCTACAACACTGGCCAACATTTGACCACTTCAAGTAGCCCGACGTTTGTTAGGTTAACTTTAACCCAAGCTACAGGCACATCACCTCTGGCAGTAACCTCAACCACAGTTAACACCAACCTTAATGCCGATCTTTGGGATGGTTACCATTTTGCGGATTATTTAAATCAGGCAGTTAAAACTACTTCAACCCCAACATTTGTAAGCCTAAACCTAAACTCGACCAACAATGCTTTTATAGAACTCAGAGAAACTGATAGTAGCGGAACTCCCTTTATTGATTTTACTAATGATAACAGTACTGATTATGATGCTCGATTCATTTTATTGGGTGATGATCAACTTCAACTTAGATATTCCCGATTAGGTATCTGGACTGCAAGTGCTGATTACGGCATAGATCTCATCAATGAGGACAGTGTAAACGGCAGAGGACGGGCTTATCAGTGGGTCACTTATTCTGATATCTCCTTAAAAAAGGACATTACCCCAATTACAGATGCCTTAGATAAGATTATGGCTTTGCAAGGTGTCTATTTCACCTGGCGTAACTCTAATACCAGATCTTTCGGCCTCATTGCTCAACAAGTAGAACCAATACTTCCTTCAATAGTTTCAACCGATCCCCAGGGTATTAAATCTATTGACTATAGCCTTCTGACAGCGCTTCTTATTGAAGGAGTTAAACAACAACAAACTCAAATTTTTTCTCTTTCTAGCCAACTGGAAGGCTTGAATTTGACGGATAGCGGAGATTTAGAAATTACAGAAGTTCAAAGTTCAAAGTTCAAAGTTCAAAATAAGAAAACTGGGGAGATTATTACTAGAATTGGTGCTTTTGCTGAAATTGCGGCGGCAAAAATCAAATCCGGACTGATTGAGACGGAAAATGCAGTTGTCAATAACCTACTGGCGGCCAAGAATATTATTTCAGAAGAAAAAATCATCTCGCCGGTAGTAGAAACTGAAGAAATACAGTTTCAAAATCAAAATGCAAAAATCAAAATGCAAAATGAAAATGCAAAATTAAAAATTGTTGATTCAGAAGATAAGCCAACAGCAGAATTTGACACCGAAACAAAAAAAACCAGTCTTTTTGGCGATTTACTGGTAAAAGGAGAAATAAAAAGTGAAGGCGATCTTCAGGCTCAAACTGTTCGAAGCAAAACAGTTGAAAGCGAAACCATCACTGCCTCAGAAATTCAAACCGATAATCTGGTTGCCCAAGAAGCCACTTTTTCCACCATCTACACTGACAACATCATCAGCAAACAAGGCTCATTTGGCGATTTGCTGGCAGAAAAAATCAGTGCTTTTAGAGGAGAATTGGAAAAATTAGTGGTTGAAAAACTCTCCCCTACCCCAGACTCACCAGCGAGCAATCTAATCGATCAAGAAACTCCAACCGGCACTTCCCTTTTTGGCCAGGCGGAAAATTGGTCCACTGCCCCAGCCTCTGGTTCAGCTAATCTGGAAAATCTTAATATTGGTGATTTGGGAATTTCCGGCAGATTAACCGCTCAGGAGACTTTTGTTTACCAAACTCTGGTGGTCAGCAGTCTGGCTTTAACGGAAAACAGCCTTTACAGCCTTGATGGCGTTTTAAAAATCCAACCTTCAGGCACAGGTAGAATTGAATTTTTAGCCGGAGCGATGGTCATTGATGAAGATGGCAGCATCACCATCAATGGCAATTTAACAGTTAACGGCGCCATTGCCGCCAATGAATTTAGAGGAACCAACAGTGATTTTAATATTAATTTAGCTTCTGAGACACAACCAGAGTTGGCGACCAATGGCTTTGGCAAGCTTTTGGTCAAAGGCGTTGAGGGAGAAACTGTTTTTTCAGTTGATGAACAAGGGAATCTCGAGGCTTCGGGGTCAGCCACTTTTGCCAAAATTAATTTAGCCTCAGCCGGTAATTTAATTGACCACTCGCCTACCGCCACAAAAATCACCAGCAATGCCTCAGCCGGCGAAGGAATAATTAGCCCGGGTCAAACCGAAGTCATTATCCAAAGCGAAAAAATCACGGAAAATTCCCTAGTTTACATCACCCCCACTTCGGATACCCAAAACCAGGTGGTTTTTGTCAAACAAAAAACTGCTGGCGAATTTACTGTTGCCATCAACCAACCACTGGAAATAGAGATTAGGTTTAATTGGTGGATAATTAATTAATTTTCAATTTTCATTTCTTAATTTTCAATCAATTTACATTTAATCAATGAGACAATTTTTAAACAAATACGATCTTGAAGAAAGAACAGTTAGGTTTGCTGAAAGGATTATAGAGCTTTGTAAAAGGTGTCCTAAAAATTCAGTTACAATTCCAATTCTTGATCAATTAATAAGATGCGGAACCAGTATTGGTGCTAACTACACTGAAGCAAATGGCGCCTCGAGCAAAAAAGATTTTAATAATAAAATATTTATTTGTAAGAAAGAATCAAGGGAGACAAAATATTGGTTAAGGCTTCTTACTGGAGTCTTGGATGATCAAGATTCAAGGCAAGAATGTCGAGATTTATGGAAAGAGGCCCAAGAATTTAATTTAATCTTTTCTAAAATTGTTTCAAAGAGAAAAAATAAAGCAAATATTGAGAAGTGAAAATTAACTAATTGAAAACTCAATGAAAATTAAGAATTGGAAAATGAAAATTGAATGAGAATTGAAAATTGAGAATTAATAAGTAGCTTTAAATTTAGAATTTATTTACTTAAGCAACTTAAGATCAAAAAAGACAAAAAAGGCTGTTGCCAGCAGAAAAATCAGCTTTCTTACCCCTCCCATCTGAAACTCCTTGTCCAATCTGCGCCGATTTAAATACCAAATCAAGGGAAAACAAACCGTCATTGCCAATGCATTCAAAACCGCGGATAAGGTGAGCAAAAATCGCGGCTGGGTAAAGCCTAAAGAAAGCAAAATTATTCCCAAAAGAATTTGTCCCCAAAGTGCGAGATAAAAATACAACGCCAAATTGACTTTTTTTGCCAAACCGTTTTTCGCCAGGGCCAAATTTTCACTAATAATTCTTGAAGAAGACTCTAAAACTCCTATTTGGGTGGAATAAAGCATCACCCCGGCGACAACTAAAAATAATAAGCCAAAAATGCTTCCCAGTCTTTGACCGATCACGCCCGCTTCCTGATAAAGAAACTCTATTTCCCTCGGTGAAGCAAAACCAAAAACCAAAGTTTTGGCTAAAATTGCCAGCAAAACAATGGTTAAAAAACCTGAGAGCAAAAAAATTAAAAAATGCTCTTTTTGGCTTAAGCGCCACCACTGCCAAAAAAGTTTTTTATTTTTTTCATCTTTGGGAAAACCTTTGCCGGTTAACAGCCCTTTTTGTTGGCGATTAAAAATTAAAGACCTAATTTTTACTGCCCAACGACCGGCGGCCATCCCTTTTTCCTTAACATAATAACTTTGAGCCAAATTTAAATTCCCGCCCGCGCCGGCATAAGCAACCGCAGCCAAAAAAGAAGCAATAGAAATTCCGGCCGGCAAAAACCAAAAATCCTCTCCCCTGCCCACCATCCCCCAAGCCAGATCAAGCCAATCCTGGCGAGAAGTAAAAATCGCCACCAAAAAGAGAATAAAAGGAATAACAAAAAGAATAACTGTTTTTTGAATCGTTTCCATTGTTTTGTAAAGCACCTTGCCCAAGGTTAAAACCAAACCGACAAATAAAAGCAAGAAAATGGCAAAAATTTTTTGATTTTCCCAACCAAAAATCCGACTAAAAATCTCTCCTGCGGCTGAGGAAAAACCAGGCAAGCTCCAGGGAATAAAAGTGGAAAAGATAAACCAAAAAGGCAAAAATTTAGCCAAACGATAAAAACCAACAAAAACACTCTCCCCCCAATAAAGGGCATAGCGGATAATTTCTGTGTTTAAAAAATATTGAAAGGTGATGCCCACTAAGGCGCCCCAAATAATCCCCATCCCCCAACTGGCGGAAAGATAAGGCCACATCACCAGCTCGCCGCTTCCCAAGGCAAGGCCGAGCAAAATAAAAGAAGGGCCTAAGATTTTGGTCAGACTCGGAACTGGAGGAAGATTTTTCATTAGTTAGTTAGGGGCATTATGAATAAATTCTAATAACTAAATTAAAAACTTTAGGCTAAACTACCCTTATTGGCTTTTTCATAAATACTGGCAAATATTTTCATTAATTCGCAAGCTTCTTGTAATAAAGGACAAATTTTTTCTTTTAAATCAGAATTTGCCTCAATAATAAGCTCTAACCAATAAGCTGTTTCCTTCGCTTCTTTCTTAGTTATCCTAATCCTATTTCTAAAATCTCTCTTTGTATCTGTTTCATTCGCCTCTCTATAGTTGGCTCCAATAGATGTTCCTGATCTCACTGCTTGATCTAACAATCTTAGGTTAACTTGATTTTTCGGTAGATTTTTAGCCAAATGAATAATTCTTTTACCAAACTGAAGTGTCCTTTCTTCCAAATTGTATATTTTTGAATTGCGAACTTTTCCCATTTTGAATTTGTTTAAAATTTAAATATTATTTGGAACTTAGGATTTAGAATTTAGGATTTGTTAATTGATAATCCACCGTTCTTTCTTCAAGGTCATATTTGTTACTTGTTTGAAAATTTTTTAATTGATTATTCATTGAAAATTGTAAATTGTAAATTGAAAATTAATTAATAATCCACCATTTAAACTCCAAGTCATGGTTTAGAGCCTGGGGAATAGTAACAGTAAAACTGCCGGGCTGATTGCCGGAGGCTGGCTTTTTTTGGCTCACCCGCAAGATTTGGTTTTGACTATCGCCAATCGGAGTAAGATAAACTTGGCTATTATTATTAATAATGTTATTCATTATTGTTATTTTGGTTGTGCCGCCCGGCAAAACTCCTATTCCAGAAAAGGCGTTAGAATCGGCGAAATCTTCAATTAACAAATCTTTTTTCTCGGAAGGATCGGCTAAAAATATTCTATTTGTTAAATTTTTTGCCTCAAGCTTTGGTGGGTTGTCTGGCAAAGAAATTGCCTCTTTTTTGCTGGTTGTTTCTAAAGACTCTTTAATCACTGATTTTGGTGACTGGGCTAAAAGACTATCAATTGCCTTTAACTCTTTTTCAATCAGCTCTTTTTGCTCTCTGCTCACCACTAGACCCAAAACCCGTTGATAATCTTTTTTTGCCTCGGTTAAAAGCCCTAACTTGTTTTCTAATTGGGCTAAGTCAAACAAAATCTGGGCCTCGGTTGGCGCCACCTCGCTGGCTTTTTCCAAACAAAACAACGCCTTTTGAAAATCATTTATTTTTAAAGCCAAATCACTGGCGCTTTTGAAATATTGAGGGTCATTTGAAGAAAGTGAAGCAGCCTTTTCCCAATCAGCTAAAGCCACTTTGGTTGCCTCAGGCAAATATTTTTCAATTGCCTGATAGATTTTTGCTCGTTGAGCATAGCCACGGGGGTCAGTCGGATAATGCAAAACCGCCTCGGTTGCCTGGCCAATCGCCTCGTTGATCAGCTGAACAATCCGGGCATTGTCACTTTCTTTGGGATTTACCCCTTGATTGTTGTCGGTTTTTTGATTATTTTGGCTCGCCAACTCAATTGCTTTGGAAAACAAAGTCTGGGAAGACAGAAGATAATAACTAATTGGTTTGGCCACTTCTTCTGTCAAAGAAATTTCTTTTTTCGGCGCTAGTGATCTTTCCTGGAAATTTTTTTTCGCCTCTCCCCTACCCAATTTGGGTAAGGCCAACCAGGCAAACGAAATTCCCCCTAAAACTGGCAATGAAAAAAGCAAAAATTTTTTAAACTTCATTAACTTCATTAAAATCCATTTTAACACATCCAGGACCGTTGCTGGCAAGTATCTAACACCCTCACCTAACACCTCTAAAATGAAATTCCCCTTACACTTTGGGTATTTTTGTCGTTTTATCCACTGCCGCCTTTCTCCTTAAGACAGAAGCGCATTTACGATCCGGGGGTCGTTTTAGCTTTACAAACCGGTATCGGCAGGGTTATTTAAAGGCGCGAAATAAAAAATCTGGCGGCTCAAGGTTATTCGATTCTTTTCTTTGATGCTTATGGGGCTGAAGCTACCAAAGAAGCCTTTAATGTTGGTAGATCGACAGTCTTTCTCTGAAAGAAAAAGTTAAGAGATGGGGTTTATGATTAAGGAGGACTTAGAGTCCAAAAAGTCTGTGACCTGGACAGGCTATTGAAGAAAAACCATTGGTATTGTAAACTGATCTTGTAATGATTGGCCAGCATCAAATTCCGCAAGAAATTTCTACTTATGAATTCCGGCTAGTGGGGAGTATGACTTTAAAGCAATTTTTAAAAATGGCTGCCGGAGTTTTGGTTGGCGTGATATTTTATTCTAGCCATCTGCCAGTTTTAATCAAATTCGTTGCTCTTTTAGCCTCGGTCTTAGCTGGTTTTGCCTTTGCTTTTATGCCTATCAATGAGCGGCCGCTAGAGCTTTGGGTTTTTTCTTTTTTCAAAAGAATTTTTTCGCCCACAATTTATCTTTGGAAAAAATCAAAGGCCAAGATGGATATCGTTGCTTTAAGTCAACAAGCAAAAAAAGCCAAGTTTTTTGAAAAAGTCCCTCTGGTTGACAAACAAAAAAAACTTGAGGAATTTGTTGAGTCTTTGCCCTTAAAGCCAGAGGGGAAATCAGCGCCGCCACCAATTTATCAACCAAAAGCCCAACCAACACCAGTCTTAAAACCAGCAGTTTTGCCCCCCTCCCAACCGACAAAAACCGAGCCAGAGCCTTCTTGGCCAACTGGGCCTTCTTGGGAGCAACTCATTCAGCTTTGGAAAAAAAAGACTAAACAAAAATCAGTCACTAAAGAAGCAGAATTTGTTGAAACAAAATTGCCGGCTACACCAACAACGCCTAATATTGTCAATGGTTTGGTTGTTGATGAAAATGAAAGCGAGATTGAGGGAGCGATTGTAGAAATTCAGGACTTGCTTGGCAATCCAGTTAGGGCAATGAGAACCAATGGCCTGGGTCAATTCCAAACAGCCACCCCTTTGCCTAATGGTGAGTATCTGATTGTGGTCGAAAAAGAACCCTATCAGTTTGATATAATTAAATTAAAAGCCGAGGGAAAAATTATTTTGCCAATCAAAATCAAGGCTCAAAGACAATTGGCAAGCTAAAAAAATGTCAGACCCAAAACAAATTGCGATTAAAGGAACCACTCAACAACATTTGCCAATCGAAGATATTTTGGACAATATTGTTATCCTAAAAGATGGCTCTTGTTGTTTGATTTTGCAAACTCCAGCAGTTAACTTTGACCTTTTGTCAGAAAAAGAACAAGAAGCAATGATTTATAGTTTTAGTGCTTTGCTTAATTCTTTGAATTTTCCTGTTCAGATTTATATTCGCTCAAGCCTAAAAGATGTTTCTTCATATTTGCGACTTTTAAAAGAATGGGAGGAAAAACAATCATCTTCTGATTTGGGAAAAATGATTTCTTCTTACCGAAAATTCATTGACGAGTTGGTTCAAAAAAATGCAGTCTTAACCAAATCTTTTTATTTGGTGATCCCTTTTTCTGTCTATGAGTTAGGGGTGGAATCAGCTAAAGCTGGCTTAGCCAGCTTATTTCCTTTTTTAGATGGCAAAAGTCAAGAGTCAAAATTGCCTTTGCCTAAAGAAACAATTTTAAAAAGAGCCCAGGCTAATTTAGAACCAAAAAAAGAGCATATTATTCGGGTTTTTGGCCGGCTTGGGTTAAGGATTAAACAATTGACCACCGAGGAGTTAATCGATCTTTTTTATAAAATTTATAATGAAGAGTCTGTCGGGATTAAAGAAATTAATCTTTTAGATCTTAATTCAATGGTTACTTTAAGGGAGAAAAATTATGTTTGAAAATTTAACCAAAATCAGTTTCGCTCTCTGGCCAAAAAAATTTTTGGCCAAAAAACAATCAGCTTTTCAAAAGCCGGCAAAAAAAGATGGGGGGGAGGCAAAAGCTGATTTTGGTCAAGGAATTACTACGGTTAAAGATATCATTGCTCCCTCAGCCGTGGAAGTTGATTTTAATTATTTGCGAGTCAATAATCGCTTTTATCGCACTTTTTATGTTGTTGGTTATCCAAGGTATGTTTCTGCCAATTGGCTTGGGCCGCTGATTAATTTTGATCGGCCTTTACAAATTTCAATTTATATTTATCCTTCAGAAGAAAAAGAAGTTCTTGAGGATTTAAAAAGAAAAATTGCCGAGATGGAGGCAGAAATTTCTTTGGCTGTTCAGCAGGGGAAAGTGGTTGATCCGAGTGTTCAGGCAAAACTTGAAGATGCCTTGACATTGCAGCAAGAATTAGCCCGGGGAGCAGAAAGATTTTTCCAAATGGGGCTTTACATTACTGTCTCTGCTGGCTCAGTAGAAGAATTAAATCGGACGAGCAAAGAGCTAGAATCAGCCTTGGGTGGGTTAATGATTGTAATTAAGCCAGCGATTTTGATGCAAGAAGAAAGTTTTAAAACTGCCTTGCCAATTTGTCAAGATCAATTGATGATTACCAGAAATATGGACACTACTTCTTTAGCGACCACTTTTCCTTTTGTTTCTTCAGAACTTTCTGATGACAAAGGAATTCTTTATGGGATTAATCAACACAATGGTTCTTTGGTTGTTTTTGATCGCTTTTCTTTAGAAAACTACAACTCAGTGATTTTTGGCAAGTCTGGCGGAGGAAAAAGCTTTTTGGTTAAACTTGAGGCGTTAAGATCTTTGATGTTTGAGACAGAAATTTTGATTATTGATCCGGAAAATGAATATCAAAATCTTTGTCAGGCAGTGGGAGGAGAATTTATTAGACTTTCTTACAATTCGCTGTCAAAAATTAATCCTTTTGATCTTGAGCTGATTAGGCCAAAAACAACCAAGGAAGAGGAAGAAGAAAATGAGTTGTCAAGAAAAATAATGGCTCTCCACGGACTTTTTAAAATTATTATGGGAGAGCTTGATCCCCAGGAAGAGGCATTGTTGGACAAAGCGTTAATGCTGACTTACAAAGGTAAAGGGATTACCCCTGATCCTCAGACTCAGAAAGACAAGGAAATGCCTTTAATTGAGGATTTGTACAAGGTTTTGATTGGGATGGAGGAGGAACAAGCCTTGTCTTTAGCTGCCAGATTAGAAAGATTTATCAAAGGATCTTTTGCCGGCATTTTTAACAGCCAAACAACAGTCGACTTAAAAAACAAATTTACTTGTTTTGGTCTTCGGGATTTGGAAGAGAGTTTGCGGCCAGTGGCGATGCAGATCATTTTGGATTTTATCTGGAACAAAATCAGAAAGGAGTTGAAAAAAAGGATTTTGATTGTTGACGAGTCTTGGTATTTGATGAAATATCAAGACTCAGCAATTTTTTTAAACAATATTGCCAAAAGAGCAAGAAAATATTATCTTGGCTTAACCACGGTCACCCAGGATGTTGATGATTTTTTACAAACAAAAGAAGGCCCGGCAATTATTAAAAATTCTTCGATCCAAATTCTTTTAAAACAGCATCCGGCGGCAATTGATCTGGTGGGAAAGATTTTTTATCTTTCTGAAGGAGAAAAACAATATCTTTTGGCGGCTAACATTGGTGAGGGAATATTTTTTGCCGGCCAAAACCATGTAGCAATTAAAGTAATGGCTTCACCAGAGGAATACAAATTAATTACTTCTCGGCCAGAAGAGATTTTAAAAATAAGGGAAGAGAAAAAAGGACAATAGGTTAGAGGGCTAAAAGCGAATGAAAAAAGTTTGGCAAAATACTGGTTGGCAAATTTTAGGCAGAATAGTCGCCAGTTTATCTTCTTTAGTGGTGACTGCTTTTTTAACCCGCTTGCTCTCTGGCCAAAATTATGGTAACTGGATTTTTGTCACCACTTTTACCTTACTTTTTTTAAATTTTTCTGATTTAGGCGTTAGTTTGATCGCTGTTGCTCAGGCAGCCCGGGCGAGCAAGCCAAAAGCGGTTTATCAACGAGCATTTTTTTTAAAATTTTGGTTGGCTCTGTTTAGTTGGCTAGTTTTTGTCTTTTTTGTTTTGGTTCTGCCGCAATTTAAAAATCTAATTTCGGTTGGCTTGATTGCTTCTTTGACGATTTTGTTTTTGAGCTTAAGGATGACGGCGGAAATTGTTTTTCGGACAGAACTTGATTTCAAGAAAAAAGTTTTTTTTGAATCTTTAGGTTCGCTTTTGTTTTTGTTGGCCATTGTCAGTGTCGGGGGATTAAGGTTTTGGCCGCTTAATCAAACCTTGACGATGGTTTTTTGGACCTCAACTGCGGGAGTAAGCAGCTTGTTGGCCTTTTTTTCGGTCAGGAAAACTTTTGAATTCAAAAGTTTTCCTTCTTTCGTCGAAACAAAAAAACTTTTTTCCCAATCTTTACCTTTAGGGATTCGCCAGCTGGTTTTTGCCACTTATGATCAAGGGATTGATAATTTCTTTTTAAAAACTTTTAGCACCAGTTTGAATGTTGGTTTTTATGGTTTGTCTTATAAAATCTATAACAATCTGACCACCACTGCCTCTTTTTTGATGAATAGCCTTTTCCCCCTTATTGCTCGCCAAAACAAACCTTTGCTGAAAAAAACTTTTTTAAAAAGTTTAATCGTACTTTTTTTTAGTGGAGTTTTTCTTAGTCTTGGCCTTTGGTTTTTTTCCGGCTTGATTATCCAGTGGTTAGCCGGGCCCAAATTTCAAAGCTCGGTGGCGATTTTGCGGATTCTTAGTTTGGCTTTGGTGATCTCTTTTTTAAACCATAGCATTGGTTATACAATGATTGCTTTAGGAGAACAAAAAAAACTTTTGCGTCTTTCCTTAGTTGCTCTAGGGGTTAATTTGGGGGGCAATCTGATTTTTATTCCTCGCTGGGCTGGCGTGGGAGCGGCTTGGATAACAGTGGCGACAGAGACAACGATGTTTTTGTTAACTGCTAGAGCCTTAAGAAAACTGATTAATTGCTGATCTGAGGCTGATGATCCCGGATTGTAAATGGAGAGGTGATGATTACCAAACTAGCAAGAGAAAAATCTTTTCCCAAATGTTATAATCTTCTATGCCTAAAAGAACCTATCAACCAAAAAAGAGAAAAAGAGCCAAAACCCATGGGTTTTTAAGAAGAATGAAAACCCGAGCTGGCAGAAAAGTTTTAAAAAGAAGAAGACAAAACACAAGAAAAAGATTAGCTGTCTAACAAAAACATATGGCCTTAGCCAAAAAATACCGGCTAAAAAGAAAAAAGGATTTTCTCAAAATCAAACAAAAGGGGGAAATCCTTGACACCCCCCTCTTCGGTCTTTTAGTTCTTCAAGAAAAAACCTCTTTTCCTCTTTTTGGCTTTGTCATTTCCAGGAAAATCAGCCGGAAGGCAGTTTTAAGAAACAAAATCAGGCGGCGCTTAACCGAGACCGTTCGCTTGCTTTTGCCCAGACTAAAGCCAAACATTAAGATTCTTGTTTTGGCAAAAAAATCTTTACTCCAGGCCAAATTTCAAGAAATTTTTCAAACAATGGAAAAATCTTTGGCTGAATTAGACTGGCTAAATTAATTTAAGCACGACCGACATACTCCCGTGTCTCGGTATTGACCAAAATTTTTTCTCCTTTTTTAATAAAAAGGGGCACTTTCACCACCAAACCTGTCTCCAAAACAGCATTTTTAGTCGCCGCCGTCACAGTATTGCCTTTCGCCCCTGTCTCTGTTTCCAAAACCACAAATTCCATTTTTAAAGGTAAAATAACGGCTAAAGGTTTGTCTTGATAAATTGAAATTTTGTACTCCTGGCCTTCTTTAATAAAATACTGGTCATCGCCAATTAGCTGCGCTGGCACTTCTTGTTGCTCAAAAGTGCGTTGATCAACAAAAACAAAGTTGTTGCCCAGCTTGTAAATAAATTGCATTTTCCTCTGCTCAACCGTAATTTCTTTAACTAGCTCATCAGTCCGCAAAACTTCCTTTGTCACCTGGCCAGTTTTTAGATTTTTTAATTTCAGCCTCACCACTGCTGTCCCTTTGCCAGGATTAAAAAACTCTTTGTCAACCACCAAAACTGGTTGATCTTGCCAGCTTAGAAACATTCCTTTGCTAATATTGCTTGCTTTAATCATTTCTTTTTTCCATCTAAGAGGTGGAAAAGTGACACCTAGGGGAGAATCTAGCCTCCTAAAACAAGGTGTTTTATTTGGTCTAGCTTTCGCGGCATCGGGCAATAAGAAAAAATTTCCACCAACCTAGGAGGGCGGCTCATTTTTGCCAAAAATTCTTTCTGCTCAGCTAAAGAAAAAGTCAAAAACTTGGCAAGCTTTAACAAAGGAAGAGAGAATTGATAAAAATAAATTGTTTGGAGGGCGCGTTTAAATTCCTTCCTGTCAGTAAAGGTTGGTCGACCATCCATGCCTCGGTTAACCACATAATATATCTCCCCGCTAACCAAAGGAAAAATTCTTGTTGGCATAAGCTCAAAATAGCACATCTCTCCCTAGGTGTCAATAGAGACAAACAACTGGTCTCTTTAAATAAAATGGTATACTAAAATATGCCAGAATTGCCGGAAGTAGAAACAATCAAAAGATTGCTCAAGAAAAACATTATTGGGAAAAAAATTGCCAAAGTGAAAATTTTAAGCCAGAAACAATTTCCCGACAAACCCCAATTAATTGTTAGCAGCCAAATTGTTGGTCTTGAAAGACAAGGAAAACAGTTAATCATCAACTTTAACAACCATTATTCTCTTTTAATTCATTTAAAACTGACTGGCCAACTTGTTTTTGGCCAAAAACTTGATCAGGAAGAAAAAGCCTATTTTGACCAACCAATTCCTTTTAACCAAGGCAATGTCTTGCCAGGAAAAACCACCAGGGTAATTATCTATTTGATGGGAAAAAACAATCAGCCGGACGGAGCAATTTTTTTCAATGATTTAAGAAAATTTGGCTGGCTGAGGATAATCCCCACTGCTAACTTAAAAGAGCAAAATTTAAAAAAATTAGGAGTCGAGCCACTCAGCAAAAGTTTCACTCCCTTGCTCTTGGCCAAAATTTTCGGAAAAACAAAAAAACCAATCAAGCTGGTTTTAATGGACCAAGAAAAAATTGCCGGCGTGGGCAATATTTATGCTAATGAAGCTCTTTTTGAGGCAAGAATCTTACCCACTCGCTCGGCAAACAGCCTAACCAGCCAAGAAATCAAAAAACTTCACCAGGCAATTAATTTGGTTTTAAAAAAAGCAATCAAAGCCGGTGGTTCTTCTGCTAGCGATGAAGCCTTTATCAAACCAGATGGCACCCCAGGAGGATATCAAAAAATAACCAAGGTCTATCAAAAAGAAGGCAAACCCTGTCCTCGTTGTGGCAGCTTGATTAAAAGAATTAATTTGCAAGGGAGAGGCACTTTTTTCTGTCCAAAATGCCAGGTTTAACCACCACTTAACAAAATGCATTTAAAATCTTTAACTCTTTTAAATTTCCGTTCTTGGCAAAATCAAAAATTTGGGTTTCATCCCCAAACAACTGTTATTATTGGCCCCAATGCTTCGGGGAAAACCAACATTTTAGAAGCAATTTGGTTTTTGATCTCTGGAACAAGCTTCAGGGCAGAAAAAACTAGTGAGGTGATCCGCTGGCAAGAAAATCAGACCCAAATCAAAGCCATTGTTGAAGATGAAGGAACAAAAGAAATTGGCTTAACCTTGATTTGGGAAAACAAAAAAAGAGTGAAAAAATCTTTTCTCTTAAACAAACAACCTCAGACAAGAAAAAATTTTTTAGAAAATCTTCACGGAGTTGTTTTTCGGCCTGAAGACATTAGATTAATTGCCGGTTCGCCTTCTAGCCGGCGGCAATTCTTAGACCAGCTACTTTTCGGTCTGGATTGGCAATATTTTCAAGCCTGGCATCATTATTTTAAAGCTTTAAAACAAAGAAACAGACTTCTTTATCAATTAAGACAAAAAGGCAATTCTTTTGCTCTTAAACCAGCCAATTTTAGCGAATTTTATTATTGGGATCAGTCACTGATCAAAAACAGCGCAATTCTGATTGAAAAAAGAAGGAATTTGATTGAATCTTTAAATCTTTTTTTGACCAAAGAAGATTTTAAATCTTTTGCCGGAATCGAATTGGATTACCAACCTTGTCCGATCTCTCCCCAACTTTTAAAAAAAACTTTCCGCCAGGATCTTAATCAAGGATTTACCAGTTTAGGCCCGCAAAAAGATGATTTCCGCTTTTTGGCTCGCTGTTTTCCTTCCTTGACTAATGATTTAGCCGCCTTTGGCTCCCGCGGCCAACAAAGGCTGGCGGTTTTTGCCTTAAAATTAGCCGAAATGGAATTTGTTTTCCAGCAAACGAAAAAGCTGCCTTTGATTTTGTTAGACGATATTTTTTCAGAACTCGATCGGGCAAACCACCAACTTCTCTTAAAACTAAAACTGGAAAATCAAATAATTTTAACCACCACTCATCAAGCTTTGGCAGTTGATTATCAAAAAACAATTGTCTTGCCAGGAAAAATTTGACTGATTAAAAATGACTGATTGGCAAAAACTTAAAAACAATCCTAGTTTATGGCAGATTTTTAAACTCCGCCAGGAAATTATTAAAAAGATCAGAGAATTTTTTTATCAAGAGAATTTTTTAGAAGTCCAAACTCCCCTTTTGGCTCCCTCTCTTCTCCCTGAATCATATCTGGAAATTTTTTCCACCAAACTGAGTAACAAAATAGGCAAAAAACAAGCAGCTTTCTTAACGCCCTCGCCAGAGATCTGGCACAAAAAGCTTTTGGTTGCTGGCTCAGGCAATATTTTTGAAATCACCAAAAGTTTTCGGAACACTGATCTTGGCGGTCATTTTCACCAACCAGAGTTTACCATTTTAGAGTGGTATAGAATTGGCAATTACCAGCAAACAATGAGAGATTGCGAAAATCTACTCCGATTTCTTGCTCAAAACAAAGCGAAAATTAATTACCAAGGGAAAACTTTAGATCTTCAAAAACCTTTTGAAAAAATTTCTCTTTTGAAGGCTTTTGAAAAATATGCCGGGATAGAAAAAAGAGATTTTTTTAATTGGAAAAAATTGCTTCAGATTGCCCAAAAAAGGGGTTATCAGGTTGACAAAGATGACAATTGGGAAACTTTATTTAATCTTTTTTATCTTCAAGAAGTAGAACCAAACCTCGGTCAAGAAAAGCCAACCATTATTTATCAATTTCCAGCCCAGTTTGCTCCTTTAGCCAAACCAGACCTTCAAGATCCCAGATTTAAACAAAGATTTGAACTTTATCTTTTTGGCATCGAGCTAGCCGACGGTTATCAGGAATTAAATGATCCTCAAAAACAAAAAGTTGAGTTTTTAAGAGAACAACGATTGAGAAAAAAATTAGCCAAAATTAATCATCCTCTTGATTGGGATTTTATCAAAGCCTTAAAACAAGGTTTGCCTCAAGCAAGTGGGGTGGCTTTGGGAGTTGACCGATTGATAATGATTTTTGCCAATCTGACTGATATTAGCCAGGCAATTCTTTTTAGCGCTGAAGAAATCTTTGATCTTTATTTTTAAAAATTAGGTCTGATGACAACAGGAGAAGCAAAATCTTTAGAAAGGAGGTGATCCATCCGCTCCTTCCAGAACGGATACCTTGTTACGACTTAGCCCTCATCGCCAAATTCACCTTGGCCTCCGACAAGCAGAGTCTTCAGGCGCCTTTGACTTTGCTGACTTGACGGGCAGTGTGTGCAAGAGGCGAGAACGTATTCACCGGGACCTGCTGATTCCCGATTACTACCAATTCCGCGTTCATGCAGGCAAGTTGCAGCCTGCAATCCCCACTGAGAAGCCGTTTGTTGGGATTAGCTCCGCCTTGCGGCTTGGCCACCCATTGTCGGCTCCATTGTAGGATGTGTGTAGCCCTAGGCATAAGCGACATGCTGACTTGACGTCGTCCCCACTTCCTCTCTGACATTTGTCAAAGTGGTCTTCCGTGACACAAGTAACACGGAACAGGGGTTGCGCTCGTTACCCCACTGAAGGGAACACCTCACAGCACGAGCTGACGACAGCCATGCACCAGCTGTTCTACCGTTTAGTCCTCCCATTTCTGGCAGGACATCAAGTAGAATGTCAAGCCTAGGTAAGGTTCAACGCTTCGTATCGAATTGAACCACATGCTCCACTGGTTGTGCGCCTCCCCGCCAATTCGTTTGAGTTTCAACCTTGCGGTGATACTCCCCAGGCGATCCGCTTAACGCGTTAGCTTACGCCTCCCGATAAAAAAATCGAGAGACTAGCGGACATAGTTTAGGGCTAGGACTACCCGGGTCTCTAATCCGGTTCGCTCCCCTAGCTTTCGTCCATTAGCGTCAGTAAAATTCTAGCTACCTGCCTTTGCCCTTGGTGTTCTTCCGCATATCCACGAATTTCACTTCTACATGCGGAATTCCAGTAGCCCCGAATCTACTCAAGTTTTCCAGTATCTTGCCCCTGCCTCTGGTTAGGCCAGAGTCTTTGAAACAAGACTAAGAAAACCGCCTGTGGACCCTTTACGCCCAGTAATTCCGGGTAACGCTTGCACCCTACGTCTTACCGCGACTGCTGGCACGTAGTTAGTAGGTGCTTTTTCCCCTCCGAATCAGAGGGGTGAGCGGTTTACAACCCGAAGGCCTTCATCCCGCACGCGGCGTCGCTGCGTCAGGCTTTCGCCCATTGCGCAAGATTCCTGGCTGCTGCCTCCCGTAGGAGTAGGACCCGTGTCGCAGTGTCCTTGTGGCTGGCCGTCCTCTCAGACCAGCTACCCGTCATCGCTTTGGTAGGCCATTACCCTACCAACAGGCTGATAGGCCGCAGGCCCATCTTAGGGCGGGAAGTTACTCCCTTTCCTTTAAAGTAAAAGCTTGCGCTCTCCTTTAAAGCGTACGGTGGGTTACCCAGTCTTTCGACTGGCTATCCACCTCCCTAAGGTAGGTTCCTACGTGTTACTCACCCGTTCGCCGCTGATGTGCCCCCGAAGGGGCCTCATCGCTCGACTTGCATGCCTAAGGCACGCCGCCAACGTTCACCCTGAGCCACGATCAAACTCTCAGAACAAAATGGCCTCCCCGATTAAAAATCTCGGTTGGCCACCTTAAAAGAAAAAATGGCTTCTCCTGCTGTAAACAAACCTAATTTTGCTCTTAATTATCAAGGTGCAATTTGGAAAGACATTATTATCTTACCGGAAAAATTTAAAAAGGTCAAGAGCTGGTCCAGGTCACAGACTTTTTGGACTCTAAGTCCTCCTTAATCATAAACTCCGGGTATCTACCAGAAAATCAAGGCAGCTATCGACGGGCAACCCTATCCTCTAGACTTAAGTTTATGTCTTTTTTATAATCTCAAAACATAGAGGACGAGGTTGACTGCGAACGAGCCGTTATTAAATTTTTATTTTTCTGGATATGGTTTTTCTTTGCAAAATGGTCCTTCTCCACAACAACATCTACATTCTTTTGGAAATTGACTACCAGCATACATTTGAGTCATCCTGACGACCTCTTGACAATCTGCGTATTGAGGAACTCGGTCTACACATTCTTCGAATCGAAAGGTTTCTACCTCTCCTCCTGTTTCAAGAAATGCTTTTTCTGAAGACCCTAAAAGAATACAAGAAGGTTGGCTTCTGCATTGTTCCTCACTGAAATCTGAACAGTTAATTTGTTGAACAGGCTTTGTTAAGCTTTCATATTCCTCAGGAATTACACACCTTCGTTGAAAGCACTTACCAACACCAAGGCCTACACAGCTTTGCCCCCGCAAACTCGTCCAAATGAATCACACCAAACACCCATAGTACAACTTATTCCATCTGGTTTTCCTAAACATTGTTCAGTCTTATTAATACACGTTTCCCTAGAATATAAGACGAGACTAATAGATATGACGCTTATTAAGATCAAAATTCCAATCAAGATTCTAATTTTTGAATTCATAATTTCCTTTCTAAATTATTTTAGAAAATTCTATTTTATAAATCAATCGAATTCCCCACCCCAGGCCTGAACATTTAATTCCATTTCGCATCCTGATTGTTGATGAAAAGCAATTTCTAATTGACATAAATTACCCTGACATTTTATTGAGTATGGAACACCAACTTTATATTTCGGACCAGGAATCGATTCTAAATTTTGTGGAGGACTGATAAAGATCGCTTACAGCTAAAGCTTAGCTTTCTTGAAATCTTTCATAAGGTGTTTGTCTCCTGAGGTCTATGACTAGGGTTGGTTTCTTGTCCCTTCTCCATCTTTGTTGTCTTCGGACTGGGAGTGGCCGGTGGGAAGATTGCGGGGCAGTTTTCTCCGCAGATTTACCGATTTTTTTCCGCATGCTTCTTGTTTGGGAAGCAATTTTAACGACTAAAGGTCCCTATCAGTTGACCAAAACCCAAAATTTTCCCCTCCATTGCTTTTTCTAACTCTGATTGGTCAGCAGTCGAAGACAAATTTAATTTTTCTTTCAAAGCATAAATTTTAAACCGATAATGATGAACTGGTCCTGGCGGCGGACAAGGACCACCCCACTGATTGTGGCCAAAGCTGTTTCTCCCCTGGATTGCCTTTAAAGGAACAGAGTTTTCCTCCACCCGAACAAGACTAGGGTCAATATTGAAAACCAACCAGTGAGTCCAAACACCACCGGGAGCATCAGGATCATCAACAATCAAAGCCAAACTTTGGCACCCAGAAGGCACATTGCTAAATTCTAAAGCTGGATTAACATCTTCGCCCTGGCAAGTATATTTGTCAGGAATTCTTTGTTGATCTAAAAACGCTGGCGAAGTAATTTTAATTGTTTCCATCTGTTTCACCTCCAATCTAGTTTGACTCCTTTTAAACCCCAAATACCAACCAGCTAACAAAACCAAACAAAAAAAGCTAAACCAAAAAACTTTTCCCCATCTTGGAAAAATTCTAAACAAATTTTTTTTAATCTGCAACCAGAGCACAATCATCTTTCGAAGAATTTAAAGCTTGCTTATAATTGTTGAAGGTCGTTTTCAATAATTTCAAAATCTTTTTCAAAATTACCCAGATCCAGACTTTCTATTTCTTCTTCTTCTGGTGATTGGGTCGGAGTTGGCGACAAAACAGGGGTAGGAGAAATCAACCAAGATTTTTTAATTGCTTTTTCCCGGCTTAACCAAAAAAGCAAAAGACTAAGCAAACTTAATAAAATAATTGTCAAACCAATCAAAACAACCAGCAAAATTGCTGATTTTCTTCTTGCTGAAGACGCTAGCATTTGATTTGATAATGGTTGAGTTTGTTCGTTTTCCATCTCTTATGGCTCCCCTGTTAATGTTGGCGTTAATCTTGGCCTCATTTTGTTAATTTTAATCTCCCCTAACACTTTTGCCAATTCTTTTGCTGCTTGAGAAACTGCTTGCTTGGCCTTAATTACTGCTTGCCAAACATCTCTTAAGTCATTTCTAAATTGACTGACTGTTTGACCAACAGCATCTTTCAGCCCCCTCTCCTCTTGGGGCAACTGAATTAGATATTGTTTTAAAGCTTGGGCGGCAACTTTTTCCCGAGCAACCTTGATCATAAGTTCTGCCTGATCAATGGCTGTTTTTAACGCGGTCGTCTCTTGACCTTCTGGGGCAATCTCCTCTGCTTTTTGACTAATCCGCTCCAAAATTGATTGTAATTTGTCAAGAACCGAGGCGAATTTTCTCGTGTAATCCTGATTCATCATCAGAATTCTTTGATTAATTCTTTCCACCAAATTTCTTTTTCTTTCGTCTTTTATTTGTCTTAGTCGCAATTGGAACTCTTCTTGTTTTTCTTTAGCTTTTTGCCAGCTCTCTTCGTTTCTTTTTTGGATCTCTTGAAAAAAACTTTCTTTTTTCTCTCTCATCTTTTCTTCTTTCTCAGCCAATCTTGTTTGAAGAGTCTCTTGGATTCTTTCTTTAGTCTTTGTTTGTTCCTCAAGGGTATTTTGGAGAACATTTGACCGGGTTGGGCCAAAAAGATTTTCTTGACTGAAAACAAGATCAAAGGGAAAAATCATTCCTAAAACAAAAAAAGCAAAAAAGCCTAAACCCCTTATCTTCATAAGAATCAGTTTATCCTTCTTAAAAGGAAGTTGTCAAGAGAAAAGTTAAAGCGGGAGGTGGTGAGCCTGCCCCTCTCATCACCCCCCACCTTAGCCTTAAAAGTTAAGATTTTTCTCTTGACTTTTATTCTTTATTAATTATAATCAGATCATAAGGGCATTGCTATTCGCATTCCTTATTTTGCCCGGAGTGGCGATAGCGATGCTCTTTTTTAATCTTTTCAAACTAAAAAGTCAATAATAATTTTCCTCCTAACTGGGCAGTTTTCTCAAGCTGCTTTTTAACCCATTGTTTGTTTTCCTTTTCCTGATTTTTGTTTTTTCCGCGAAAGACAAATTTGGAAAACAGAGCAACAAATTTTTTCATTAAACAATTTATACACCTTGTTTTTCAGCTTGTCAAGTCCTATAGTAAAAATGCCTCCAGAAATCCATATTCCTATAGTGTTTACTACAAAAACAATTGAACCTAAAAATATCACTTTTAACCTTATCTTTGGTTGTTGTGGAAAACTATTTGGCTAACTTTTCCTGGACAAAAGTTAGTCTCCCTACCCCTTTAGGTAATCTTCGCTGCTTTAGTTTGCCCAAGATCAAAGTATTCGCCTGGCAGCCGCGAAAACAAAAAATGATATAATACTATATAAATAAGCAAGCGCTGGAAGATTGGGTAAAAAAATGTTTAAGCTTAATCAAAAACCATTCTCTTCAAAAAAGCCAACCAGTGGCCAAAAAGAATTGCCAAGAAAAAATGGCTGGCGACGATATTTGGCAAGAATTATCATCGCTGCCCTAATTTTCTTTTATCTTTTTATTGGTTGGCTTAATTTAAGCTCTGGCCAAAAACCAGGAGCGCAAATTAGTTTCTCGGAATTGATTAGCAAGATCCAAGAAGAGCAAGTAGAAAAAATTGTTGTTTTTGATACCTATTTAAAAGTTTATCTTAAGGCTGACCAGAGCGCTTTTGTAGAAAGAGAACCCGGAACTTCTTTTATTCAGGCCTTAAAAGATAGTGGCCTTGACCCTCAGAAAGTTAATTTTGAATTTAGCAACCAAAATTTAACCAAAGCAATTGGCAATGCGATCGCTGCCTTAGGACCAATTGTTTTAACCGGTCTTCTTTTCTGGTATTTATTCAAACAAGCAGGCAAAGCCCAAAGTTCAATCTTTTCTTTTACCAAATCAAAAGCAAAGTTCTTTAGCAAAGGCAAGCAATCAATTACTTTTAATGATGTGGCTGGGTTGGAAGAAGCAAAAGAAGAATTAAAAGAAGTGGTTGATTTTTTGAAAAATCCCCAAAAATATCGCCGCGTTGGCGCCCGACCGCCAAAAGGCGTGCTTTTAGTCGGCCCCTCAGGGACGGGAAAAACCCTTTTGGCCAGAGCAATTGCCGGAGAAGCAGGTGTGCCCTTTTTTTCGATGGCCGGATCTGAATTTATGGAAATCTTGGTTGGTGTTGGCGCGGGAAGGGTAAGAGATCTTTTTGCTACCGCTAAAAAAGCCAGTCCATCGGTCATTTTTATTGATGAGATTGACGCGATTGGCAGAGCCAGAGGTCTGGGTGGCTTTGGTGGCGGCCATGATGAAAGAGAGCAAACCTTAAACCAAATCCTGGTAGAAATGGACGGATTCGAACCCACTGAGCGAGTAACCGTGATTGCCGCGACTAATAGGCCGGATCTCCTCGACCCAGCTTTATTAAGACCAGGCAGATTTGACCGAAGAATTACCTTAGGCTTACCTGATCTTGAGGAAAGAGAGGCAATTTTAAAACTCCACTCTCTAGGTAAACCCTTCAGCAAAAATGTCTCTTGGAAACGGGTGGCTCAAAGAACAGTTGGTTTTTCAGGGGCTGATTTAGAAAATATGTTAAATGAAGCAGCTATTTTAGCCGCCAGAAAAGGAAAAACAAAAATTACCCCAGAAGAAATTGATGAAGGTGCTTTAAAAGCTAAACTTGGGCCAGCAAAAAAAAGGGTTCTTTCTTTAAAAGACAAAAAAATTGCTGCTTACCATGAAAGTGGCCATGCCCTTGTTAATTGGTTTTTGCCCAACACCGATCCAGTCCAAAAAATCTCCATCGTCTCTCGAGGAATGGCTTTAGGTTTTACCCTCATTCCTCCAGAAAAAGACAGACCACACATCACCAAAGATTTTCTTTTTGATCAAATTGCAGTTTTAATGGCTGGCCGGGCGGCAGAAGAAATTAAATTCAAAACGATGACCACCGGTGCCGCTAATGACATCCAAAACGCAACCCAAATTGCTCGAGAAATGGTGGTTGAATATGGAATGGGTAATCTTGGGCCTTTGTATTTTGGTCCGCAATTTGATATTGATCAATCAAGAAGTTTTTTTGTTCCCCAAGAGATTTCTCCCCAAACCCAGGCTAAAATCGACGACGAGATAAGAAAAATTGTCCGCTCGGCTTATCAAAAAGCAAAGACAATTTTAAAAGAAAACAAAAACAAACTAGACCAACTAGCAGATCAGTTAGCCAAAAAAGAAACCTTAGATCGGAACGATTTAAAAACTATTATGAAGAAAAACTCCTAACCATTAGCCAACAATCCATAAAGCTTCACCAGCCAGGGAATTTGCTCTTTGTCAAAAATTTGCTTAATCCCCAAGCTTTTTGCCTCTTTAATTCTTTTGTTTGCTCCCCAAACTTCCCTCACCTCTCCTAACAAAGAAACCTCGCCAATAAAAACCGAATTTGGGGGCAAAAGTTTGTTTTTAAAAGAAGAAACCAAAGCAGCACAAATGGCTAAATCAGCCCCAGGTTCATTGGTTTTTAAACCACCAGTGATATTAATAAAAACATCATATTTAAAAAGGGGAATTTTTAATTGTTTTTGGATCACTGCCAAAAGAATTTGTGACCGGTTATAATCAACTCCATTGATAATTCTTTTTGGCGCGGGAAGAAAAGTTTGACTAACTAATGATTGCACTTCGATTACCATTGGCCGTGTGCCTTCAATGACCACTGTCAGGGCAGAACCAACAACCGGTTGTTTTGTTTTGCCTTTTTCCAACCAAATGCCAGTTGGATCTTTGACTTCTTGCAAACCCTTATCTGTCATCTGCCAAAGACCAACCTCATCAGTTGCCCCAAATCTGTTTTTCACTGACCTTAAAAGCCTTAAATTTTGATATTTTTCGCCTTCAAAATAAAAAACCGCATCAACCATATGCTCTAAGGTCTTTGGCCCGGCTACTGTTCCTTCTTTAGTGATATGACCAACAAGAAAAACCGCTAGCTTTTCTCTTTTTGCCAAATCAATTAATCGGTGAGCTGATTCTCTGGTTTGGCCAATCGAACCGGCACTGCCTGAAAGTTCTTCGCTAGTCATTGTCTGAATTGAATCAACAATTAAAATTGACTTTTCTTTAAATTCAGATGTTTTCACCAAATCAACCACTTCATCAACATCGGTTTGGGGAAGGAGGAAAAATTTTTCTAAATTTTTTAGCTCTCCCCTGCCGCCAGCTAAATTGTTGATTCTTTCTAACCTCAACTTAACTTGTTGCGGTGATTCTTCTCCGCAAACATAAAAAACTGCTTGGTTTTGGTTTTTCACCAAAGAAAGCGCTAATTGAGAAAGCAAGGTTGATTTGCCAATTCCCGGCTCGCCCGCAATCAAAATCACTGAACCAGGAACAATCCCGCCACCCAAAACTCGATCAAATTCTGCCAAGCCAGTGGGCAAACGAGAAAATTTAAATGATTCTACTTGGGTCAACTTTATTATCTGAGCTGCTAGAAAAGATTTTTTTCTTTTTGTTTCTTGTTTGCTTGTTAGTGTCTCCACCATTGTGTTCCACTGGTGACAATTTGGGCATAAACCAAGCCATTTTGGAGACTGAAAACCACAATTTTGGCAAACAAAAACTGTTTTCACCACTGCCAATTAAGTATAGCACTTCCTTTGCCAATCCACACCTTCGAGAAATCCTTTTGCCTTTTCTGTTTTGGGGTATTTTTTAACTCTCTGCCAAAATTTTTTATTATGTTTGCCAACAAAAAGATGAACTAGCTCATGGAAGATCACATAATCCAAAACCCAACCAGGCATTTTTTGCATCCTTGAAGAAATCCTAATTTCTTTTTTTTTAGGATAATAAATACCATAACTTTTCTTTAATTTTTTTGACCAAAAAATGTGATAATTTAACTGTTTTCCCGGCCAATATTTTTTGTATAAATAAATTGATCTTTTTTCTAAAAAACTATCAGAAGATCTGCTCTTTTCTTTTTGTATTTTTTTCTTAAAATCCTTGATCATTTTTGTTACCTGGGCAGTCGGTAGCCACCAAGGAACCATAACCTTTAAAAAAATATTATTTTGATTTTTAATTATCCTGGCATTGGCTGTCCGCTCTCTTTTCTTGCTTTTCACCACAATTATTTTCATTGTCCTTCTGGTCTGAAAATCCAAGGTCTTTCCTCTTTTGAGGCTAAAATATTAATAATAATGTATTAATAATGTATTATAC
>Ga0129301_1000163_pt1 | contig 34820 bp, 32 predicted proteins | sample ConPoolayeHmetaG_FD_94489 | JGI IMG/M metagenome (GOLD analysis project Ga0129301, IMG submission 94489) | Hot spring microbial mat communities from California, USA to study Microbial Dark Matter (Phase II) - Cone Pool mat layer H metaG ...
GTCTTTGGAGCCGTAGCTTCTAATCCCAACTCACTTCTTGCCCACTTCGCAAGAAGTTCGCAGTTTCCTTCTGCGCCATGAACAACATAGACTTTAGGTTTTCCTCCAAGTTTCTTCAAGGCTTCCCTAAGCTGGCTTGCCCCACAATGCGATGAAAAATCGAAATGTTCCACACGAGCTTTAACCTTTTTAATTTTGCCATCAATAAGGCATACACCCTTCTCTAGCAACTCCTTTCCAGGCGTTCCTGGAATTTGATAGCTAACTAGAAATATGGCGTTTTGCGTCTTCTTTCCAAGCTTTGAAGTGTAAAACACTGCTGGACCACCTTTTAGCATGCCTGCAGGAGAAATTATCACTCCAGGCGTTTTTGTGGTTTTCCTTCGATCTCTCCAGCCTTCAATCCAATCGACAGAATGCATGGTCTCCGTGAACAGTTTAGGGTCTCTGAGAAACTCTTTATGGTTCATTATTATTCTGCTTGCTTCGCGAGCCATTCCATCCATGGCAATGGGATATTCAAAGTGGTGAGCAACTAAAATGCATGCGATTTCTTGGGACCTGCCGACTCCGAAGGCTGGAACAAGGACTGTGCCTCCTCTTTCGACAACATCATTTATTTCATCCACGAAGCGTTTTTCCAGCTCTAACCGTTCTGTATGGTCTTCATTTGCATAGGTGCTTTCTATGATGACAGCGTCTAAATCCCCGTATTCCATTTTTGCGCCTTCCAAGAGTCTCGTGTCGATTATGCTGAAGTCGCCTGTGTAGAGTATTCGTTTTCCTTCAGCTTCAACTAATACTTGTGCGCTTCCCGGAGTGTGTCCAGCGTTTAAAAGTTGAAATTTAATGTCGCCTATTCTCTCTTCTACGCCGAAGTCTACATGTTTGTTGCTTCTCATCATGGACCTTAGTTCAAGATATTCGAATGGCAAATAATAGCTGGAGAGATGGATAAAATCTGAAATGAGTATTTGAGTCAATTCCAAATTTAATCTATTTGTGTAAAGTGGTTTCTTTTCATGAATATAGAAGATTGGAATAGCTCCTGAATGATCAAGGTGGCTGTGCGTCAAAATTATTGCATCCACATCCTTTGGTGGTATGTGCATAGGAAAACCAGGCTCATGATTCAACATTACTCCGCAATCTAGGAGAACTTGGGTTTTTTCTGTTTTAACGGTTATGGCTATTCTGCCGACTTCCCGAGTTCCACCTAAAAACCCAATTTGTAATGGACTCATTTCTTTTCATCCGCTAATGCAGTATTCATGTTCTTTGCTCTTTTAAAAACGTATTGACTTTTCGGTAAAAGCAACTCTGACTAATCCTTTCTTTATAGCTTTTAAAATTTCATCTAAACTTAAAGAAGCCTTGACCTCTGTGTAAGCAGTCCATAATTCATTAACTTGGTGCGCATCACTACCTGCAACTCCAGGCAATTTCATCTCTTTCGCCAAGTTTTCAGCTAATTTATTAACGTGGGATTGTGAAATGCCATTCAATGTTTCTATGGCATCTATACCATATTTTCTTGTTAAATCACCTAAGCCACGGGCTCTGTATGGATGGGCTGCAATGGTTAATGCTTCTCGTTTCTTTGCAAAATCAATAACGTTTTCAACAGTCCATGGTTTAAGCGGCATTTCTTCTACACCTAAAACTATTAGGTCGCCATTTATGGTGCTTACCTCAACTCCTGGGATTATTAGAATGTCTGGGTATGCTGAAGCTAGATTCTTTACTTTGTAATAGCCTTCTAGTGTGTTGTGGTCTGTTATTGCTGTTGCTTTTATGAAGGGATGGGCATAAAGTTGTGTTACTAATGTTTTCGGGTTGATTGTTGAGTCTGGTGAATATGATGTGTGAATGTGTAAATCAATTTTTGTCATGTTTTGTTCGCTTCTTGTCCTTTAGAGGCTGTTTATCCTCTTGTATTATTGAATTTTAGGTTTGCAATGCAACTTCAATTTTTCTTACTAAATTTGCATTGTTGATGTTTAGGCTCGTGAATTCGATTTTTTTTGTTCGGCAAGTTCTTTTGCATGCGTTTAATATTGTTTTGTTCCAGTTTTCAGCATTGTTTACAAGTATGATTTTTTTGTAGTTTGTTCGATTTAGGTAATCTACTATTTGGTTGGCTACGTAGTTTATTGTTTCTTTATCTAATGGTAGAACAGTTTCGTGTTGTGATAGCGGATAAACTTCATCAAGTTCGATTGGGATTACACCGAATGGTGCTGCATAAAAGCATATGTGTGCACTGCTTGATTGCTGTATAGTCTTAGCGATTTGCTTGTATTCTTTTGATTTGTGGAATGGCTTTGTTTGAGTTTGCGGTATTAGAAGAAGGATTTTGGCTTGTTTAGGCTTAGTGTATCGTTTCGCCAAGTTTTTTCGGTAGTGAACTACTTCCGGTCGAATTAGTCCGAGAGAACTGAAAAAGAATAGACCGCTGCTTTTTATTGTTGGAGCGTGTTTTTCAATGAATTCTTGATATTTAGCGAGTTTCTTTACTGCTTGAAGTAGAGATGGATGTGCGTGTGCTCGCATTTCTAAATGTTCCCAGAGTCTGCCATCTTTTATTGCTTGTTTTATCCTTTTCAGTTCTGTTGCACACGCGTAGAGATTGTGCTCAGCCAAGAAGACTGTTCTTTCCTCTTTTGTAAGCTCCAATACTTGTTTTGGAGTTTTGTTTGCACATTTTGGGCATGTGCATGGGAAATAATCTAGTTCATTAAGCCTATACGTGCCGTTTTCGGTCATGTAGCGATTTTCTCTAGCGTAAATTGCATATGCTGCGGAATCAAAAAGGTCGCATCCGAGGGCTACAGCCAAAGCAAACATGAAGGGATGCCCTGCTCCAAAAAGATGAAGAGGGTTGTCAATGGGCAAATTCATTTTTGCCGTCATAATCATATCAACCAAAACATCGAAACGATAGTTTTCCATGACTTCTGTTGGGCTTCCTAAAGCATAGATTTGAAATGGCAGCTTTTGCATTTCCTTGGCGGATTTAGCGACAAGGTCTAGGTATTTGCCTCCTTGCACAGGACCAACCCAGAGAATATCTTCTCGAGTTTTTATGCCGAAGAATTGTTCAGCTCGTTTGAGTGTCTCATTCACTGTCTGCTCTGCATATGTCTTCTTAACCTTCCAGCTTGTAGGAATGTCTAGGATTGTGGCAATGTCCGTGTCTATGCGCTCTTGGTATTCGACAATTTCTTTTGGGCTGGTGTCTATGTCACCGTAAACGAGGATTTGATAAGCGCCAGAATCAGTCATAATGACGCCATCGTAATCCAAAAACTTGTGCAAACCTTTTTCTATAGGCTGATTCTGAAAATGCTTCTTCAACAAGTACGCGTTTGTTATTAATGCTTCAAACCCAAAATCTTCACGAATCCTTCTAGGAGAAATAGGCTGCATAACAGGGTTTATTACAGGAAAAAGAAGTGGAGTTTCAACAATGCCGTATTTGGTTTTAATTTTTCCAATTCTCGCAAGCAAATCCTTGTCTTTTATTTCGAAAGTCATCATTAAGCCTAAACAAACTCAGCTAAACATACTTATATTATACTTTCTTTTTGTTTAACTTACTTATGAGGCTGAAGCATGGTTTGTGCTATTGAGATTCACGAAAAGCCTAAACTCAACAATCCAGTTCTAATCGAAGGTTTGCCAGGCATAGGTTTCGTAGCCAACATTGCAGCCTTGCATTTAATCAATGAACTAAAAGCGAAGCGTTTTGCTGAAATTCTGTCCGCCTCATTTCAAGATTATGCAGTAATCACTAAAACGGGTGGAACACGCTTCCCAATAAACGAACTCTATTACCACAAAAGTCCTAACAAAGGTCGTGACCTTATCATCTGGTACGGCAACACCCAAGCATTGACAACTTTCGGACAATACGAACTCTGTGGGCGTGTCCTAGATATTGTAGAACAATTAGGATGCCACTACGTAATATCCTTAGGCGGATTCAAAAAGGAAGATGTAAAGCCGACGCCAGAAATTTACTGCGCAGCCTCTGACCATGAAGCTTTGGATGACGCCCTAAAACTTGGAACAAAAATAATGGTTGGAGAAATATATGGTGTTGCAGGCTTACTTATAGGATTAAGCAAAATCAGAGGATTGAAGGGCTTTTCACTTCTCGTGGAGACTTTAGGTTTATATCCTGACGTAAATGCTGCACGCCATGTATTGTCTGCGTTAGATAAGTTTTTGAATTTGAACCTTGACTTGTCAAAATTAGATTCTTCTGCGGAAGAAACTAGAAAGGTGCTTGAATCCTTCGGTTTAATTAGAACAATCGGTGAAGAAAAGAAGAAAGAGGAACAGCCATTCCGCTGGTTTATCTAACCCTTAATTTCACTGACAAATTGCTCGTAAACCTTTTGCACACGCTCAGCAGCAGGACCAGAGCCTTCTACAACGCCTTTTTCTGTCACTTTAACCTTGTCCATGACCCAAATGAAACCTTTATCCTCATAAAGCTTAACCATTGTCGGAAAAACCTTTTCTAAGCGGTCTGCTAAAGCCTTTATGTTAAAGGGTTTTTCAACGCTTAATATTTGAGCAACAACGCTTCCGTTGAGAAAAACTCTGTGTAATGTTTTTCCTTCTTGGTCTTTTGCATCTGCTAGGCATAGGCTTAAAGTGTCTGGATTAATGCCTACTAATGTTCCACTGTATGTTTTCTCAGTTGCTGTCGAAACAATTACGCTTTTATCTATTAACGCAGTGACTTCTGTGAAAAATCTTCTTTGTGCTACAGACAATTTTTAACCTCCATTACCGCCTTAACAATTATGAAAACATGTATTTAGGATTTTAACAAAGCGCCGTTAAGAACAACGAGAACCGCAGAAACTTTAAATTTTATCTATGAGGCTTAATTGTGAGAAACTGTTTCCTACAATATCTCTCATAGACTGTGATGAAATGGAAAAATACACAATGATTATAACAGAAAAGCCCGATGCAGCACAAAGAATAGCATCTGCTCTCGATGTGCATGGGAAAGCAAAAAAAGTGGAAGATAATGGCGTACCCTATTACATTGCAAAACGTGATAAGGAGATAATTGTTGTTCCAGCTATTGGACATTTATACACTGTTGCAGAAGAAAAAAGCGAAAGAAACCATTACCCCGTTTTCATGTTTAAATGGCTACCAAGATATGTAGCTGAAAAAGGCGCAAAACAGATTCGCACATGGCTTGAAACCATCACAAAACTTTCTAAAAACGCTGACACATTTATCGACGCATGCGACTATGACATTGAAGGAAGTATCATCGGATACTGCATATTGAAATATGCATGTGTCAATAAGGAAACTGTTTCAAAACGTATGAAGTATTCAACCCTGACCAAAGAGGAATTGGAAAAATCTTATGCTGAAATGTTGCCTCATCTGGATTTCGCCCTTGTAGAAGCTGGACGCACAAGACATGAAGTTGACTGGCTTTACGGCGTAAACCTTTCCCGAGCATTAACAATAGCTGCAAGAGAGTGGAGTGGAAAATATGCAACATTGAGCACTGGAAGAGTGCAAGGTCCAACTCTTAAATTTCTTGTTGCCAGAGAAAAGGCAACTAGATATTTTGTGCCAACTCCTTATTGGAGCATAAAAGCAGAAATTGAAATAGCTGATTCAATTTTTGAGGCGATGTACGAGAAGAAAATTATCGAAACCAAAATGGAAGCTAACAATGTAGTTGATGCTTGCAAGGAAAAAAACGGTGTAATAGAGAAAATTGATGTAAAAAAATTCCAGCAAGCACCGCCAATACCCTTTGATTTGGGTGCCTTGCAAAGCGAAGCCTACGGATTGTTCGGCTACACTCCAATGCGCACCGCAAACATTGCTCAACGCTTATACTTAGATGCCCTAATCTCATATCCAAGAACCAGCAGCCAAAAGCTCCCGCCAGCAATAAACTATAAAGCAATATTAAAAAACTTAAACAGAGCCTCCGAATACGGCAAGCTTACAGCTGAACTTCTCTCAAAAACAGAATTGAAGCCAAATGAAGGAAAGAAAGAGGACCCAGCCCATCCAGCCATATACCCGACTGGCAATTTGCCTGAAAGAGAATTAGAAGTTTCTGAAAGAAACATTTGGAACCTTGTAGTCAGAAGATTCATGGCGGTTTTTGGCGAACCAACAATTCGGCAAAGCATCAGAGCATGCATCAACGTAAATGGGCACCATTTTTATTTAAGGGGAAGGCAAACTCTGGAGGAAGGCTGGCTAAAGTTCTATAAGCCTTATGTAAGAACAGAAGAAACTCCTTTGCCTTCAATAGGAGAAGGACAGAAAATAAACGTAAAAAGGATAATCTTAGAGGACAAGTTCACCAAACCCCCACCGCGGTACAATCCAGGCAGTCTTCTCAAAAAGATGGAGGAGGCAGAAATTGGAACAAAGGCCACAAGAGCTGGTATAATCCAGACTCTTTATGATAGAAGATATATTAGAGACGAAAGAATGATTGTAACAGATTTAGGTTTTGAAGTTGTTAATGTTTTGGAAAAGTATTGCCCCACTGTTGTCTCGTTAAAGTTGACTCGGGAACTTGAAGAGAAAATGAACAAGATTCAGATGAATAGTGAAAAAAGAGAAAATATCCTTTTAGAGGCTGTTGAAATACTTAAACCAGCAACAGAGAAGCTAAAAAGTAAGGAGAAAATTATCGGTGAACAATTAAGCACCGCCCTAAAAAGAGCAAAACTTGAGGAAAGAATTATTGGAATTTGCCCAATATGCAACAATGGAAAACTAATGATATTATACTCCAGAAAAACAAACAAACGTTTTATCGGATGCACAAATTACTTCAAAGGACAATGCAAAACATCATTCCCACTTCCGCAGAAAGGAACTTTAAGACCGTTAGGCAAAAACTGTCGAGGATGCGGCTGGCCAACAGTTCTTATTAGATCAAGAGAAAGACGCCCTTGGACATTGTGTTTTAATCCGAAATGTCCACTGAAAGAGGAGAGGAGGAAGAGAATTGCAATGCAAAATATGCAGTAGAGAAACCAGCGAAAAAGGTTATTGCGAATTTCATTTGAAAGCTTATCAAAACATTGTTGAAAAATATGATATTTGGAAGAAAGCATGTGAAGTTTCTTGGAAAGAGTATTTAAGCGAGGTTGCCAAAAACTCTTTAACAGGAGAATGGGCTAAAGAAGTGGCAGAATACTTGATTAAAAGTGGAGAAAAACAAGATGTCTCGAACAGCTAAGAAAAAACTTTCATCGTTGTCTTATTCCTTTAACAAATTGTACCGAAAAATTTCAACAGCGAAACCCTCAACTTTTGCTCTTTCGATACTAGCGATAGCCTTCTCGATATTTTTGTTTGGAGGTGGCTTATACAACCTAATTGTGAAGCCGTATCCAACAATCTATCGTGGGGGGCTCTTTGTCTTGGTTGATCCACGGCTCTCAGAACAATTCATATCTGATAGCATTGTCGCCACAATTCTCTTCGCATTCGGCACCATAGGATTATTAACCATATACCAAAGCACAAAATATGCATACAAGCCAAGACAAGCGTACATGATGTTTATAGTAGGGGTTGTTCTTCTACTGACAGCGTACATATTCCTAGAAGCCATAATAAAGATGAAGCTTGGCGGATAAGATTCTACCAAGGTTGGTTCTTTAAACCTAGTTTGTAAGCTGCAAAATTTGTTAGCAAATGCATTGGAGGAGTTATGATCAACACTGCTATAACAAGCTCTAAAGATAGGAATGGAATTGAGAGAAAAAATGAAAACAGAATTGCTCCAACTATAAAGTCAACCTGATCAATTACTGGTAATAAATCGCCTGGAGCAAGCCCGAGTCTTCTCTTTATAAATGCTCCAGTCAAGTCTCCAAATAAAGCCCCTAAGGACAAAACGAAACCAAACAGAATGTGATATTCTGGAAAAAACGCACTTTCTACTAAACCAACTGCTGTTCCAACAGCCAATCCAGAAAAGAAGCCTCGAAAAGTCTTGTTTCTTCCAAAAACTGGTTTTCCATCAAAAAATTTTTTTCCAAAATCTATTGGGCTTCCTCCGCCAGCAACTACTGGTATCGCGTTTGCACAATATGCTGGAAATATGAACTTTAATGCTTCAATAGTGAGTTGTATGACGTTCATTTCCATAACCATCAAGGAATTGAATACTCATGTATTCCTGTTTCCTCTATTTTTAAATGGCATGTCACGGGGTATTGGTTTTTCTTTGGAGTTTTTTCCAAAATTGCCTGAATTATTTGTGGTTTTTTAGTGGGCTTCATGTGGATTATTGTGTCAGACCAGAATTTTAAAACCCTTGTGGCTACTGGTTCTATGCTTACGTGGGCTTCATTAAAAACGCTTCTTACCTGGCTTGTCATTACGACTGCTATTTTCTGGATTTTGGCAATTTGCGCTATTAATGCCATTTGCCTATTTAATTCACGGTTGAGCTCAAATGTCTTCTGAGGAGATTCTGCTATTTTGAGGCGATAAAGCGATGTTGCAGTGTCGATTATTAAGAGTCCAAAGTTTTTAGTAATATAGTCTGTTAACTTGTCTATAACCAGTGTTTGCTCTTGAAAATCATGCGGTTTTATTAATATTATCAGTTCTGCAATTTCTCTGAATGGTTCTAAGGCTATTTGGGAAAGCCTTCTCGCAGAAAATGTACCGTCACAATCGATGAATAACGTTTTATTACCTTGTTTTGCACAATTCACAGCGCATTGCATAGCTAAAGTTGTTTTTCCTGTTTCAGCTTCTCCATAAATCATAGTCACATTTTCAGATTGGATTCCTCCCTCAAGAATCCTGTCAATTGACTCGCAGTCTGTGGGAATCTTGATATCCAACGCATTCACATCAACAAATATAAGTTGCGAGTTTTATAATTTGCTTTGTGTGCCTACACGCAAACAAATAGGAAAGCAATATGAAGGCAAAAATTGCTGTTGCGACAATTTCAGGAAAGGCTTATTACTTAATTGTAAATGAATTGAAAAAGAAGAATATTCCTTTTATAAGTTTAATTCCAGATGAGCCGATTCCAATGGAAATTAAAGTTATCATAACCACAAAAAAGGAGCAACATCTGATAAAACATGAAAAAGTCTTGGCGTATCAAGATGAAACAGAACTAGCCGCACTGGTAAATGAAGCATTACAACATGTTCATGGGAAAGAATACTATGAAAGAGTCGTCATAGGCGTTGATCCAGGTGAAGTTTTTGGTTTGGCGGTTTTGGCTGATGGGAAAGTGATTGAAACAGAAAACTGTTTTAACGTTGAGGAAACATTGGATAAGATAAAGAGCATTTTGAGAAATTTTGAGAAAAACCAATTAACTTCACTTGCGGTAAAAGTTGGTGACGGAGTTCCCTTGTATAGGGAAAACCTTTTACGTGCTTTGGACAATGCATTACCTTCAAACGTAATATTAGAGAGTGTTAGCGAGGCTGGAACAGATCGATGCTTAAGCGAAAATAAGCATAGGCGAGGACTGAGAGACATAGTGTCAGCCATAAGAATTGCTGGAAGAAACGGACAAACATTTCAAAGGAGAAAGACAAATGGAAAAAGAGGTTGAAAAAGGCAGAACATTGTTAGTTGACGGCCCAGCCTCTGTGATCATAGCCTCTGGCAAGGTGGAGGTATTCGGCTCTATAATCGGTAGTGCAAGCAAGATTGTGATACGCGAAGGCAAGAGATTACCTTTTGCAGTGGAAGAAAAAGCGAAGTTCAACATTTCTTTGGGAGAAAATGCAAATGCTGAAGAAGTCGATGGGAATACTATTCCACCCTCTTGGGTTAAATCGTTTGAAGAGCTTTTCAAAATTCAAACAAGACCAGCTATCGTAATTGTATTGGGCACAGTTGATTCTGGAAAATCAAGTTTCTGTACATACCTAATAAATAGGCTATTGCGCGAAAAACAGAAAGTCGCAATTTTAGATGGAGACTTAGGTCAGTCTGACATAGGGTCTCCATGTACAGTTGCTTATACTTTCGTAACAAAACCAGTAATGGACTTATTCAATCTTGAAACAAAAAATGCTTCTTTTGTCGGTGTTACTTCGCCTAGCTCAGCTATTGAAAAAGTTATTGAAGGATTAACTTCGTTAAAGAAGGAAATTTTAAGCAACAATCCTGATTTTGTTATTATAAATACTGATGGTTGGGTTGAGGGAGAAGAGGCTGTTAATTATAAGCTTCGGCTTGTTAGAGAACTCGCCCCAGACATGATTTTCTGCATTCAACAAAAAGACGAATTGGCTCCGCTCTTAAATGCTCTGGACAAGTTTGCTCCAGTTGTTATAGAGTCTCCTTCAACCATAAAACAGAGAAATAAAGAAAAACGCAGAAACTTGAGGGAGCTTGGGTATATTAAGTACTTGAACAATGCAAAAGTGCAGTCTCTCCCTTTGAGCTGGTTGAGAATTGAAGATGATGATTTATTTGGTTTAAGCAGAGTGTCCGAGAGTAATAAGCAGGCAAGAATGATTTATGAACTCCTTGGGATGAAACCTTTACACTTTGCGGAACTCAGAGATAGAATTGCCATAGTTATCGGTAGAAGACGCTGGATTAACAAGGACAACCTAAAAAAGGTTGAAGATTTTACGAAGAAGAAAATTTTTGTAATGCGGAAAGGTGAGGAAGAAGGTTTGCTTATGGCGTTGTATAATGCTGAAAGAAAATTTCTCGGGATAGGCATTTTACATGAAATCGATTATCTGAGAAAAACTCTAAAGATTTTCACTCCTGTTCTCAAAGATATTTCTATAGTGGTTCTGGGCAAAGTCAAGCTGGATAAAAACTTTAAAGAAATTTCAATTTCTCCAGAAAATAGCCGTTGGGATTTCTCCGCAGTTGAAAAACTTTTTTGAAAAATTTTATCTCTTGATTATTTTGACAAATAAGGCATGCTTTAGTAGTTGGCTTTATCTATTTTGAAAATGATAAATATTGAATCATGAAGCTATTAATAGACAATGGAGATTCGAGTGAATGGAACGTGCAAAAGTTGTTAAAGAAGAGATATTTGAGCAGAATATGCATTTTCTTGCGGTATATGTGGAAACAAAGAACGCGTGCTTAATTTTGCTAAGCGAAAATGAAGACAAACTTGGGACGCTTGCGATTGCTGTTCCGAAGGCAAAAGATTTGCTTGGACCGCCGTCATCATCTATTCTCTTAGGAGATAGAAACGCTATTTCCGCCCGCATGTTTGCAGAGTACTTTGCCTCAAGAAAAGGTAAAATAGCTCTTGTTTCGGTTTATTTGGAAAAAATTGACGAAATACAAGCTCAATTGATTTTCAAGAAGTTAATTGAAAAAGTTGTGCATGCAGAATCACAGAAAGAAGGTGCTACAGCATGAGTCTTAGAGATTTTCTTAAACAGATGGAAGCAAGAAAGGAAGTTTTACATGTAAAAGATGCGTTATCAGTGAAGTTCGAGATCTCATCCGTCATGAAGGGCTTTGAGAAATGCGGTCCAATTCTGTTATTTGAAAATGTAAAGGGTTATGAAACAAAAGTTGTTACCAACATATGTGGCACTCGAAAGAGAATTTGTGATGCACTCAACATAAGTCAAAATGAACTTTATCAAAGATTAACTGAAGCATGGCGTTCTCCAAGAAAACCGAAAATTGTTGAGGATGCAGCAGTGAATGAAGTTGTTGAAAATGATTTGTCCAAGATTCCGTTTTTAAGGCATTTTGAAAAGGATGCTGGTGCATATATCACTTCTGCCGTTGTCTATGCAAAAAGTGTCGATGGAAGCGTTGAGAATGTTTCGGTACATCGTCTTCAAGTTTTAGATAAGAAGCATTTGGCAATTCGTTTGGTTCCGCGTCATCTTTTTAAACTGTGGCAAATGGCAAAAGAAGCTAAAAATGATTTGGATGTGTCAATTTCCATTGGTGTTCATCCGGCAATTATGCTGGCAGCCTCTTCACCTGTTTCTTTCGGCGTTAATGAATTCGAAGTGGCAAACATGCTGATGAGTAATGCTCTTCACTTAGTAAAATGTGAAAACGTGAATGCGTATGCACCGGCTGATGCTGAATTGGTTCTGGAGGGCAAAATCTCTGCAACGAAGGAAGTTGCTGAAGGACCCTTTGTGGACATAACTGGAACCTATGACATTCAAAGGATGCAGCCAGTTGTAGACATTGTTGGAGTTATGCATCGTGAAGATTATGTTTATCATGGTCTTTTACCTTCTGGAGCTGAACATAGGCTCTTGATGGGTTTGCCGCATGAAGTTTTGATTTGGGAGGCTGTTTCGAAAGTTGTTCCCAAAGTTTATGCGGTTAATCTTTCTGTTGGCGGAAGCGGATGGCTTCACGCCATAATATCCATTGAAAAGCAACTTGACGGCGATGGAAAGAATGCTTTGTTGGCTGCTTTTGCGGCGCATCCAAGCTTGAAGCACGCGGTTGTTGTTGACTCTGACATTGATGTGTGTAATGCTTCTGATGTGGAATGGGCTATTGCAACTCGTTTTCAAGCCAGCGAAGACTTGGTTATAATAAGTAATGTGCGTGGTTCGACATTGGATTCTTCTGCAGATCAAGAAACGGGATTAACAGCTAAAATGGGTTTGGATGCGACTAGACCATTTACTAAGCCTAAGGAAAAATTTGAGAGGGCAAAAATTCCAACGAGCAAACATGTTGAAGCGCTTCTTCGCAAGTTGTCCAATTTGTGATGGAGGATTCTGCACACCAATTTATATAAGGGTTTTTGAAACAATAGAGAAGCTGGTGGTTTGCTTGTCTGAAAAGAAAAAAGAGGAAGGCGCAACTTTAAAAGTTGAAGATGTTATGGTGAAAGAAGTAATGACCATAGATGAGAATGCAACGGTTAAGGAGGCAGCCGATGTCATGAACAAGTTTGAGATAGGGTGCTTAATTGGTGTTAGGAAAGGCAAAGCCATGGGTATATTGACTGAAAGAGACCTGCTTAAAAGAGTGATTGCAGAATCGAAGGATGCAGCTAAAACTAAAGTGAAAGACGTTATGTCCAGCCCATTAGTCGTTGTCGAACCTGGTATGGATTTGGAGGAAGCCGTGCGATTGATGTTTCAGATGAAGATTAAAAAATTGCCAGTGGTTGATAATAAACGTCTTGTTGGTTTGGTGACTTTAACTGATATTGCACGTTTTCAGCCCCAAATGATAAGGATACTAAAACAGCTTGCTATGAGGCAAGCTCCTCCTAAAAGCATGAAAAAAGTCATAGACTACTACGTTGTTTAGGCAAATTTTTCTTTGTTTCTTTTTTGAAGAGGTTTAAATGTCTAGGCTTGGCTCTAATTGAATAGTCAAAGAGATGCAGTAATAGATGAAGAAGACACTATTGTTAAAAGTTGATTCGCAAGAGCCAGATATTGAAAAGATTTGTATAGCAGCAAATTTCATCAAAAAAGGCGGTTTAGTGGCTTTCCCAACAGAAACAGTATATGGCTTAGGCGCAGATGCACTAAATCCAAAGGCAGTATTATCTCTTTTCAAAGCGAAAAAGCGACCACTTGATAATCCGCCAATAGTACATGTCGGAAATGCAAAAGACATTCAAAGATTAGTCAAAAATGTACCGCCTAAAGCTGAAAGACTCATGAAAAAGTTTTGGCCTGGACCTTTAACTTTGATTTTTAAGCGTTCAATTATTGTGCCAGACGTAACGGTTGCTGGCTTGGACACCATAGCTATTAGAATGCCTAAACACAATGTTGCTTTAGCACTGATTAGAAAAAGCGGTTGTCCAATTGCCGCTCCAAGCGCAAATCTTGCAGGGAAACCAAGTCCAACCTCAGCCAAGCATGTCTTAGATGACCTTAATGGAAGAATAGATGCTGTTTTAGATGCTGGACCTACCTGTATAGGCGTGGAATCCACAGTTCTAGATTTGACAGTTGACCCACCGCAAATTCTGCGTCCTGGTGGGACGTCATATGAAGTATTAAAGGAAGTTCTTGGCAAAGTAGAGCTTAATCCAGTCGCTGTTGCTGATAGAGCTTTACCAATTGAGAAGGCGCGTTCGCCTGGTGTTAAGCATAAGCATTATGCTCCAAATGCGGATTTGGTTGTTGTTGAGGGTGAAATTGCCGCTGTTGTAAGCAAGATAAAAGAGCTGACTGATTTTTACATGCATAATAATAAAAAAGTTGGGGTTCTTGCGACAGACGAAACTGTGCATAATTATAGAGCTAACGTCGTAAAGTCTCTTGGAAGTCGAAGCGATATGGCAGCAATCGCGAGAAATCTGTTCATGCTTCTTAGAGAATTTGACTTAGAAAAAGTTGACATCATAATAGCTGAAGGCATGCCAACGGAAGAGCTTGGTTTAGCTATTATGAATAGATTGCGCAAGGCTTCAGGATATGATATAGTTAAGGTTTAGTGACTTGTAATTTCTCTGAACACTGCTAGAATGATGGCTCTAATAATCAATGTTATACCAATAAGCATGATTACTGCAGCCCAGAACGCGAACCATTCCTTATGTGTTGTTTGTGCGTTAAGAAAATTGCCCACAAGCCAACCGCCTCCAAGCCAAAAGACAATGTCTGAAGCTGTTTGTGCTTTCTTATTTAATGGCGAATTGGCAAAGACTCTCAACATAAACAAGCCTATGAGAAATATGCCCCACGCAAAACAAAACTGTGAAACAGCAGAATAGACAGTCACATGCACTGCAGGATTTTTTGGTGCTGGCAGAACAATTCCAATTGGAAAATTGTGTACGCGAACGATGTCAAAATTCATGAAAAAGTTTACGACGCCATCAAAAAGACCTGGTGTTGTAATGAAGAAAACGCCCAACAATATTAGGAAAACGCCTGCAGAAAAAGCACTAATAAAGCCATCTCTTGATTTTTGTGAAAAACCCATCTCCATCCCTTTATTTTTTCACCGTTAACTATTCTAATCGCATAAGCTTATAACATTTCTTAAATACTTAATGCAATAATATTATTGGCTGACTAAAAAGGTGAAAAAATGCTTGAATGCAAAAAATGCGGTTACAAAGTTAAAGAAGAAATGAGCTTCTGCCCTAACTGTGGAGCTCCATTAAAAGAAGTTGCAGCTGTTTCACAACCGTCAGCGCCAGCGCCTTCAAGGCACATTAAATATGAGAAAGCTGAGAAGCATGAAAAAGAGGAAAAACGTGAGAAGGGAGAGAAGCATGAGAAAGGCGAATATGCATTTATAGGGCCACTCATTGGCGGAATAGTTCTAATAATTATAGGGTTAATGTCTTATTTGCAAGTAACTGGACTTATAAATGAGGTTACTAGAGGGGTCTTGTGGGCTTTCTTCATTATTGTGGTTGGAGTGTTGCTGATACTTGGTGCGTTTTACGCAATGACTACTGCGAGGAGAAGATATCCGCGAGCCTAGATTATCCAGCCGAAAAACAGTCTATAAAGCCTATGCTCCACTCTAGTTAGAAGCTTGTCTCTTCCAATTACACGAAAATAGTTTTTCCCAGCGGCTTCAATCAAATCGCCTATGTCGTATCTGGGAAACATGCAGGAAGAAACTATCAGTTTGCCCCATTCACCACGTTTAAGTTCATGTAGCATTTTAATTCCATTGGCTGTTTCAACTTCAAATAAATACTTGTCATAATTTGGCGAAATGTAAGGTAAATTGTCAAGTTGCTGTCCAAAAACGCCTTCTGTGGCACTGTAAATTTCGACAACTGGAACATTTCCATATAATCTGTTGAGTTTTGGAGCATATTTGAATTGTATTTTGCGGACGCTTGTGCAGAAAAGAGCATGAAACTTCCACAACTCTTTAGGCTTTTTTCCATGCTTTCGCTTGATGTATTTGGCAAAAGCCAATATGATAGGCGTAACGCCCATAGTGGCAACTACATTCTCATTCATTGCCTTCTGATAAGCCAGTTCAAACCTGTTCTCCCAATCACGCCTAGTAATGCCAGAACCTAAAGCATCAATTTCTTCTTGGCGTGGCACAAGACTGACTTCATTAAGCATTGGATTAAGCCGCGCATAAGTGCCAGAGCTATACCCATACCTAACTTCTTGATCAGCGACATTCATACTGTGCACGCTAGATGGAAAGTTAAGGTTGAGAATTCGTCCACTGAACAGTTCATAATCCCGTTTTCTCAAAGCATAATTTACTAGTGCTCTTGCTCCGCATGTAAAAATTTGTTCTATGTGTGTTTCAGTTGCCGGTAAAACTTTTGCTTTGCCTGTTGAGCCTCTAGTCATTACCCAGCATAAGACTGGTTCTGGAAGAATCGCTTCATAATTGCCTTTGATTACTTCATCAAAATAGGGATTCAATCCTTCATAGTCTATTATTGGAAAATTAGTTCTGAAATCTGCAATTGTTTCAACTTCTGATGCATGGTGAATTTGTCCATAACGAGTTTTGCTATATGTCTCAGCTAACTCTTTCAGAACCATTTTTTGATTCTGCTCTGGATTTTTCAATGATTCGTACCAGGAGCCTACAATAGACTGAAGGATGCCGAAACCACTATTTTCCCGAGACATTTGAATAAGAATCTAGTTAAGCCAATTATATATGCTTCACCAACATAAAATACTATGACAAAGGATATTATATTACACTTATTCGCCAATCAACTCACAATTTAACCTATTTATAAGGGGGGCTAGACAGTTTCAGAGAGCCTATTTCCTCATCAAAAACTCATGTATGGCTCTTGCCGCCTTCTTTCCCGCACCCATAGCACTTATCACTGTTGCTTCGCCTGTTACTATGTCGCCACCGGCATAAACGCCTTCAATGCTTGTTTTGCCATTCTCATCCGCCACAATTGTTCCCCACTTCGTTACAGCTAACCCTTCAGTAGTTCTTTGAATAATAGGATTAGGCGTCCGTCCAATAGCAACAATAACAGTATCCGTGTCCATGACAAATTCTGAGCCTTTCACTGGAACTGGTCTTCGCCTTCCTGACTCATCTGGAGCACCTAATTCCATGCAGATACACTCCATCTGCTTAACCCAACCCTTCTCATCTCCAATGAACCTTGTTGGGGTAGCTAAAAATTTGCAGACAATACCTTCTTCTTCAGCATTTTCAATCTCCTCCTTGCGAGCGGGCAACTCCTCTCTAGAACGACGATAAACAATGCAGACTTCCTCAGCGCCTAAACGCAAAGCTGAACGAGCCGAGTCCATGGCTACGTTGCCGCCGCCAATAACAACAACATGCCTACCTATTCTTATTGGCGTGTCATACTGTGGAAACGCATAAGCTTTCATCAGATTAACTCTAATCAGAAACTCGTTCGCTGAATAAATCCCCCCAAGATTCTCGCCTGGCAAACCCATAAACTGAGGCAAACCAGCCCCAGAACCGATGAAGACAGCATCAAAACCCCTATCCTTAAGCAACTCGGGGATAGTATAAGTTCTGCCGATAAGGTAGCCAGATTTAAGTTCTACACCTAACTTCTGAATGTAATCTACTTCTGCTTGAACAATGCTCTTTGGCAATCGAAACTCGGGAATACCATAAACCAGAACACCGCCTGGAAGATGTAAAGCCTCAAAAATTACGACTTTATGCCCAAACTTTGCTAAATCAGCAGCAACAGTAAGACCAGCAGGGCCGGCGCCAATAACGGCGACTTTTTTTCCTGTTGGTGGCGCTTTTTCTGGAATTTTTATGCCTTTTGCTCTTTCCCAGTCTGCTAAAAATCTTTCCAGTCTGCCGATGCTTACTGGTTCACCAACTTTACCAACGATGCAGAACTTTTGGCATTGTTCTTCTTGAGGGCATACGCGACCGCAGATGGCTGGAAGACTATTTTTCTCTTTAATTTTCTGTATAGCCTCTTCAAACTTTTCTTCTCGCAATAATTTAATGAAAGCAGGAATTTCAATCTCAACTGGACAGCCTTGAATGCACTGCGGCTTCGGACATTGCAAACAACGGTTTGCCTCTTCCTTTGCTTGGTCTTCAGTATATCCCAAAGCAACTTCGTTAAAGTTTTGCCTACGAACTTCCGGCTTCTGCTTCGGTATCGGCACAGCCTCTTTCTTAATCTTCGATTTAGGCTTATTTTCTGTCACAACCACAGCCTCCTTGCAGTTCCCACAGAAGTGAGCTTAGACGCTCTTCTGGAAGGAACATCCTCTGTCTCTTAATCAACTCGTCAAAATCCACTTTGTGTCCATCAAACTCTGGTCCATCAACACAACCGAACTGCATTTTTCCGCCAACCGTGACTCTGCAGACGCCGCACATTCCCATTCCATCAACCATTATAGGTGTCAAAGTCACAATTGTTGGAATCCCAAAAGGCTTTGTGATTTCGCTGACATTCTTCATCATAACAACTGGTCCCATGGCGACACAACGGTCAAACTTATCTTTCTCCAAAATTTTCTTCAAGAAATCTAAGCCTTTGTATCCCTTAGAGCCATCATCGGTCGCAACATAAAATTCGTTGCTTAAAGCTTTCATTTCCTTCTCGTAAAAAAGCAACTCCTTTATGCGTGCACCAATAACTGTTGTAACAGTGTTTCCAGCTTCACACAGGGCTTTAACCTGTAAAAGCATCGGTGCAATCATCACTCCGCCGCCAACACATAGGACTCTTCCGAAATTTTTGATCTCAGACGGATTGCCAAGGGGTCCAGTAATGTTCCATATACAATCACCTTCATTTAGAAGACCAAGCTGCTTTGTTGTTTTGCCAACTTCATTGAAAGCAAAAGTGATTGATCCCTTCTCTACATTATATCCAGCAATTGTTATCGGTATCCTCTCACCCTTTTCATTTATGACAATTATTACGAATTGTCCAGGTTTAGCTTTTTCAGCAATTTGAGGCGCTTCAACTTCGAACAACTTGATTTTTGGGGCAACTTCCTTGTTAGCAAGTATTTTATACATGTGGTTTAGCCTCCGCTTTCACAAGTTTAAATGGTGGCATTGAGGCAATTCTTTTGGAGAACTCATCGAGTTTCTGATTGAAATCGCCAACACATCGCGGTGAAACCTCAAAAAGTTGAAAGCGCTCCAGTAAGTCCATCTTTTTCAAGATGTCTTTAAGAACATTCATGTTTCTCTCTGCTGTATCTTTGCCCTCTTGAAGTTTGCAGTCTTCTGGAGAACATACTGCTGCCATTACTCCGTCAAAGCCATTATGCAGCGCATTTACAATATGAACGGGGTCAAGTGCTTTAAAACATGGGACTTCTAAAGAAAAAGCGTTTTTATTAAAAATGAGGCTTTCTGCTTCATCTAAAGCTGAGAACTCTGACCATTGACAGCAGAAGACTAGAATGACTGGTCGTTTGCCTACTGTTTTCAGCTTTTTCGCCGCTTGTGTATAACGGTTCAGAACATTTTCAAACTCGAAACCTTTAACCTGAATTGCGTGATGAGGACACACTAGAGCACAGGCGCCACAACCCATGCAATAATCATAAAGTATTTTCGGCGTTGCAAATGGTTCAGCTTCAATCGCAGCGTATGGACATATGAATACGCATTTGTCGCAGCCCACACATTTCTCAGTCTCATAAACCACTTTCCTAGAGTATTTCACAACTCTAACAGCATCTTTGCTGAATCCTAATTCTTTAAGCACTGTTCTACCCAAAAAAAGTCTTCTCGTATTAATCTTGGTGCCTTCCTTAAAACGGCAAAAAGTATCTTCGCATTGAATCGAAACAACATTTTTTATGCCAGTCCTCAAAACATTGAAGATGAACTCTGTTGGAACACGTCCAGAACACGGCAAACGTAATGGAACATAACCTTCTATGCTTAAGCCTTGCTCTGCCAGAATCTCCTCAACTTCGCACGTTGAAGGAGAATTTCCACGGCACATCAGAACAAGCGTATCGCTTTTAATCTTTTTTCTTAAACAATCGACATAATTTACTAAACTTGCATAATCGTAATAAACAATCTCTATGGCAAAAACAGGACAAGCGCTGTAGCATATTCCACAGACTTGACATTTCTGCAAATCAATTTCCACTTTCCCCGTTTCCGCATCTCGTTTTATTGCTTCATATGGACAGACAGAATGGCAAATTGAACATCGACTACAATAGTCTTGATTGATATTCACAGCGGCAACGCACTTTTCATCCATTCCACATTTCCCCATCTTTACTGTTCTTTCAATCACAATGAACGGATGATTAACGCTTAGAAACTTTGAAAATGAACTCCGAATAATATAATATTTTTGTAACAATTCCTACCTTTTATAATATGGGCGTCTAATAAAACCATAAGCCTCCAAAGCAGCAGTTATGCCTTGCCCAACAGCCGTCCCCACTTGCTTCACAGGATGATTCGTAACATCGCCAGCCGCATAAACTCCCAGAATATTTGTCCGCTGAAAAATGTCAACCTTAACATATCCTTCATCATTAACATTAACCCCTGCTTCTTTGGCTAGCTGACTGTTTGGCGCTTCACCAATCTGAACAAAAACACCATCAACAGGCAATTCTCTGGTTTCCCCAGTCTTGTTATTAAACAATATTACCTTATTAACCAGTTTCTCGCCCTTAATCTCTTTTACTTCTGTATTCCACAAAATTTCCACGTTCTTTTTAGTCTCTAATCCCCTTACAAGAGCTTCTTCAGCACGGAACGCGTCTCTGCGATGGGCAATTTTGACCTCAGATGTAAGGTCAGCCAAATAAAGTGTCGTTATTAATGCTGAGTTGCCGCCGCCAACAACAATCACTCGTTTACCCTTAAACAATGGTGCATCACAAATTCCGCAATAACTCACGCCTTTTCCACGAAACTCTTTCTCGCCTGGAACCCCAATTTCACGATAATGCGAGCCAGATGCAATAATAACCGCACTTGCTTCATATACTCCTTTGTTAGTCTTGACAATCTTTTTCTCGCTGTTAAGCTCCAAACCAGTAACACTTTCTAACTCGTGAATCTTTACACCTGCTTTTCTGCAATGGGCAACCATTTTTTGTGCCAATTCCATTCCACTTATGCTCTGGAAACCAGGATAGTTTTCAACTAATGGAGCATCAGCCATTGTGCCGCCAGCAATTTTTTCCTCCAATACAAGTGTTCTCAGCCCACTTCTCACTCCATAGATTCCAGCGGCTAAACCAGCTGCTCCAGCACCAATAATAATCAAATCCCAACTCTCCATTCTAAACACCAGCTAAGCAAAAATAATCAGACGCATGGTTATTTAAAAATAAATGCTATGCTACAAAGCAAGCGTCAGCAGTTCTGCTATGTCCATAATTTGAATTTTATCTTCATTCCCTGTTGTTTTAACTGCATCCTCAATTGTTAAGAGACAGAACGGACACGCTACAGCCAATATTTCCGCACCAGCTTCAACAGCATCTTTAACACGAATCTCCGCCAAACGCGGTCCGGGAATGTCAACCCACATTCTTCCACCACCACCTTCACAGCAAAGGCTTCTCGCTCTTGAACGATCAAACTCCAAGAGCTTGACTCCAGGCACGCTTTCGATGATTTTTCGTGGTTCTTCGTAAATGCCATTTTGTTTGCCCAAGAAGCATGGATCATGATAAATGACTTTCTTGTTTACTTCTTTTGAGAAGGTGAGCTTTGCGTTTTCGATTAGCTTCGACAGCAGTTGAGTGTGGTGCTGAATTTCGAAGCTTGTTTGGTTATAGCGGTTCTTAAAAGCATGAAAACCATGTGGACAGCTTGTTACTGCTTGTTTTATGTTGTATTTATTGAAGATTTTCATGTTCTCCTCAACAAGAAAATCGAATAATCCTTTTTCGCCCATGCCGTAGACTTCGCTTCCACAGCAATTCTCTTCATCACCTAAAATGCCGAAATTCAACCCAGCTTTTTCAAGGACTTGCACAAGACTTTTTGCAACATTCTGGATTCTCGGGTCATAAGCGGATGTGCAACCCACATAATAGAGAATCTCTGCGCCTTGCGATACATGCTTAACATTTAAGCCTTGGGTCCATTCTGTACGTTTGTTACGCATTCTTGCCCATGGGTTGCCATTCTTAAATATGCTTTCTAGAGCATCGCGAATGGTTGGTGCAATTTGCCCCTCTTCAACAGCCATGCTACGAATATCGATTAAAAACTCGTATGGATTAATCTCCTTTGGGCATCGCACGCCACATGTGGAGCATGTCGTGCAACTCCATAACTCATCTTGCGGGTGAATGCTCAGCTTACCAAGGGTAGCGACTTCCCGCATATACCTTCTTACATTCAAGTTAGCCTTTCTTGCCACGGGACAACTTCCAGTACATGTTCCACATTGAATACATTCTAAAAGCTTGTGCTTTTGGGCAAGCTCTTGAGCATTCATTTTCAACATCACTTTTAATGAGAACGGGAGCATAAGGTTATTAAAGCGTTTTCCCGTGAATCAATTAAAACAAACCATGGAAAATGGAGATTGCCGCTAATGGAAAAGAAGCCTCCCAAAATCGGCATCTTTGTATGTGAATGTGGCGGAAACATAGGCGATGTTGTAGATGTCAAAGCGGTTGTTGAAGCAGTTAAGAATTGGAAAGGAGTTGCTGTAGCAAAATATCACAAGTATTTGTGTTCGAAACCAGCCCAAGAAACGATTGTGGATGCAATAAAAAAGGAAAATTTGGACAGAATCGTTATTGCCAGCTGTACACCACGTATGCATCTTGCTACTTTCCAGAGTGTTTTGGAACAAGCTGGATTAAACCCTTACATGCTCGAATTTGTAAATATTCGAGAGCAAGACTCATGGGTTATGGGTCCACATCCATCGCCAGAAGCAACAAAGAAGGCTATAAGCCTCATTAGAGGTGGTTACGAGCGAAGTAAGGAGCTTGAGCCTTTAGAAACTATACGCGAAAAAGGTTCAAGAGAAATTCTCATTGTGGGGGGCGGCATTGCTGGAATCACGGCTGCACTTGAGCTTGGCTATTTAGGCTACAAAGTTCATGTGGTAGAACGCAAGCCCAGCATCGGCGGCAACATGGCAAAATTAACAAAAGTTTTTCCTACTTTGGATTGTGCACAATGTATTCTTACACCGCGCATGGCTGAGGTTGGACGGAATTCTAATGTTAATTTGCTTACTTATGCTGAAGTGCAAGAGGTTAGTGGGCGACTAGGCAATTATTATGTTAAGGTGTATATGAAGCCTCGTGGTGTGGATGTTCAGAAGTGTAGAAGTTGTGGTGTGTGTGCAAAAGTTTGTCCTGTTGTGGTTTCAGACGAGTTTAACGAGGGTTTGTCGCAGAGAAAGGCTGCTTACATCGAGTTTCCACAAGCAGTGCCGTCTGCTTATGTTATAGATTTTGATGCATGTACAAAATGTCGCAAGTGTGAGCAGCTTTGTCCAGCTAAAGCCATAAACATTGATGATGTAGGGCAAACAATTGAGCTTCACGTTGGTGGGATTATTTTGGCGACGGGTTATCAGCTTTATGATGCGCGAAAGTTGGAAACTTTTGGTTATGGCGTTTACAAAGATGTTATTACGATGATGGATTTGGAGCGGCTTGTTTCTGCTACTGGTCCCACAGGTGGCTATGTGAAGCGTGCTGATGGTGGTGATGTTAAGAGCATGGCGATTGTGCTTTGCGCTGGTTCGCGTGATAAAAAGTATATTCCTTATTGCAGTCGGATTTGTTGCATGTATGCTTTGAAGCAAGCTTTTGTGCTTAAGAAAATGCTTGGTATTGACGTTACAATTTATTATACTGATATTAGGGCTACTGGTAAGGGTTATGAGGATTTGTATTGGCGGGATCAGGAAGCTGGTGTTGTCTTCATTCGTGGTAAGGTGGCTGAGGTTTATAAGAATAGTAGTAGTGGCAAGCTTGTTGTTTTGGCTGAGGACACGTTGACGGGTGAGGTGGGCGAATCTGAGTTTGATATGGTGGCTTTGGCCACACCTATGGTTGCGCCGAGCGGTTTGAAAGAGCTTGCGGATAAGCTGAAGGTTTCTATAGGTGAGGATGGGTTTATCACGGAGAAGCATCCGAAGTTAGATCCTGTGGATTCGCTTGTTACTGGTGTTTTTGCTTGTGGTTGTGCACTCAGCCCTAAAGATGTGCGGGATACTGTTTCTGATAGTTTAGGTGCTGCTGCAAAGGCTGCTTTGTTTTTGAAGAGTGATTTTGTTACGACTAGTCCTGAGAAAGCTTTTGTGGTTGCTGATTTATGCAATGGTTGTGAGGTTTGTGTGCCTGTTTGTCCTGTGGGTGCTATTAGTATGGAGAATGGTAAGGCTGTGGTTAGCGCTTTTCAATGTGTTGGCTGTGGTGCTTGCATTCCTGCTTGTCCTAAGGAGGCTATTGATTTTAGGAATTCGACAAATAGGCAGTTGTTTGCGCAGTTGCGTGGTGTGCTTGCGGACAAGGAGGCTGGTGAAATTCGGATTGTAGCGTTTGTTGACAGGAATGTTGGTTATACGGGTTTAGATTTTTTGGGTTTAGATAGGACGAATTATCCTGAGAATATTCGTATTGTTGCTGTTCCTTCTACGGCTATTTTAGGCGTTAAGCATCTGCTTTATGCTTTTGCTTTTGGTGCTGATGGCGTGCTTGTTATTGAAGGGAGTGAGGAGATTGATGAACGTTTTACGAAGAAGCGGATGATCGAGATGGGACGTGAACTGGCAGCTTATGGCATTGAGAGCATGCGTGTTCGCTATAGTTATGTGCCTTTGCCTGTGTATAAGAAGGCTGCTGAGTTGTTTGGTATGTTTACAGAGCGTATTAAGAAGTTTGGTCCTTTTTCGGATGAGAAGCGTATTGTGATAAGGGAGAAGTTGGGAGTTTAGTGGTTAGTTGTTCTTGGAGTGTGTAGGTCCCCCCTTATAAATAGATTGATGTTTAGAGTTTTGTTAGAAAATTGTGCAGAAGAGCTGTTTCTTGAAGAGTTTTCTGTTATTCGCGTTTGAAGAGCCAAAATACCCACATGAGACCGATTATGCAGCCAGCTACGACTATGGAGACTAGGATTATGGCGATGTTTTGGAATAGGTCAAAGTTTGTTGACCAGAATAGAACGTGGAGTAGCATGAATATTGCCCAGCAGATGCCAGCAATTAGCGTTACCACGATTGGAATGAATGGGCTTTCTTCTTTCTTTGCCATAAAAGCACATTTTGTTGTTTAGTCATATATATCTCCTTTTCCATGCACACAATAAAATAGAAAATACCCGAATGAAGCTGTTTCATATGGAGATAGCTCGTAACATGTGGCTTAATATTAATAATACAATAAGAGAACGAGCTAGAGATGCGTTAAGAAATGTATGAATAAGTGTTTTGTAAGCAAAAATTATATGAAATGCGATTGTAAACAAGACTCTGCAAGTATTTGGAGAGTAATATAACGTGGACATAATCGTTTGTGTTAAGCATGTACCAGAAACAGCAGAAGCAGAACTAAAAATAGATGTATCAGGCAAAGCAGTAGAAAAGACTGGTCTAGTCTATGACATAAATGAATGGGATGATTATGCATTAGAAGAGGCTGTGCGCATAAAAGAAAAGCTGGGCGGAACAGTCACAGCCATAACTATAGGCTCCCAAGACAGTGAATCCACATTGCGCAAGTGCCTTGCACGCGGAGCAGACACAGCTATACGCTTAACAGACCCAAAATTTGAAAACTCAGACGCTTATGCAACCGCAAAAATATTGCACAGCGTAATCAAAACCTTACACTACGATCTAATCTTGACGGGCATGCAAGCAGGCGACGATGGCAACGCCGCAGTGGGGCCTATTCTCGCGGAAATGTTCAATATTCCACATGTGACTATGGCAAAAAAACTTGAATTAGCGGCTGGCATAGCAAAAGTGAACCGTGAACTTGAAGGCGGGATAGAAGAACAGCTTGAAGTACGCTTACCAGCTTTAGTTAGCGTTCAAACTGGCATTAATGAACCTCGCTATGTTAGCATAATGGGCATTCGCAAAGCTATGCAGAAGGAAGTCAAAGTCTTAAGTTTGGCTGATATTGGCTTAAGTGAAAATGATGTTGGCGTTGCTGGTTCATGGATAAGCATTGACAAGCTTTATGTGCCTCCAGTTGAGAAGCAAGCAGAATTCCTCAAAGGCACACCAGACGAAATCTCTGCAAAAATTGCCGATATTCTCAAGTCGAGGGGGCTGATATAGCATGGCAAAAATCTTCGTTTTAGCAGAGCATAGGCAAGGCGCAATACGCGACATAACATATGAAATGCTCACAAAAGCACAAGAAATCGCAGAAAAAACAAGCGCAGAATTGAATGCCGTGATTCTTGGCAATAATGTTAAAGAACAAGCAAAAGCCCTAACAGAATACGCACAAAATGTTCTGCTAATCCAAGATGCAAAACTTGAAAACTTTAACTCTGAAGCCTACAAACGAATCCTAACTAAACTAATCACTGAACACAAACCTTCACTCGTTCTAATGGGACACACAAGCTACGGCATAGAATTAGCTCCACGCCTAGCTGCAGCATTGAACACGCCGCTCGCAACAGACTGCATAGACATCGCATTTGAAAGCGACACGTTCATCGTAACACGACAAATGTACGGTGGAAAAGTAAACGTTAAAGCAATTGCACGCAAAGCTGAAACCTACATGGCAACAATACGCCAAGCAACTTTCACACCTAAAAAACCCGAACCACCAGCAAATGGACAAATAACAGAAATTCCCTCACCTTTAACAGAGGAAATAACAGAAAAACGCTTCATACAATACGTTCTACCACCACCGGGCGGAGTAGACATAACGGCTGCAGAAAAACTTGTTGGCATAGGCAGAGGCATAAAAGACCAAGCAAACATGCCCTTGATGGAAGAATTAGCCAAAACCTTAGGCGCTATCCTCGCATGCTCTCGCCCAATCGTAGATAAAGGCTGGCTTCCAAACGATAGGCAAGTGGGCAGTTCAGGAAAAACTGTCAAACCAAAGCTTTACATAGCCTTGGGCATTAGTGGCGCCTTCCAGCATGTTTTAGGCATGAAAAGCAGCGACCTAATAATCGCTGTAAACAAAGACCCTAAAGCACCCATCTTCAGCTTTGCAGATTACGCTGTAGTTGAAGATTTATTCAAAATTGTTCCTTCTTTGAAAAACAAGATTAATGAACTACGAATACAAAAAGCATAAGTTCCAAAAACAATTGAGGAGAAACGAAATGGAATTCAAATTAAACGAAGAACAGCAAGAAATCAAGCGTGCTGTGCGCGAATTTGCAGAAAAAGAACTCACACCAGAACTTGCCTTAGAATTTGACCAAAAAGAAGAATTCCCCTTAAGCCTATACAAAAAAACTGCTCAGTTAGGCTTCACAAGCATGCGCATACCACAACAATACGATGGACAAGGCTACGGCGTCCTCGAAGACTGCATAGTCGTAGAAGAACTATGCCGCGTTGACCCAGGCTTAGGCGTGGCGATTTCTTTGGGCAATTTAATGATTCCTGACGTTTTGTTGAAGCATGGAACTGAAGAGCAAAAAGCAAAATACATCCCGCCGCTTGCTAAAGGCGACAAAATCGCCGCTGCTGCTTTCACTGAGCCTGAGCATGGAAGCGACATAACACGCATGGATTCTACTGCAGTAAAAAGTGGAAGCGAATGGGTAATAAATGGCGCTAAAGAATTTATAACAAACGCTCCAATAGCTGACACTTTCATAATCTTATGCCAATCAGACCCGAATGTGCAGCCTCCGCATCGTGGACAAAGCCTGTTTTTAGCAGAAAAAGGAATGCAGGGTTTAGAAGCAACAAAATTGCATGGCAAAATGGGCATAAAACCATGCGTAACAGGCTCGCTTAGCATGAGCGATTTAAAAGTGCCAGAAACAAACCTTGTAGGCGAATTAAACAAGGGCTTCTATTACACGCTGGAACTTTTCGACGGGACACGAATCACAGTGGCAGCACAAGCCGTAGGCATGGCGCAAGGTGCCTTTGAAAAAGCATTGGCTTACGCAAAAACACGAAAACAGTTTGGACAATCAATAATCAACTTTCAAGGTGTATCCTTCAAGCTGGCTGAAATGGCAATAAAAATTGAATCTGCAAGACTGTTAATGTACAAGGCTGCTTGGCTTTATGACAAGGAAAAACCGAACCCTGTTGCAACTTCTATGGCTAAGGCTTATGCAAGTCGCGTCGCGATGGAAGTTACTGATGATGCCATACAAATCTTCGGCGGATATGGCTACTTAGCAGATTATCACGTGGAACGTTTTCACAGATGTGCAAAAATCACTGAAATTTATGAAGGAACAAGTGAAATACAAAAACTAACCATAGCAAACTATTTGCAAAAGCAACCATAAACAAAAATCCATATTCCTTCTTTTCTATTTCACGCATCCAAATAATTCTTTCAGCTATTCTTCTTTTCTCTCTGGTTCTTTCACCAACACCAATGTCAGCAGGAACGAGGGCACAACTGCTGCTATGGCAACCATAAAGGGTGCTTGAGGAGAAACATGCTCATACAAGTATCCGCCCAGCAGACTGCCCGTAGCCATGATTATGTAATTAGCGAAGTTGATGAAACCGTTCACTTTACCACGCTGCTCTTTAGGGGTCAAATCGGTTTGCAATGCTCCAAAAGACGCATTCATCATTACTTGCCCTGCGCCTAAAAGGATAAGCGATATGATAACTCTTGTCAAGTCTCCATACACGAAAATCAGCATTGCCAATCCAAAGATTAGTATAGAGACGAGAATAGGCGTCTTCCTTTTTATCTTATCGACTAGTTTACCTACTGGTAGGGCTAGAATAATTGTTGTGATTGGCACAATTGCAAGGATGAGACCCCACACCACCTCGTCTATGAGAAGTACTTTTGTAGCATAGATAACCGTGTAAAGCATTGTAGAAGAGAATCCGAAAATAGCTATAGAAAATGAAATGAAAAGATAGAACATTGATTTAGGCACTTTCTTCCACACGCCAAAGCTTTCTCTTAGAGCTGTTGGATAGCTGTGTATAATCTCATTCAAACGTGGTTTTGTGGCGCCTACAATAGTTTCTTTTAGGAAGAAGAATCTGAAAAATGCTGCAGTTAGAAAAAGGGCTACAACAATGCCATAAGCTATCCGCATGCCATTGATTAAACCGAAGCTGGCCCGTAGCAAGCTGGCGACTGCTGGGCTTGGCGTTGTGGAAGCACTGGCTATGAGCATGACTATGCTGAATCCCATTCCCCTTCTTTCAGGAGGCAACGAATCAGAAATCATTGCATTCAAAGCCGGCTGATAAGTTGAGTTAAATATAGCCATCAAAACTGCGCCAACAAGTATGAAGTGCCATGACGGTGCGATTGCGTAAAGTATGAAACTGAGGGCTACGCCGAAAGTCATTGTTGAGATGAGCCATTTTCTTCCATACTTGTCAGCCAAATAACCTCCTGGAAACTGGAGAGAAGCCAATGCTAGGAATTGGGAGAGTGCTATAACACCTAGAATTGTTGCAGTAGCGCCAAGTTCGAGCACATACAATCCATAATAAGTGGCTGGCAGTTCCATGGCGAAGTCTACCATTATCCAGCTTATTATCAAAACTGCATAGTTTCCTTTAATAAATGAAAATTCTTGTCTTAGCGTTCCGAGGAATGTCATCTTCTCTCCTTCTTACATTGCTAGCGGGCTGAACACTTCAGTTTAATGTTCTGGAAAAAAGTGGTCAGCATAATGACTACATTTTCACTAATTTCCTTCTGAATTATGTATATTTCTTCTTTTGCCAAAAATATTCCCTCTATTTTCGCCAAAAGAGAATCATACTGGTAGATATAAAGGGCAACGCACATGCCGTAATCACAAATCGTGACTGCTTCTAATGTTCACTTGTAAATAAGTAAAAAAGAAAAAGGATAGGAGGTGATGCGTTTAGTGAGTTTAGATTTTTCTTTTGTTTAAAACGGATCTGAACGATTTTCCACAGCATTCAAAGAGTCCAATTGTGAGTTCAGTTCTTTTGCCACTTTTGTCTTTTCTTCCAGCCATCTTCCAAATCTTCTTAGGCTTACCGACTTCTTTCTTACATTTAGGACATTTAGCCATAAATTCCACTGTTCAACCATTACATACGATGACAATAAAAAACTTTCCATTGAAAATAGAAGCAGAAAGAACTTTCCAACAAAGGAATAGCAAGTGTATATGTCTTCATGACTTTTATTACCATTCTCTCTTTACCTTTAGAGCGTTGAAAATGGAGGAAACATTTTGCTTGTTGAAAAAATCAAAAAGTAGCAGTAGTCGGCTCTTGCGCAATGGACAGCAAAATTGCCAAACTTCTTGCAGTGGCTAAGTATGAAGTTGTAATTTTTTCCACAACCATGATACGACAGAGAACCATCAAACTATTTCTCATATTCGAGCATTGCAGCGGATGCCGAAAAACCCCATCCATAACCAAGCATCAAAACAATGTCGCCTTCTGAAAATTTGTTATCCAAAACTATTTGTTTAAGGATGAATGGCAGGCTTGCCCCCGCTAAGTTGCCATACTCTCTTAGAATTTTATGCGATTCACTAATCTTTTCATGTCGAATTCCATTGTGCTCAGCTAAAGCCTTGAGTATCTTTTCGCTACCCGTGTGAACTGCCCACTTCTTCGCTGTGCTTGTAATTTTTGCAAAGCTTTTTCCAAGCAGTCGCTTTAGAGCTTTGTCCGTGTATTTAATGCCTAATTGTGGAATTTTCTTATCTAAGTGAGAATAGAGTCCAAACTTGAAGGGTTCGTTTAAGGTTGAAAGTCTGGCATAGCCAGCTAAATAATCTTTTTTTCCAAGATTTGTGACTTCCACAATTTTCCTAACCGCTAATCCTTCTCTCTTGTTTGTTCCGATGACAGCGGCTACTCCGTCTCCGAAGAGGAAAAACTCCATGGTTGCAATCCATTTTCTTAGCTCCAGTTGCCTGTTAGCATTGTTTTTTATCTGGTTAATCTGGTTGATTTCCATGAGTTCTTTTATGCCACGTATCTGGTTATGGAACCAGTATGAATTCACTCCAGAAATACAAAGTAAAACATAATCTTCAGGATTCGTGGCAAGATAGTTTTCAGCAAGTTCTAAGGCTTTCGTAAAGGCTGCGCAAGCCATTCCTTGAACATTGACATATTTGATGTAAGGGTTAAAACCAAGTTTTCTGACTAAAAGTTGGCTAAGACCTGGACATAAAAAGGGGTTCACGTCATAAGTCATAATGAAATAGCCTATATTCTTTATGGATATATCAGCGTTTTTGACAGCGTCTTCGCAAGCCTCTAAACAGAGATTGGTGAGGTCAGCCTCGTTCAAAATGGTCTCCGATTTTAAAGGTGAAGTAGCATAGCTAATGACGTGTCTTTTTACAACTCCCAAGTTCAGTATGTTCTCTTTAACTTGTTCTGGAATTTGGCATGGAAAGCTTCGTATCAACTCTTCAGTTGAATATTTATTTTTAGGCACAGCAGTTGACAAATTAAGTATCTGCATGGCTGTAAGAATAGCAGAGAAAATTATAAAAAAGATTCTCTGAATGATCAGAGCCAATGATGTTGGTTCGCTGATTTTCATAGAATTACCAATGAATTCTGTTAGCATTCTCGGAAAAGTGCTCTAAAAGGAGTAACAAGAAGCCAAGAAAGCTTATACTAGTTCAGCTTTTTTGTCTCAAAGAATTTTGTGTTTATTCATTTGGGAAATTGAGCTTTAAACTATTTCGAAATGTATAAGAGACATAGTTTGTTTCTAAAATGAAGAGATGGCTAGTGTGCGTGTTAAAGTCAACGTTACTGGCATAGTTCAAGGCGTAGGCTTTCGCCCCTTCATCTATCGAATAGCAGTTAAAAACGGCTTGAAGGGGTATGTGAGGAACCGAGGTGATGCTGGAGTAGAAATATTGCTTGAAGGCGAGGAAGTGGACATCAAAAATTTTATGTGCGATTTAAAAGAGAAGAAGCCCCCACTTTCACAAATCTACGATATTATCACAGTAAAGCTTGAGGGCAAAGAAAGATATGAGAAATTCGCCATTCATAAGAGCTTAGATGAAGTGGAGCTTTCGGGTTCTGTTATTCCGTCTGACATTGCCATATGCAACGAATGCCTAAGGGAATTAAGAGACCCAAAAGACCCACGATACGAATACTTCTTTATCACGTGCACTGATTGCGGTCCAAGATACACAATTATCGATAAGCTACCATATGACCGAGAGAATACCACTATGCATGATTTTCCAATGTGCAACTTCTGCCGAACCGAATACACAGAACCCCTGAACAGACGCTTTCACGCACAAACAGTGGCAGATGCAAAATGTGGACCCAAAACATGGTTAGCTACACAAAATGGCGAGTTAATCCAACAGAAGGACCCTATTCGAGAGGCGGGTAGCCTACTTTCAGAAGGCTTCATTGTTGCTATAAAAGGCTATGGCGGCTTTCACGTAGCAACTTCAACAACCAAAGACGAGCCATTAATCAGACTTAGGAAAGTTAAGCATCGAAGTCAAAAACCCTTCGCAATCATGGCACGAAGCCTAGATGCAATAAAAACTTTTGCAGAAATAAGCAAAAGCGAAGCAGAACTTCTCGCGTCTTATGCTCGCCCAATAGTATTGCTAAACAAAAATGACGCCTATTATCTTTCTAATCTGATTTCACCAAACTTGCACAATGTTGGTGTTATGTTGCCTTACACTGGTTTGCATTACATGCTCTTTGACAGAGTAGATGACCCTGCTTTCGTGATGACAAGTGCCAATCCACCCAATCAGCCAATAATAAAGGACAATGAAGAAGCACTAAGAATGCTGAGCGATACTGTTGACTATTTCCTATTTCATAATCGCAGAATAGCCCACAGATGCGACGACTCTGTAGCCCGTATGCATGGCAACGACCTAGTTTTCCTAAGGCGTTCACGGGGATATGCACCAGCGCCTATAATTCTTAAGGAAAAGGCAAAGCACTGCGTTGCAGGCTTAGGCGGAGAATTGAACAACACTGCATGCATTCTACTTGAAAATAAAGCCTTCATTTCGCAGCACATAGGCGATGTAGAAAATGTTGAAACAAGAGATTTTCTCGAAAATGCTGCGAAGCACTTGATTCGTTTGACAAACAGCAAAGTTGAAGCCGTTGCATGCGATTTGCATCCCAAATTTACAACAACAAAACTTGCAAGGGATTTAGCAGAAGAAAACGGCTGGCAACTATTGCAAGTGCAACACCATTATGCACATATTGCGGCTTTAATGGCAGAGCATAATGTGAAAGAAATTGTGGGCGTGTGCTGTGATGGCTATGGTTATGGGATTGATGGCGGAGCATGGGGCGGCGAAATAATCCTTGCTATGCGAGAATCTGCCAAATTTAGTCGAATAGCCCATCTTGAAAAGCAACCATTAACAGGAGGTGACCTAGCAACCCATTATCCGCTGAGAATGGCTGCTGGCATACTTTACAAAAAAGTAGACATTAAGGATTGGCTTTTGGAAAACAAGCAGCATTTTCCCTACGGCGAAGACGAAATCCAAATAATTTTACATCAGCTCGAAAAAGGCGGCAACATAATTGAAACAACAAGTTGCGGCAGAGTTTTTGACGCCGTTGCAGCAGTTTTGGGCATATGCTATGAACGCACGTATGAAGGCGAACCCGCTATGAAGCTTGAATCAACCGCATTAAAAGGTAAAGATGTGCTTAATCTGCAACCAATAATAAAAGGCAACACACTAGACACTACGCATTTACTCTCGGAAATATTTGAAAATAGACAAAAACACTCAGTTGCAGATTTGGCTTATTCTGCCCATGCATACATAGCCAGAGGCTTAGCTACATTAGCCATAGAAAAAGCATCAAAAAACGGCATTAAAACCATAGGCTTTTCTGGAGGAGCTGCATGCAATGAAATCTTAGCTTCAACAATGCGAAGGATAGCGGAGGCTACTGGTCTGCAGTTTCTCGTTCACAAAATTGTTCCTCCAGGCGATGGCGGAGTATCTTTTGGTCAAGCAGTTGTTGGTGGTTTTTTCAAGGTTTAAACCATAATTGATTTATTGGCGTGTATTTTCTGGCTATTATTGATGAGTATGTGTTTGGCGATTCCTGCAAAAGTCATAGGCATTCGCGAAGATAGGGCTAAAGTGGATTTTGGGGAAGGTGTCCTAAGGGAAGTCAATATAACGCTTGTAAATGCAAAAATAGGCGATTACGTTTTGGTTCATGCTGGCTATGCTATACAAGTTCTGGATGAGAATGAAGCTCAAGAAACATTGCGCTTATGGAATGAAATTCTTGAAGCTGAGGCTGAAATTCGGCAAAAACAAAGATAAGTTGAAAGAGAAATGGCTGAAAAATTAAGATTTAGAAATGCAGACTTGGCAAAGCGGATAGTAGAAAAAATCCATAAAATCGCACCAGAAAAAGAATCTGTCAAAATTTGTCATGTTTGCGGCACCCACGAGTGGACTATTACACATTTTGGGATACGCAGCCTACTTCCAGCAAATGTCGAGGTTATCGCTGGACCTGGCTGTCCAGTCTGCACTGTTCCCGCTTCAGAAATTGATGAAGCCGTGCAATTAGCCTTGAAAGATGTGACTATTACATGTTTTGGTGATGTTTTGCGTGTTCCTGGTTCGAGGGTGTCTCTTTTGGATGCGAAGGCTGAAGGAGCGAATGTTCATGTAGTCTACAGCGTTAGTGATGCAGTTAAAATGGCTGAAAAAGAGCCTGAGAAGGAATTTGCTTTTTTCGCTATTGGTTTCGAAACCAC
>Ga0129301_1000166_pt1 | contig 34655 bp, 48 predicted proteins | sample ConPoolayeHmetaG_FD_94489 | JGI IMG/M metagenome (GOLD analysis project Ga0129301, IMG submission 94489) | Hot spring microbial mat communities from California, USA to study Microbial Dark Matter (Phase II) - Cone Pool mat layer H metaG ...
ATGTAATGAGGCTTGCTTGTTCAGATGTCCTTGGCGTAGAGAATGCTATAACCTCAGCTCCCATGATAGTAGAAGATCCGAGGATTTGTTTGGATACTACCCGTTTAGGCGGTGCAATGAAGTGCGGTTGAAGAGCCCCGTCGAGTGGCTTCGTTCTAGAATGGTGCTTCCTCAGTGGCTGCCCATGTACCAGAAGCTTACAGGGGTTTCCTGGTTCAAGGTAGCATACAGGACTCACCCTGAAGAGGTAGCAGTACCCTTGCTGGAGGCCTACATGAACTTGTACTTTGGTGGGAACCTTTGCTCATTATGGCCAACCATTTCCCACTTAGGTAATACTCCTGAGCCCAAAGATACCACATACATCTCCTGTGATAAGCTGGAGGACCTGAAGTTTATCGAACATTGGCTCTCAGGAGACAGCTGTAGCAGCCTCCAGTGTGACTTGACATGTTTCTATTGTAGGGAGATGTATGACAAGTGTCAAGGATAGGTCAGGGGACTACATCCCTAAGTCCTTCAAAAGAGATGTGCTGGACTTCATCCATTCCTTCTCACTGAAGCATGAAGCATATCCTACGGTTGATGACTTTGTTGAGAAGTTCAAGAGGCCTAGAAAGGTGATTGCTGAGTTTCTGAGCAGGTACGCAAGGTATGGCATAGTTGAACCTTTCAAGGAGCAGGGGAAGAAGACAAGGTATGGCCCTGGGATTAACTGGGAGAAGATTGATGGGTTCGAGTGGCGGGACTTCTTCAGAGCAGGTAATTGTCCTTACTGTGGTCATGGTGGAGTTCTTGGAGTTACTGGACAGACCAAGGTTAGGTACAGGTGTAAGTGGTGTTACAGAGAGTGGAGTGAATGGATAAAGTTTAGTAGCTGAGTGGGGGTTGTGGGTTTGATGCAACATTTACTATGTATTTGTCACTTAGAAAGGTAGCTTTAGTCAATTGTACATCGGTCGTCTCGCTAACATGCTAACAGCAAATAAAATTTTTTTGCTGTTTGCTATGTTAATATATTATATGTTGCAGTCTGATCGTGCCTTTAGGTTCTAGCTATGGCACCAGGAGGGAAGAGGAAAGGCAAAAGAGAAGACCAATGGGGGTTGGAGGCTCCCTTTGATCAGCCCTCGTCATTAGAGGAGCTCCTTGAAGCTCAGCCTTTCACAGAGGCTGGTGGCGCTGACTCAGTAACAGCTGGAACCAGGATTCCAAGGTGGCTGTTCAGGAGGGTCATGAAGCTTGTTGAAACTCCTGGGTCTCCATATGAGTTGGCATCAGATGTGTATAGGGACGCAATATATGTTGGCCTTAGGGTAATCAATATGAGGTTAAGAGTTGCCAAGGACTGGAGTATAGAGACAAAGCTAGCTGCGATAGCCCAGGATACAGAAGTTATGAGGAGAATGAGAAGCCAGGTTGATGCTCTGGCTTCTGGGCTAGACAGCTTGGTGAAGGAAGGTGAGCAGGAAAAGGCAGCTGAAAAGCTTAGTGAGTATGTGGCTGCTGCTGTTGAGCTTGAAGATGACTGGGTCAGGTCAAGGCTGCTCAAGATGCTCAGGGAAAACAGGATGGTGAGCGATGTTGCTAAGCTTTGCCCAGTAGAAGTCAGGAGGGCTCTGAGTGAAGCCAAGTGACCTTGGACTGCCTGGCAAGTTCCAGGACTGGAGACAAAATCAGCTTGAGCTGGCAGCTAAGATTGCTGCCTCAAGCAAGTATGCATTCCTTTTGGACAGCCCAACAGGTACAGGGAAGTCCTTGATTGCTGCGGCTGCCCAGAAGCTCCTTGGGAAGAATGCTGTGTATTTGTGCAGTACAAAACAACTCCAGGACCAGATCCTTAATGATTTCCCCTATGCAAAAACTCTTAAGGGTCGATCCAACTATGTCTGCCTTAGGTATCCTAAGATGTTCCCTACAATTTCAGCAGAAAACTGTACCCATGTTAAGGATATCCATGAATGTGATAGGAGAAACTCCTGCCCTTACATGATAGCCAAGGTAGCTGCCTTGAGGGCCCCACTAGCTGTCCTCAATACCTCTTATTTCCTCAATGAGGCAAATTATGTTGGGGCATTCGATGATATAGACTTCCTAATCATAGATGAAATCGACACCCTAGAGTCTCAGCTGATGAACTTCATCCAGCTCTCCGTTACCAAAAGACAGCTCGATAAGGTGAATGTTACTCCCCCAAAGTTCAAAACAAAGTTTGAGTGCTGGGTTGAGTGGGCTAATGAAATGCTCAGGCAGCTCAAGCCTGAATTTGACCGGCTGGTTATAGCAACTGAAAAATCTGATGACTGGGGTGGTATTGATGTCAGTACCCTTAGAAGGAAGAGTATTATTGCGAGGCTGATTTCCAAGCTTAGTTTCTTCGTAAGGGAAGTTGACAGCACATGGGTCCCATTTTATGGTGAAGAGGAATGGGTATTCAAACCTATCTGGGTAGCCAAGTATTCCTCGAAAGCTTTGTGGGATCACGCAAAGAAGGTCCTCGGAATGAGTGCTACCATTCTCGACCCCAGACAGCTCTCCTTAAACACTGGACTGACCTACACTGGCAATAGATCCTATGAATACAAAGCACTACCATCACCTTTCCCTAAGGAGAACAGGCCAGTGTACTTTGAACCATGTGCTGATGTAACCAATAAAAGTATGGATGTAGCCCTACCAAAGCTTGCTGTAGCTATTGAGAGGATTCTTGAAAGACACTCCAGTGAGAAAATCCTTGTCCACGTTGTCAGCTACAAGATAAGGGACTACCTTATGAGGAACGTTAGAAGCAATAGGCTCACTACCCATAACACATCAAACCGGGCAGAGGTCCTCACAAAGTTCAAGGAGTCAAGGCAGCCTTTGGTACTTGTTTCACCCAGTATGGAAAGGGGGGTAGATTTGCCTGATGAAGAATGCAGAGTAGTTATAATTGCTAAGTGCCTTCCAGAGGACGCAATGGTGGTGACCGTAGATGGACCAAAGCGGTACAGCGACATAGTACCGTTGAAAGATAAGGTATTTACCCTATCACAACAGGGTGTGATAGAGATCCAGCCTATTTTAAGAGTGTATGTTGAAGACTACACTGGTAAGTTGATTAGGTTTGACCACAGCATAACACCTTTTTCGTGCACTCCTGACCATAGGGTACGTGCCGTGACCAGGCACGGTACTCTGGTTTATGCTGATGCTTTGAGCATACCAGCCAATGGGTCATACCATATAAGCCACTCTGGATTATGGAAAGGCGAGTCGAGGAGTAGGTTTTATCTGGACGATGTCGCAGAACTAGGTAAGGAGCAACCAGGTTCATACGACGCTGGTGACTTCTTAGAGTTGCTTGGTTGGTATATCGCCGAAGGCCATCCAAGACACACAAGGGCAGATGTTAATGGCTATAACTCCTGGAAGATAGTTATAACACAACGTAGTGACTCTAGGCGAGAGCACATCAGAAGGCTGTGTGATAGGATGGGTATTAAATATGTTATCTCTATGGAGAAAGGCAGAGAAAAGAACATTGTTATAAGTGGCAGGCGGTTCTATGAAACAGTTACAAGGCTAGTGCCAGGAAAGTCTCGTGACAAACGTGTTCCCAAAGACGTGTTGGCTCTAGAACCAACCCTGCTCAGCAGGCTGTTCATGGGCTTAATGGGAGGTGATGGTAGCATGCCTGATGAACGTACGTGGTCCTATGTAACAACGTCGGAGGGATTATGTTGGGATTTTTGCGAGTTATGTATAAAGCTAGGCTATAACCCGAAAGTCTACCATAGGCTTGATGTCAGGAGTCCTCATTATGAAATATATATAAGAGGAAAGCATAATGCTTCCTTAGCAAGCAAGACCAGTGTTAGCTATTCAGGTAAGGTTTGGTGCATAACCACTACCAATGGCAATTTCCTTGCGTACCAGAATGGCTGCTTCTTTTTCACTGGCAACTGTCCCTACCCTGATTTAAGTGACCCACAGATAAGCAAAAGGGTTCATGCGAGTAAGGATGGTAATAGTTGGTATGCCCATAAGACCATCAGTTCTATAATCCAGATGTCTGGTAGAGCAGTAAGGTCTGTAGATGACTGGGCAGTAACCTACATCCTTGATGAGCAGTTCAGTAGGCTATTCCGGGAATGGAATAACATGTTTCCTCAGTGGTATAAGGAAGCAGTAATCATGTAAAGGAGTAACTATGAATGAAGTCCATAACAAGGTTACTGAAATCAGAAAGCGCCACCTGGAAGAGATGAAGAAGCGCAGAGATCTACTGAGCTCTAGGATAGCAGAACTAGAGAAGCTTGTCCAAGAGCCTCCTCTTGAGATAAACCTAGACTCTGTACTCAAAGAGGTGCGTATATGGCGGTCTCATAAGTGAATTTTTCCGGAAAATGGTTTTAGGGTGCATGATGGCTGGCTATTTACAAGCTGCACTTTTTACTCTATAATAGTAGGTGTACAATAAACTGAAGAAGGTGAAACATGGCTGATACACCAGTAGTAATCTCACAGAAGGCATGCAAGGTCTGTGGGTATGAGTGGTACCCCAGGGAACCCAGAGAACCTAAAACATGCCCGAGGTGCAAAAGCCATAAATGGAACAAGGGGGTGAGACATGTAAGAAGGAAAAGCAGTACTATCACAGACATCGAATTAAAATTCAAAGGAGGGACTAATGACTAGAGAAAGAGATCCATGGGAACTGGAGTCGGGGCTACCGAACGATGTAGACGCATATATGTGGAACTGCAGGTTCGGTACAAAGGACCAGTATGTGCAGGCAGTCGCTGTTACTGGTGAAGAAGAAGGGGTCGCTGGGCTGATGTTTATAGCTGACCTATACACTGCTGATGGAATCCCTCTAGGTGGGGGAGACCAGCCAATCTCACAAGGTTGGTCAGTCGGGTCTGGCTGGGTTCCTTCACAGGATGGAAAGGCTATGCATCACCCGACCAGAAAGAACGTTGTTGAGAATACTCGGTATGGGCAGCTACAGGTCAGGGTGCTCAAGCAGCTTGGTGTCAATATGCGTGAGTATGGTGTCCCAACTGATGCGAGGTCATGGGATGGGCTAGGCTTCCACTGGATGATGGAAGAGCTTCCTACTATTAGAGGAAAGGAGCCCAAGAGGGTGTTGATGCCTACCCTATTCCTTGGTAAGAAGCCTGAGTCTGAAGACCCGACCAAGAAGCAAGAGGCTGCTGGGGTTAGTGCTTCTGCGGACGTAGCTGCTCAGCTTAATGCTCTGGTTGCTGCTTCTAAGGATATAAAGGAATTCCAGAGGCTTGCTCTGAAGATAGAGGCAGTGACTAAGGATGACAATTTGATGAGTAGTGTTCTTGATTCTGGTCCTAACGGCTACTATGCTCAGCACAAGCCTAGGGGGTAGTGTGAAAAAGTACCTCAGGCCAAAGTATATTGTGGAGAAGCTGCCAGAGGCATCGGAAGGCAAGGAAGTCTTCATAAGGGCTAATGTGATGGTTTCAACTAACCCTGAAGATGTTGATTCCCCATTTGTCCTGATGCCTAGAAAAGACCCTGCAGCCTTTGTTGCCCTAATTACCTATGCGCGTTACTGTGAGCCGGAATTGGGCCTTGAAATCCTCAAGTGGCTGGAGGAGGTAGCGAAGTCAGAACCTGTGTTTGGCACTCAGGGCATTAGGAACTGGGTAGCTGGTCGACTAAGGTCACTGACAGAGGTAACCCTTTAGTGCAATGCCTGAACACATCAGCCATTCCCAGATTGAAATGTGGCAAAGGTGTCCCAGGCAGTGGGAGTACCGTTATGTGAAGGGTATAAAGATCCCCCCAAGTGGTGCTCTTGTTGAGGGTAGGTGCTACCACAAGTCTCTCCAGGTGAACTTTGAGCAGAAGGTTTCTACCCTCCAAGATCTTCCTCTTGATGACTGCCTGGACGCCTTCTCCACTGAATGGAGGGAGGCAATAAGTGAGTATGGTGAAGTTAACTGGGAAGGATCAAGACCTGAAGACATCAAGAATGAAGGCTGCTCACTAGTGAGAGCCTACATGACTAGTGTAGCCCCAGCAGTCCAGCCATCCCTAGTCGAGGAATGGTATGTGCTGGATGTTGCTGGGGTTACCTTTGTCATGAGAATAGACCTGATAGATGCAGAAGGCACAGTTATTGACCACAAGACTTCAAGTAGAGCATACAGCCAGGCAGAGGTTGACAGGGATATGCAGGCCAGTGCTGCTGCCTTTTCATTAAGTAGGCCGATTATATTCGAGTACCATGTGGCTATAAAGTACACTGAGCCAAAAATTAGGCCCGTCAGAACAGTCAGGACTAGGGAGGACATTGAATGGTGGCTGGATGCAGTAACAGGCATCATAACGCAGATGAAGACTGGTGTTGCTCCGCCTAGGTCGAACGGGTGGCACTGCTCACCTGAGTATTGTGGTTATTGGTCGATGTGCAGAGGCTCTTTGACAAGGAGCTACTTCTAGGAGGGTAATATGCCAGCACTTGAAAGAATTCTAGTAATGGGGATTACTGGGAGTGGGAAGTCTTATCAGTGGCTCAAGCTAGCCGAGGACCTGAAGCCTACTGGAGCAAGGTTCAGAGTGATAGACACTGATAACGCAATCCCATACATGCTAGAAACTCAGTTCCCCAGTTTGAAGCCTGAAGACGGCGGAAATGTGTTTGTTCATCAGGCAGCTGATTGGCTTGAGTATAAACTTGGAGTCAAGTGGCTGTTGAGGAAGCCACTCTCAAGCACAGAAGTTGACCAGCTCAAGGCTTCCGAGCCCTGGGTTCTTGAAGATTACAAGTCAGGGCCACCTAAACCTAGCGACTGGACTGTGATTGATATGATTGACAATGCTTGGAAAACGGTCCAGAGTTACTTTGTTACGGAAGTGTTTGGAGATGAGCCTGGCCAATACTTTCTTATGGTTAGAAAGGAAATGGAGGCTGGTTTCCGCAAAACAAAGAAAGGTGACATGCCCCAGAGCGCAATAACAGAAGGCTTGGATGGCTGGAAAGACTGGGCAGTTATCAATAAGCTCTACGATGACTGGATGCTGCCTATAGTTTACCAGATACACACCCACGTGTACGCGACAGCCAAGGTAGAGAAACTTGAGCCTAGAACAGACAAGGATCCTGAAGTCCTCACCTTGTTTGGAGAACTGGGATACAGGCCAGCGGGTCAGAAGTCCCTGGGCCATCAGATGCACACTCTGTTCCTCTTTGTCCCTGGTAAGGATAGTTGGTATATCACAACAATCAAGGACAGGGCAGGTAGAGGCTATTTCTCAAAGGTAAAGTTGACATCACTCTACACCCAGTATCTAGTTGCTAAGGCTGGATGGCCAATGCTATGAGCACTTTCCTCCTTTCGCCGAGTGAGGTTAGGTTGTCGGAGTTACTTGGTGATAGAGCGATTGTCAGCAACATACCAGAACAAAGAGGTGCAGATGTGCTTTTCTTCACAAAGCGCGGCTCTGTTGGTGTCCAGCTAAAGGAAGTTCCTAATGATTTCCTAGCTTCAATAACGGATGGTAGGTTAGCCAAGGAAACATCACTCCTTTCAAGTTGTGATTTCAGGCTATTACTACTCAGGGGTAGGTTCAAGTACTGGCCTGATGGCAGGATTTCTATTCCAGGTAGAAAGGAACCAAGTAGGTTCACTGAGAAGCAAATCAGAGGCCTACTTTTTGATATAAAGTACATCCGTGGTATTGACCACGATTATGTTGATGATTATGAGGATGCCGTAGCCTACATTATTCATCTGAGTCAGTGGTTGGATAAGGAAGCCCATGGCGCACTCTTGAGCAGGCCAGGTGGTCCTAAGGGCACCTGGGCAGTTCCAAGTGTTGAGGAACTGCAGTCATGGGTCTTGCAAGGCTTTGAGGGGATAGGTCCAGCATCAGCAGATGCCATAATCAAGCACTTTGGTGGGCTACCACTTGCTTGGACATGTAGTTTTGAAGAGCTGGCGAGTGTTCCCAGACTTTCCAGAAAGAGGGCTGAGTACCTGTGGAAGTTCCTGGGTGGTGGACAACCTAAGCTACCTCCTACCCAAGCCCCGGACAAGCTTTCCTTGATAATGAAGAGGTTCACCATTGAGTAATTGGGTTTTCGTTGCAGCTGATGGGTCTAAGCCTGACATAGGTTCACTTGTCAGGTCTCCTTTCCTGGCTTTTGATGTTGAAAGTAATGGCAAAGATATGGGCTTGTCGACTCCCATTGGCTTCTCGCTAGCATGCTCAGCGGAGAGTGGATATTATGCACCTGTGGAAGACCAGTTTGCTAAAGGGTTGCTAGCAGTGGATAAGCTCTACATTGCCCATAATGCATCCTTTGACAGGTCAATGATGAAGAAGTGTGGGGTCATCATTAACAGGATAGCAGACACGATGGTTGCAGCTCATCTACTGGAGGAGCCAATACTCAATCTGAAGCACCTTAGTCCATTTCAAGTTACAGCATTCAGTGACCTACCTAGGGGGTTTGCTGGCATGGATTTGGTCGGCCTAGGGAAGTATTCTTGCCCTCATGCAATGGCTGCCTATAGCCTGTGGTGGAGGTATGAGAAGCGTATGAGGGAACTTGGTCTCACTGGGGTTTTCTGGAATGTGGAAATGCCACTGGTTCCTGTTATCTCCGACATGGAACTCAATGGGGTGGCAGTGAGCAGAAAAGCCCTTGAAAGCTTAGGTGAAACCTTTGATGGTATGCTAAGTTCTCTTGAAGAAGCTCTACAGCATTGGTCAGGTACTAAGGCAAACTTCAACTCTCCTGAGCAGCTTTCTAATGTCCTATTCAATAAGCTCCAACTGCCTCCCCATAAGTGGAGAAGGACATCTAGCGGGAGGCCATCGGTTGATGCCGATTACTTGGAGTCAATCAAGCATTTACACCCATTTGTGCCACTATACCTCCAGTATAAGAAGCTGATGACTCTAAGGAACAGCTATGTTAGGAGCCTGATTAAGGACATCCACCCTAATGGCAGGGTGTACTGCAAGTTTAACCAAACAGGCACAAGGACAGGTAGGCTCTCAAGCTCAGAACCAAATCTCCAGAAAATCCCAACCCGGGCTGAGCTGGGTAGGAAGATCCGTGAGGCATTCGTGGCTCCTGAAGGCTACAAGTTAATGTCTGCTGATATGGACCAGCTGGAGCTTAGGATGCTGGCTATATGCTCAAAGAATCCATTCCTACTAGATGCTTTCAGGAACAACCGGGATATTCATAGAGAAACAGCTATCAGGGTGTTTGGTGATGAGAAAAGGAGGCATGAAGGGAAGACAATGAACTTCCAACTGGTCTATGGTGGGGGCACACCAGAACACAGAGAGATGTTCTTTGGTGCTTACTCTGGTGTTAAGGAGTGGCAGGACTCGGTATGCAGACAGGCCAGGGAGGCCCAGTACATCAGGACTCTCAATGGCAGGATAAGGACAATACCAGAATACACAAGGGGCCTAGTCAGTGGTAAGGAAGAAGCACATGGTGATAGGGAGGTCATATCAACCCTAATCCAAGGCTCCTCGGCGGAAGAGGTCAAGGTTGGTATGAGGAAGCTCTGGGAGAAGGTAAGAGATACTTCAGTGAAGATGCTACTTCAGGTGCATGATGAGGTGCTGCTTGAGGTGCCTAAGGAGCTGGTTAATGATGTGGCTGAGGTTGCTAAGGAATCAATGACCATTACTAAGTACGAAATCCCCTTAACAGTCACCATCAAGGTGGGTGATAATTGGGGCACAATGACAAGATTGGAGGTGTAACATGGGTCTGGAAGAAGACCTCTTCGGAGCGTTGAAGTACGCGAAACTTGGAGGAAAACTGCCGCCCGACAAGGTTATCCAGCAGGTCCTGATAAACTACCAGATTGGTGCTCTCAAGAAACTCAGGGAGCAGCTAGACAAGATGATAGGGGAACTCTCCAGGCAAGGCTCCTGCCTTAAGGACATGGGGCCTCTGGACCCCTTCAAGATACTTGGAGTCAGCCCAGATGCTACTAAGGAAGAAGTAGATAAAGCCTACAAGGCAGCTGCAAGAAAAGCCCATCCAGATAAAGGTGGCTCGGATGAGGAAATGATGAAGGTTAATGCTGCCTATGAAGCAATCTATATGTTTAAGGGGTGGTCTAAGTGAAGGAGAATACTGCTGATTATCAGACTCTCAGGAAGCTAGCTGAGTACGAAGATAGCATGGCTCCTGACCATAGGCCTTATGGATGGGAGTGGTTTGATGTTGGTGTTCACCCCTCGACTCTTAACAGGTTCCTGGTGAATAGATGGGTCAAGGTAATCTACAGGTCAACTAAGCACACCAACTTCCTGTTAACCGATGTGGGAAGGAGTATTGCAGCCAGCTTGACTGAAGAGGAGGCGCCTGCTGAGCAGCCTAAGCTTGACGTATCGGGGTTGTTCAAGTGCATTATTGGTTACGATGATCTTAAGGAGTTGCTTAGGGAGAGTCTTCAGCTAGACAAGCCCATCCACGTGCTTTTATGGGGACCGCCTAGCATTGCCAAAACTTTGTTCCTCTTGGACATTGAGAAGGCTGGTGGTGATGCTGCGATGTGGATAATAGGAAGCGCTACATCAAAAGCTGGTCTGTGGGATGTGGTAGCTGAAAGACGGCCCAGGTGGCTGCTAGTTGATGAACTTGACAAAATGAACATGGTTGATCAGACAGCTCTCTTATCCTTAATGGAACGCGGTAGGATAGTCAGGACGAAGGTAGGCAGGGAGCTAGATGAGACGATTAACTGCTGGGTTATTGCTACCGCGAATAGGATAGCCAAGCTGCCGGCTGAACTCCTTTCAAGGTTTGCTGTTTACCAGTTGGGTCAATATACCCCTGATGAGTACCGAGAAGTTGTAAAAAGTGTGCTGGTCAGCCAGGAATCTATACCAGAGCAAGACGCCACTGAGATAGTTGACAAGTTGGTGAACCGGACTCACGATGTTCGTGATGCTATTAGGGTAGCTAGGCTCTCGAAAAGAGTCGGCGTTAGCAGAGCAGTAGAACTGCTAATAAAGCCATAAGCTAACCTTAGAACAGAGAGGGGCTCTAGCTAAAACAGATTTAGGTTGCATTTGGTACTTAGATATATGTTTCTGTAATTTTGCTAAAACTTTTTTCAGGGGCTTGCTTATCGTGATTTTACAAATTTTAGGCACTGTGCTATAATAGCACTAAAAAGGGAGTTGAGTATGGGCGAAGAAATCAGTGGCATCGACAGGCTTGAAGGAAAATTCACATCCCCGCCGGGTAAGCAAGAGGCAGAGGCTCCTGAGGAGGAACCAGAAGCCCCTAAGAAAAGGCAAGGTACTGATGAGGAACCTTACAGTATTTGGTTAAGTGACACTCCTCCTCAGACAGGCAAAAAGATGGACTCAATTAAATGGGCACTCCTTCACGGTAAGGATGAAGCTGACTTGATAGAGGCTGGCTATAATCCAAAGACAGTTAAAATGTCAGCTTATGATCTTGAGAAAGCCGGTCTTAGGACGAGGCCTAGGTACAGGCAAGAGAAGCACACAAAAGGGGAGGGTGAACCTAAGGCACCAGCTACTGTAGGTTCAAGGTCTCTAACCAGCCCCTCAAAGTCTCTCCCGCCTGAGTTCTTGATTGACCAGGTTGCTATACCCCTTGATGGTAATCAGGCCAAGAACTTCGAGCTTGGTATGAAGTTTGGCTTAAGGGTAGCAGTTCTTGGGGTCAGAATGGCACAAGAACTCAACAGTATGGGTATGCAGCAAGTCAACCCAATCATAGCAATGGCTAATGCTATGAGGCAAGGTGAAGCAGCTGCCGCTAAGGAGTCAGCTGCGGAGGCCGCTATGCTTGCTGCTAGGGAAATTGAACAAGAGCTGGCTCCAACCTTAGCTGCACTAAGAAAGCCAACGGGTGACCCGATCAAGGAAATGCTGGTTGATACAATGAGACCCATATTCCAGAGGCTCATCAGTTCAATGTTCCCCGGGATGCCTATAGCTACAGGCGGCATACCACAAGGCTGGACAAAGAAGACTGAGGAAGGCTAATGGCACTCAGATCCAGGTTTAAGGGAAAAGATATTAGGAAATGGACAACCCCAATTCATGTCTTGTTTGGGCTATTCCTTGCTGGACTGCCTCCTGCTTTCTTATACATATCAAGAATTACCGGAGCCAGCTCAGCACACTTGTTCATATGTGGGGTCGCGCTGTCTGTGGTGATTTTAGGCTTGTTCGCCTGGGATGAATGGTGGGATGATAAGAGCTACGGTACCAATGAGGGTGTTACGGATTGGTGGGAGGCATTTGCAGCTTATGTTGCTGGGACAGTGGCATTTGTAGTTGTTATGATTGTAAGGGGTGTACTAGCAGGAGTGGGTTTTTGACACTGCTGTTAGTATAACAGGGTGAGGCCTCATTAAGAGTAAACCTGGCGAGTGTGGAAAGACACCTACCCTGGTATTAAGAAGGTGCAGATGGCAGATAAGTGTCTCTGGTGTGGAAGGATATTCTTTGCCGGGCCAGGAGTGTACAAGTTCTGTGATGAGTGCACCAAAAGGATCATGAAGACTGAAGAAGTGGTGGAGAAACTAACAAAGCAGCAGGTGAACTTACGCAGGGAATTAGAGGAAAGGTTCTGGGAGTCAGATAACTACTAATGAGGGACAGAACTTTGGTGAGGTGTCTCTGGTGCAGGAGGGAGTTCTTATGGCATTATAGCATGTATAAGTTTTGCGACAGCTGTGTCTCGAACATAGAGGAATTAGAGAGCTTAGTAGAGTACTTGACTGGATGCTATATCAATTTATGCAAGGAGCTTGAGCAAAGGCTCCTGAAGCGAAAACAAAGTACTTCTTAAGTTTAGGAGGTGATCTATGATGATGGGTGTAGACCCACAGGTTCTAGCAAAAGCTAGGGAAGCAGGTAAAAACATCAGAGCAAGGATAACAATAGACCACAAATCCAATTCAGCTGTCCTTGAGTTATCCACAACCGACCCAAGTTCAGCTTCTCTAATACCGACTATGCTGAACCAATTTGCTGAAGGGTTAGCCACCCAGCTACAGGCCTTCTTTGCAATAACTGGCGAGATTGTGGAGAAGAAGTAATGGAGCGGCCTCCACAGATCTCCAAGCGGGACAGGACAGTAGCCATCAAGGTCCTCATGCAATCAAGAGCTGTTAGAAGATGGGTTGAGAGTGAAGCAGCCTTCCTAAAGCTTGAGAAGGGCACTAAGGAGTATGAGGACTTCAGTCAGAAGGCTGCTAGGGCTATCGCTGAAAGGCTTATCAGGTAACTAAGACAGCTTCTTCAGTAGCTAGAAGGCTACCATCCACACCACTTCCTGGGGTACATCGGGGTACTCCTACTGGTAATTTTTTCCGGTAAGCAGCCTTATTCCATTGGCACATTCTCCTTCTAACTATATCCTTCCACTAAAAAAGTACCCTTTTACAAGCACTACTCCTTATGCTAAAATTAAGTCAAATGAAGCTAAGCCGCAGGCTTCATAATCCATCAAAAGCCAAAAAGCAATAAGGAGGTGCGCACATGGCAACAATTGACACTGCAAAGAGGAAGTACGCTCGAAGGGTCCCTGCTATGGGATCTAATTACCAGGCTGGTGTTGAGAAGTTCTTCGGAGTTGGCTCCGGGAGACTCAGCACAGCGGCTCCGGTCCTGAACTACAAAGACGCCATCAAGGCTGGTGTAGAGGACAAGTGGGAGCGTAACCTGAAGGTTGCTTTCGGTTTGTAAGAATATCAAAGCCCTGAATAGGCGAGCGGCGGCCTCAAGCTAGGGCAAAAAAGGAGGTAAGAGCATGAAAGGATTAACAGTAGGTGCATTCCCCCAGCAAGTGTCCGGAATGCAGGTTACAGGTCTCCCAGTTGCTACCCAGCAAGAGACCACAATCGACATCAACACCATCATGAACCTGATGTTGATGATGATGGTAATCGTCATGATCATGAAGATGATGACGAAGGCGACTGAGTCCATAAGATGATGACGAAGGCGACTGAGGCCATGTAGCCTGTAAAGTACTAGTTAAGGAGGTAATACAATGTCAACTTCTCTATATCCACTTCAGACAAGCACTATCGACATCAACACCATCATGAACATCATGCTTATGATGATGGTCTTGGTGATGATGATGAAGATGATGGGCAAAGTCGCAGAAGAGATGTAACCGAAAGGAAGGTAGACCATGGAAATAAAACCCGATGAACAAATGGGCAGAACTAAACTTGTTGATAAATCGGTAAAGCCGATGAGCACTGTGCAGTCCATCACCCCATCAAACTTCATAGTCGGGGCAAGGACACCAGCATATGGTGCTGTTGTACTCGGCGACTACAAAGGAACCGCTAGATTCCTTGACCTAGATAAGCTGGTTAACCAGCCTCTGGTTTGGGCTGAGCAACAGCACATCCTGGGGATCTTGGATGGCCGGGAGGAAGACTATGACCTACAGACAATCAGTCCTCCTGTTGGTGCAACGGTAGGTGCAACCTATACGGCGTCCTTGACCGTGCCAACCGGCCAAACCTGGTATGTGAATGCCGTCGTAGTAACCCTTGACTCTACCGGCTCAAACCATGGTGTTTCGGCGAACTGGCACTGCAGCCTATGGACGGACAGAGCGGCAACACCCTCACAGTATGGGCAACCATTCCACGGGCAGAATCTTGCAATCGCGAACAACGCGACCAACGTTTGGTGGGATGAGTTTTACGTAGGAGGCCCTGTGTGGCAGTTAACCAACAAGCCTGTACTGCTGAGGCTCCCTGCAGGTACAACAATAACCTTTGTGGTTATCATTACCACGGCTGCAGTAACCGTTGAGCTCGATAACACACTAGCTCTGTACGGCTTCGTCACTAAAGCTCTTGTCTCATAGGGGGTGGCATTATGGCCAGGACAATCTTGACCCCTGAAAGAAGAGCTGACCATGTGGCTGCCGTTCTAGCTGCTAGAGCCGCTGGTGTAAGGGACGACATACTCATTGAGCTGAAGGGCCTTCTGCAGGCTAGGGGCTACACACCTGTAGTCATTTCCTCATCAAGCACTATAGCTAATGGTGCTGAGGACCCAACAGTAGTTGTGGGGCTGTCAGGCGACACATTTGAGACCGGAATAGGAGTTTCCGACCTTGAGGTAGATCCTGGTGAAACTGAACTGACATTGGATTCTGTTACCAGGAATTCTGGTACCCAGATAACTGTAGGCTTTGACGGGACAGCCGCAGAGGGCACCTTAAAGCTCAGAGTAAAGGCGTCAGGGCTTGTTATCACACCATACCTACCTACAAACACCCTGACTTTTGAAGTACCTGCCCCATAGGAGTAGCAGCCACAGGGCCTGTTAGCCCTTGGGCTGTGGTGAAATGCACAGGTAAAGTAAGGTTTTGTGGTAAAGCTCGAGGGCTAGTCATGGCTAAATGGCTAGCCCTCGTTCTATAAGGAGCTTATGCAGAATAGGATTGTGGTATCACCAGGCCAGCAGCTGGTTACCCCAAGTGTTTGGGAGACTGCTGTATCAGTGATCGTGATTGTTGGCTTGGTAGCATCCCTGGTAAAAGACATATCAGGGTGGATTAGGGAAGATGTTGAGGCTAAAAGGCAAGAAGCGGCAAGAAAACAGGCTGAGCGGTACTACAGGTACTATGGGTACCATTAGGAGGCATCATGGCCACATATAAGCCATACTTGGTAGGGACAGCTTCGACAGCTGAGGAGATAGAGGCTCTAGCTGCTAGGGAAGCTTCTCTACCCCCATTAAGCAGGTTAGCTCTAGTGGTGCAGCTTGCTCCAGATGCTGATGTTCAAGAAGTGGTTGAGCAAATTGAGGAAGCTTGCAGAGAACTTGGACTACTACATCTACCGGAGTTGCCCGACAGCTATACAGTGATTCAGGATAGCTCCATACTGGTTGCTTATGCTAAGCCTGAGGGGGAAGTTGAAACATCAGCATGGTGGGTGATATTCATCCCAATAGCCATAGGGCTAATCCTATACTTTCTGGTACCGGGTGTCCAGGAGCTCGTTAACAACATCATATCCATAGTGATACTGATGGCGGTGATGAAGATGATGATCCCCATGATGGAGGCCATAGGTCCTCCTAAACCTCCACCTCCTGGCTATGAGCTGAGAAGACCTGAACCACAGCCTCCAATTGAGCAGAGGATAGCCAGCAGGATTGAGAGTATAGCAGATAGCATCGAGAGGATTGGGAGGGTGTTCAACAGGTCAAAGGAGGCTGGAGCCTCAGCAACCGCTAGCGTAGCCTCAGATATTGCTAGCGTTGCCAAGGAAGTTCACAAGTCATCAGCACCCAGAGAAGTTAAGGCTTCAGCTATGAGGAAACTTGACGAGATAGACGAAAAGCTTAGGGAGTATGAGGAACAACTGACTCCAAGGCAGAAGGAGATCCTGGCTGAGGAACGGAGAATAGTAGAAGAATTGAGGTCCATGTATGATTAGGCAGGAGCACCACCAGGTTATCCTGGCGGGAAATCAAGGCCTGGGTCTTTTCCCTGCTATAGCAGGGTTTTCTCCCCAACCCCTTTCCCGTCCCGTGTGCTTGGCCTTGAGTGTAATCGGGAACGGTGCCCCTGCCACATAGAGGAGCAATGTGGGAGAAACACTGGGTGACATATTTTGGGATTTGCCACCTTGGATATACTATTCACCAGAGTATGATGTTGGGTGCACAATCTATGTTGCCAATAACACGGATACAGACAGGGAGTACAGCCTCTTACTCAAGTTGTATAGGCAAACGGCTGTGGGGTTGGTTTTGCTTTCCGAAACATCTCTTCCAGTTAGTGGTAGCGCATGGTTTACTGTTGCTTCGAATGACTTTGTTAGGCTTGCCGGGTCAATCAGGCCTGGAACAACCGATGTTATTGCAACGGTTGAATTGGTTGAAAGTGAGAAACAAGATGCAGTCGATTCAGTATCAACTGTGTTGGTTAAGCCAACAACGGCAGCAGTACCACCAGAGTGGACTGGTGGTGCAATTATCAGCAGCCAGCTACCCTTACTGATGATGATAATAATGATGATGGTAATGATGACATCGGTACTAGGAACTAAGGAGGAAGAGAAGAAGTTAGAAGAGAAAAAGAGGTTAGCTGAAAGGGCAGCATGACAACGACGGGCAAGTTCTATATCGAGAGTAAGAAGATTAGAGGTGAAGCACCAATCAGCGGGTCGGTGGTGGCAAATTGGAATGCCACCGAGTCTGATATTGTATCTATAGGAGCTGCAGGGAAAAGGCATCTCATTCACTCATTACTCCTAGATATTGACGGCTTTGTGGGAATTGTAACAGTGAGGCTCTACATAACCATAAACGGTACTGAAAGGCAGTCGTATTCACAGAACTTCAGTGTAGCTGCTGACGGCCCTGGACTCTGGGTAATCAACGGAACAATTGGAATTCATGGGGTGTTAAGGGTGACTGCACAAAGTGATAATGCGGCTGATGATGGTAAGCCAATAGGATACACATACATGCTGGAGGTAATGTAATGGGAATGGCAGGTAAAGGAGGCAGTCTCCTGTACAAGAAACACACAATAAGCAAGCTCTCTGAGCTGGAGATCGACGTAGATAAGAACTGGCTGACTTTTGGGATTACAAGACTCAAGGAGCTTGCTGGGTCTATGGAAAGGGGGGACGTGTTATTCCATAATGGTTCAAAGCTTGAAAAAGTAACCCCAGGTTCAGTAGGGACAATGTTAACAACCCATGGTCTTGGTAATGCTGTAACATGGGAATATGGGCCACATCCAGAATGAGTTTATGGATTAAGTCAACAGGTATAACCAAGCTGTCTGAGCTTGAGATAGATGCTGATAAGGACTGGCAGTTAAAAGGCATCACCAATATCAAAGAGGTTGCTGCTGGAATGGCTGCTGGCCATGTCATCCAGCATGATGGCATGAAGCTTGTCACCCTCGCACCTGGAGTTGAAGGCCATGTGCTAACATCAAGAGGGCCTGGAAGGCTGGTTTACTGGGGACCAGCTACAACCTACTTCTGGAGGGTATTTGCTGCACTAATGGAAGCTGAGATAAGTGTGGCAATAATCATGCCTATACTGGAGGAGTTTGGTTACCCAATAGGTTCAAGATACCTGACACAGGTAAGTGCTGATGACCCTGAACATCTACAGAAATTATTGTCGCATCTTATGGACAGTGACTTCTACAAGTCTATAGTATCACCTATAGTTGTGGAGTACCCAGACTATGATATAGGGTCTAGCCACAAGGAGCAAGTCGAAACCGATGACCCAGAACATCTCGTGAAATTGCTTCAGTGTGATGTTGGAGTTAGTAAGGTCTTCCAAATACCAATCCCTGATGTCTACACGAATGAGCCACCACTGGCCACAAATATATGGACATTGTTCATTGAAAATGTGGGAGGAGCAGTAGCTTATGATGCCCCAACCTACACAAATGAAACATCCCAGGCAACAAACCCCACCGCAAATGATATGACACTACTGCCTGCATCCCCAGCCTTAGGTGACTGCTACTACTTCGGCTCATCACACACATTCACCCACCTCAAGATCACGGTTGGCCAAGCTGGTGTTGGGTCATGGGATATAGACTGGGAGTATTGGAATGGAACCACATGGGCATCTCTTGGTACATATTATGACGATACCAAAGGTTTCATGCTTAGTGGCCAGAGATACTTGATAATCACACCACCTGGTGACTGGGCACTAACTAGGGTGCCGCCTGACACAGGTATGAACCTGTATTGGATAAGGGCCAGATTAACATCATTTTCATCGATAACCACACAACCAAAGGGCACTCAAGCCTGGGTAAATATGGTTTAGGAGGAGCATATGAAGACAAACCTTAACACTAATCGGAAAATAAGGAAGGCGGAGCCGAAGCCGATGTTCAGACCTGGGGAGATAGGTGTTGTTCTGGAATATACAGTACATAAGCCTAATGGTGAGGTAACTGAATACAGAAGGATGAAGTCCAAGAGCTTTGTAAGGCAATTCCTTGAACTACTGTATGTTCAGATGGCCCAGATACCATACAACTACGGGATAAACATGAAGGACACAGGTGGTGTTTCAAGGAACATAGGTGAGAGTGTGCACACCTTCTACTCATTAGCTGGGGAAGGAACCCAGACAAACGGTATTGTTGTAGGTAGTGGGGTCGGTGCTGTGACAGTGGATGACTATCAGTTGGGTACACAAATCCTTCATGGCAACACCACAGGCAAGCTCTGGTATGGAGCACAGACCTTTGGCTCACCAGGGGCAGGAGCCTCAATATCACAGTTCAGGTTAACCAGAGACTTCACAAATGCCACTGCTACTGGGAGTCCTCCTGGTGCAGATATCACAGTTAACGAAATTGGGCTCTATGTGTTGGGTATGTCAGCAGGCACCACCAACTACAATTTCATGATAATCAGGGATGTAATCTCACCTGGTATAGTTATTCCAGTAGGGCAAATACTAACAGTGAACTATGAGGAGCAGGTAACACTATAGGAGGTAACATGGCTACCATAAGACCAAGATTGATACTAGGTGTAAGGGATAGAAGGGGCAAGAGGGTTGTGTATAGGGAAATGTGGTCTAGGAGTTTCATACTCCACTTTATTGAGCTGTTGTATGTGCAGCATGCACACACAGCCTCGACAATTACAGATGTCAGTGGCACTGGTAGAAGTCTAACATTGACTGGCGCTCGGCACTACGACTTCTTGTACTCCAAACCGAACCTAAGGGTTTCTTCCCCTGCAGGGGATGTACCCGCTTGGATTATGGTTGGTGCTAGATATGTACAGTACAATGTAAACACTACCACATCAGTTCAATGGACTGGTGAGCATTTTGGCATTGTAGTTGGTACTGGCTACACACCAGCTCCAGCAACAACCGACAACGCCCTGATAAGCCAAATAAACCATGGTTGGGCAGTTGGTGAGCTGGAATATGGAGGAACTGAAGTCTGCTTCCTCAGGTTCGGGACACTGGATGGGCATAGGGGTGAGCTTACGATCAGGAGGTATTTCACTAACCAGAGTGGGGGAACAATAACTGTCTGTGAGACCGGGATCTACGCTATAGGTGCACAATTTATAGAATCTTCTAGCCACCTGATTAGTAGTAACGCCTGGCGCTTCTGTATTGCCCATGACCTTACCAATCCAGGCAACCCAGAAGCCGGTATTAGTGTTGGTGATGGTGAAGTTCTTGAGGTCAGGTATGTGCTTAAGATAACACCATAACACTAGGAGGAACTATGCGATATGCAATAGTCTCAAAGGGCTTACCCATAGAACAGCTCAAAGCAGAGGCAATCAAGGCTGGGGCCAAGGATGTCACAGAAGCAAAGCTCCTCAACCAAGTATTCTGTGAGCTGACCGAAAGTCAAGCTGCCGAACTCTCAAAAATCCCCGGATTAGCAGTTAAGCCTCTCAAGCATGTGGGACCTGATGTTGTTGTTCCTGTTGTGGAAGAGCAGCAGGAAGAAGTGGAAAACGAGCTCTGGAACACCTTCGCCACAGTGAGATCCATATTCACACCACCCTTAACAGGTGTTGGGCTTACTGTGGCGGTGGTTGATTCTGGCATCCGTAAAACTCACGAAGCTCTTGAGGGAAAAGTCATCCACGAGGAGAACTTCTCAGACTCCCCGACAGCTGATGACGTTTTTGGGCATGGAACTCAAGTAGCCTTTGTGGCCGCTGGGGGAACTGACTTCAGTGAAATATCAGGGGTAGCTCCTGGAGCCTTACTCTTCAACATAAAGGTTATAGGTGATGATGGGGATGCAACAGAAGAAGAAGTTGTTCTTGGGATCAACAGGGTCTGTGAGCTGGTTATGGAAGCCTATACACAAGGGCTCCTCCCAACGGACCCAATGTGGCCAAATGTGCTTAACCTGAGCTTGGGGAGTGAGGATGATGGGGACCCAGACTCACCTTTAAGGGTTGCTTGTAGGAGAGCAATAAGAGAATTTGGTTTGGATGTTGTGGCTGCCGCAGGGAACTATGGTCCCAATATGACAACCATCACATGCCCTGGTACTGATCCTGATGTTATCACAGTGGGGGCAATAGAAACCCTTAACGAGATAAAGATTTGGGAAAGATCGTCAAGAGGCCCCACAAGGGAAGGCCTGGTGAAGCCAGACTTTGTGTTCTGGGGAGTTGATGTCAGGTCAGCAAGTCACCTAAGAGATGATGGCTATGTTGTAAAGTCAGGGACAAGCTTCTCAGCCCCAATGCTGTCTGGGCTTACTGGGCTGCTTTGGGAGACAGGAAGAAGAGTATATGGTGATGCCTGGTACTTCAGGTGGATTGAGGCTAGAGAACTGGCACCCTACTACTGCCTAAAGCCTGAGGATGCACCCGCAGTAAAGGGTAACACCTATGGGTATGGGTTACCAGCAATGGCAACAATGGCAGCAAGGCTCTATAGGGGAGCACCTTCTCAGACACTTGAGAACATGATGCTCCCCTTTATGATGCTGATAATGATAATGGCTATGCTCAGAGCAGTATAGAAAGGAGATGAACATGAGAGCAATAGCTTTTCCAGCTGAGGTTTCAAGGGTAGTTACTCTTGGGTATGATGCAAATTATGGTGACAACATCACTGCGACCATTGGCTGGAAGAATAACCAACTGAATCAAGGAGCCCAGCTGTATGTAGGGTTCCTTCTGGGGAAAGGTGGGTACATGTACTACTTCACGGCAAACAATGTTGATTACTTGATAGGTGCAATGGCACAGACAACCGCACCGGCCAAAGGTAGCAGCGCAACTAAGGATGTGTTGACTAAGGCTGCCTTTAGCTACGATACAGGTTACTGGGACGGCTTAGCCTTCGCATGTACCCTAACTGGGCAAGTAACGTACTACAGCTGGGACGGCCGAATGATAGGGATAAACAAGGATGAGTTCTTGAACAACACATCCCACTACGGTTACAAGTGGTTTACGGATGTCCTAAAGGTTGTTTCCCAGGCACAAGCTGAGCTCACTTCCCTGACATTCAAAGCCGGATAGGAGGTGAACAATGAGCAATTAGTAATTGGTGGTCAAGCATGGACGAGGTTGAACTGGTAAGCTTAACATTTGGTCCTTCTGAGGGAGGTCCAGAGCCAGAACCAGAGCCTACTCCGGAGCTTGACTTCACGCAAATGATAAGCTTCTTGATTGTGATGATGATGATGAGTGTTGTGGTATCAATGATGGATTAAAGGAGGTACAGATGCAGGCAGGAACAGAAGTAAGTTTGAACCCAGCAATGGTAGGTGTAGCGGCAGGTGAAGGTGATGTCAATTGGGACCTACCAAAGAGCATGCAGTACAAGGAAGGCACAGAGGTTACTGCTAACTGCTCAGTGGTTAACTCATCTTCGGCAACCCATGTGTATGCACTGATTTTCCAGGTACTGAACAAGGACAAAAACATCATATATGAGAGCCTGCTTGAATTTGATGGGTACCAGGCATTCCAACTGGCTCCCAACCATGCCCTGGAGTTCAGTATAACCTTTTCCTTAACCAGGAAGGATGTGTATGTGGCATTATCCCTATGGGTCTGCAGACAGTCCGGAGCAAGTTGGGTCCTAGACCATGAGGTTGACCGGGTTGAGTGCTTTCTTGGTACTACACAGCTTGACCTCAGTAGCATGATGAACATGATGATGATGGTCATGGTCATGGGTATGATGGTCCCGATGATAAGCAAGATGGGTGAGTAATGTGGGCTCTGGTTTACCATGAGGAGAACCCAGTCCCTACAGGCTATTGCCTTAGGGAAAAGCTGAGCTTTGTTACCCAGGAGAAGTTGACTGTTGATGAGCTTGTCAGCAGGGCAAAGGAAGCCTTTGAGAACTATGGGCTGCTCTTGGCTAAGGGGGACCTATGGTCACCTAATGGGTTACAGGAAAGCGACACTTGGCTTTGTGAGGTTGTTTTGGTAGCTGACAGAGATAGGTGGAGTAGAGTAGCTCCCCTTGTGCTGAGGTCACTTGGAGTGGTAAGGGTAACCAAGCTGACTGAGGATATAGCAAACCTGCTGGAGCAGATCAAGCAGCTGATGATAATGTTCATGATGATCATGATGGTGAGCTCAGTAATGTCAGCGTTTACGTGAGGTGTGAAATGAACAGCGACGTCCTGAAAGAAGCCAGGAAGCTCATTGAATCAGCCCACTATCCCAATGTCACTGGTACTGCAATAGGCTTCAAGTACACCCGTGGCAGAAGAACCAAGCGAGTTGCTGTGATAGTCTATGTGGATAAGAAGCTCCCTGAGGAACAGCTTCCGAGCAAGTACATCATCCCTAAGGTTATCGAGGTTAGGGGAAGCAGAGTTGAGACTGACGTCATTGAAGCAAGATTCAAAGCCTTGGCCCTAGTTAGCAGAGATAGGCCAGTGAGACCAGGGTACTCCATAAGCCATCCAGATGTAACAGCAGGCACATTGGGCTTCTTTATAAGAAAAGGCAATGATACTTATCTAGTCTCAAATGCCCACGTGATTGCCAATACAAACAAAGGGAAGCCAGGAGACCCAACATACTACCCTGGGGTGTATGATGGTGGTACTGAGGACGACACTATAGGTTACCTGGACATCACTGTCCCAATTGAGATGACTGAGAGTAAGTGCCCCATAGCAAATCTAGTGGTCAATACCTGCAACAAGCTGGCTAGGGTTCTGGGGAGCAAAGTGGTTATCCCTAAACCAATCAGGAAAGTCACCAACAAGGTTGACTGTGCTGCTTCTGTAGTGATAGAGGATGTACAGGTAACGGAGGAGATATTCAAAATAGGGAGACCAAAAGGTACAACTGAAGCAAAGCTTGGTATGGAGGTTCAGAAATCCGGCAGGACAACAGAGTACACCAAGGGTACCATAGTTGCTCTGGATGCGGCTGTGGAAATACTGTATGATGAGGGGACAGCTGTATTCGAAGGGCAGATAGTGTCTGATATTCAGAGTGCTGGTGGGGACAGTGGTTCTGCAGTTCTAACTATGGGTAATGAATTAGTTGGGCTGCTGTTTGCTGGTTCAGAAAACACAACTTTAATCAACCCAATCAGCTGGGTGCTTGATGCACTCCAGTTGAAGGAAGGAGAACTAACATGCCCCCTGTAGAAACCCTGTCCTATGTGGGTGTTATGGCAGTTATGCTGTTCATTATGTGGAAGGGGTATAACAAGATAACCAACAATCACAATAGGGACATTGAGAAACTTAAGCAGGAGCACAAGGAGGAGTTATCTAAGGTGAATGCCCAATGTGCCAAGATACAGAAGCGCTTGGTAGTAATGGAGACAAAGCAGGACATATACCTAACTGAGCTGGGTTTTGATGTCCATGAGGTGAACACTGCCATAAAAGAGCATATGGAAGAGCTTGAAAACAACGAGAAGCCAAGTATTGGCTGCCTTGAGATAGGCAAGCTGAGGAGGCAGCGTGAACAACGATGAACTTGATATAGTGTTACCTGTAATGCTCATCTTTATACTGATGAGCATGTTGCCTAGAGGAGCTATTGAAGAGAAAGGTACCCTCCAAGGCTATGTCAGGAGAACTGATGGTGAGCCAATAGCCGATGCTCTGGTTGCACTTAATGGGATGACGTGTGTTTCTGGCCCTGATGGGGCTTATAGTATCTCAAACATAACTCCTGGGCTGTACACGCTCTCAGTAACTAATGCTGAGCAGCTGGGTTACCAACCAAAGTCCATCAGTATATCCATTTCTCCTGGGAATAATTACCAGGACATAGTCCTGACACCTACTGCTGGTACACAAAAAGCTAACCTTAGTGGCTATGTCAGGGATTCCAGCACCTTAGCACCCATAGAGGGAGCTGTGGTGAACCTTGGTGCATACACAACTACCACAAACTCCTATGGGATTTACAGCTTCCTCAATGTGGACCCGGGAACCTACATTATGGGGGTATCAAAAACTGGGTATAATTCACAATCATTCGAGATAACTTTACGGTCAGGGGACAACACGAGGGATATCTTCCTAGAAAGTAGTACCACACCAAAAGCTAGTCTAACTGGTACCATAAGGGAGGTATCAGTGCTGGTTCCTGTTAGTGGAGCAGAAGTAACCCTGGACGGCAGGTCAACTACTTCAGACACCTTTGGGAGATACTCATTCTATGAATTGGAACCAGGTACATATAGCATATCTGTGAGCAAAGAGGGGTTCAAAACAAGGACCGAGACATTAGTGTTGAACTCTGGGCTGAATATCTATGATGTGGCTCTTGAGCGTGAAGCTGTCCCACAACCAGAGTTTGTGGTAAGTGACCTAAGTATATCACCAACTGAAGTCTATGTTGGTGAAACTGTTGAGATAAGTGCAACCGTGACCAATGTTGGAGATGCACCTGGGACATATACAGTCAACTGTGATATTTCACCCGAAACCTATACACCTTTGGCTGTCCCAGTACCTGCTGTGTCTGTGGTTGAGCAAGTGGTTAACTACATGGTGCTCGCTGCTCTGATATTTGTGATAGGGAAATCAATGTATGACATCCTCAGGAGGAGCTAATGCAAAAACAAGTGAGTCTTGACCCTGGACAGAGTACCAGAGTATCATTTCAAATAGCTCCAACAGCAGCAGGTACGTATTCAGTCACACTTGATGGTCTTCAGGGGCAGTTCACAGCTTCTGCTCTTCCTACACCTCAGGTTGCAGTGTCTGAGTTCTTTGTAGGTACCACTTTGAAGCCAAACAGGACTAGTGCCGATGATAGGCTGTACATAGCCATAAAGAACACTGGTCAAATTGACATCTCTGGTGTACTTAATGTGTATGATTGGCAGGCATGGTGGGAAACTGAAGATGAAAGGCGCTGGAGGTCATGGCAATTCAGTCTTGCACCTGGTGCAGTGTATAGGAACAATTGCGGCTGGTCACATATGGCGTTTGATGGTACCTACATTAGGGCTGAGGTACTTGTAGGGGGTATAAAGGTTGCCGAAACACCTAAGGTGTACATAGTACCGGGCAAGATATACTCCGGTAGTGAGAAGATTGCTGTGGGGGAGTGCACACACAAGGCACCTGGCCTTGCTGTCCTCTGGTACTCCCAGTACAGTGTTACAGATACATGGCGGGGAAACTACAGAACACCTGCAGATCCACCATACCTCCACTACAGGACATTCAGCCTTACTACAAAGGATTACAACAGCAATGCGTGGCCAGGCGTATTCCTGGCAATGATTGACCCTAATTTTATCAGAGGTGCCCAATACAAAGCATACATACTGGGCGGAAGTACTGCATGGAGGGATGTTCACATAACATTTACAATGTGAGGCTAACATGTTGGCATCAATCAGCGGCAGGCGGTGGGTTTGCACAGTAGCTTCATCGTACTCTGAAATAGTTACTGGGTTAAGTGGGAGGCTTTCACTTGCCCCAGGAACAGGTATGCTTTTTGATCTTGGGTATGATCACTCAAGAATAGACATCAATATGCAGCAGATGCTCTTCCCACTGGACATCATCTTCATAAGCAGCAACTTGGAGGTTGTGGGGGTTCTACATGATGTTCAGCCTGGTGAGGAAGCCTACTTCGAAGCCACAAGAACACCTGGAGCGAGGTTCTTCCTGGAGGTGAATGCTGGGGAGGCTTCTGATATCAATGTGGGTGACCCTGTAACTTTTGAGGGCTGTGCACCAATTCAAGAGTGGTCAGCAACAGATTGGGCAGTCCTTGTAGTGTGCTTGGTGATAATAGGACTGTGCTTAGGCTACGTGTACAAGCACTAGAAAGGGGGTAACGGATGACTGGTGAAGTACTAGAAGGTATCAGGCTACAAATAGCAGATGAGGGTCATGCATATGGTGCATACCATCTGCTTGCTATGAGAGCTGAGGAGGCTGGCCTAGAGCACATCGCCAGGCTACTCCACGGTATAGCCGATGATGAAAAGAGGCACTACGAGATCCTTAGGCAAATCCAGTCAGAGTTTAGCACTACACATAGGCCTTTCCCTAAGACATATGCTGATTGGGTTGACCTAGCTCTAGATATAAAGAAAAAGGCCCCAGAACTCAGTACTGAGGTAAATGAGTGCCTGATGGCTATAATTGGTGAAGGAACAGGTAGGGATGTGGATGATGCTAAAAGGTGGCTGGTAAGAAGGGCTGGTGAGCTTGGAATAACGTAGAGGTAACAACTATGCAAAGGTTAAAGTTAGCTAGCAGCTTCACCTATGGGGTGCATATGTGGCTTGAGCATTACTCTACATGCATTCTAGTTGTATTCTATGCGCAACCTAATACTTTACATTCGGAACTAAACAAGCTCAAAGTTCCGTAGGAGGTTAACATGCCATACAACGTGCAAAATGTGGTTACACAAGCAATGGTAACAGTGATGGCTGTAAGCGTTGCCTCTGTGGCTATGGGAATTGTCATAGGGGCAATGGGTCCAGAAGTACTCAAACTCCCTCCTGCTGAACGTAAAGGTACCAAGAAAGCCCTGGATGACCTAAGAACAGCATTCGGCTCTGAGGTTGTCAATGCAGCCATCAAGAATGTTGGGGCTGACGATGTGCTAGCTCTCTGTAAGGAGGTTGAGAGGCTATATGTGGATCAGCTAAAGGAGAAATTTGGCAGCTATGCGGTTGATGTTGCCCTTAAATCAGCCCCACCAGGTGATTTGAAAGCCGTTAGCGAAATTGCATTGGCGCTAGCAAGAAGAGGTTATGGAAAATTTGTACCCCCTAAGGAGACCCCAGCCCCACCAAGAGTTGAGGAGAAGGCGGTCATTGAAGGGGTAACCAGAGGGAGAAGGCTAGCTAAGCCTCAAAAGGATACCAAGACGGGCATCATCTATAGGTCAAAGGCTGCTGCTGGGATGGCTGTAGCTGCTGAGTATGGTCTTGACCCAAGTGAAACTTTTATCTGGTATGAGGTAGTCAAAAGGGACCCAAAGAGGTTTGTGCCTGTTTCTCTGGAGGAGTATGAGAAGTATGTCAGGAGGGCCAAGTAAAGAAGACCACCTGGCCGGGTAGCCAGGCTTAGCTTCTGGAGGTGATAAATGGAGAAGAGCCTTCAAAAAGATGAGTTCTCCAAAGATCTTGACGAGACCATCAACTGGGTAATCCAAGCTATGATGATGGCTCTCTTTGTGATAGTGCTGGTCCCCATGTTGCCTATAGCAAAGTCAGCTCAGCAGTACCTCCAGAGCCAGCAGTTTGTTGGGGAAACTGAGTCTAGAATTCTTAGAGCCACCCAGGTTCCCCAGCACATAGTCCTGGATCATCCCTGGGTTAGTGCATACTTTGTCAACAATGGTCCAGACACTGTTTACCTGAAGATAAATTCTTCAGACTCTAGCCCATACCCATTAGGGGTCTATGAAACCTTGACAATCAATAGGCTTGGTGCACAGAACAGGATATATGCTGTGTATTACCAGTGTGATACAGGTTGCACAGCTGAAGTCGAGGTGATTGGGGAGTACTAATGTACAAGGTAAGGAGTTCCTTACTCCCTGTTGAATACTCTATCCTGGATGGAACACCTGTGCAGAAGCCTATTCACGAAACCCTCCAGATGTATGATAGAGGGGAAGATATATCCAACTCACCATTCGTAGCATCTGGGCAATGGGTACACCATATATCAGTCAACGACTTCACTCTGGAGGAAGCAAGGAGGAGGCAGGATGACCTGATAAAACTCTACGAATCTATCAAGCATAATGGGTACAACGGCTCTGTGATTCTGGTCTGGTTTGATGAGGATGGGTTTGTTCATGTGTATGATGGATTCCATAGGATAGCTATCATGAACTACCTTGGGTTGGATGAGTTGGTTAATGTGTCCACTGACTGGTCAGGCCCACCAAACTTCAAGGGCTCTGACTTTCCACTCAAAGAAGTCCTTCGTAAAGAGCCGCCTTATGGGGAATGGTTATACCAGCCAGTTAACGATCCAAGGCTTGCTGGGTGGCAGGTCGCAAGGCCAGACAGTGCCCAAAGGCTATCCTACATCCTGTCTGAGCTGATTGGGGAGACTGTGCTGGATTTAGGTTGTGCTGAAGGGTTCTTCAGCAGGGGTGTAGCTGGACAGGGGTACAGAGTCACTGGGGTTGATATTAGCAAAGGGCTTGTTTCAGCAGCAAGATACCTGTCAATCCTTAATGGGGTGAAGGCAGACTATGTGGTTGGTGATTGGGCTGATGTGGTCAATAGGTCGGGCTATTTCGACAATATCTTGTGTCTCTCTGTACTCCATAACGAGATGAAAGAACTTGGTATTGACCGGATCCTGGACAAGATCAAAGTACTCAAGGGCAAGGCCACAAACCTGTTTTTGGAGGTTCCAAACAACTCTGGAGAAAAGCAATGGATGACTGAAGGCTATCCCAGGTTTGATTTCCACGCTAACATCAATAGGATAGCTGAGTCCCTCGGGATGAAGGTGTCCAGCTACTTCAGAGGTATGAGGACAATCTATAAACTGACCAACTCACATGAGAAGGTTAATGGACTGCTTATGTTCAAGGATGAGGTTTACATAACTCCTATGGTTAAGTCTGGGACTTATGAGCCAAAGACTGTAGAGTTCCTTAAGAGAACCTTGAAACCTGGAATGAGGTTTGCTGATGTTGGGGCTAACATTGGGTTCTACACAGTCCTTGCATCCAAGCTGGTTGGGGATGAAGGTGTGGTGTATGCATTTGAGCCGTCAACTGAGTGCTTTGAGTTGCTCAAGAAGAACGTTGAACTAAATGGCTGCTCCAATGTGAGGCTGTTCAAAGTAGGCCTTAGTAACAAGAGCGGCAGGTCAAGGCTCTACAAACCAAATCCTTCAAGCTATGGCCAGCAATACCTTATGGAAGCAATAGAGTCAAAACAGGAGCTAGACTATGAGAAATACAATGTTAAGGAGCTCCTAGCAAGTGATAAGTATGAAGAAATAGAAGTCAGGAGGCTGGATGATATTCTTGATACCCCTCCAGATGTCATGAAGATTGATGTTGAAGGTGCTGAGAAGCTGGTCTTAGAAGGTGCTGGCAAGCTACTTGATGGTGTTGGGACAATTATTGTGGAGGACCTGGACCAAACTGTTCATCCATGGTTAGAGCAGCGAGGATTCAATCTGATGGCAAAGAACTACGAGAGGTGCAACTGTATCCTCCAAAAGTCCACCTACAAGCACAACTTGAGACTGCACATCCTTGGTATTCCATACACCAAAACCAGGAAGGACTACGTCATGTGCCCATTCACCCAGCTTACCTACAATATGTGTAGGATGATGAGCAGCCTGGGCTATGAAGTGTACCATTATGGAGCAGAAGGTAGTGATGTACCATGCACGGAGCATATCGATGTTGTTTCCGATGAGCTACAGGTTAAGACTTATGGCAACCAGGACTACAAGCATAGCTACTGGCAGTTCAGTAGGACTGATGTAGTCCATACAACCTTCGCAAACAACGCAATCAGGCAAATCACTATGCGAAAAGGCCCCTTTGACATGCTCCTAACAGTTAACGGGGTCACTGACAAGAAGATAGCAGACGCTACTGGATTACTCACGGTGGAGTATGCTATTGGCTATGAGGGTGTCTTCTCTAGGTTCAAGGTATTTGCATCGTATGCCTGGATGCATTACATATATGGGAAGCTGGGGGTTCAGGATGGTGAATGGTATGATGCTGTAATACCTCACTACTTTGACCCTGGCAACTTTGAATTCAGAGAAAAGAAGGACAACTACTTCCTCTACCTTGGGCGTCTTGTACCTAGGAAGGGTCCCCATATAGCTGCCCAGGTTTGTGAAAAGCTGGGGGCTAAGTTGGTTGTTTCAGGACAGGGTGATCTGAAATCTTGTGGACTGGATAAGCCTTTTGTTGAGAGGGTTGATTGTGGGACACCAGAGTCTCGTAGTGAGGTTCTTGGAAAGGCAAGGGCTGTATTCACACCAACAATGTACATAGAGCCATTCAATATGGTGACTATTGAGGCCCTGATGTGTGGAACACCTGTAATATGCACTGACTGGGGAGCATTCACAGAAACAATACCACATGGTAGGGTTGGCTACAGGTGCAGGACAATGGACGACTTTGTATGGGCAGCAAAGAACATCGACAATATAAGCCCAAAGCAATGCAGGGACTATGCTGTAGCTAACTACTCACTGGATGTGGTTGCTCTGAAGTACCAGGAGTACTTTATGAAAGTGCAGGACTTATATGGTGAAGGGTGGTATGCTGAGCATCCTGAGAGGGATAACTTGAACTGGCTAAGGAAGTATTAGTTGGAAAGAAATGGCGTATCCACAGGTTGGTAGTGTAAACGGCGGGTACAACGATACCGCCAGCACTCAACACACTGTAAACCTCCCGTCCGGCATAGCCGCTGGTGACCTGCTGCTTGTTTTCTTTACTCTTTATTGTACTGGCGGCGCAAACTATGGAGTATCATTTCCATCAGGCTGGACGGTCCAGTATGACCAACTCTACAGCAACTACGAGAGGGGAGTCCTCTACAAGCGGATTGCCGATGGCACAGAAGGCAGCACTATCACTGTCAGTTCAACAGGTTCTGCTAAATCTGCCCATACCTCCTATCGCATAGCTTCCTCAGGCTCACAGGGATATACCCTTAATAGGGTCGCTTCCGCTGTAGGCTCTGGGTCAAATACGAGCACTCCAAACCCACCATCTCTATCACCAGCATGGGGGAGTGATGAAACCTTATGGTTCGCAGTAACACACACCAGGGGGAATGTTACTGTCTCTTCTTACCCAACAGGCTACAGTAATGGTAGGAATGATGTAGGTGCAAGCAGTGACAGTGCTGGTATAGGTACTGCCAGGAGGGAATTAACTGCTTCTTCTGAAGACCCGGGCACGTTTTCCTTATCAGCTACCAACAGGTGTTTTGCGGCTACTGTTGGGGTATGTGCTATAGAGAAGCCGGCTGTTACTACACAACCCTGCTCTGATGTAACCCAGAACTCTTGTAAAGGCAATGGAACTATAACCGATACGGGGGGAGAAAACTGCCATACCAGAGGTTTCTGTTATATGCAGGGGACATCAGGGGACCCTACCATTGAGAATGACAAGGTTTATGATGATGGTGGCGGGTCTTATGGAACTGGCTCCTACTCAAAAACAATATCTGGGTTACAGCAAAATACTGGCTACAGAGTTAGGGCCTACGCTATTAACTCTGTAGGGGTAGGATATGGTAGCACTGTTCAGGTAACAACGCAGAGAGCTAACCCGCTCCCAACACATTACGTCATAAGGTGAACATATGCCAGTAACAGGTACACTACCAGCAGCCTTTAGGGGCCCCACAGGGCCTACTGGACCCACTGGCCCAACTGGCCCTCCAGGGCCAGGTGCTGGGGCAACGGGCCCTACTGGCCCCACCGGACCAACAGGCCCAACAGGACCTACTGGTCCTCCGGGTCCTACAGGAGCAACTGGTCCCAGGGGCGCAACTGGGGCGACAGGACCCACCGGCCCTACCGGCCCCTCAGGGCCAACAGGGGCCGGAGTAACTGGACCTACCGGCCCGAGTGGTCCTTCTGGCCCCAGTGGGCCGCCCGGTCCTACAGGCCCTACCGGACCAACGGGACCCACAGGTCCTAGTGGCCCAACCGGGGCTGGCGTAACAGGTCCTACTGGACCAACAGGAGCCACCGGACCTTCTGGGCCAAGTGGACCTTCAGGGCCTTCTGGGCCAAGGGGTCCTACTGGCCCAACTGGCCCTACTGGCCCTACGGGAGCAGGGGTAACAGGACCAACCGGTCCCAGAGGACCCACAGGACCAACTGGGCCACCAGGCCCAACAGGAGCTGGAGCAACAGGCCCAAGTGGCCCAACCGGTCCTACAGGTCCAAGTGGGCCTTCTGGTCCAACTGGCCCTACTGGACCAACAGGGGTAGGGGTAACAGGCCCCACTGGGCCCACTGGCCCCGCAGGCAGTACAGGTCCTACAGGACCTACTGGCGCAACTGGTCCGTCAGGTCCAAGTGGCCCTTCAGGACCCAGTGGTCCCTCTGGGCCCAGTGGACCGATTGGAGCAACGGGTCCCACAGGTCCGACTGGCCCCACAGGCGCAACCGGAGCTACTGGGCCTTCCGGTCCTAGTGGGCCGTCTGGACCTAAAGGCAGCACTGGAGCTACTGGCCCAACAGGAGCAACTGGTCCAGCAGGCCCCAGCGGCCCCAGTGGGCCATCAGGACCAAGTGGGCCTAAGGGTGCAACCGGTCCATCTGGCGCGACAGGGCCTACAGGCCCCACAGGAGCAACTGGACCACCAGGGCCGTCGGGTCCTTCTGGGCCAAGCGGACCCAAAGGTGCTACTGGAGCAACAGGACCAACGGGCGCTACCGGGGCAACAGGTCCTAGTGGCCCGTCTGGTCCTAGTGGCCCATCAGGTCCAGCAGGCGCGACAGGAGCAACCGGACCCACTGGCGCAACAGGAGCCACAGGACCGTCAGGTCCCAGTGGTCCTAGTGGTCCCCCAGGGCCTGCCGGTCCGACAGGAGCAACAGGTCCGACAGGGGCAACCGGCCCCACTGGTCCTAGCGGGCCTCAAGGGCCAACCGGACCTACAGGTCCAAGTGGTGCTGCCGGCCCTACAGGTCCCCAAGGCCCTACTGGGCCATCTGGACCCAGTGGACCAACAGGACCTACTGGGCCAACAGGAGCTACTGGTCCCCAAGGAGCAACTGGACCTAGGGGACCGACAGGTCCAACCGGAGCTACAGGGCCTAAGGGTGCTACAGGACCCCAAGGACCAGCTGGGGCTACTGGACCAACAGGTGTGACTGGTCCGACGGGAGTAACAGGGCCTACTGGAGCAACTGGTCCACTAGGACCAGTAGGTCCTAGTGGTCCCCCAGGGCCTACTGGAGCAACTGGACCCACAGGTCCAACGGGTGCTACAGGCCCTAGTGGTCCATCTGGTCCTAGTGGCCCATCGGGGCCAAGTGGGCCGTCTGGTGCAACTGGTCCAACTGGGGTGACTGGTCCGGCTGGCCCCACAGGTCCAACTGGACCGACTGGCCCAGCTGGAGCAACCGGCCCTACAGGAGCAACCGGGCCTAGTGGTCCCTCTGGCCCAAGTGGACCCTCAGGACCTAAGGGTAGTACCGGAGCAACGGGCGCTACGGGCCCTACTGGTCCGAGCGGCCCCTCTGGGCCCAGTGGACCGGCCGGACCAACAGGTCCTACAGGTGCTACGGGGCCTTCAGGTACCCAGTACATATGGAAGGGCGCCTGGGTAATTTCTACACCGTATTCAGTCAATGACTGTGTTGAGAATAACGGTAGCGGCTACATATGCACCCAGGCACATACGTCCAGCACAGACAAAGAACCTGGGGTTGGGGCGAACTGGGAAGACTACTGGGACCTGCTTGTAGAGAAGGGAGCAACTGGACCTACGGGGCCAAGTGGTCCCTCCGGACCTAGCGGGCCTTCCGGACCACCGGGTGCTACTGGTGCTACAGGCCCAAGCGGACCTAGCGGACCATCAGGACCAAGTGGTCCTACTGGTCCAACTGGACCCCCAGGGCCTACAGGTCCAACTGGACCTTCAGGACCCAGAGGTATTACAGG
>Ga0129301_1000168_pt1 | contig 34422 bp, 27 predicted proteins | sample ConPoolayeHmetaG_FD_94489 | JGI IMG/M metagenome (GOLD analysis project Ga0129301, IMG submission 94489) | Hot spring microbial mat communities from California, USA to study Microbial Dark Matter (Phase II) - Cone Pool mat layer H metaG ...
ACTTATCGGCATCTTTGGTTTTTTCTAAATTTTTTAAACCCCTAACAACTGTGACTAATCCTTCCTTAGCCTTGGTAGAAACGGAAATAGCTACCGCTTTTTTCTTCATTTTGGCTGGTAGTTGCAAAGTCCTTTTTATCCCTTTGGGCCCATGAGCCTTTCCTCCGCCAACGAAGATAGGGGCGGATCGACTTCCGTGCCTAGCCCCACCGGTTCCTTTTTGCCGATACAGTTTCTTCTTGGTTCGACGAACTTCGGCTCTTGTCTTAACTTTAGCTAATCCCGAATGGAGTCTGTCTTCGTAAACCCGGATTGTCTGGGCCAATAGACTCAGATTTTCCTTCTCCTCCAAAAATTTAGGAAGGGGATATTGATCAAGTTTTATTCCTTTGGTTGAATAAGAATTAACTTTGAGCATTATTTCCATCCTGGACTAGCGCCTGATCCTCGGTAGAAGTTGTTTCTCCCTCTTTAGCCTCTTCGCTCTTTGGCTCCCCTTCTACCACCCGGGCCTGAACTTGCTGAATTCCTTCGAGTTTTCCAGAAGAAAGTTTTTTAATAATCAGAAGCCCACCGGTTACTCCGGGAATAGGACCAGAAATATCCATTTCATTTTTTTCAGGATCCAAGGAAACCACTTGAAGATTTTTTATCGTTACCTTATCCCCACCCATTCTTCCTGCCATTTTCTTTCCTTTATAGACTCTTCCGGGTGTAGTTGTTTGCCCGATCGATCCAGGCGCACGCTCCCGATCTGATTGCCCATGCGTCCGGGGACCACCAGAAAAATGCCATCTTTTGACAACGCCAGCAAATCCCTTTCCTTTGGAAATTGCGGTCACTTGGATATAATCGCCGACCTTGAAAATGTCCGAGGCTTTAACTACGTCTCCTACTTTGAAGAGGGGCTCCTTTTCAAATCTGATCTCCCGCAAAAAACGAGGCGCCTTCTTGTCTTTTAAGGCGCCCTTCAAATGACCCTGAAGAGGTTTGGTCAAGTCTTTTATATTTCTTTTATCAAATCCTAACTGGACCGCCCAATATCCATCTTTGTTTTCTTTCTTGATTTGGGTTACCACACATGGACCAGCCAAAACCTTGGTCACAGGAACCCTTTTCCCTTCAACAAAGGTCTGGCCCATCTTTATTTTTGAACCTAAAATTGAGTTTATCATGTCTTTAGCACGAAAAAAGGCGCCTGGAGGCGCCCTATTGGCACATCCTCAACTATCCTTTGTGGTCTTAAACTAGAAAAACCACCTCCATGTAATCGGGAAAATTATATCAAACGAAGCTACCTCTGGCAAGAGAGAATAATTACATCTTTATTTCAATGGAGACTCCGGCCGGAAGGTCAAGATTTGAAAGAGAATCAATAGTCCGTTCGGAAGGGTCAATAATATCGATCAACCTCTTGTGAACGAGAACTTCGAAGTGCTCTTGAGCATCTTTGTCGGTAAAGGGGGATTCCTTGACTGACATAATTGTTCTTTTGGTGGGAAGGGGGATGGGTCCGACTATCTTTGCACCAGTTGCTAAAGCAGTATCCAATATCTTGGCCGCCGCATCATCAATAACGCGGTGGTCATAAGATTTTAACTTGACGCGCAAACGTCCTATAGGCATTTTGCTGGTTAAGGTGCAATTTTATGCAATAATCTTGGTGATGACTCCAGCACCAACTGTAGAGCCACCTTCACGAATTGCAAACCTTGAGCCTTCTTCCATTGCCACTGCCTGGATAAGCTTGACCTTCATTTTGGCATTATCTCCAGGCATAACCATCTCGATTCCTTCGGGAAGAGTCACTTCACCGGTTACATCAGCCGTTCTAATATAAAACTGCGGTTTATAGCCACTAAAGAAGGGGGTGTGTCGTCCTCCTTCCTCTTTTGAAAGATGTAGACTTCAGCTTCAAATTCGGTATGCGGAGTAATCGATCCGGGCTTGGCAACAACCTGACCCCTTTCAACCTGATCTTTTTCGATTCCTCGAAGAAGAAGGCCGACATTATCTCCCGCTTGAGCGTAATCGAGCGTCTTTCTGAACATTTCTACCCCAGTGACAACGGTCTTTTGGGTGTCTCTTAGTCCAATAATTTCGACTTCTTCGTTTGTATTAAGTTTTCCCCTTTCGACTCTGCCGGTAACGACTGTTCCTCGACCTTTAATGGCAAAAACATCTTCGATAGGCATAAGAAATGGTTTTTCAACATCTCTTATCGGTTCAGGGATATATTCATCAACGGCTTTCATAAGCTCAATAATCGCTTTCTGGGCTTCCTCGTCTCCTTCCAAGGCTTTAAGGGCACTGCCCCTAATTATCGGAGCTTCGTCTCCTGGATACTCATATTTCTTAAGAAGCTCTCTGACATCAGCTTCTACTAAATCAATAATTTCCGGATCGTCAACTGTGTCTGTTTTGTTAAGAAAAACGACAATTGCCGGAACATTGACTTGACGAGCCAAAATAACATGCTCTCTGGTTTGGGGCATTGGACCGTCGGCTGCCGAAATCACTAGAATTGCACCATCCATTTGAGCGGCACCGGTAATCATGTTTTTGATGTAGTCCTGGTGTCCGGGGGCATCGATGTGGGCATAATGTCTCTTTTCCGTTTCGTACTCAACATGGGAAATGTTGATAGTTACCCCTCTTTCTCTTTCTTCAGGAGCAGCGTCGATGTCTTCAAACTTAAGGGGTTTTGTCCTATTTCCCTGCTGTTTCGCCAAGACATTAGTAATCGCCGCCGTGAGAGTGGTCTTTCCATGATCAACATGACCAATAGTTCCCACATTCACATGGGGTTTTGTTCTTTCAAATTTTGCTCTTGCTTCAGCAGCCATATTGTTATTTTAAAATATTTTTTCCTCTTTTACAAACAAGAAAGGGCATATTTGCCCTTATCCTCGGATATTATAGTTACGCACGAAATCTTCTGTCAAGAGGCAGTTGGCGGACGACTTTTTGCTATGATAGTTTCGGCAATGTTTTTGGGGACTTCTTCATAATGAGATGGCTCCATATAAAAGCTTGCTCTGCCTTGCGAGATAGATCGAAGAATTGTTGCATAACCAGCCAGTTCAGCCAGGGGCGCCATTGCATTAATGACGGTCATTATTCCCCGTTTTTCCGTCCCTAATATCTGAGCGCGCTTGCTAGATAAATCGCCGATAATATTTCCCATAAACTCTTCTGGGGTAGATACTTCAAGTTTCATGATGGGCTCTAGAAGAGTCATTTCTGCCTTCTTAGCAGCTTCTTCCACCGCCAATGAACCGGAAATTTTGAAAGCTATCTCCGATGAATCAACTTCATGAAAGGAACCATCATAAACAATGACAGCCAAATCTACCACTGGAAATCCTGCCAAGATTCCATTTTCTAATTTTTCTTTGACTCCTTTTTCTATAGCCGGAATAAACTCCGAGGGAATTGCACCACCTTTAATTTCGCTTTTGAAAGTAAACCCTTCGCCTCTTCCTCTAGGTTCGATTCGAAGAAGGCAGTGACCGTATTGACCCCGACCCCCGGTTTGACGAATATATTTACCCTCTCCGTAGGCAATCTTTTTGATGGTCTCCTTGTAGGCAACTTGGGGGGCTCCTGTCCGGGCCTCCACGTTGAACTCTCTTCTCATTCTATCAACCAGAATTTCAAGCTGAAGCTCTCCCATTCCGGAAATAATTGTTTGCCCGGTTTCGAAATTGGATTTGATCTTGAATGTTGGGTCTTCATCGGAAAGTTTAGAAAGGGCCATTCCCATTTTTTCCTGATCACTTTTCGTCGCTGGTTCGATAGCTAAAGAGATAACAGGCTCCGGAAAACTTATCGATTCTAAAAGAATGGGGTGACCTGGGTCGCAAAGGGTATCGCCTGTAGTTGTATCTTTAATTCCCACTGCTGCCACTATTTCTCCGGCAAAAGAGCTATCGATAAGTTCACGTTGATTGGCATGAAGAAGAACTAATTTACCAATTCTCTCGGAAAGTTGGCGACTGGCATTGTAAACAACTTGACCAGTCGACAACTTGCCTGAATAAATCCTTAAATAGACCAAACGGCCGACATGCGCGTCGGTCATCACTTTAAAAGCCAGCGCCGAAAAAGGGGCTTCGTTCTTTCTTTCTCGAACCTCTTTTTCTCCTGTCTTAGGATTTATACCCTCAACAGCCGGCAGATCTAAAGGCGAAGGAAGGTACTCTACCACTCCATCCAAAAGAAGTTGAACTTCGGCCGTTCGATTATCTCCGCCGAAAACAGGAAAGAATCGGCCGGCAATTACCCCCTTTCTTATCGCTCTTTTTATATCCTCTGGGGAAAGTTCTCTACCTTCAAGAAATTTGGTCAAAGCCTCATCGTCATACTCGGCCACTTTTTCAATAAGAGTTTTTCTGTATCTACTCGTTTCCTCCCTAAGTTCCGCAGGAATTTCCTCAACGGTAAGTTTATTATCGTCGATGCTTTTGTAAGTGAAGGCTTTCATTTTTATTAGATCGACTACTCCACGATGGGCATGCTCAAGACCAATAGGAATTGTAACGGGGGCGGCATTTGCCCCCAATCGCTCATCAATTGATTTAAGTGAACCCTGGAAATCGGCACCAATAAGATTTAACTTATTAAGAATACAAATTCTGGGCACTCGATATTTATCCGCCTGGCGCCAAACTGTTTCTGACTGACTTTCGACACCGGTCCTGCCATCAAAAACCATAATTGCCCCGTCAAGCACCCTCAACGAACGTTCAACCTCTGCGGTAAAATCGATGTGGCCGGGGGTATCAATGATATTGATTCGATAATGACCTTGGTCAACTGAAGACTTCTCTTTTAAATCCCAAAAAGTGGTTATGGCCGCTGATACAATCGTGATTCCTCGTTCGCGCTCCTGAGCCATCCAGTCGGTAACGGTCGTTCCTTCATCAACACTTCCAAGTTTGTAAGTTTTGCCTGTTTCAAAAAGAATTCTTTCGGTTGTAGTTGTCTTACCAGCATCGATATGGGCAATAATACCGATGTTCCGGATTTTTCCCAATGGTACATCCCGATTTTTGGTGACCGTCATTACCATTGCTGATTTTTTCTTGGTAACTTCTGCTGCCATTTCTTAACTTTTAATAATTATCTCATAAAATGCCGGGGGCTTACTCCCTTCTTCCATATGTTTGGTTTTTCTAAAACTTACCAGCGGAAATGGGCGAAGGCACGGTTGGCTTCGGCTACTCTTTCTACTTCCTGTCGCTTTTTAACAGCGTTTCCTTCACCTTTTTGGGCGTCTAGTATTTCTGCGGCTAATTTTTCAGCATAGGTGTGAAATTCTGTGTTGGAACGGTTTCTAGCCGCATTAACTAGCCACCTAATTCCTAACGATTCCCGCCTGGGACCACGAACACTCATAGGTACTTGGTAAGCCGCTCCACCAACTCTTCTAGGTCGAACCTCCATAGTAGGTTTTATGTTTTCCAAAGCCCGGATAAATACCTTGAGAGGGTCTTCTCCTGTCTTTTCTTTAATTATTTCGAAAGCCCGATAAATTTGTTTTCGGACTGTTGACTTTTTCCCATCTATCATACTCTTATTTATCAATTTGGAGACCAAGGCACTTTGATAAATAGGATCAGGAGAAATTTCCCTTGGTTTGACAAAACCTCTTCTGGCCATTAGGTTTCAGGTACGGTTGTAGATTCGGATGCCGACACCGCCGGACTAACCGCTTGTCCTCCTCCTTTCTTGGTTCCATACCGACTCCTTGCTGTCTGTCTTCCAGCTACCCCAGTAGTGTCGTACTTTCCCCTTACAATATGATATTTAACTCCCGGCAGATCCTTTACTCGCCCGCCCCTAACCAAAACTATAGAGTGCTCTGCTAATTCATGACCTTCCCCAGGAATATAAGCGGTTACTTCCTGTTTGTTGGAAAGCCTAACCCTTGCTACTTTCCTTAGGGCCGAATTTGGTTTCTTGGGTGTCATAGTTCTGACCGCCAGAACAACTCCCCGTTTGAACGGAGAGAGTTGTTCTCCAAATCGTCTTTCCTTGGCACTGAACCAACGCCTAAGTGCAGCAGCTCTTGTTTTTTTATCAATGGGCTTTCGCTTTTTTCTTACTAGTTGAGAAACTGTAGGCATCGTGGGTAGAATTATACTATGTGAGTTCTTCTTTGGGCAAACTAGCTCGTTCGGGAGTCACCGGAATAAGTCGACCTATAATAACATTTTCTTTAAGCCCTATAAGTCTATCTTCTTTGCTTTGGAGGGCGGCATCGGTTAAAACATCGGTTGTCTGTTCGAAGGATGCGGCCGAAAGCCAACTCTCGGTATAGAGAGATCTTCTGGTAATTCCCAATATCACTTGGGTGGCACTGGCAGGTTCTCCACCGGCTGCCAGAATTTTTTCATTCTCTTCCTCAAAGACGGCTTTGTCGGCTAAATCTCCGGGAAGGAATTTTGTGTCTCCCGGTGTGACAATTCTAACTTCATCGCTCATTTTTCTGGTAATTACCTCGAAGTGTTTATCGTGTATAGGAATTCCTTGGGATTCATATACTTTTTGAATCTCATTGACTAAATATTCCTGAGCAGCTCTTAGGCCCCTGATTGTGAGAATTTCTTTTATATCTAAAGCTCCGACCGCCAATTGAGTTCCCGCTTCGACAAGTTGTTTATCCTCAACCGCTAATTTAATTGTCTTGGGAATTATATATTCTCTTTCCTCTTTTGGTTTAGTCGCCACAGAGGTAACAGTCACTTTCCAACCTTCTTCAGTCTCTCTGATGGTAACTCTTCCGGAAATTTCCGAAAGAGGAGAAAGAATCTTTGGAACTCTTGCCTCAAAAAGTTCTTCTACGCGAGGCAATCCTTGGGTGACATCTAGACCAACAATTCCCCCTGAATGTTTAGTTTTAAGCGTCAACTGGGTTCCCGGTTCTCCAATCGATTGAGCAGCAATCACCCCAACGGGAGTTCCTATTTCAACCTTTTCCTTGTCGGAAAGGTCCCAACCATAACAAGTAGCACAAATTCCATAACGTGCCGAACAGGTAAGTGGAGAGCGAACGACTACTTCGCTAATTCCAGCGGCTTCTATTTCTTTTGCTTTAGCCTCAGTGATTATTTCACCTTTAGCAATTATGACGCTCTTGGTTTTTGGATCGATAATATCTTGGGCCGAAACCCGACCGAAAATCCTTGTTGAAAAAACATTCGGCCTTATTCCCTTTCTTATCGTTAATCCTTCGGTAGTTTCACAATCTTCCAGTCTAATAATGACGTCATGGGCTACGTCCACCAGTCTTCTAGTCAAATAGCCGGCATCTGCTGTTTTGATGGCCGTATCAGTCAAGCCTTTTCGGCTCCCTCGGGAAGAAGTTACGTATTCAAAGACCGAAAGTCCTTCTTTAAAGTTCCCTTTGACAGGAAGTTCTACAATTTTTCCGAGAGGGTCAACAATCAATCCCCTAATTCCCACCAATTGTTTAACTTGGTCTCGGGAAACTCGACCGGCTTTGGCCTCGATTACTATTTTTATAGGTGAATTTATATCCATCGAATCCCAAGTTCTGTCAGCCAATTCCTCGGTAGCTTCAATCCAAACCTGTTGAGAAAGTCGTCTTTTCTCGTCAGCGGTAATCAAGCCCTGACTAAAATTATCTTCGATTTCTTTAATTCTGGCTTCGGCTTGGTTTATAATTTTTTCCTTTTCAGGCAAAATCTTGGCATCGGATATCCCAAAAGAGATTCCCGAAACGGTACCTCCAAAAAAACCTAAATTTTTAATTGCGTCAACCATTTCAACTACTTTCTCTTTATCGACCGAGGAATATGCTTGAGTGAACAGTTTCTTGACAACCACGGAATTGACCGGTTCGTTGATAAAATTAAAACCTTCGGGCAAGGCCTCATTGAAAAGTATTCTTCCCGGCGTCGTTTTAATAATCTCTTTGCCAATCCTAACGGAAATAATTTGCCTTAAATCTACTTTTCCGGTTTGATAGGCGAAAATGGCCTCATCTTTATCACTAAAAAGAGAGGGATTTTCTGGAATTCTTTGGTCTTCGCTGGTCAGGTAAAAAACACCAAGGGCCATCTCTTTTGAAGCGGGAGTAGAAATCGGCATTCCGTCTGCGGGTCTTAAAAGATTATAGTTAGGCAACATTAGGTTTTTAGCCTCTTCGATTGCTTTCTGAGAAAGGGGGACATGAACCGCCATCTGGTCTCCATCAAAGTCGGCATTAAAGCCCGAACAAACCGCAGGATGAATTCTGATAGCATTCCCTTCTATTAAAATCGGATAAAAGGCTTGAATAGAAAGTTTGTGTAGTGTGGGTGCCCGATTGAGAAGAACGGGGTGGTTTCTAGTTATTTCTTCAAGAATATCGAAAACTTCGGGCGGTCTTCTTTCAAGCATATTTTTGGCGCTCTTGACATTGGGGGCTATCCCTCTAGTAATCATTTCCCTTAAAACAAAGGGCTTAAACATTTCAAGGGCCATTTCTTTGGGAAGACCACATTGAATAAGAGAAAGTTCGGGTCCAACAATAATTACGCTTCTTCCAGAATAATCAACTCTTTTCCCAAGAAGATTCTGACGAAACCGCCCCTGTTTGCCTCTGAGCATGTCTGAGAGACTTCTCAAGGGCTGTCTGCCCCTGCCTCTTCTTATCGCCTTTCTTTGAGAAGCGTCAATTAAGGAGTCGACCGCTTCCTGGAGCATTCTTTTTTCGTTTCTTAGAATTATCTCCGGCGCCCCTAAAGAGATTAGGTGCTTCAAGCGGTTATTTCTATTTATTACTCTTCGGTAAAGATCGTTTAAATCGCTGGTGGCAAAACGGCCTCCAGAAAGCTGGACCATTGGTCGAAGATCGGGAGGCAAAACCGGAAGCACCCTGATTACCATTGACGAAGGATCAATCTTGGCCCTTCTCATTCCATCGATCAACTTCAGTCTCTTGGCAAGTTTTACGTATCTGGCACTTTGACCTTTAGTTTCGCCTATTTCCTTTCTTAAACTTGCCGAGAGTTCCTCGAGTTTAATTTTTTCAATAGCGTTGAGGATAGCATCGGCTCCCATCTTTGCTACCATAAATTCGGTCGCGGAATACTCGGCTAGCTCATCATATTCTTCTTCACTTAAAACACTCAGGGGTTTTACCGCCTTGGTTAAACTCATTAAGTTTTCAAAAAGCTGTGAAGTTTTTTCGATTGTTCCTTTTTCTTCCTCAGAGAGAGCGGTATCTTTTTTCCTGAAATCTAAGTCTATTTCTGAAAATGCCAAGGAAGCTTGTTCTTTGTCCTTAATTTTCTCCTTTATTTTTTCTTTTGTTTCCATTGCCTCTTTGATTAAAACTTTCTTTCTCTCTTCGAATATTTGGGAAATCTCTTCTAGACGTCTCTCGAGGGCTTTTTCAAGATTTGCTAGGGCCTTCTTTCGTCCTTTTTCATCAACATCGGTAATAAGATACCTAGCAAAATAGATAACCTGTTCGATAGCCCTTGGGGCAATCCCTAAAAGAAGGGAAATTTTACTGGGAGCTCCTTTAAAAAACCACACATGAACAACCGGCGAAGCTAAAGTGATGTGCCCCATTCTCTCTCGTCTTACCCTTGCCTGAGTAACCTCAACTCCACACTTATCACAGACTACCCCTTTATATCTTATCCTTTTGTATTTCCCACAGTAACACTCCCAGTCTTTTGTGGGTCCAAAAATTCTTTCATCAAAAAGCCCGTCCTTTTCGGGTTTCAAGGTTCGATAGTTTATAGTCTCCGGTTTCGTTACTTCTCCACGAGACCATTTTCGGATATCCTCCGGTGAGGCTAGTTTAATCACCAAGCTTTTAAAATCGGTTAAGTTTTTGAGTTCTGATAAAGGCTCCATTTTTTATTTCGACGGCGGCTCTTTTATCTCTTCGACCTCCATCGGACTTTTAGGCGAAAGGAGTTCTTCAGAAACAGCAACTACTTCGGCACCAGCCGCTTGGGCAAATTCGGTTGCTTCGGTCGTCGCCATCTCCTCTTCCGGCGCCACCACTGCCCCCTTGGCTTCAATAGAAAGACATAAAGAATTGAGTTCCCTAACTAAAACCTTGAATGACTCGGGAATAGTCGCCTCGGGAATATCTATCCCTTTGACAATTGCCTCAAATGCCCTGGCCCTTCCCAGAATATCGTCCGACTTGATGGTTAGCATCTCTTGTAAAGTATAAGCAGCTCGATGGGCTTCAAGAGCCCAAACCTCCATTTCCCCCAATCTCTGGCCACCCATTTGCGCTTTTCCTCCAAGTGGTTGCTGGGTCACAAGAGAGTAGGGACCGGTGGAACGGGCGTGGGTCTTGTCTTCTACCATGTGGGTAAGCTTCATAATGTAGCCGATACCGACAACAGTGTCTTCCTTAAAAGGTTCACCTGTCCGCCCGTCAAATAACCTCGTTTTTCCTGAAATAGGAAGGCCAACTTCTTTTAGCTCATTAGTAATTGTTTCCTCTGGAATTTTGTCGAACACCGGCAGGGCGGCTTTTTCTCCCTTTTTGGCCAATGCCCAACCTAGATGACACTCTAGGAGTTGTCCCAGATTCATCCGAGCTAAAACTGAAAGCGGGGAAATAATAATATCCACCGGAGTACCATCGGCCAAGTACGGCATATCGGCTACGGGCATTATTTTAGCGATAACTCCTTTGTTTCCGTGACGACCAGCCACTTTGTCTCCAACGGTAATCTTTCTCATTTGAGCGACTCTAACAATGACCTTTTTAATCACTCCCGGACCCAATTCATCTCCTTTGTCTTTATCGAGAATAGAAACATCAACAACGATCCCTTTCTCTCCATGAGGAACCCTGAGCGAAGTGTCTCTTACTTCTCTGGCTTTTTCTCCAAAAATTGCTCTCAATAACCTCTCTTCAGCCGTTAACTCCGTCTCCCCTTTCGGGGCAATTTTGCCAACCAAAATATCGTTCGGCCCAACTTCAGCTCCAATAACAACGATCCCATCCTCCGCAAGATTAGCAAGTTCGTTTTCGGCTACATTAGGAATATCACGAGTCAGCTCTTCGGGGCCGAGTTTCGTGTCAACCACATCGGCTTCGTACTCTTCGATATGGATTGATGTTAAAACATCATCTCTAACTAGCCGCTCGCTGACCAAAATTGAATCTTCAAACCCATATCCTCCAAAAGATGTATAGGCAATAACCAAGTTTCTACCCAAAGCCAGTTCTCCGCTTTCGATGGCTGGGCCATCCGCCAAGAGAGTTCCTGGTTTAACTTTTTGGCCAGGAAAAGCTCTTGCCTTTTGGTTATAGCAAGTCGAGTGCGAAGTTCTTTTAAACTTTGTTAGGTAATAAATTTCCAAATTACCTTTACCGGCAATCTCTATATCTTCGGACGCCCTTGTTTCCACAACTTTTTTGTCAAGCTTTACTTCTATTCTTTCTGCATCAACATAAGTAACTATCCCTGAATGCCTTGCGAGAATTACCCTACCCATTGCCTTGGCAATCTCACTCTCCATTCCAGTTCCCACAATCGGTGTTTCTGGCGTAACAAGGGGGACTGCCTGACATTGCATATTGGAACCCATCAGGGCACGATTTCCTTCATCATGGGCCAAAAATGGAATTAGAGAAGCTGAGACTCCAACCACCTGTCTGGCGCTGACATCGATAAAATCAACCAACTCTGCCGGTCCTTCGATAAAGGATCCTTTATATCTAAAAGCAACTCTTTCGTCAATTAAATACCCTTTGGAGTCAATATTTACCCCAGAGTGGGTGATGTGGTAATCCTCCTCGTCATCCGCCGCCAAATAGACTATCTCGTCGGTAACTCGAATTAAAGTCTTTTTACCCCTTTTGATTTTTTCTACCTTCTTATAAGGGGTTTCTAAAAAACCGTATTCATTAATTCTGGCATAGAGCGCAAGATATGTAACTAGCCCAATGTTGGGCCCTTCTGGCGAGCGGACCGGATCGATTTTTCCATATTGAGACGAATTAACATCCCGAATAGAGAAAGAGGCGCGTTCTCTATTAATCCCCCCTGGTCCCAAAACCGAAACCCGCCTTAGGTTGTCAATCTCGCTTAATGGGTTAGTGTCGTCAAGAATAGTTGAAAGCTGATTCGAGCGGAAGAATTCATTAAGGGCGGCGATTAATGGTCTGGCATTGATAAGGGTAGAGGGGACGGGTTTATCCTCAGGGGAGATAAGGCTCATTTTTTCCTTGACTGAGCGCTCAAGCCTTAAAAGGCCGACCCGAAAAGCATTAGTCGCCACTAATTCGCCAACTCTTCTAAGACGTCTGTTGGCTAAATGATCAATATCATCGAGCTTACCTGCTCCATTTTGCAATCCGATCAGATAGTTAATCGTCCCTATAACGTCCTGTCGTGTCAGTACCCAAGTTCCTTTTTCGTTTGGAACATTTAGACACAAACGTCGATTAATTTTGTATCTACCTACCTTTCCCAAATCATAGCGCCGGTGATCAAAAAATAACGAATCAAACAATGACTGGGCGTTTTCTAATACCGCTGGCTCTCCGGGACGAAGTTTTCTATAAATTTCGATTATGGCTTCTTCCCTTGTCTTTGTGGGGTCTTTATCCAAAGTCGCTTTGATATATTTATGCTGACTGTCAATATCGGCCGATTCAAAATAGCTAATGATGTCGCTGTTTTGCTCCACTCCCATTGCTCGGAGAAGAACCGTCGCTAGAACTTTGCGGCGCCTATCGATTCTGGCGGCGATTACATCGTTTCTTCCCACTTCGAATTCAAGCCAAGAACCATGAAGAGGTCGTATTTCGGCTTTATAAAGCATTCTCCCCGAAGGAGCATCCAGTTCTCCGGAAAAATATACCCCTGGTGAGCGGACGATTTGATTAATTACCGCTCTTTCTATTCCATTTATAATGAAGGTACCTCGGTCGGTCATTTGGGGAATCTCCCCCAAAAATACTTCCTGATTTATTTCCTTTCCTGTCTTTTTATTGATAAGAGTGGCGTTTATTTTTATCGGCGAGGAAAAGGTAAGACCCTTTTCTTGGGCCAAGCGAGGTGAGAGAGTCGGCTGACCCAAGGAATGTTCTCCTAAAATAAGTTGCCAATTTTTGCCGGTAAAATCGTCGATTGGGGAAATCTCCGAAATTTCTAAAGCTATTCCTTCGGTTATAAACCACTCCCAAGACTCTTTTTGAACACGGGAGAGGTCAAGCTTGGGCAATTTTTTTTCTTCTTTTCCGAAATTTCGGCGATATTCGTTTTTGGCGGCCATCGGCTGTTGGCTTTGCGACACAAAAGTCCCGCTTTTTAGATGCGGGAAGAGCGTACTTTAGTACGCCTGTATTGGATTATATAAAACAAAAATTATTTGTCAACTACTTTCCCAAATAAATCCTGATGTTTTGATTATGTTCTTCCAGGGTTTCGGCGTAATGGGCAACTCCCCCGTCGTCATGAAGATAATAAAGGTAATTGGAGGTTTTGGGTAAAATCGCGGCCTTGATTGAGGATAAACCTGGATTAGCAATAGGGCCAGGCGGAAGACCCTTAAATCTGTAAGTATTGTAGGGAGAATTTATTTTCAACTCGTCTTTAGTTAAAACCGTCGGCCACCAGTTGCATTCTTTTCTGGCTCGACAGTTGGCATTGGCCACTGCATATTGGACAGTCGCGTCAGCTTGTAACCCCATACCGATATTGAGTCTATTAATAAGAATTCCAGCAATAATCGGTCTTTCTTCGTCGAATTTACTTTCTCTTTCTACTATAGATGCCAAAGTGACAACCTCTTCGAGGGACAGACTTCCGGCTTCGATTTCCGCCTTCATACCCTCGATCTTTAGATCAAAAGTTCGGCGCATCTTCCTAACAATCGCCGAAGCACTAGCTGTTTTGGCAAAAAGGTAGGTATCCGGAAAGAGATAGCCCTCCATTCCCTGCGAGGCTTCCAAAAACTCTTTTCGAAATTCTTCGCCCGTTCCTAGAGCCTCGGAGTATCTCAGAGCAATTTCTTCTCGCCGGAGTCCCTCTGGAATCGTCACCCAAATTTCAGCGGGTCCCTTTACCAGCTCATCGACTATCTTGAAAAGATTAAAATTTTGAGATAACTGATATTCTCCCGCCTGAATTTTATTCGCCTTTCCGGTAAGTTGGATGTAAATTTTGAATGCCAACGAACTTTTGATTAAGCCTTCTTTGTAAAGTTTCTCTCCAATTTGCGAACCGGACAAACCCCTAACAATCAAAAAATCTTTTAAAGAAGCATCACCACTAACAGGAGAGGAGGCTGATTTAAACCATAATAGAAAGGCAACTATTAAAGCCAGGGAGAAAAAAGGTAGAAAAAGTATATGGGTGCGTTTCATCAAACCTCTTCGAGGAGTGCTCGTCGGTACTTTTTTGTTTTGGGGTCGTGGATAAAAATCCTGCCGCAAGCACAAGTCACTTTCTCGGTACCATCTCTACGACTCTCTTTTTTCCCGATTACAAGCTCTCTACCACAACCAACACATCTGCCTTGTGACAAAAGCCAAGCCTGAATCGGGGCAATGACATTTTTAAACATTCTTATTCCTGGTCTATAAATGATTGTAACATAAGGGCAGCTGCGAATGCATCCTCTAAGGATTTTCTCTTCTGTCTCCTAATCCCTGCTTGGATCGAAAGTCGATTCGCTTCCTTGGTAGTTAAGGTTTCATCCCAGTATTCCAATACAACTCCGAGGTTTTCTTTTAGAATCTTTCCGAATTTCTTAGTTTCTGCCTTCAGCCTCCCTTCCGAAATACCAATGACTATTCTAGTTATATCCTCGCTTTTGACAATCTCCTTAATTTTTTTAAATAAAGACCGATCTTTATCGTTGTGTATAACTTTGTAGGGCTCGGCCAATTTCCCTTCGGCTATTGCCAATCCAATTTTTTTTCTTCCATAATCAATACCCAAGGTTTTCATAAAAAATTAATTACTGGCATTGCCGGTCTTTGAAATTCCCGGCGGGATAACCCTAGCTCTAACAATTAACCTCTTGGGTTTTCTCGGATCTCCCGGTGGGACACAGGTAATCAGGGTTAAATAAGAATCTGAAAAATCCTGGCTGAGAACTTCTATGTCTGTTGGCAGAACTTCGAACTTGTCTTCAACTCTGTATTTATAAGAAACACCATCATAATTTATATTTATCTCGTCCCCTTTTTTAAGTGAGGGAAGGGTAGAAAATATTGAAATATAGTTTTTCGGGTCATAAAAAATGGGCAATATGGAGTGTCCAAAAATAACAACGTTGCCTGTTTTCCCGGGGAGAGCCGTTCCCGGATACTGGACAAGGCTTTTAGATAAATCCTCTCCTCCTATGGCCACGGTTGCGTTTTCAATTTTAAGCTTGGGTATTGACAGAGTATAAAATGAAACCGTCGAAGAAATAAACTCCTCCTTTTTTGCCGCCCCGCTAAACCAATTGCTGGCTTTGATGTAATCAATCTCTTCCGATTTTAACTGGTTCTTTACATCAGGAAGAGGAGATAAAAGGGTGGGGGGGTGATAAAAAACAACCGGTATGATTACTCCAGCCAAGATTATTAGCCCGGAGATTCCTGAAATCACCGCCGAAATTCTCAACAAGCTTTTGTTCATTACTTTTCTGAGGTTATTTCAATGGTTATGTTCTTTGTTATCCGAGGAAGGGTGCTTAATCTTCCTACTAGTTTGGGTTTTATCCTAATTTCCGCCCTAGTGTATCCCGGAATGGTGGCTAAATAGTTTTCGGCAACTTTGGGGTAGCGACCGGCGATTTTCTTGGCGATTTCTTCCGTTTTTATTTCAGGAAGAAGGTTGACCAAAAAATTGCCAGCGAATTCAAATCTACCCTCTTTTGAGCCGATCATTCGAAAGGTCACGTCTACCTGCTCTTCTCTCAAAATATATCCGGAGGCTACTTTATCTTTAAGTTTCTCTTTGGCAAATTCAAATAATTCCTTTTTCGAAATTAATGCCCCTTTTACCGAAATCGTTAAAGAAAGTTTTAGGGTTTCGGATTCGTCTCCTACTTTGTGGTTAAATAACCGTTGAGAAATTCCCGAAATAAGTGATCCGTTGATGAAAAATTTATCAGTCTGAATAGTTTTACCAATTTCCTCTTTCGCTTTTTCAATCAACTCTTCGGTCAATTCCTTTTCCAAATCCTCCCGATCCTTTTCTGACACCGCCGCCACATCCCTGCTTGAACCACCTGAAAAATCTACCAATGAGATGGCGTCTACATCGGCTTTAGGGTAATTACCGACCTTGAAAGACTCATCTTTTACTAAGTTATATTCTGCTCCAATATCAGCCGCTGTCACCTCGGCGGTTGTCGTACCAGGATTAGAGGGAGAGAGAGCGGCCGAAACTGAAGCAGTTTTATCTAAGGTAAATCTAAGATCTCCTGGAGATACGAGAATCGTGCCCGCTTCCAAAATAATATTGCCCGCCGTCCCGTTTTGGATTTTTACCGTTCCTTTCGCTCTTTCTCCTACTTTTTTCGTCCCAGTAGTCGATTTTGTTTTTTCCCCAGAAACTTCGGTCTGGATTTCTTCTCCCGCCAAGATATTCTCGGCAAAATTAGATTGACCAGCTTCGGTATCAACAATTAATGAGATCTCTTCTATTAATCTTTGCGGGGACACATAAATTGTTACCGTTGCCTTGGGGAAAAACCACCAGTAGCTAAAACCTGATATCAGTAAAAGGGTAAAAATTATTCCTGCAATCAGCCACACTTTTTTGCTAGGCCTGATGGTCTCCCCCATTGTTTCTGGGGAAGTTTTCTTGAACTTGAAAAATAATGAGCCCAAGCCCGTCTTTATCTTGGGGAAAAACCGCGGGAATACAAGTTTTTTAAAGAACGGTTGAAAGGTTATTTTTTCTTGGGAAATCGGAGGCAGTTCTCTTTTTAATTCTACCTCTTGCACCTTTTTTCCCTGGGCAACATCCTGGCCGATGACAAATCCTAATTCCTGAGCGGAAACTTCCTCTTCGACTCGCCCAATGTTTTCTGTATCTTGGCTAATTTCTTCCTCTTCCTCTTTAATCTCCCGTCCAAGAACTGTTACTTGGGAAGCCTCTCCTATTTCCGATGCTCCGGCTAAACTAACTGCCAAAACCTTGCTATCTGGATTGATAATTTCAATTTTAGGGGTGTGCAAAAATTTTATTTTCTCATTTTCTTCCCATGGCGCATTTATTAAAGATTGCCTGGCATCCTCAAGCTCTCCTTCTTTTCCGTTATAAAGGAGAATGCGTGAGGGTAAATTTTCTCCAAGAGAAAAGCGGGTTAGTCCTTCAATAACATCGTCAGCTATCGAGACGCTTCTGGCAATAGCGGTCGTCCCAACCAAATTACCCAACTTAAAAATGGTCAATTCCAGCTCCTCATTTCCGACGCCCAACACGATGGCGTTAAGGGGGCTCCCTTCCTGGGTTTTGTAATAATGGGCAATGGCCTCTGGCAAAACAACAAATCCCGCCGGTTCTAGGGAAAGCTCGGCACATACTTTCCTGATTTCTTCCAAATTTTCTTTTTTTATTTGCCCTTCCGATACCCAATTATTGGGCAGTCCAAATACTGTTTTCGTCGGTTCTATGACGTCTTCGGGAAAATTCTGGATGGCAGCCGAAAGGGTGGTGTCGACCGCCCCTACCAATTCTTCTTCTGTCTCCCAAGCGGCTGGCGGACTAACCGAAATCACTTGGGCTCGCCCATTTATAATTTGCCATATCCCAGCCTGAATCCAGTCTTTTTCTATAACTAAAGACCAGTAAAACTCGCCATTTTTACCGTCTCGACTGGCCAAAAATTCTTTTAAATTCATCGCAGATTAAATCAGTCAATTCCGGCATAAATACGAATAATTCCGGACCCTACTTTTTCTTGTTTTTTAATTTTAACACTTCCAATTTCGGCTGTATGGTTGACGTGCGGCCCCCCGCATACTTCTTTGGAAAAATCTCCGATTGAATAAATTTTTACCCTTTTGCCATATTTCTCTCCAAAAAAGGCTAGCGATCCTTCTTCCTGGGCCTTTTTTAGCGTTTTTTCTTCGAACGTTACCGGCAAATCTCTCATTATTTGCTCATTTACTAAATTTTCAACTCTTTTAATTTCTTCCTCACTAAGTTTGTTGGGATGCGAAAAGTCGAAACGGAGCCTTTTTGAGGTAATATTACTTCCCTTTTGAGAAACATGTTTCCCCAGCACCTGCCGGAGAGCTGCGTGGATCAAGTGAGTTGCCGTATGAAGCTTGGCTGTCTCTTCCGATTTACTCGCAAGTCCTCCTTTAAATATTCCCACCGAGAAAGTCCTAGATTTTTCTTGGTGCTCTTTAAGCTTTTTCTTGAATTCTTTTTCCTCTTCGTCTGTTAACTTGCGGCCTGTTTCTAAAAAAATCTCTCGGGATATTTCATACGGAATTCCAAATGATTGGTAGAGTTCGAAAGGGTCTATTTTGGGATTTCTTTTCACCAAACGCTTACCGTCCTGCAGAATCTTTTCAAATCTGACAGCTTCCTCAATAATTATTTTTTTTGCCTCCTCTCCTCCGTTTAAACTATCAATTACTTTGCTAATAATTTCGGCTGTTGTTTTTGTTTCCATTGGGCTTATTTTTGTAATGGCTCTTCTTATAAGCCTACGCAAAATGTAGCCTTGCAGTTTGTTGCTGGGAAATATCCCTTCGGAGACGATGGCCACCGCTGCTCTCAGGTGGTCAGCAATTATCCTAAATCCAGCCGCCTCGCGACTATTTTGTTGATAACTTATTCCTGTCTCTTTTTCTAATGTTTTAATTACCGGTTCAAAGATATCAATTTTAAAAATATCGGGCTCATTATTCACCGCCGCGGTAATCCTCTCCAGCCCTCCTCCAAAATCCACATTTTTTTGGGGAAGCTCTTCTAATCGGCCATCTTTGGTTTTTTGGTATTGAATGAAAACCGAGTTTCCTATCTCCATAAATCTACCGCATTGGCAATTCGGGTGGCATTCCTTACCGTATTTTGGATTGTGTTTTATCCCAAAATCATAAAATATCTCGGAGTCGGGTCCTCCTATTTCACCCTCGGGCATCAGTTTAGGCACTCCGCTTCGACTCCACCAATTGTGCTCTACTCCATAATAGAAAAGATGGTCGTCAGCAACGCCTATTTTTTTCCAAATTTTAGACGATTCTGTATCTTTAGGAATATCTTCCAATCCTGAAAATACGGAAACGTGAAGTCTTTTCGGGTCTAAACCAAGTTCTTTGGTAAAAAATTCCCAACACCATAAAAGCTGGTCGGCTTTAAAATAATCACCCAAAGACCAATTTCCTAACATTTCAAAATAGGTGGTATGAGATTTATCTCCGACGCTTTCTATATCTTGAAATCTCAATGACGGTTGGATATCAACCAACCTCTTACCTTTCGGATGAGGAAGTCCCTTAAGATATTGGATAAGTGGCTGCATTCCGGCCGACGTAAACAGCGTGCTTGGATCGTTTTTTAAAACTAAGGGCGATGGCTCTATTTGAACATGCCCCCTCTCTTCAAAAAATTTTAGATACTTCCGCTTGATTTCATTCGAACCCATTGGCTAGATTATATCGTTAATAAATAAGAGTATCCAGGTTGTTTGTTGAATATTTAAGGATAATTGATACAATTGGACCCATGAGAGAAAGATTTGTAAGGAGCATAAAAAAATTTTGTCGGTAGATTTGTCGACCTAAGAAGCGGCGAAGAAAGACTAAATGCACACGTTGCAGCGGAAGTAAGAATGGAAAACGCAACGGCAGATTTCATGAGAAGAAAAATTTCCCTTGAGGAATATCGTGCAGAGTTTGAGGCTTACTGTAATAATCCCTATGCGGGAATTGATTTAAGAAGAGCCGCCAGTAGACTCAAGAGACCTTAAGGATTTGTCTCTCCGTGGGATTCAAGTCTCTTTGTCTTTTTTAGAATCTCGACAATGCCAGTTAGCTTTTCTGGCCTTATAAGTCCTCCCCCTAAAATTGCATCTTCCAAAATGCTATTTAATCTTTTGATCGCCCTCCTCAAGTCAATAATTATCAAAAAAACCTGAATTCCGACAACCATAAGGAGGGTGGTTAAGGATATCACTACGATCACTAATAATAACTGGGTGTTGTCCATTTTTTTCAAAACTCTAACTTAGGAATTATCTTACGATGAATAATCGTTTCTCGTCCAGACCGGGAAATCGCCTTAATTTCGATTCTTTTTGTTTCCTTGTTTATTTCGATTTCCGTCGAAAAATTACCCAGATCATCAACAATAACTGGCTGGTTGTTTACCTTAACAACCGCGTCGGAATCAGTTTTTCCCCTAACTTTAACTTCGGGACGATCAACTATTTGTTCGTCTTTTGGCTCATAAACAAATAAAGATGGGGGGCTGATAAACTTTTTATATTGAAGACCTAAATATCCCAAAATAAGAACTAGGGCTATTCCGACCCCGGCGAGAAATGTCAGCTTGGGACTCCAAATAAATTTGTTTTCAATATCTGGTTTGGGATTTATTGGAAGAACTCGGGGAGGATAATCGCGTCTCAAAAGAGCAATCATACTTTTTTCTTCCGCTCTTAGTGCTCTAGAAAGACTTTTAACAAAACCTGTCAGAACGGGGTATTCAGGAAGTGATTGCCAGTTTTCCTTCTCTAATGCTTCGATAAAATTCTTTTTAATCTTGGTTATTTGCTCGAGTTTTGCTAACGACAGTTTCCTTTTGATCCGAGTCTCCTTCAAGGCCTTACCTATTGTTCTCATTTTGTATGTTTATTTAGATGGAACTTTCCGGTTCCGGCGGCTTTTGGGAGGAGGATAAAAATTCTTCGGCGTTCCTAATCATAACTTCCCTCGGTTTTGAACCTTCGGCCGGACCTACCACCCCGGCTGCTTCGAGTTGATCTATTATACGCGCCGCTCGGGCATAGCCAATGGATAATCGCCTCTGAAGTAATGATGCCGAGGCTCGCTCATACTGGCAGACCTCTCTAACGGCCTCGGCAAAGAGAGGATCCATTTCCCCACCTACCCCGGGGACCGCCGCTACTCCAGCCTTAGTCATTGTCGTTACTTCCTCTGTGTACTGAGGAGCAACCCCTTGATTTTTAAGGAAAGAGACTAGATCATTTATCTCTTTATCAGACACGAAAGCCCCTTGAATTCTTATTGGTTTGGCTTGATCGGGAGGTAAATAAAGCATGTCTCCTCGTCCTAAAAGTTTCTCTGCCCCCTGGGTATCTAGAATTACCCGTGAATCAACCTGGGAAGCCACGGCGAATGCGATTCGACAAGGAATATTAGCCTTAATAAGGCCAGTTATAACATCTACCGAGGGCCTTTGAGTTGCCAAAACCATATGTATTCCCGTTGCCCGACTCATCTGGGCAATTCTAGTAACTGCGTCTTCAACTTCAACTGGGCTGTAAAGCATAATATCAGCCAGTTCATCGATAATTAAAACAATGTAAGGAAGGGCTTGAAATCCAGACATTTCATTAAATGCGTCGATATTTCTGGCTCCAGCCTGGGCAAAAAGTTTATAACGCCTATCCATCTCAGAAAGTATCCATCTGAGCGCTGAAATTACCTTCTCGGGCTCAACGATAACGGGGGTTAGCAGGTGGGGTATCCCGTTGTAACTGGTTAGCTCTACCCTTTTTGGATCGACCAGAATAATTTTTACTTCGGTGGGGGCAGCGCGGAAAAGAATCGAGGCCAAAAAAGAATTTATACAAACAGACTTTCCGGATCCGGTCTGCCCGGCAATCAAGACATGAGGCATTCTTCCGATCTCGGTTACAATCGGCCTTCCGGAAACATCAAGACCCAAAGAAACGGCCAGTTTTGACTTATGCTCGCGCATTGCTTGAGATTCCAACATTTTCTTAAGGCCGACCGTTTCCGGACTTCTGTTCGGCAGTTCAATTCCGACTAAATTTCTACCCGGAATCGGCGCCTCTATTCTTATTGTTCCTGTAGGGGCAGCTAAAGCCAGGGCCAAGTCCCTTTCAAGAGCGGTTATCTTTGACAATTTGGTCCCCAGCGCCACCTCCAAGGCATATTGTGTGACCGCCGGGCCCAAATTGACTTCAACCACTCGAGCAGTAATTCCAAAACTTTCTAGAGTTTTTTCTATTGTGGCGGCGTTTCCTTTGATATCTCCGCGATCAGCTTTGCCGGTTTCCACCTCGGTCAATAAATCAAGTGGGGGGTATCTCCAAACTTTTTCTTGACCAGGAACATTGCTAACAAGTTTTTCCTCCAGGGTTTCTGTTGCTGGTAGGCTTCCCGCTTTGGAAGGAGGTGCTATCCCGACTCCTGATACCTTAAGCTGGCCCCGCGGCAGAGACTTGTCAATCTCACCACGGCGGACAATATACCCTTTGCTTTGTCGTAAAAATGTGGCCAGTAGGTTGAATACTTGGTCAAACGAGGTGTTGAAAAGAATGACAAGACCAATAAGTGATGTTCCCAAAAGGACAATGAAGGCTCCCACGGGGGTAATAAGAGATGATACTCCCTCCCAAGCAATGTTTCCTATTCTTCCTGCTTGGGCAAGAGTGGCTACCGAAATAAAAAAAAGGGTACTACCCACTACGACGTTGGGCTGACTAAGGGGAATTTTTATTTTTGAAAGCATGAAAGCGAAGGAAAGAAATATAAAAGGAAGGAATATTGTTGCCCAGGAAAAAGACATAATCAGAAAATCATTCAGTTTAACCAGTATCAAGCCCTGTCGCGAAAAAGAAATAAGGACCAGGAGAGCGAGAGCGAAGAAAAGAACCTGAGCAATCGAAAAAATCGTTTGCCTTTTAAGCCTCAATCTGAATGCTCGCTTGGTAAACCTTTTTCTTATTCTGGCCATTATTAAATAATTATAACCTTTCAGATTTCCACAACGACCGGGAGAACCATTGGTCGCCTGCCAGTTTGCTCAAAGAAAAATCTATCCAAAATTTCTATTGTTGAATTGCGGACGATTTTGGGGTCTAAGTTTTTTTTCTTGGCTAACTGCTTCAACAAGTATTCTCCCGCGGCGACTAAAAATCTTTTATTTCTCCCTTCATAAACAAATCCTCTACTTATAACTTCAGGTTCGGCGAGAAGCCTCTTCTCGTTTCGGTCAAACTGAATGAGGGCGATAGCGATTCCATCTTTGGCTAAAATATGTCTATCGCGAAGAACAATGTTTCCAACGTCGCCAATTCCTAATCCATCGACAAGAACATCTCTTACTGGAATTTTTCCGATAATCCGGGCTTTTTTTCCTTTAAACTCTAAAATCTGCCCCGGTAGAAGTTCAAAAACGTCCCCGGGTTTTGCGCCCATTTTTTGAGCTATTCGACCGTAAGCTCTCATGTGGCGAATCGTCCCCCCTATTGGGATAAAGAAGGACGGTTTAAGGATAGCAAAAAGCATTTCGATATCTTTCTGACTCCCGTGACCGGAAACATGAAGATCTTCTTGCATATCGTAATAATGAACGTCGCAATTAAGTTCGATTAGTTTATCGACTACAAAATCGACATTTGCTTTAGAACCGGGTGGTGCCGGATCGGAAGAAAAAACAACAACATCGCCATCTTCGGCGGTCAAAAAATCGTGCTCTTTCAAAGCAACTCTGCAGAGTGCGCTTCCGGTCTGGCCATAACTCCCGGAAATAATGTACATAATTCGACTTTTTTCAATTTTTCTTGCTTGTTTTACCGAAATTACTATTTCGTTCGGATAATTTAAATAGCCTAACTCTTTGGCGATCACGGCCTTTCTTTCTATTGAACGGCCAATAAAAACGACTTTTCTCCCCAATCGGGCCGCTACGTTTAGGGCCTGTTGGATTCTAGAAATATTAGAAGAAACGGTAGTAAAAAAAACTTGATTAGTGGCGTGTCTAACAATCTCTTCTATCCTCCCCTCAATTTCTTTTTCGCTTTCGGTATAGCCAGGGGTGTTAGACCCTATACAATCTGAGGCAACTGCCAAAGTTCCTTCGGAAGCCAGACCGGCAACTTTGGCAATATCGAAGGGCCGGTTATCTACCGGAGTCCAGTCAAATTTATAATCGGCGATATGGAAAATTCTTCCCTCGGGCGTATCGATTGCAAATCCGACTCCGTCCGGAACTGAATGCGAAACGCGAAAAGGATTAATTTTAAAGTTTCCGAAGGAAAGAGTATCTCTTTCGGGATCGAAAATATTAATCAAGGGGGCTTTTTTACCATAATCCTCAAACTTGTCTTTGATAAAACCGGCAACTAGCCGAGTTGCACAAATCGGCGCTGTTATATCCTTGAAGAGAAATGGAAGGGCTCCCATATGATCTTCGTGACCGTGGGAAATGAGAATCGCCCTGACCTTTTTTCTATTCTTTTTAACATAAGAAAAGTCCGGAATAACCAAATCAACCCCATACATGTCTTGTTCAGGAAACCCAACACCACAATCAACAATTAAAATATCGTTATCGTACTCGTAAATATAAAAATTTTGGGTTACGCCAGTCGTGCCGGAAAGCGCAATAAATTTAAGGCTCATACAAGTTTTAACTGATCTGTCACAATCAGATTAGTTTTTTCAATATTTCTGGAATTTTTAAAAAATCATCTTTAATCTGCTTCATTATTTCAACGCTTCTTAGGGCGGCGGCCGGATGAAACATGGGAATAACTTTAATCAGTCTTCCTTTCCAGTTTACATCGAAGCACCTTCCATGAACAGAAGTAATTCTGGTATCCGGCAAGAATTTGGACATCGAAAACCTTCCTAAAGTGACAATAATTTTCGGCCTGATAATCTCGATAATTTTGTCTAAATAAGGATTATAGGCGGCAATTTCGGCTGGTTGAGGATCTCTGTTTTGTGGGGGACGGTGATGAATAACATTTGTTATGTATACTTCTTCTCTCTTTAGTTCAATCGATTGAAGCAAAACATCTAAGAGCTTGCCCGCGTTTCCGACGAAAGGAACTCCTTTTATATCTTCCCAGTAACCCGGGGCTTCCCCAATAAAAAGAATTTTTGTTTTCGGGTTACCAGTGCCGAAAACTAAATTAGTGGCGCCTTTCTTCAGTGGTAAATCGGCCGCCTCCATTTGCCTTTTTAACTTATTCAGTTTTTGTTTTCTGTCCATTTTTACCTTTTAAAGTTTGCGAGTTTTTGTTCATAAAATGTTAGAAAATGTTAAAAAGTTGTAAATACGCGTAAATACTACTGAGGTAAAAATTCCTTGACATTTTCCGAAGTAATTTTAAAATTTCCGTCCTTTCCTTCAACCATTAGGCGGGCTACCTTCCTAACTATTCCTTCGATTGTCCTTTCCAGCGTTCTGATTCCGGCGTCGTATCCCAAAGGTCTAACAATAATCGGCCATACATTCTCATCGATTATAATGGTTCCCTGCGGTATTCCCGCCAATTTGATAATTCTAGGTAAAATGTAATTCATCCCTATCTCTATTTTTTCTGCATCGGTATAAGAAGGCATCATAATCGGCTCCAGTCTATCTAACACCGCCGTTGAGATATTGGTTGTATTATTGGCGGTAGCAATGAAAAGAACTTCGGATAGATCAAACGGGTAATCTATATAGTGATCAGTAAAGGCATAATTTTGTTCCGGGTCAAGGAGCTCGACAAGAACCCCCATTATGGAGGCCCTCCCTTCATCGGTAACTCTATCTATTTCATCAAGTAGAATTACCGGGTTTTTACTTTGGGCCATCTTTAAAGCTTTTATGATTTTTCCAGGCTCCGCCTCGGCATGCATTCTCGACTGCCCTCTCAAGTCAAGGGGGTCCCCCATTCCTCCGAATGGAATTCTTGCAAAGCGTCGCCCGAGGGCCTCCGCGATTGAAACGGCAATCGTGGTCTTCCCCGTACCTACCAATCCGACAAAACAGAGGATCGGTGCCCGAAATATTTCTTTGCCTTCTCCTTTTTCTTGCTTTAGTTTCATCACTGAGATGTATTCCAAAATTCGATCTTTTATTTCTTTTAAACCTTCGTGGTTTTTGTCCAAAATTTGTCTAGCGTGAACTAAATCCAAATTATCTTGGGTTCTTTCCTCCCACGGAAGGGTCGCTACCCATTCAATATAACGACGGATTCTGTCAAACTCCGGCAAGAAACTGGGAGAGGCAGTGAGTTTACCAAGTTGCTCCAGCCTGACTATAATTTCTTCCTTAAGTTTTTCAGGAATCCTTGTTTTTTTTACCCTTCCGGCCAACAAGGTAATTTCCTGGATGGCAGCTTCCATTTCTTATTCTTAATTTTACTCTAAAGGGAACGAACTTATCTAGAAGAAGGCTTTCTTCTTTCTTCTAAAAATCGACTGGTGGGAAAATGTGGACCCGCTGATCGTACGTCAAAATTCCTCCTCCGTCGATTGCTAAATTTTCTTTGCCCAAAACTTTCGTGTTTTTCCCTCCTTTGTTTGTCTAGGGCAGGGTCTAAATTCATCGAAAGATTAATTCTTCCTAATTCGTCTATCTCCTTTACTCTAACTTTTACCTTATCTCCAAGCTTGACAACCTCGTTGGGATTCCTGACAAACTCCTCTCTCATATCAGAGACATGGACTAGACCTTCCTTCCCAGGAAGGATTTCAACAAATGCCCCAAAAGGTTGTATCCTCTTTACTTCCCCCTCATAAATCTCCCCAGCGGCAACTTCTTTGGTTAAAGCCTCAATCCGTTCAGCTGCTGCGCGAACGCTCGATTCTTCCGTTCCCGAAATACTGATACTTCCATCGTCTTCAACCTCAACTTGTGCTCCGGTTTCGGCAATTATTTTTCTTATCGTTCGACCGCCAGGTCCAATAACGTCACCTATTTTTTCAACCGGCACCTTAATGACTTTAATCTTGGGGGCAAAAACGGATACTTTTTCGCGAGGAGCTGAAATTGTCTCCATCATCTTCTCGAGAATTTCCAGTCTTCCCTTTCGTGCTTGAACCAGTGATTCTTTTAAAATATCCGGTGTTAAATTTAGAACTTTGACATCCAGTTGAAGAGCGGTTATTCCTTTCTCTGTTCCAGCTACTTTAAAATCCATATCTCCAATTTGGTCTTCGAGCCCTAATATATCGGATAAGATAACATATTTTTTTTCATTTTCGATTATTAAACCCATAGCAATACCGGATACTGGAGCCGAAAGCGGAACTCCTGCGTCCATCAGTGAAAGCGTCGAACCGCAGGTAGCGGCCATCGAAGTTGATCCGTTTGAACTGGTAACTTCGGAAACTACCCTAATCGTGTAAGGAAATTTTTCTTCGGGAGGGATTACGGGTTCGATGGCCCTTTCTGCCAAAGCTCCGTGGCCAATTTCTCGCCTGGAAGGAAAACCAATCTTGCCTGTTTCTCCTGTTGAATATGGAGGCATTGAATAATGGTGTATATACCGTTTTGATTCTTCCCCTTCTGCAGATTCGATCAATTGTTCTAGTGATGGAGCGCCTAGCGTTGTTACGGTTAATACCTGGGTCTGCCCTCTTTGAAAAATGGCTGATCCGTGAGTTCTTGGTAAAATCCCTACTTGACAAGAAATTGGTCTTATATCTTGAAAACCTCTTCCGTCTAATCGCTTACCCGAGAGAATTGACTCCCTAATTTTATCTTTGAATATTTTTCCTAAAGCCATGCTTATCTCTTCTGGTGTTTTTTCTGAAAGTTCAACAAGGAGGGCGTTTCTTATTTCTTCATATTCGACCAGTCCTTCATGCTCCGCCATTTTTTGGGTCAAACCAGCAAGGCCCCCGGTTTTACCCTCAATCAACTTTTTTATTTCGGAGAGAAGTTTAGGATCTATTTTTTCCTCAAAAAATTCCTCTTTTTTAACCCCCACTTCTTCGACCAAATCCTCGATTAGTTTTATTACTTTTCCTGCCTCATTTTTAGCGAATTCGATTGCCTCTAGTATTTTCTCTTCGGCTACCTCCTTTGCCCCAGCTTCGATCATAATCACCGCATCCTTGGTCAATGAGACTACCAAATCCAAATCAGAGAAAGCCATCTCCGAATCGAGGGGATTGACAAAATAAGATCCGTCTTTCATCCCCACCCTTATTGTGGCTACCGGACCTTTCCACGGGATAGAGGAAACGGCCAAGGCGGCCGAGCTCGCGATAGCCGACAAAATACCGGGGTCATTTTCGATGTCGACAGAGAGAACGGTAATTACTACCTGTACCTCTTTTGGGTAAGAAGATGGGAAAAGTGGTCGAATAGAACGATCAACCAGTCTTGCTTTCAAGATTTCATCGTCAGACGGTCTACCCTCTCTTTTAACCCAGCGTGAACCCTTTATCCTTCCACCAGCATAAAGTCTTTCCTGATAGTCAACTGTTAGCGGGAAATACCCCAAGTTGGGTTCGAGTCGAGATCTGACAACGGTAGCCAGAACAACTGTCTCTCCATAGGAAGCTAAAACTGCTCCTGAAGCTTGCTCTGCTAAAACGCCAGTTTGGAGGGTGAGTTTTCTTCCTCCTAATTCAACAGATTTTTCGATTTTTTTCATTACCTTGTTTATTTTTCAAGTTTTAAATTTTTAATGAGGCTTTTGTAACGCTCCTCATCGCGCTTACGAAGATAAGTTAACAATCTTCTTCTTTTGGCAACCATTCCCAATAATCCTCGCCGAGAATGAACATCCTTGGGGTGATCTTTAAGGTGGGTTGTTAGCTTCTCTATCTGCAAGGAAAGAAGCGCAATCTGCACCTCGGGAGACCCGGTATCTTTTTTTTCCCTGGCAAATTTCTTAATGATAGCCTGTTTTTCTTCAGATGTAAGTGCCATAAGTGTGTCAAACAAAGTAATTCGTTTAAACGAAGAACCTTGTCAGCAACAAATACATAATAACATAAGAAAACCCTAATTTCAAAGGTTGGTTTAGCTTATAGAGGTCCCCTTGTAAATTTTCGGTTCTAACCAATCTTTCGGCGGCTCTCCCGGCTTATTTTCTTCCTGGACAATCTCTTCCGGAATTGCCCCTTTCGGGAAAGCCGTTCTTTCCAGCTCTTCTCTAAAAATTCGTCGTCCGCCATTTCTTAAAAGCTGAGCCACAGTCTCAAAAGTTTCCGGTTGCACATCGGGGCCTTTAAAACCGCGGCTCCCTTCTTCAATCCCCGCCAGAAGATTAGTGGCAATGTCGGAATCAATTTTTAGACCATTTTGATTAATTAGAACAGCGGTAACTTCCGAAACAGAAGAGGCTGGTCTTGCCAATGATAAAACCGATATTTTTGGGTCAATATCGAGCGCTTTCGTTCCAATATGGATTATCTTTGCATCTTTAAAATCCGCCGACTTCAAATTCGGAAAGTGGCTTTCATTTGCCCCCCCCACTAAAACTACCGTATCAGCCGATACTCCCGAGTATTCTAGTTGAACCTGCTCGTGTTTAGGGGCATTAAATCCAGATTTCGGGATTACTGTTAATCTAAATTCTCCGTTTTCAATATCATAGCTGACTCTCTCGATTTCATTGGCCCGATAATCAGTAAAGCGGATAATCAAATTTTTATTTCCAAGTTGGGTGGTAATCTTATCAACTCCAACAAGATGATTGAATTCAACAGTCATTTGGTTTGGACAAGCAATTGTCGTCTCCTTTGTTTCTTTTAAAGCAAGGTACAATGCGAGTCCGGCCGCCACTTGGTCAAAATACGGCTTTGTCGGCAAAAGAATCAAAATTGACTTGGAGGTCTGGATGAGTGATTGAAGTGAATCTTCCATTATTTTAAATATTTTATTTTCGCACGGATACTAACATATCCTTTATTTGAAAATCAAGTTGGGGCATAAAAAGAATACCGAATTCTTCGCCCGTAGTCGCTTCACTAATAGTCTGTTTTTGTTTTTTCAATGAAACCGCCTTTACTCTGCCAAGTTCTTTTTCTCCTCTCATAAGAATAAGGTTGTCATTTTTGCTAATTTTTCCCTCGATAACTCTACATCCCGCTACCTTTTTATCTTCGAATGGAAATGAAGCAATAATTTCTGCCTTGCCTTGTATCTGAAGGGTTCCCTTTTTGAGGATTTCTTCAAGTCTCTGAATAAGTTCGTAAATTATATCAAACCTCTCAATAACAACGCCCTCCGCTTGAGCTAACTTAGCAACTTGAGAAGACACTCTTGATTCAAAAGCAAAAATTAAAGAATTGCTGGCTTTGGCGGCTAAAACGTCAGACTCGGTCACATCGCCCACCGAAAAATCAACAACCACAATTTTCGAAGGAAGATTTTCCTTGATTGCCTCGATAACACCGGCATTCCTGGCCTTTAAGATAATCGGGATTTCCCCTTCTTTTAGTTTGCCTATCCATCTTTCCTGCTTTTTCTTTAGGGCAAGCTTTGGTGCACTATTTTTTATGGTCACCAAAGATCCCACAGAAGGAACTTCTTCTAACCCTAATATGAGAGCGGGGTAGCCGGCGGTGATTTTTTTCTGAGGTACTCCCTTGTCATCAAAAATCGCCTTTACCTTACCATTTACTTCTCCTGCTTGAATTTCGTCTCCAATGGACAATCCTCCATTCCTGATAACGATTGTGGCAAGTGGACCTTTTTTGTCCTTATAACTTTCGATGACAACCGCTTCGAGAGGAGAATCTAAAGAGGCCGACACCCCTTGAATTTCAGAAAGCAAAGAAATTGTTTCCAAAAGCTCATCGATTCCTTTTCCTTGCTTTGCCGAAACAGCAATTACGGGAATATCGCCACCTCGTCCCTCAAGCATGACCCCTTCTTTAGCGAGTTGGCCCTTAACCTCTTCGACACTCGCCGTAGGAAGGTCGACCTTGGTAATAGCCACTACGAAGGAGGTGCTTTCTTCTTTGATTAATTGAATCGCCTCTTTTGTTTGCGGTTTTACCCCATCATCGGCCGCTACCACTAAGACAATAATATCTGCTACTTTTGCTCCCCGAGATCGCATCTTACTAAAAGCGGCGTGTCCCGGGGTGTCAATAAAAGTAATCTTTTTTCCTTCTTTTGTGGTAATAACCGAAGCGCCAATCGATTGGGTTATTCCCCCTTTTTCCTGGGCGACTACATTTGTCTTTCTTATTGAATCAAGAAGGGTGGTTTTGCCATGATCAACATGACCTAGAACGCAGACGATAGGGGGGCGAATCTTTTCTTTTTCCATACGTTTTTTCTTTTTCCAAGAAACTTCTCATTCATTTTCTTGGATTAGTTTCTGAATCTTCTTTAATTTCTGTTTCCTTCGATAATTCCTCTTCCTTCTTTTTTCCAGCTTTTTTAATCGCTTTTTCTTTTTTTCCAATTTCTTCCTCTCCACTTTCGGATGGAAGCTTGCATTCTACTTCGATTCTAAACCCGGTCAATTTTGCTGCTAACCTAACGTTCTGGCCATCCTTGCCAATTGCTAAAGAAAGCTGGTCTTCGGGTGCAGTCACTTTGGCTATCTTATTTTTCTTATCAAGTTTAACGATTAAATTTTCGGCCGGGGAGAGGGCCGCTTTGACAAGCTCAGCCATGTCATCACTCCAAGGAACAATGTCAACCCTTTCGCCCCCTAACTCATTAGTAACTGCTTGAACCCTAACTCCTTTTTGACCGACGCAAGAACCTACAGGATCGACTCCCGAGGCCACGGAAGAAACGGCAATTTTAGTTCTTATTCCCGCTTCCCGGGCAATGGCCTTAATAATTACATTTCCCGAAGAAATTTCTGGAACTTCTCTGGCAAAGAGTTTTTCGACAAAAACTGGATCACTCCGAGACAATAGAATTTCTTTTCCTCTGGGCCCCTCGACAATATCCTTAAGAAGAAATGTCAGTCTTTGATTGGCAGAAAGTCTTTCGTTTGGGATCCGTTCTTCGGAAGGCACCAATGCCTCGGTTCTTCCCATGTCAACTCTAACATTGGGTCCGTCGAAGCGAAGTATCATTCCCGATACTAATGTCCCTACTCGCCTGGAGAATTCATCCATAATAGCCCCTTTCTCTGCCTCTCTTATTTTTTGGTGAATTACTTGCTTGGCGGTTTGGGCGGCAATCCGACCAAATCCTGGAGGAGTAACATCTTTCTTCTCGGAAGGTTTTTCCAAAGGCCACGCAAAAACACTGGCTTCTCCGCTGACAGGGTTTATTTCAACATCGAAATCGAATGCCTCTGTTTCCTCTCCCCGCTCTCGGGCATCTCGCTTATAGGCGGCGATTATGGCTTGTTTTATTGTTTCCAGAATAACATTCGGGTCAAGACCACGCTCGGTGGCAATTGCTTTAATAGCTTGGGCAAATTCTGTTCTAGGTGTTTGCATACTTTATTTACAAAAAATGGCGGGTACTCGTCCCACCATTTCTACAAAAAACTTAATCTTTCGTAATTTTACCCCGACACCAACATAAAATCAAGGAAGGTCAAACGCCTCTTGAAAGGTTATCTCTGAAGACCGCCTTCAGTTCCGCCACGCTTTTTTGAGGAAAATTAGTCAACATTTGAGAAGGAGAGATATCGCCCAGCCACCGGCTGATTTTAGCTAATCCTTTTTCGTGAGCCGGATCAAGCTTTCCCTTCTCAAATAACCGATTAATCTCCATTATCCTACCAAATTGACCCTTTTCAGCCATATAAATCATCTCGGCAAATATCGGGATATCTTCCTCGACGGTTAGATTGTGGCCGATTTCATGAATAATCAACGATTGTACTAAATCCCGTGTATACTGGCGGCGAGGATTTTTTACAAGTTCTCTTAAAAGACCAACGTCCAAATGCATCAATATTCCGCCATGCCTAAATCTTCCTTGGACAAACTCGACGACAAACCTCTCACTTAAATCTTTAAAGTCTTCCCCAACCAAACCACGAAAATAATCATAACCTTCTCTCAAGAGGGTTCTGGCCTGGGATTTCAAATTGTCGACGTCCTGAGCATCTTTTGAAACCGGCGTATCCTGAAATAATAATTCAAGCTTCCTTCTTTGGGGGGTTTCGATAACCTCGCCTCGGGGCACTTCAAGAGGTTCAAACCTTATTTCAGGTTTCTCGCTAATATCCTCGGCCATGCTATCTTTACAATCCTACCTTTTTTAATTCTTCGATAATACTTTTTTGTTCCCGGGTTAATTTTTCGGGCGTTAAAATGTTTATTCGGATATATTCGTCCCCTCGGCCGCGGCCATGGAGTCGAGGGACACCCTTCTCACGCAACCTAATCATCGTTCCTGGTTGAGTCCCCGGTCGAATTCTTATCTTGATATCCCCGTCAACCGTCGGAACTTTAATTTCTCCGCCCAGAGTAGCCAACGAATAGGGAATGTCCACCCGAACGAAAACGTCGTCCCCATCTCTTTCGAAAATCTCGTGGGGCCTGATATTTATCGATAGCATAAAATCACCAAAATTAATTCTTGAACCTTCGTCAATTCCTGCGGGAATTTTAATTTTGCGCCTTCTTCCACCAATAGTAACTTCCTTAGTGATCCCCTTAACCGCCTCCATAAAGTCGATCGTTATCGAATAACGCGGCATTTGTCTGGCTTCTCTAAACGGAGATCTCCCCCCAAAGAATTGCTCAAAGATTTCAAAGGGATCGCCAAAATCAAATCCGGCAAATGAGTTGCTACCGTCACCGCCATAAGTGGTGTAAGTGTAAGTAAAGGGACCATAACGACCTGTATGAGTAAATGGGCCTCCTGCCCCACCAAAGCCTCCCGGCATTCCTCCGGGAGAAAAGGCGGCATGTCCAAATTGGTCATAAGCAGATCGTTTTTGGGGATCAGAAAGAACTTGATAAGCCTCATTTATTTCTTTAAAGCGCTTTTCTGCAGTTTCTTTTTCGTCCTTGTGTCTATCCGGGTGCCACTCCAAGGCCTGTTTGCGATAGGCTCTTTTTATTTCCTCGGTAGATGCATTTCTAGATACTCCCAAAATGTCGTAATAATCGGATTTAGCAGCCATAGGTTTACTAGTTTCCTGAAACTGACTCGAGACAGATCCTCCCTTCTTTTATTTTTAGACGAATTTCGTCTCCTTCCTTTATCTTATTTTCAAAGATAAACATGGCTACCCCATCGAGTACCTCCTGCTCAATCAAACGCTTAAGTGGTCTCGCCCCAAAAACTGCGTCGTAACCCTTCTCGGCAAAATATAAAGCCACGTCGTCTGAATAAACTAATTTTATATTCTGTTCGGAAAGGATCTTTTCTACCTCTGCAAGCTCCTTTTTGGCTATATCTCTCATTACTTGAGAAGTCAAAGGGTCAAAATAGACAATATGGTCGAGTCTATTTATAAATTCAGGTTTAAAAGTCTTTTCCAAGACGCTACCCATTAAGCTTTCTAGCTTGTTTTTATCCTTTCCAGCATACTCTTTAATAATGTTGCTTCCCAGATTACTCGTCATAATAATTA
>Ga0129301_1000169_pt1 | contig 34400 bp, 28 predicted proteins | sample ConPoolayeHmetaG_FD_94489 | JGI IMG/M metagenome (GOLD analysis project Ga0129301, IMG submission 94489) | Hot spring microbial mat communities from California, USA to study Microbial Dark Matter (Phase II) - Cone Pool mat layer H metaG ...
ATATAAAGGTACTGGCTATTGGCATCGGCGGTGAAAATCTGGTGAGGTACGCCAATGTTATGACCGGGATAAAGAATTCCGGCGGCAGGACCGGCATGGGTGCTGTTCTCGGCTCCAAACTCTGTAAGGCGGTAGCTGTTCGGGGTACCATGGACATAAAGATAGCGCACCCGGCTGAAGCCCTGGAGTACAATAGAAAGGTGATCACTCAGGCAACATCCTCCAAGGTAAATCGGGAAATGGGCAAGATTGGGACAGGCTTCATCTGGGGAGCAACAAATTCCTGGGGAGGAGTCAGGACCAGAAACTTCCGGGACAACCAGCTTGAGGACTCTGACGAGGTTGAGGCGGAACACCTTGAGGAGCTCGGTTTTGGCATGACTGCCTGCTTCGCCTGCCAGGTTCACTGCCGGGGTAAATATATTATCGCCAGCGGTCCCTACGCCGGGGTTTATGATGAAGGGCCCGAGTATACCTCCATGGGTGCCTTCGCTGCTGAGCCGGGCTGTAAGAACCCCGTCACAATTCAGGTATGCAATCACCTAGTCAACATCTACGGTATCGATACCCTGGAGACAGGTAGCATGATTTCCTGGGCGATGGAACTCTATGAAAATGGCATCCTCACAGACAAGGATACCGATGGCCTGGAACTACGCTTTGGCAACGATGAAGCGCTCATTGAGATGGTGCATCGTATTGCCCACCGGCAGGGCCTGGGGGATATCCTGGCTGAAGGACCACTGAGAGCGGCGGAAAAGATAGGTAAGGACTCGTACAAGTATCTGGTGCAGGTAAAAGGTATGAGTAACCTTAACTCCGATGAGAGGCCAACACCATCCCTGGCTCTTAATGTTGCTGTAGCTAGCAGAGGCTCCGACCACCTCAGGGGGCGACCGGCAATTGACCTCTACGGCCTGCCCGAACCGGTGCTGAGGAAGATATACAGTCAGCCAGTCCCCTATGATGGCCCGCTAACCTCACACTGGCAGGACTATGAGGGGAAAGCATGGATGGTAAGATGGCAGGAGAATTGCTTTGAGGCAGTGGACTCCCTCGGCATATGTAAGTATCACACCATATTCCTTGGACCAAACCACCCGAATTACGACGAATGGTCTAGATTGATTTACCTCAATACCGGATTAGAGATGTCACCACTTGATATCTGGAACGCCGCTGAACGGGCTTATAATCTGGAGAGGCTATTCAACATCAGGGAAGGGATGACCAGAAAGGATGACTGGTTGTCTGACCGATACTATGACGAGCCAACCACTCGGGGCGTACCCGCCGCCCGCGGCAAGACGATAGATAGAGAAAAGTTTAAGAAGATGATAGACGAGTACTACGAATACCATGGCTGGGATGAGAATGGAGTGCCCCGCCCGGAGACCCTGAAGAAGCTGGGTATAGACAAAGAGCCGTCTCACAAGCTCTAGCATCGGTGGACAACTTTAAGGAGGACTACTTAATGGCTAAGGTTCTGGTGATAGACTACGAGAAGTGCACTGGCTGCCGAATATGCGAGCAGGTCTGTTCCGTAAAACATGAAGGCGTGGTTAACCCCGCCCGAAGTCGCATCAAAGTAATCAAGTGGGAGTCAGAGGGACGCTACTTCCCAATGAGCTGTCAACAATGTGAGTCGGCTCCCTGTCAGGCAATATGCCCGGTAAAGGCTATTTCCCGGGACGAGAGCTTAAATAGAGTAGTGGTTGATTACGATACCTGTATTGGCTGCCGGATGTGCGTTGCTATCTGTCCCTTTGGTGCCATGTCATTTGATGCTCTAGCCCAAAAGGTAATAAAGTGCGACTTCTGTGATGGCGACCCCCTCTGTGCTAGTTTCTGCGAAGTGAAAGCCATAAGATATGCGGATGCCAGTGTGCAGGCTATTGATAAGCAGGTAGCAGTGGCAGACAAATTCACCGGGATACTGCAAAAGGCTGCTGCCACCATAGCCACAGTATAAGGCAAAGCTGGCGCGGAAGAAGTGTTATTTGTCGTATCTGTTGTCTCAACAGAAGGCTTATTTTCCCCCTGGTCCGTCGTTTACCGACCTCAAACTGTGAGTGGTGATTTGAAGGGGTGAGCAACCGGTGAGCGTTAAGATAAACATCCCTGACTTCCTGACCCACCTTACTAATGAGCGGGATATGATTGAGACAAACGGGGGTACTGTTGGCGAGTGTCTTAAGCAGTTGGTTGACCGGTTTCCTGAACTCAGGCAGTGGCTGTTTGGGAAAGATGGTAGATTGAAGAACACCGTCGATGTTTATGTTAACATGGAAAGCGCCCACCCGCAGGAACTGGCTAAGCCAGTCAAGGACGGAGATGAGCTTCACATCATAATCGTAATTTCTGGAGGGTAAGCCGACGAAGGCAATAGCAGGAATGGACGTAGAGCAGGCCCGTCCGGCAAGAAGCATTATATATCTAAAGCCCCAAAATGAGTGGGGATGGCAAGTCGCTCTCTACCTTTACCTGGCTGGTATAGGAGCCGGTTCTTTAGCCACCGGCATTCTTATGGAATGGTTAGGGTATGCCCATTATCCTTCAAGGGCGATATTACTATGGGGACCCATTTTGGTTGCCCTCGGTGCTTTATTTCTCGTCTTGAAGCTGGGCATAAAAAGAAGGTTCCTAAATACAGTGCTGAACCCGAAAACTTCCTGGTTATCCCGGGGGTTTTATATCCTCGCAATGTGTATTATCGTAGGGGTAATAATTTTAGCGATTTCCATTCTCCCCCTCCTGAGGATAGATACCGATAAGTGGTCACCCCTTCTGTGGATACTTGACGTTACCGGTTTTATCTTAGCTCTAGCCACAGCCATTTATACCGGGATCCTCATACAAGCCGTCAGGTACGTACCTTTCTGGAACACTCCTCTTCTACCTGCATTGTTTACAGTTTCATCATTATCCACAGGGACAATGGCGACTATCCTGTCGGTGCTGGGATATAGCATTCTAACCCCATCTGAAGGATATCCCGCCCAAATGATGAACACCTTAACTTTAATAGAACAGAGTCTCATCATAATAGAAGCCCTCGTCCTCGCCCTATATCTTTTCTCCAGATATAAGGCGGAAGAGGAGGGAAAGAGTTCGGTACGTCTGTTATTATCAGGCAACCTGAAATTTATGTTCTGGCTCGGCATTATCGTCCCCGGCTTTTTCTTCCCTATTATTCTTGAATTCCTTTATTCACGGTCCCACAATTATCACTTATTGCTTTTCCTAGCCGGAGCCTTCTTATTGATAGGAGGGCTTTTCCTCAGGTTCGGGGTCATTTACGCAGGAATCAAGGAACAACATCCTTTCCAAAAGTTAATTGAGAATCAATATTACCTGAGAACCTTTAAAGAGAACCAAGGACGATTTTTAAGATTTTAATTTGAAGGGCTGTTTGAGAAGGAGTTTCTAGATGCAAGATAAGGTATTGGTCATTGATTACGAGAAATGCACCGGGTGCCGAATGTGCGAACTCGTCTGCTCTGTCTACCACACTGGTGCTGCTAATCCCAGTCGCTCTCGTATCAGAGTAATCAAGTGGGAGAACATTGGGCTTTATCTTCCCCTGACCTGTCAAAATTGTGAAAAGCCCTTCTGTGTAGAGGTATGCCCGACAAAAGCCTGCCATGTTGACCCAGAAATGAATATGGTCCTCATTGATAAGGACAAGTGCATCGGATGCAGAACCTGTATCCTTGCCTGCCCATTTGGGGCACCTCACTTCGATAAGGCTGAGCGTATCACTGTTAAATGTGATTATTGTGGTGGGGAACCTCAGTGCGTTCGTTTCTGTGACGTTGGGGCTATCAAGTTCCTTGATGTTGCTGAAGTAGGTAAGCAAAATCAGTATACCGCCGCCGAAAGGTTCATCAGTGCCCTGCGCAAGTCGCCGGGCAAGTATAGCCCGTTGCCCGACTAATCCAAATTAGAAAAGGCCTTCACTTCCCGATTTCTTTCAGGCACCTGACTGTTCGGCGGCGTATCGCCACCAGAGCTGGCTTACATCTTCTTTATCCGGCAGAGCAGGGCTTTCATCTCGGTATAACCGGTTACCGGGTCACGTGGCTCGAGCTCAGTCAGCAGATTGGCATTAGCCTCAGACCAGCCGTGGGGGATGCTAACTATCCCGGGAGCCAAGTCCTTTGTCGTCTTCGCCCTGAGCGTTATCTGCCCCTTCACTGTCTCCACCATCATCATGTCCCCATCAGCCACGCCGTACCGTTTAGCGGTATCAGGGTTAATCTCAGCTACTGGCTCAGGAGCGGCCTTTCGCAAGACTGGCACATTTCTGAGCTGAGTGTGGGTATATTGTGGAATCCGGGCACCAGTAGTCAGGATTAAAGGGAACTTCTTAAACAATTCTGGGGTACTGAGGGGACTCTTGCTGGGCTCAACATAGACCGGCAGCGGGTCATAGCCATTCTCCGCCAGTGTTTCCGAGTAAATCTCAATCTTACCCGACGGAGTCCTGTAGTTGCCAGCCTGATATTTCTTCTGGGCATAGTAAGCTCCCGCCGGGTGCTCTCTCTCCAGTTGCTCCCTGGTCAAACCGCTTGGCTTCAAGAAGAAATCGATAACCTCCTCTTCAGTATTCCAGGGGAAGAACTCTCCATAGCCCATTCTCCTGCCTATTTCCGTCCAGATTTTCCAGTCAGGCCAGCTTTCCCCGATTGGCTCTATCACCTTTTTGCGTAGCAGGGCATACGGGATACAGGTGGTCACTCCATAAACATAGCCTACGCCGCTCTTCTCCAGGAAAGAGCAGGCCGGAAGCACAATGTCAGCCAGCTCGGCAGTTTCGGTCATAAACAGGTCCATCACCACCATGAAGTCTAACTTCCTCATCGCCTGCCTGACCCGCACGGAATCCGGTAGAGTCAGGGCGGGATTACCGCCATTAACAATTAATGCTTTGATAGGATACGGTCTCCCTTCGAGTACGGCATCGGCAAACAGCATCTCTTGGCCGTATGGGGATATTCTACCCCAGAACCGGCGAAAAAGCGGGTGCTCATCAGCGCCAATCGGCTCACTGATCTCCGTAACCCGGAGGTCACCCAGACGGATAAATGGTATGGAAACCCATCCCCCGGGTATATCTATATTACCAGTCACTATCTGCAAAAGGGCCAGGGCTCGGTTGTTCTGGAAACCGTTGACGTGCTGGTCCAGGGCACAGGTACCGGGAACAATGGATGCCGGTTTATTAGTGGCAAATATGCGGGCAATCCTCTTTATATCCTCAGCCGGGACCCAGGTTATCTTCTCCACCTTTTTTGGCGGGTACTGCTTAACATGTTCCACCAGCCGGTCGAACCCCAGGGTATATTTCTCCACAAACTCTTTGTCATAGAGATTTTCCGATATGATGACGTTCAGCATGCTCAGCGCCAGGGCACAGTCGGTGCCCGGTCTTATCGGGATATGGATCCCCCTTTCCGCCATCGGGATACGCTTGGGGTCAATGACAATCAATTGCGAGATGGTACCATTGTCCAGGGCTTTATAAATCTTAGCCGCCATGGGCATCCTCGAATTGTCCATGTTTTGTCCCCAGACGATAACACACTTGGAGTTCCACGGTTCTTCGATAAGGTAACCACCAAAAGTCATCTGGCGAGCCATAATACGGGAGCGGAAGCAGTTACCTTCTACCGATAGTAAATTTGGCGTGCCATAAACACCACGAAACCTCTGGGCAAAGCCAGCCAGCTCAATGTTCTCCACCCCTATCGAGCCACTGTAGACAGCCAGAGCCTTGGCTCCATACTTTTCCTTGATCTGTTTCAACTCTTCGGCTATGGTGTCTAAGGCTTCGTCCCACGTGATTCTTTTCCAAGCTCCGTCTACTTTTCTCAACGGGTATTTCAGGCGGTCTGGAGAATAGACATAGTCCACCAGCGCCTCAGCCCTTGGGCAGATGACCCCCTCACTTACCGGATTTTCGACCGTGCCTTCTACCTTCACCAGTTTCCCATTCTCAACATAGGCATCTATGCCACAGCTATTGACACACAATATACAGTCGGTTTTGATTACTTTTGGCGCCATACTATATTCTTTCCTCCTCTTAATCTGGCTCATTAATCTCGGTGCTTATCTATTCTTCCAGACCGGGTTCCTTTTCTCCAGGAAGGATTTCAGCCCCTCCTGGCTGTCTTCCGTCTGCCAGGTCCTGATGCCGAGTTCAACCCCCTTCTCCATCGCCTCGTCCCATTCAGTGGCATCAGCACACTGATAGAGAGCATCTCGGCAAAGTTTCACGCCGAGGCTTGTCTTCTCAAGAAACTTTCTGGCTAATTCCTCAGCGGTCTTGTCCAGCTCTTCTTCCGGTACAACCTTGTTTACTAAACCGATTCGTTCTGCCTCTCTGGCGTTTATGTTCTCCCCCAGAAGGATAAGCTCAAAGGCTTTCTTCTCACCCATTATTCTGGGGAAAAGGGCGGCTGCCGCTGGGGCTAGACCACCCAATTTTATCTCCGGCTGACCAAGCGTGGCTTTCTCAGAGGCAATCGCCATATCGCAGCCGGCAACAAGCTCACAGCCACCCCCCAAAGCCGCACCATTCACCACCGCTATACTGGGCTTGCCCAGACTCCGTAAAAGCCGAAACATCCGACCGAACTCTCTTATCGTCTTCGGCATCCGTTCGCCCATATGGTCCCTTACCTCCACCCCGGCGCAGAAAGCCCTGCTCCCACTCCCACGGATGAGCAAAACCTTCGTCTCTTCGTCTCTGGCTAACTCTTCCAGCGCCGTATTGATTTCCCCCAGGGTCTCATAGTTGATGACATTAACCGGCGGTCGGTTAATAGTGAGCTTCGCGATGCCTTCCTTTTTCTCCAGGGTAACATTTTGAAACTCCATATGTCCTCCTCAATTAGCAGAACATCGTTAATGCTAACCCAGACTCCGGCTCCTTGTCAAATTAAACAGGAAGCCCGGGATATCCCGGGCTTCCTATCACTGAAAATGGCTGAGCTTGACTATTTTCCCTTGGGCTTGGGCATAACGGCTTCCATCAACTCATCATCATACTGGTGTCCCTGAGCTAGAAGCTGGCGGTATTTGATGAAATCTATAGTCCGTTGACCAGTCAGGTCTGAGGTGTTGAAAGCATTGAAACCGAGCCAAGCCTCCATATTCATATTGGCAGCCAACCAGTAGTTGGACCAAACCTTGGTGTCATCCCAATAGGATTTCTTCTTCATCCTAATCGACTCAATGGTCATCATCACACAGAGAGGCATTAGGTTGGCTATGGTCCAGACTATTCTATTTACGTAGTCGTCAAGTAGCGACCAGTCGGTTTTAAGACCCTTTAGGGTATCCGTAGCCTGTTTGAGCTCGTCCCCCTTCTTAAATTCACCGTAGACTATTTCACCGTTCTCCACATATCTATCAGTGATAACCCTTGGGTCTCTTACCCATTCCCCTTTGTCGTTCTTCTTGATCGGGACAGCCTTGGTGATTAAGCCCAACCTTTCCATCTTGTAGGCGCTCCAGAGTTCGTTAGAGAAGCAGTTCCACATCGCCAGCTCAGTAGTTGGCAACTGCCACGGTAGAAAGTCCGTGGAGCCACCCGTTGGCGTGGAGCCATGCCTTGTTCCTGCCTGACCGAATTGGGCAGTGTCAGCCGCTACGGTAAGGTCACAGGCTTGACCAATCTCCTGACCGCCAGCAACTCGCATACCATTACACCGACAGATTACCGGAACCTTGCTGTTCAGGATGCTGTCCACCATGCCCGCGAACAGAGCTAAGTAGTCGGCATATTCCTTGGGTCTTCTGGTGTAATACTCGGCATATTCCTTGGTATTGCCACCAGTACAAAATGCCCGGTCGCCGACACTAGTAAATATGGTGGCGACCACGCTCCTGTCCATCGAGGCTTTGTGCATGCCGGCGATGACTCCCTTTACCATTTCCGTGGTGTAAGAACCGTACTGGGCGGGATTGTTGAGGGTGACCCAGGCAGTATAAAGACCTTCAACCACTTTCCCAGTATTGGGGTCAACCAGCGGCTTCTTCTCAAACATGGTGCACGGTGGTTGGGTGCCAAAGTGCTCTTCACCGAAAATCTGATGATTTTTTAATACATTGTCTCTTGGTAACCAATCCAAAGCCATTTCTTATCCTCCTTGTTCGTCTATTTAAGTTAAAAATCAGGGATTAACACTATTCTCTTTGTCAGTCCGCCCTTATGGACTTCTTCAAATGATTCCTTTATCGTGCTCATCGGTCTTGTCTCGATAAAGGGCTCTATCTTTATCTTACCCTCCAGAACCATCTTGAGAACCTCAGGATAGTATTTAGGTAAACAACCCCACGAGCCTAAAATGTCGGCATCAAACGCCATCACCCGGGATAGCTGATATTCGTTCTTCTGCATTCCATAACCGCATATTACCAATGTGAAGCAGTATGATAGTAACTCTAGGGCCAGCCTTTGTCCGTCAAGTGTCCCGCTCCATTCAAAGACCTTCCAGCCGTAGTTAGACGGGATTCCCCTTTCTTTACAGTAGGCTCGAAATTCATCTCTAATAGCCCTGGCATCTTTATCGGCTGTGCTCTGAATAATATGAGTAGCGCCATAGTTCAGGGCTCTCTTCAGTTTCTCCGGGTTGCGGGCAATAGCAATCACCTCTTTAGCCCCTAAGGCAGAACAAACTTGAGTAGCATAGATACCAAGCCCACCAGTAGCCCCAATGACAATGGTTAAATCCCCCGGCTTAACCCTAGCCCTCATGGCAGCTTGATAGGGTGAAGTTGCGGCATCGGCAATCACCGAAAAATACTCCAGGGGTATCCCCTTCTTATCCTTCGGAATTTCGCACAAATCTTGAGAGGGAACCACAATATGACTAGAAAAACCACCATAAATCCCGAAGCTATTCCCGGGCATCTTCTGAGCCAGACAGCGATTGCCTCTGCCAGCGGCGCAAACAGGACAGTTATTGCAGGGCATCACCGCCGGTATAATTACCTCTTTGCCTATCCATGCCTTCTCGCCAGCTATTACCTCACCACTGATTTCATGACCCAGGGTTAATGGTGGCTTACTTACTGTGGGCACCCCATCGTAAAAATATCCCACATCGGTATGGCATATCCCACAGCCAGCAATTTGGACCAATACCTCTCCCGGCTTAATCTCAGGGACATCGATGCTGACTCTAGCCAGCTTTCCTGGCTCTGTCATCTGCCAGGTCTCAATCTTATCAGGAATCTTTGCCATCTTTACCTCCTACTAAAAATCGGTCTCAATAACTTTTGCCCATTATTCCATCTTTATCGTTCACCCCCTATCATCGAATTTTGTAGCATATCAAAAGCGCACAGACGGTAAATTCTATCATATTTTGCCATTAGGTTGTCAATCAGATTTTCTCTTGGTCATTTAAGTAACCCATCCCCCTGAGGCACCCAGAAAAATCTAAGATTTTTCTGGGAACCCGCCTGACCCCCTTCCCTCTTTCTTTTGATATAATGGGTGCGATGGCAACTGAAAATACTATTAAAGTATATAGCCTGGTGGTTGATAAGCCGGGTATTCGCCTTGACAAGTATGTCACTGAGCACTGCCCGGAACTCTCCCGAACACGTACTCAGAAACTCATCGGCGATGGCTATATCAAGGTTAACGGTCATATCGTTAAGGCAGGACTAAAACTCAATATCGGTGATAAGTTAACCATCAACATACCCCCCACACCACCCACCACCTTAACACCCGAGGTAATTCCGCTGAATATCCTCTATGAGGATGATGACCTCTTGGTTATTGACAAGCCAGCCGGGCTGACTGTCCACCCGGCACCGGGACATCCTGCCCACACCCTGGTCAATGCTATTCTCTCTCATTTATCCAGCCTGCCTGATACCGGTGACTGGCAGCGACCGGGAATTGTGCACCGTCTGGACAAAGACACCTCAGGGGTAATGATAGTCGCTAAAAACAACGCCGCTCATTTGAATCTGACAAACCAGTTTAAGGCTCGTTCCATAGTGAAAGTCTATCAGGTGTTAGTTAAAGGACGCCTGACTCCAGCCGACGGCATTATTGAGGCACCGATTGGTCGTCACCCCCGCCACCGGGAGCGCATGGCGGTAGTGGCGGAGAGCCGGGGCAGGGAAGCCCGCACCGAATATCATGTGGTTGATTATATCGGCGATTATACCCTGCTGGAGGTCAGACCCAAGACCGGTCGCACCCACCAGATAAGAGTCCATTTAGCGTCTATTGGTTATCCGGTGGTGGGTGACAAAATCTATGGCGTTAAGTCCCCCCACCTCTCCCGCCAGTTCGTCCACGCTTCTCTCTTGGGCTTTAAATTGCCCTCCACCGGCAGATATGCTGAGTTCACCTCCCCCCTCCCCCAAGATTTATCACAGGCACTAAAAGAGATTAGACAGACTTCCTGACCGTTTGAAACCCTATCCCCTGTTTCTCCTTCCCCTTATCAAAGGGAAGTGGAAAACTAGTTATATAAGAGAGACTTCGCCTCTCTTTAACTCTCCTTGAGCCGAATCGAAGGGATGACCCTCACGACTGAAATCGGGCAGGTAGGTCTCTGACGCGCCCATTTCCTGAAGCCAGCCATTCTCCAGCCCTAGGTCGTTTACCAGGTCGACAACCTCTTGATACTCTGATGGTGAGATTGTCCTTGATAGCAGAGGAAATCGTAAAGCATGGTGGGCGGGGAAGTACTGCGCCATAATACTCACCGTAACTTTTGGGGAGACCTCTTGAACCAGCCAGGTGAGTGAGTCACGGCTGCCCGCCAGTCCGTTAGGCAGTATCAGGTGGCGCACAATTAGCCCTTTCTGTGCCAGTCCAACTTTGTCCAGCACTAAATCTCCGACCTGACGGTACATCTCCTTAATGGCGGCACGGGCATGACCAACATAGTCTTTAACTTTGGAATAGGTTCTTGCCCATTTATTGGAGGCATACCTCAGGTCTGGCAAATAGATGTCTATTATCCCGTCAAGCTCCTTCAAGGACTTAATACCATCATAGCCGCTGGAATTATAGACGAGCGGCAGCCGGAGCCCCATCGGCACTGCCTCCAGCACCGCCCGGACCAGCTGGGGGACAAGGTGGGAGGGGGAAACCAGGTTGATATTGTGGCAGCCCAATTCATCTTGAAGATAGAGCATGCGTTCTGCCAGGGTGTGGTAGTCCATCTCCCTTGATTGCTGTCTTCTCCGGTCCTGGCTGATCTGGTAGTTCTGGCAGTAGACACACCTCATATTGCAGTTGCCAAAGAAGATTGCCCCTGAGCCCCGGCTGCCGGAAATGACTGGTTCCTCACCGTAGTGAGCGCAGACGGCGGAGACAATGGGTAGATAGGCTGAATGGCAGAATCCCCGTTCCCCGGCTAGCCGGTTGACGCCACACTCATGGGGACAGATATCGCAGCAAGCCAGCCTGGACTCTAGCGCCTCAGCCCGCCGCTTTAGTTCGCCGGACCGGTATAAAGCAATATAGCCTGGCTCAAACAACTGGCGATTCGTTTCCATTATGTCACTCGTGCAGTTTGTCCAGCGCGGCTTCAATTCGCTTCAGGCACCGTTCTTTGCCCAGCACTGCCATTGTTTGGAAAAGAGGGGGCGCGGCGGTCAGTCCGGTAACCGCTACCCTTAGCGTGCCGAAGAGCTGACCGGTCTTCAGTCCCAGTTCTATCGCTAGCGGTCTGAGCAGCGCCTCCAGAGAATCAGTGTCAAAAGCTTCCAGTTTTTCCAGTCGTTGTTGCGATACCTCCAGGGCTCTGGTGGCTGATTCCCGGCTCATATCCTTGCCTATCAGCAAATTGGCATCGTAATCAAGCTTGTCAACGAAGAAAAACTGAACCAGGTCAGGCACTTCAGCCAGAGTCCGGGCTCGCTCCTGGATGAGAGGCATAATCTGCCTAATATAGTTGACGGCTAGCGGGCGTTTGATGGCACAAGGCAGACCGTTTTCCAAAAAGGGGAGGGCTCGCTGAGTAAAGTCATCCAGACTCAGGCGGCGAATATATACCCCGTTCATCCAGTCCAGTTTCTGGCGGTTGAATATAGCCGCTGTCTTGCTGACCCTCTCCAGTGAGAAGTTTTCGATGAGTTGCTGTCGGGATAGGATTTCGGTCTTGTCGTCCAGGGACCAGCCAAGTAAAGCCAGGAAGTTCAGCATAGCCTCCGGCAGATAGCCCTGCTTCCGAAACTCGTCAACCGATACCGCTCCGTGTCTTTTACTTAATTTACTACGGTCGGTACCGAGGAGCATGGGCAGGTGGGCAAACTGGGGTAGCTCAAATCCCAGGGCCTGATATAAAAGCACGTGGCAGGGGGTGGTGGAGATAAACTCCTCCCCCCTGATGATATGGCTAATCTCCATCGCGTGGTCGTCAACCACATTGGCCAGGTTATAGGTGGGGTAGCCGTCTGACTTGAGCAGTACCAGGTCCTCAAGGACGGAGTTCTCGAATTTTACCTCGCCCCAGATTAAGTCTTTGAATCTGGTCTGTCCGCTGAGGGGGGTCTTGAAGCGGACTACCGGGGTAATGCCCTCAGCCTCCCTTTGGGCTCGCTCCCTTTCACTCAGGTCGCGGCAGCGGCGGTCGTAGCCCGGGGGCTGTTTTTGTCTTTTCTGCTCGGCCCGCATTTGTTCAAGGCGCTCCGGGGAGCAGTAGCAGTAATAGGCGTTTCCCTGTGAGACGAGGTGCCGGGCGGCTTCCTGATATAACTTCAGGCGTTGAGACTGGACATAGGGAGCATATTTACCGCCAATGTCGGGCCCCTCATCCCAGTCAAGCCCCAGCCACCTGAGGCTGTCAAGGATAGCTTCTACCGCACCCTCGACCTTACGGGCGACATCGGTATCCTCGATGCGGACAATGAAACTGCCACCGTGGTGCCGGGCAAAGAGCCAGGCAAACAGTGCTGTCCTGATATTCCCCACATGGGGATAGCCGGTGGGGCTGGGGGCAAACCGAGTGCGAACTGAACTAGACATCTATGCCTTTCCTTTGATAGCTTGGGATGGGGATAGGGTTAATAAACTACTTCCTCTTTCGCTTGACAAAATGAAAACGGATTTTCTTACCGCTGACCTTATCCTTCTTATTCACATTCTCAATGAAGGTCTTTAAGTCTGGAAGTTTTTTCTCCGCCATCATTAGTCCTTTTCCTGATAGGGTTGAGATTTAACAAGCCATTCTAGCACATATTTGACCATAAGACCAGCTCCAGATTTACCTCCCCTTCCCCTCCTTGAAGACGAGGGCACCGGTGGGACAGACGCTGACGCACTCCCGGAAGTCCGGGGATTTCAATTTCCCAATCGGCTCGTCACCAAAAGTGGTGACCACCCTCTCGAAGCCGCGGTGGGCAAAACCAAGGGTGCCTATACCCCGCTGCTGACCTACCCAGACACACCGGCCACAGAGCACACACTTGTTGGGGTCGTAGGTGAATTCAGGATTACTGTCATCAACAGGCAGTTGGCGCAGAAGTTCCCTTAAGCGTTTTGACCTGAGCTTAACGCCGAGGTGATGAGCTATCTTTTGCAGTTCGCAGGAGCCGTTTGCCAGACAGCGGGCGCAGTCTACCGGGTGGGTAGCCAGTAGCAGCTCGAAACCGGTGCGTGCCAGCCTCAGAGCCTTCGTGCCCCTGGTATTCACCACCATACCTTCACTGACTGGTTCAGTGCAGGCAGTAACCGGTTGCTCTTTGCCCGCTACCTCAACAAAGCACAACCGGCACGATGCCGCTGGCTCCGGTTTGTCCCGGAGGGCACACAGGTTGGGAATATAGATACCGTTGTCCAGCGCTACCCAGAGGAGGTTCTCTCCTTCGGAAGCTCTGATTTTCCTGTTATCAATAACTAAAGATATTTTCTTCATCTCTACTTCATTTTTGCCACCGGCACTTTGCTGGGAGGTGATAGCTTCACGATAGCACTATATTGCGGAGGACAGCTTTTGAGGCAGGTGCCACACTTGACACACTTTTCCTGGTCAATAACCTTGATTCTCTGCTTATTGGGGGATATTGCCTCCACGGTGCAGGTGCCGATACACGCATCGCAAGAGCGCTCACACTTCTCAGGCAAGATATAATAGGCGATAAGCTCCCGGCACATCAGCGCGGGACACCGACCCTCCATAATATGGGCTTCATATTCATCCCTGAAGTAACGCAGGGTGGTCAATATGGGATTGGGGGCGGTCTTGCCCAGACCGCAGAGCGACCCTGCCTTTATATCCTCCGCCAGCTCAGCAAGCAGAGCCAGGTCTTCAAGTTTCCCCTTCCCTATGGTAAAGTCGTTCAAGACTGCCAGCATTTGTTTTGTTCCCAGACGGCAGAAGGTGCACTGGCCACAGGACTCCCTCTGGGTAAACTCAAGGAGATAACGGGCTAGCTCCACCATACAGTCGTCCTCATCAAGCACCACCATCCCCCCCGAACCCATCATCGCCCCGGCATCACTGAGGGACTCGAAATCGATGGGCAGGTCCAGAGCAGACTCAGGCAGGCAGCCGCCGGAGGGACCTCCTATCTGCACTGCTTTAAAACGCTTGCCCCCCGGGATGCCACTGCCAACATCAAAGATAACCTGGCGAAGGGTAGTACCCATCGGAACCTCTACCAGCCCGGTATTAACTATCTCGCCCGCCAGAGCAAAGACCGCTGTGCCTTTACTTTGCTCAGTACCAATACTGGCAAACCATTCCGCCCCGTTCTCAATTATGTGGCGGATACTAGCCAGAGTCTTGACATTATTGATGAGGGTGGGCTTTCCGTAAAAGCCTTTTGTTGCCGGGTAGGGGGGACGGTGATGGGGTATACCGGCTTTCCCCTCAAGCGAAGCAATAAGGGCAGTCTCTTCGCCACAGACAAAAGCTCCCGAGCCTTGAAACAGCCTGATGTCAAAGCTGAAATGGCTGCCAAGAATATGCCTGCCCAGAAGACCCTCCCTCCTGGCCTGCTTAAGAGCGACCTGCACTCGATGCACTGCCAGAGGATACTCAGCCCGAACATAGATATAGCCATATCGGGCACCAATGGCGTAGCCAGCAATGAGCATTCCCTCCAGTACCGAGTGTGGGTCACTCTCAAGAATAGCCCTGTCCATAAAGGCACCGGGGTCCCCCTCGTCACCGTTGCAGATGACATATTTAGGCTTCCCGGGAGCACTGCGGCAGATTTCCCACTTCTGTCCGGTGGGAAAACCAGCCCCACCCCTGCCCCTCAGTTTTGACCTTCTGACCTCATCTATAATCTCCGCTGGCTCCATCTGGAGTGCCTTCGCCAGCGCGGCATAGCCACCGCCGGCAATATAGTGGTCTATCTGCTCCGGGTCAATCAGACCGCAGTTTTTCAGTATAATCTTTTTCTCATACTTCGCCCGGGGAAAGTCCAGAAGGCTGGGAACGAGGTCATTCTCCTCCAGGGCACCGAGGACAAACTCAAGACAGGGGTCATCGCCCAGAATAAAATCTCTGACTAGCCTCTCGGCTATCACCGGATTGACATGTCCGTAGCATATGGGAGGATAGGTAGGCTTACTGATAATGACCAGTGGCTCGGCATAACAGTGCCCCAGACAGCCGACCTCAATTACCGGGCAGTCCAGTTTCTGTTTTTTGACCTCGTTTCTCAGTGTTTCCAGCACTTCCAGAGCACCGGCCGCCCGACCGCAGGTAGCAGTGCCAACCAGAATGACTGCCCGGCTATCGTTCCACAATTCCTGCCAGTGGGATTGGGCACGGCTCTTTATCTCCTGAAAAGCCGAGACTACAGGTTCACTTACCTTCACTGGCTTACCTTACCCTCTTTCTCAAGTCCAAAGGCAAGCAGCAAGCCATCTACTTTTGTCGGCTCGACCTTACCCTGTGGTTTATCATCAATTACGGTTACCGGCGCCATAACACAGCAACCCACACAGGCAACGCTATCCAAGTCAAACTCTCCGTCAGGAGTGGTCTGTTTCAGGTCGATACCCAGCCTTCTCTTCCAGGCATCCAGCGTGATATAGCCGCCTTTCATGTGGCAGGCTGTCCCCAGGCATACCCTTATCGAGTGCTTCCCGGGCGGATTGAGGCGGAACTGGTTATAGAAGGTGACTACACCATAGACATCTATCTCGGTAATACCAAGAAATTGCGCAATCTCAAGCATAGCTTCCCGCGGCAGATAGCCAAGCTCTCTCTGAACCCTTTGCAGGATAGGTATCAGATTCCCTCTTTTTCTACCGAATCTCTTTAGAATTCGTCTTGTTTCCTGTTTAATTTTGTCTTCTTTTGCAGTCACTTTTTGACTTTATTTTTCAATACCATTAACTACTCTAACTCCAGAGAAAGATAACGCGAGGGCACTTCTTACAAGAGAACTCAGGGCTATCCGCCAAAAAGAAAAGCTACAGTGAAAGTATGCCAACACTATCTCTTACGTCTAAGAAGACTTTCTCATCGAGTTCTAGACCCTTGTTGATGAGTTCCAACACTACCTCTTTTTCTTCAGGGAATTTATATCCGTTGTAATCCTGCTTCATTAGTGGAACAAGCCTGTTTCCCGACCAATATGACGCATTGTTGTTGTGGTCGAAACAGACCCTGGAGGTGACCTGTAGATTTTCAATCATAAGCTTGATTTCCCGCAGACGCTCGTGAGGCGATGTCAGCTCAAACTCCCCTCTCTGGTAGGCTTCAAAAAGCGGCGTATTGTCGCCGAGCACCAAGGGTCTTAACCTGATGAAATGGGGATTTATCTCATTTAAGACACGGGCGGTGTTTATGGCGTGTTGAACCCACATGCTCTTCCCGCCCAGCCCCGGCATGATATACTCCGAAAGCTCAAAGCCCGCTTCAAGAGCCTTCTTGCCGGCTCGAATATGCTCCTCGGCAGTCACTCCTTTATTAATATATTTAAGCAGCTCATCATCACCCGTTTCCAGACCGATGTGCAGCCTAGTCAGACCAGCCTGACGAAGCTGACTAAGTTCTTCTGGCTTTTTCTTGCCGATAGTCTTCGACCGGGCATAGGAGGTAATCCTTTCAATCGTGGGAAAGCTCTTCTTTAGATACTTTATGACCTCTACCAGCTGGTCAGTATACATAATCGGGGTATCAGCATCCTGCAAGAAAACAGTCTTACCACCGAAAACAAGCCAGTTATAGACATTGACGACACACTGTAAACTCTTAAGCTCATCCTCACCTGAGCTTTTTGCATCTTTTTGCCCGTAAAGCAGGCTCCTCTGGAGTACCCTAGCCAGTGGTTGGAGCTTCCCGGCGAAACCAAGCCTCCACGAGAGGGCTTTTATCTCATCTCTGATAGCCCTGACCGCATCAATATCGGCTTTTACTGCTTCAACTGACCTCAGCTCAAACCGCTCGCGGTTATAGAACCTGCCATAACAAAAAGCGCACCTACTCCAGGGACAGTTCCTGGTCACCCTGAGTAGCAGAGAAAAGCTACCACCCTCACTGGGTGGTCGAATGGGTCCGATTTCAAAGGAAAAAGTCCTTAATCTGGCTATATCAACTACATACCCCGTATCGCCAACCCCTGAAATATCGGTCATATCAATATCCCCCAGCCTCAATTATAGTCGAACCCAGGAAAGAGGGCAAGCTGGTCATTCTCCAGGAAGACGGTTTATTGACTGAAGGTTGATGCTACAGTATACTTTATAGGCTTATCTCATTTCTTGACATTAACAGGGAGGAGGTGGGAAATGGCTGAAACAAAATACGGACACTTGATCAAAAGCCTGTCCTTCCAGGATTATGGGCCGGGCTTGTACCGGCAGGGAACCGAGATGAATGGCGAATTTCTCGGCTATGATGTTAATGTTCAATACGGAACCTACTGGGCGGCTGGCAAAATGGGCAAAGAACCCTTCGGGTCAGAGGTGCACGATTTTGACCAGGTGATGATTTGGATGGGCACCAATACTTACGATATGGGCCACCTCGGGGCGGAAGTCGAGCTATGCCTGGGAGAGGAAAAGGAAAGGCATATGATTACCACGGCAACAGCCGTCGCCGTTCCCAAAGGTTTACCGCATTTACCGGCAACCATCGTGAGAATGAGTGACCGCTTTATCTTTATGACGATTTCAATGGCGTCCGAGGTAAAGGCAACACCGGTGCCTTCAGACAGGGGTCCGGGTGAGTTCGCCGGGTTTATGCAGTCAAAACACCGGGGCTGTGTTCAACACTTGGCTTTCGAACGGAAAGGGGCCTGGCACTACGGCCCACTTAATCGAGATGACGCTGGCGGCGCAATAACTAATATTAATGGCAAAGATTTCGAGTTTAATATGTCGTATGAAAGCATGAATAAGGCGCCGTACAGGTTTGGCCCGGTACCCGATAAGCCGCATGTGCATCCTTATACTGAGTTCCTGCTTTTTATGGGGTGCGACTGTAATGACCTGAGCGAATTCCCGGCGGAGGTGGAGATGTACATGGGCAAAGAAATGGAAAGACATCTAATTACCACTCCAACAATAGCCATACAGCCCAAGGGACACCCACATTGTCCGCTCATTGTCAATAAGCAGGATAAACCCTGGATATTTGCGGTTCTTCGTCCCTGGGGTCACGGAGGTCAGATTATGGGGCCGCGTTAACCCCCAGGAAATCAGGTGACATGGAGAACATAGTATCTGTAGACGAAGGTGGAGAGGCATTCATCGAGCTATTGAATGCCAACCGGGTAGATTATATCTTCCTGAACCCGGGGACAGCTTCTGTCTCTATTCAAGAGGCCTTATCTAAGTTCAAAGCCCTGGGTAAGCGAGCTCCGGACGTCATACTCAGCCTTCACGAGTTTGTCGCCCTGTCCGCGGCTCATGGGTATTTCATGGTCTCGGGAAAGCCACAGGTAGTTCTGGTGCATTTAGCCCTGGGTACCCTACAATTGGGAGGGGCTTTGCTTAACGCTCAGCGTGGGCGAGCCGGTGTTGTTATTTGTGCGACCAGGGTTCCCTCAAGCCGGGAAGGAAAGAGAACGGGCGTACCTCCTTTCCCACTACACTGGATTCATGAGCAACTTGACCAGTCGGGCACGGTGCGCGGCTACGTTAAGTGGGAATACGAGTTACGCTCCACTGAGACTCTCCCCGAGGTAGTGCAGCGTGCCTTTCAGATAGCTTCCACTGAGCCCTGTGGTCCAGTCTATCTGGTGCTGCCCCAGGACTTACTCGGGGAAAAGATGAAGGAGGTACACATTCCCCCGGTAGCCAGGCATGCTGCCGCCTCGGCACCACAGGTAGACATGAACATACTGGAAGAAGCAGCAACAACGCTGATACAGGCGAAAGAGCCGCTGATAATCACCGGTTATTCGGGCCGGCATCCTCAGGCAGTGGGGTCACTGGTAGAACTGGCAGAGGCTCTGGGGGCAAGGGTAGTTACTTCTCAATACTACATGAATTTCCCGACAACGCATCCTCTCTGTGGAGGATTCAGCGCTGAATCATATTTAAAGGATGCCGATGTTGTTCTTGTCATTGACCATGATGTGCCTTACATTCCCGCCCGGGCAAACCTAAAGGCTGATGCCAGGCTCATCCACTTTGACATTGATACGGTTAAGCCGGGTTTTCCGATGTGGGGTTTTGCTGCGGACATCCTGGCTGAGTGTGATTCCAGTAAAGCACTCCCGATTCTGAGCCAGATAATTCGCCAGAAGGCCAGCCCTGAGGATAAAGCCCGTTTTCGAGCTCGCTTTCACCAGCTTCAGGCTGAACACCAAAAGCAACGGGAGCATTGGCAAGATCTGGCTATGAGCAAAGCAAGCCAAAAACCAATCTCCGCAGATTGGCTTTGCCATTGCCTGAGTGAGGTCTTAGATGACGACACGATAGTCGTGGAGGAAGTGGTAACCAGCCACTTTGCCGTGCTGCGCTCTCTCCCCCGCACCCGCCCGGGGACATTCTTCACCAGTGAAGGTGCGAGCCTCGGATGGGCGCTTGGAGCAGCACTGGGAGCGAAGCTGGCTAGCCCGAATAGCACCGTGGTGACCCTGGTAGGCGATGGCACTTTCATTTTTGGCAGTCCTGTCTCTACCCTCTGGGCGGCAAGTGTTTACCGCGCTCCCTTCCTCTGTGTCATCTTCAATAACAGGTCGTATAAAACTCCGAAGGGAGCCCTCCGGAGCGCTTATGGTAAGGAGAGCTTTTCGGAGAAGACCGGGGTCTGGGTAGGTGTGGACATCAAGCCGTCTCCTGACTATGCTCTGATAGCTCGAGCTTGCGGTGCCTATGGTCAGTTAGTGGAAGACCCTGAAGACCTCAAGCCAGCCCTGAAAAAAGCCATTGAACAAGTACGCCAGGGAAAACCCGCTGTGGTTGACGCTAGGATTGAATGAACCCGGTAGTCTTGACCTCCTGGCTAGTACCTTCCGTACTTTTTGGCGGACTCTATCATCGCCCTGACATTTTCTGGTTTGGCTTCATGGGTCAGTCCGGTACTGGTAGTCAGGATAAAGCCTCCACCTTTCCCGACAGTCTTAATCAGGTTCTTGCAGTATTCCTCCACCTGCTGGGGAGAACCGGTCTGCATTAAGGTATGTGGCACCCCGCCCATAATACAGGTATGACCACCCAGGACTTCCTTGGCTTTAGAGAGGTCCGTCAGGGCAAAGCGGGCGATAGTCTTCTTCCTAGGTAACTCAAGGAGATACTCCAGGCGCTGAGCCCAGTCCCCTTCATAAAAGGGTATATGGACTAACCCCATATCCGTCGTTGCCAATATGAGTTTTTTCAAAGTAGGCCAGTAGAATGTCTCAAAGTGCTTTAGCGACATGAAGCCGTCTGACCCTCGATGAAGTGCTGTGCTTACCCTTTTCGGGTTGCCTAGCTTACTCCGGAGAGTTGCCGTTCCGCTCGCTATCGACCTGGGCAAAATCATCTCACAAGCTCGGAGAAGCTTGTCCGGGTTCCGGTACATGTCAAGCATGGTCCCGGCCATTCCCCTTAGATAGTCTGAAATGGCATCAAACGGCGCTGCTGCCATCCCGTGGGAAAGGGGTGGGAAACCAAGGCTGGCCATCTCTTCATCAAAGTTGCGCGTTACCTGGAGGTATTTCTCCTGCTTGTGTCCCGCTTTGAACAGGACTTCAAATGCCTTGACGACTTCCGGAGCGGCGAAGGCAGATGAGAGCGACGCCATTGTCGAGGGTCCCCATAGTGATTGCAGAGGTGGAAGCTTAGCAAAGGCTTCTAAGGTTTTCCACACCCGTGGCAGATAGTAGCGCAGGGTAAAATCGCCAGGGTCAGAGAGAAACAAATCGTATTCATCTGCTTTGAGGGGTTCCCCTTCAATAAACTGGTGCAAAGAATTAGGACCAAGGCCATCGCCAGCCCATTTGAATAGCTTCGGCTGCAGTAACCCAAGGGCAGCGCCTGAGCCGCCCGCCTGAGCCGCCTGTATATCCGGCTCCAGTTCAATAATCGTCTTCCTCGTTGCCTCCCGCCAGGCGTCGTGCTTGTAGTATGAATCGGCAACGGTCAGCCCACCTACATACCTGAGGGGAAAATAGTTTGTCGCCAGGACGACCGGCACTCTATCCGGCTCTTTCAACTCGATGGCATCCCTCAGCCTTTTCTCTCTTTCCTCATAGAGCTCTTCGGGCGGCTTGCCGGTTTTTCTCTCGATGTCCTCCCTCAGTTTCTTCAATCTCTTCTCGTAAGATTTCTCCGGGGCATTATGTGTTACCATCTGACATTCTCCTCAACATATTTTTGATAGAAATTAGTCTAAATCGACCGGATTGTCAATACGTACTGGCAGTCACGGCGATTAGGTGATATCATAAATCAAGACTTTAGTATCTTAGGGAAGAGAGTGTCGATCAAGCTAAGTTTCTTCGGTGGAGCTCATAATGTTACCGGTTCCCGATATCTTCTGGAAGCTAACAATATCAGGCTTCTGATTGACTGCGGTCTCTACCAGGAAAGAGAGCTTAAATACCGGAACTGGGAACCCTTCTCCTTCCCACCCTCTTCTCTGGATGCCGTTCTTTTGACTCACGCCCATATCGACCACTGTGGACTGATTCCCAAACTGGTTCGCGAGGGTTTCAGGGGGCGAATTTACTGCACTACCGCCACCTCAGAGATTGCCCAGATAGTACTCCTGGACTCAGCACACCTTCAGGAAGAAGATGCCGAGTTCAAGAGAAGACGACATGAGCGAGAGAAGAGAAAGGGCCCTTTCCCCGAAGTCCCGCTCTACACTGTCGCTGATGCCATAGCCTCGTTTCCCTTCTTCGCTCCGGTTAACTACGAGGAGATTATTCCACTTGGAGAAGGAGTCCAGGCGACTTTCCACGATGCCGGTCACGTTCTTGGCTCGTCCATGATAAAGATTACGATAAGCCAACAAGGGGAAAGCAGGACTGTACTCTTTTCCGGTGATGTGGGCAGGTGGGACAAGCCACTGTTACGAGACCCAAGCGTGTTCAAGGAGATAGATTATCCAGTCGTTGAGTCCACGTATGGGGATAGAACCCACCAGGAGCCGCCAGATATAAGTGAAAGCCTTGCCGAAATCGTGAATTCAACTTGGAGAGCCGGAGGCAACATTATTGTCCCCAGCTTTACCCTGCAACGGAGCCAGGAAATCCTGTACTATATGAACAGACTACTGATGGAGAACCGCATACCGCACTTGCTGGTGTTTCTCGATAGCCCGATGGCAATAAGCATCACTGAGGTGTTCAAGCGGCACTCTGAATTGTTCGATAAGAAAATGTCCCGCCTGATGCGCCATAAGACCTCACCCTTTGATTTTCCCGGTCTAAAAATGGTTCAGACGGTAGATGAATCCAAGGCACTCAACCACATAAAGGGGACAGTCATGATAGTGGCTGGCTCTGGGATGTGTACCGGGGGGAGAATAAAACATCACCTAGTAACTAATATTTCCCGAAGGGAGAGCACGATACTCTTCGTAGGTTACCAGGCAAGCGGGACACTTGGCCGACAGATTGTGGATGGGGCTAAAAGAGTGAGGATACTGGGACAGTATTACCCGGTGCGGGCGAGAATAGCCCAGCTCCAGGGCTTCTCCGCCCACGCCGATAGAAATGAGCTTTTCCAGTGGCTCTTCAATCTCAAGAGAGCCCCTAGGCGAGTATTCATTGTCCACGGAGAACCACAGGTAGCAGAGCGGTTCGGGCAGTTCCTGAGGGAGAAAACTGGCTGGGAGATAGCGGTGCCGGAGTATGGTACCGAGACATTTCTGACATAATAAAAGGGGACTACTTTTCTCAATTGACCCATAAGGAGGATAGTATGCCATACGAAATAAATGAGTTAGCCAAGGAAGAATCGTGGCGCCTGTTCCGGATAATAGGCGAGTTCGTTGAAGGCTTCGACCATCTTTCTGGTATCGAGCCGGCGGTAACCATCTACGGTTCGTCCCGGCTGGCGGCCGACGATAAGCTATATGCCCAGACCGAGGAAATCGCCTATCGCCTTGGAACTAAGGGTTTCTCAATAATAACCGGTGGGGGACCCGGCGTGATGGAGGCAGCCAATAAGGGCGCCCTCAAAGCCGGCGTTACCTCGGTAGGACTTAATATTGAGATGCCTGAGGCACAGGAGGGCAATCCCTACACCACAAAGTCGATAACATTTCATCACTTCTTTGTCCGCAAGGTCATGCTGGTGAAGTATGCCAGCGCTTTTGTCATCATGCCGGGCGGTCTGGGAACGCTTGACGAGTTAACCGAGGTGTTAACTTTGATTCAGACTCTCAAAATAAAACCATTCCCGGTAGCGCTGTTCGATAGTGAGTACTGGAGAGGATTCCTGGACTGGCTAAGAAATTCTGTCCTGACCAGAAAGTTCATTTCAGAGAAGGATTTCTATCTGCTGCGAGTCTGTGACCACCCTGATGAAGTAGTCGCAGTTGTAGAGAGCTGGCATACAAAGCAGGAGGTCAGCGGCAGGAAGGCTCTGCTGAAGTAAATCCGAGGTTCCGAGTTCTCTGGTTTGAATCTACTATGAATGCTAACTGGAGACTCAACCCCTGCCGCTTGTCCTTGCCCACTGTTTCAAGGCGTGATTAGCATTTTCCACAAATGAATCATTGGCTCTTGGCGTAATGGCGATGCTGGGTCCCTTCTTTTGCACTATCAGTACGTGGTTCCTTGTTACCCTGGTAGTAAAATTCACACTGAGGGACAGCCTATCTGTAATCTCTATCGTCTTGATCTTGTCAAACCCGATTCTGACCGAGAACGGTCCTCCCAATACTATCCGCACGTGGTCTTCATACACCTGATATTTCCGGGGAAATACCATAAAAAAGATGAGGCTAATAATTAAAGCCTCAACGAACAATACCAGACTGCCGATACTTTCGCCTGTCGTCCGCACATAGATGCTTGCCGCCAGAAGTATGACAGGCGCTACGACAATTATCAGCTTCAACAGCAGTCCATATGCCGGCTCGTCCTGGTAGAGCAGCAGGCTTTTGGAATAGTTCATATAGAAACAATTATAACACAAGTGATGCTGTTAGGCTTCAGGCGCAAACCAAGCTTAGTCAAATTGCGGGTGTGTCTCCCGGGTCTTACTGGGGTCCCAGCTTTAGGAAATAGTCCCCGCTTTTTTCATCAATGTGAGCTGGGTATTCATCTCTGAAGTAGTTTAAGGCGCCACGTAACACGCATAGATAATGTTGCTCTGGATTGAGCCCTCAGGCATCTGGAGAGAGTCGTTTCCTAGAGGCCTTGACCACTCAATAATGCTCAAACTGGCTCATCGTAGCCTTGACTTCGGCAACAGCCCCGGCCTGTCAACTGCGTGAAGCCGGTGAGGATGCACCGATTATATCCGCGTGGCGGCTCTGCAGAGACCTGGCATCTGATTTACCCTCCCGATAGGCGGCGATACCCTTGGCGGCCGCCATGGCAGCCGCTAGTGTTGTGATATAGGGTACCCTGTATTTTACCGCCGCCTTACGGATGTAGGAGTCATCGTACTTGCTCAGTTTCCCCGACGGGGTATTGATTACCAGCTGAATTTCCCCGTTCTTTATTGCGTCGGTGATATTAGGCCGTCCCTCGTGCTGTTTCTGTATCGGCTCGGAACAAATGCCCTGGCTGGCTAGATACGCATGTGTGCCAGCCGTGGCCCTGATTTTGAACCCTAGTTCGGCAAAAGACCTGGCTACCTGACCTACCGCCTGACGGTCGCGTTCGGAGACGGTAATGAGGACGGTGCCTTTGGTCGGGAGAGGTGTGACTGACTCCTGTGCCTTCCAGAATGCCAGACCAAAGGAATCGGCAATGCCCAGCACTTCACCAGTGGACTGCATTTCCGGCCTGAGTACCGGGTCAACCTCGGGGAACATATTGAAGGGGAAGACCGATTCCTTGACGCCGTAGTGCGGTATTCGCTGCTTCTTCAGGTTCAGGTCTTTGATTTTCTTGCCCATCATAAGCTGAGTAGCCAGACGCGCCATCGGAATGCCACAGACCTTTGAGACCAGAGGGACTGTGCGGGAGGCACGCGGATTGGCTTCCAGTACGTAGACCACGTCCTGGCAGATAGCGTATTGTACGTTCATAAGCCCGACTACCTGAAGCTCACTGGCAATACGCCGTGTATACTCTTCTATGGTATTAATGTGCTTCTGGGGCAGGCTTACCGGCGGGATGACACAGGCGGCATCGCCGGAATGCACGCCAGCGTACTCGATATGCTCCATAATGGCTGGAATGAAGACCTCCTCGCCATCGGCAAGGGCGTCAGCCTCAGTCTCGATAGCGTTTTCCAGGTAGCGTTCAATGAGAATCGGGCGGTCTGGCGTTACCACGATGGCGGCACTCACATACAGTCTTAATTCCTCTTCGTCATGGATTATCTCCATGCCCCGTCCACCGAGGACATAGGAGGGACGAACTATGAGTGGATAACCAATCCGCTTTGCCACCACCAGCGCCTCATCAAGACTGCGGGCGGTGCCCGATTCCGGCATCGGGATACCGTACTTCTTCATCATCTGGTTGAACCGGCCGCGGTCGGAGGCAATATCTATCGAATTTACTGACGTGCCCAATATCTTAACCCCCGCTTTTTCAAGTTCCGCAGCAATGTTGAGCGGTGTCTGACCGCCAAATTGAACAATGATGCCAACCGGCTTCTCTTTTTCATAGATGTTTAACACATCTTCCACTGTCAAGGGCTCGAAGTACAGCTTATCTGATGTATCATAGTCAGTGGAGACTGTTTCTGGATTACAGTTAATCATTATCGTCTCGTATCCTTCGTCCCGCAGGGCAAAGGTGGCATGGACACAGCAATAATCAAACTCTATCCCCTGACCAATACGAATCGGGCCGCTGCCGATGACTATAGCCTTCTTTTTTCCGCTAGGCTTTGTCTCGTCTTCCTGCTCGTAGGTGCTGTAGAAATACGGCGTGCTGGCATCAAATTCAGCCGCACAGGTATCGACAATCTTATAAACAGGTTGAATATTCCAGCTACGGCGTAGCCCCCTTACCTGCTCGGGAAGCCGGTCGGTAAGGGTGGCTATTTGCTCGTCGGAGAAGCCGAGCCGCTTTGCCTGCCATAAGAGCTCAGAGGTCAATGGTTGGGAACGGAGTGTCTCTTCCATATCCACAATGTTCTTTAACTTGACGGTAAACCACACATCAATCTTGGTACGCTCGGCAATAACTTCAGGAGCTATTCCTCTTCTTAAGGCAGCCATTATCGCCCACAGCCTCAAGTCATTAGGCTCCAGAGGATAGGAATTGATGTCAGTTGCCAGCTTCCACCTGGGGTCCTCCCAGAGCAGTGACCTCCTGCTAGACTCCAGGGAGCGCACCGCTTTCTGAAGAGCCGCCTCAAAACACCGGTCAATAGCCATTACTTCGCCCGTGGCTTTCATCTGGGTGCCAATGGCGCGGTTGCTGGAGGCAAACTTCTCAAACGGCCAGTGAGGAATCTTGACCACCACGTAGTCCAGTGCTGGCTCAAAAGATGCCATTGTCTTACCAGTTACCTGGTTTGGAATTTCATCTAATCTCTTGCCCACCGCTATTTTGGCAGCAACACGGGCAATGGGGTAGCCAGTAGCTTTACTGGCTAGGGCTGAGCTACGGCTTACCCGGGGATTAACCTCAATCACATAGTATTGGTCACTTTTTGGGTCTAGGGCAAACTGGATATTACAGCCACCTTCAACACCCAGGGCCCGGATAATCTTGAGGCTGGCGGTTCTCAGCATCTGGTATTCTTTATTGGTCAGCGTCTGACTTGGAGCGACGACGATACTGTCACCGGTATGCACCCCCATCGGGTCGAAGTTCTCCATGTTACAGACAGTGATACAGGTATCGGCAGCATCCCGCATCACCTCATACTCTATTTCCTTCCAGCCGCCTACCCAGCGTTCCAGCAGTATCAGATGGATCGGGCTGACCGCCAGGGCGTTAGTCACCACTGCTTCCAGTTCCTCCCAGTTGTGAACTACGCCGCCGCCGGTGCCCCCCAGGGTGAAGGAAGGGCGGATTATCAGCGGCAAACCTATTTCTCTGGCGGCTTTTCTTGCCTCATCCAGCGTAGTAGCACTGGCACTCTCTATCACCGGCTCTCCAATGCTGAGCAAAAGTTTTTTGAATAGTTCCCGGTTGGAAGCATTCCTTATGGTCTGTATTGGCGTCCCCAGCGACCTTACATTGTATTTATCAAGCACGCCGGCCTCAGCCAGTTCGTGGGCCAGGGTAAGCCCGGTCTGACCGCCCAGCGTGGGCAGCAGTCCATCGGGACGCTCCCGCTCGATGATACGAGTGAGCATCTCTACAGTCAGCGGCTCAATATAGATGATATCGGCAATGCCCGGGTCGGTCATAATGGTCGCCGGGTTGGAGTTGACCAGCACTGAAGTTACCCCCTCCTCCCGCACTGCCTTGCATGCCTGGGTGCCAGCATAGTCAAACTCCGCCGCCTGCCCGATGATGATGGGACCCGAGCCGATGATTAAGACTTTAGACGGTTTATTGGTCATAGGTCTTCTGTAGGTCTTCTACTAGAGTATCAATGTATGGTTGCCCACAAAGTGAATAAACGCCGTCAATATGTGGGCTACAGACCTTTATCAGCTCTAGGAGGCGCCTAGGAATAGGTCTAAATATAATCATATACACCCTTATATTCTCCTGCGCATGCCATCTCTTAGCAAAATAAGCGGAGGCAAAAGTCTCTCTAATTTGCTCATCGCCTATCCACGTTTTCATAGAGAGAATACAGGTAGGATAGCCCTCCTTTTGAATAAGGCAATCCGCATTTATGGATATATCCTCCCAGATAAGGTATTTAGTTCTTTTGGAAACCGTTACGCTTAGGGAACTTAACTCCTGGTAGAATACAAAGCTTATGACTTCTTCAAAAGGACGCGCTGTCATGTTCTTGTTGCCTGTCGGATTTTTGGCGTACTCTTTCCAGCTTCGTATCAGCGGTTCTAAAAGAATACCTTTTATTTCTTGTGCTAACGTAGGGTCAGCCGAACGATTCATAGTTAGGCTGTAATAGCGGAGAAAATCGCAGTCTGATTGTTTCCCCAGTTTAAAGCAAGTCTCATTCAACACCTGACAAGTTTGGTTAGATAGGTGTTGGCAAGACATAAGGCTCCTCCTTTTTCTAACTTTTATCTCTTCCCTCACATCTTCGGGGACTTCTTAAAGAGTCTATCTACCTCACCCCCTTAGTCCCCCTCTCCTTCAAAGGAGAGGGGGACGGTTTTTTAAAAGAAGGGTTTCACCCTTCTTAAACTACCCGTATTAAGTTTGTCCCTCCCCAATAATCGGGGTGACTAAGAGGGGCGAAGCCCCTCTTTTCTATATTTCCCCTTCCCCTTAACGAAGGGGAAGGGGATAAAGGGGATAGGGTTACCACAAAATTATTTCGCCTTTCTTACCATCTCCAGAAAGTTGTCAAAGAGGTAGGTATTGTCCCAGGGGCCAGGGGAGGCTTCGGAATGATACTGAATGGCAAAGACAGGCAGTTCCTTATGTTTCAAGCCTTCCACTGTGCCGTCATTTAGGTTTATATGGGTGACTTCCAAGCCATCCCTGAGAGTGTCGGGGTCAACGGCATAACCGTGGTTTTGAGCCGTGATATGGATTCTACGAGTGGCTAGTTCACGGACAGGATGGTTGCCGCCTCGGTGACCAAACTTCAGCTTGAAGGTCTTGGCTCCAAAGGCACGGGCGATAAGCTGATTGCCGAGGCAGATGCCCATCATCGGCTTCTTGCCAATGAGCTGCCTGACAGTCACCACGATATAGTCCAGCAACGCCGGGTCACCCGGACCCGGAGAGAGGAGAACGCCGTCTGGCTCTAAAGCAAGGATTTCTCCCGCAGACATGGTGCAGGGCACAGCGGTTACCCGGCAACCAAGACGGTTCAGAATACGCAGGATGTTGTACTTCAAGCCGCAGTCCAAGACAACAATGTGATATGTTGGAGTCAGGCTCTCCGGAAGCCACTGGTAGGGGGCAGGGGTAGTTACTTCTCTGACAAAATCGGTAGAGCCGTAGCTGGGCACCTTGCGCAACTCTGCTAAAGCCTGCTGGGGAGTTTTATTGCTGGTTATCATTCCCATCATCACCCCGGCCGAGCGTAGCCGGCGAGTTATCGCCCGGGTATCGACGCCATAGACCCCAGGGATACCACCTTCAGCAAGATACTGGTGAATGGTCTTCCGGCTCATATAGTGACTGGGCTCAAGGCATTGCTCCCTGACAATAAACCCCCGAACCCGTATCTTGGCTGATTCAAAGTCCTGCTCATTGATGCCGTAATTGCCGATGAGAGGATACGTGGGAACCAGTATCTGTCCAGCATAGGAGGGGTCAGTCAACATTTCCTGATAGCCCACCATGCTGGTGCAAAATACTACCTCACCATAGGCGTCAACCTCGGCACCAAAGCAGTAGCCCTGGTGAAAAGAACCGTCTGCCAGAACCAAGAATGCCTTTCTATTCATATACCCCTCAAAACTCTACCTCCGCAGCTTGAAGCATATTGCTTCCAAATCTTCAAGCCAAGGTCTTGCCTCGGTATCTGATGGCATCCTCCAATCTCCCCTGATTGATAATGGCCCCGACTGAGGCTGGATTATTTAGACTTTACAATATAGACAGGTATCTTTTCAAGTTCATAGTCAGTGACGTGGATGCGACAAAGGAGGGCAAAAGAGACTATCTTCTAACTGGGGAATCATGTATCTGGTCTGGCAATAGCCCTATTTGACAAATGGAGGGCAAAGATATAGGCTTTTAGCAAAGCCTGGGACCTGACCAGCATGAGATGACCCGGGAATTCCTGAGCGTAGCGAACGGGCGCGCTAATCAGGCGGACGGCTGGATGAACTTGAAAAGGAAATGTAAAATTACCAGCCCAGCGGTGAAGGGTAACTCGGTCAACGTTCCACAGTATAGAATCGCAGGAGGATAAGAAATGAGACCATTAAGTCAAGACCTTTCTATATACAGGAAATTTAATTTTGAGAACTCCCCTGTAGGCGTCAAGTTCCTGCTCAACAGACCAGAAGGAATAGGGCAGTTGGATAAAAGCCTGCCTTTTTGTGAAATGATTAAGGAAGCCCAGCAAAGGGGGAGCCCCTTTTACTTCGGTAAAGAAAATGAGAACTGTGTCGGGAAACAGGCTCTGGGAATGGAGGAAATGCAGCTATTCGTGGAAGGTGGGCTGATAGGACCTAAACTGGAAATCTATCAGGAGCCGCGTGCCAACAACGCCATCTATCAACACGTTCATAAGTTTAAGCCTGGCATTGTTAACTATGTTGCCTTCTCCCCATTAGACAAACTGACCTTCGAGCCAGACCTGTTAATTCTTACTGCCACTCCCAGCCAGGCAGAAATTGTAATGCGGGCAATGAGCTACTCGACCGGCGAGATATGGGAGCCCAAGCTAGCACCGGTACTGGCATGCTCCTGGCTTTATATTTATCCGTATCAAAGTGGCAAGGTGAACTATATGATTACCGGGATGACCTTCGGTATGAAAGCAAAAAAGGTATTTCCCGAGGGATGGATACTGATATCTGTCCCTTATCAGTGGATACCAACCATTACCCAGAACTTGAAAGAAATGAAGTGGGTCCTCCCGGCATACGCAGAAGGTAAGCAGGAGTTCCTGAAACGAGAACAAAGGGTGTTTGAGGAAGCAAAGAAAGAGGCTCAGAACCCCTAGAAGTAACGCAAAACTAATTACATACAGCCGTGAGTACCAATCTCAATAATCAGGTTGACAGGCTTTTGATTGTCCTACCTTTGCTGCTGACATAAAGTTAAAGAATCCAGCGTTACTTGAATGTGTCCGCCATATCTTCTGGCGTTAGGTCAAATATTGCCCCGGTCGACGGGGCTACCTCTTTGTAGAAGAACTCCGGCAGACAGTCATCCTCCTGAGTAAAGCCGGCAGCTTTATTGAATTTGCGTTCCATACTGATTGTTTGCCTGCCGATGTTGGTAATTTTCCCCGCATCCCATTCTCCGCCGAAAGCGCCTGAGAACAGGTCGGGGAGAATGGTCGGGTCGCCCATCGTAGACATAAAGGCATACATGCACATTATGTTGTCACAAGTTGCCATATTGTTCTGCATCATACTGGACATCGAAATCCGGGCGACCTTTGGCATCAGGTCAGCATTCGGCCTCATCATTACGCCAGCGGTGTGGTCAGCACCCATCGGAGTTGTAGCGAAAGTAACACCTACCACGGGTGCGTTACGCGGTTCGTAGCCGGAGAGGGATTGTCCCTTCACCACCGGTACTCTCTTAACTCCGAGTGCTTTACCGACGGCGGCAGTACCCTGCCCCAGCAGGCTACCGAATTCGGTACCCTGCATCATCTCTTTGACAAGGTTGAGGGCGCCTTTTTTGTCGCCCCAGGGAATTTTACCGGCTTCCATACATACGCCAATGGTAGCACCAGTCTCAATAGTGTCCACTCCAAGGTCATCACACATATGGTCGATCTTGGCGATGGTGTCCAAATCATCGATATCACAGTTAGTACCGCACATAGCTACCGTCTCGTATTCTACCCCATCGGCGAGGTAATTACCTTTGCTGTCGTTATAGATACCGCCGCACCTGATGAGGCAGCCAGGCTGGCAGGCAAGCCCGTTCTTGCCTCCCCTTTTCTCCTGTTTCTTCAGGAGAGCTGCACCGTTTATCTTATCAAGCCTCTTTGCATCGAAGAATTCGCCGCTGTAATTGCGGACGGGCATAATTCCCATTGCCGCGGTGTTGGCAACGAAGCTGATTGTCCCGAATTTAGCCAACCCTGCCATAGGGCTTGTCCCGGACAACAGGACGTTGACAAGTCTTTTGTTGGCGGCATCGAATTTATTTTTGTCGGCATACTCGAAGGCGTATTTGCGGGCAGCCGGCTGGACTACGACCGCTTTTATCTTCTTGGAGCCCATCACAGCTCCCATACCACCTCTCGCGGCTGCCCGGCTGGGGTAACCCGTTGCCGCATCCGTAACTTGCACCGTCGAGTTCAGGTATCCACGCTCCCCGGCGAGTCCTATAGAAGCGACGGCGATATTCTTGCCGTATCTACCCTTCAGCTTTTCTACGAGTGCGTAGTTATTTAGCCCGGCATATTCGTCCGCAGGAACCAGTTCCACTTTGCCGTCTTTGTCAATTACCAGTATTTTCCAATCGTTACCGCCGGGGATGTCCTCAAAAATAAGCAGCCTGATGCCGTGTTGGGCAAGAAGGTAACCGGCATTGCCACCAACGTTGGCTTCCTTGATAGTCCCCGTCAGCGGACTCTTTCCGCCCACCGAGAGCCGGTGAGCTGTGGATAACGGCGTTCCGGCAAATATCCCGGTGCTCATGATAAGTTTGTTTTCTCTACCCAGCGGGTCGCACTTAGGATTAACCTCCTCGGTCATTACCTTGGCAACAAGCCCGCGGTTTCCGAACAGACGGTATTCTTTCTTTAACTCTTCACTGGTGGTTCTTCCAGTCCTGGTGTTTATTCTTATTAATTTGCTCATTTCTATCTCCGCTTTCAAATACTTGCCTATGCCCGATAGGCTTTCTGGAGTATTACTAAAATGTCATCGCTGTTTACCCTCCTGGGGCTGAACATTGCCGGTCCCTCGGTTGCGCTTCTCGTGGCAATCTCCGGGAGCGCCGATTCTTCAATCTTAAGCTGTTTCAGCGTTCTGATGCCGATCTCTTTGATGAGTGACCTGATAGCATCACGGACCATGACACCGGCTTCCCGGGGGGAAACGCTATCATCGGTCTTCAGTCCCATCGCCATTCCCAAGCGTCTTATTCCAGCGGGCGCCGCTTCGGCAACGAATTCCATAATCTCAGGAATGGCTACGGCACAGGCATTACCGTGAGGGACGTGGAACATTGCACCCAGAGTATGACCGATTGAGTGACCGATGTGAGTTATGGCATCGTTGAAAGCATAGCCGGCGGCCATGGCAGCAAAACTCATATTCGTCCTCGCCTCAATATCAGAGCCATTCTTTACGGCTCTGGGAAGGTACTTGCATACCAGACTTATCGCCTTTTCTCCCAGTATATCCGACATCGGATTTGCCTGCCCGGAAGTAAGTGCCTCAGCGGCATGACAGAAGGCGTCCATACCTGTTTCAGCAGTCACCGAGGGGGGCATTCCTACCGTGAGCATAGGGTCAACTATAGCGAGGGTAGCCCGTAAAAGGTTGTTGGCCGGCCCTCCTTTTCTACCGGTTCTGGAATCGGTGAGTACAGCCATATTCGTTACCTCACTACCAGTACCCGCGGTAGTCGGTATCAGGATGAGAGTTTTACCCGGTTTCATCGGTGGTCCGCCAAAACCCATATACTGTCTTACCGGCGAGGGATTGGTTAACAGGATATTAACCACCTTGGCGGTGTCCATACTGCTTCCGCCACCGATCCCCACTACTCCGTCCACCTTTTCTTTCCGCCCAATCTCGGCGGCCTCTTCAACGATATAGTCTGGCGGGTCTGCTACCACTCCCTCATAAACAAATACTTTTATGCCGAGCGCCCGGGTATTCTTGATAACCCTGTCAGGGATGCCCGCTTTCTTTATCCCCTGGTCATAGATAAATAGCACCCTAGTGCAGCCAAAGTCCTTCAGCCTCATGCCAGTCCGCATTGACATATTCAGACCAAACAGTACGGGTGACAGATGATTGATGTTGAAAGCCATAAGCATCTCCTCCTTTCTACCAGTCCGGCGGGCCTACCTGTCTCTGTTTGTCATAGATGTCATTATATATTATTGTCCCGAAATTCTTAAGAATCGCCCAGCGTTTTTCATTCCGTGGTTCATCCGGGCAGGCACGCATTATCGC